>JAABUU010001246.1_pt1 | contig 44690 bp, 44 predicted proteins | sample 5559301 | NCBI WGS metagenome assembly JAABUU01 (sample SAMN10711884, study PRJNA513360) | rock metagenome | isolation source: Antarctica rocks | place: Antarctica: Victoria Land, Richard Nunatak white | reverse complement strand
CTTTGGGGGTACAGGCCGTAGCTGCTGGCGCCGGCCACCGACAGTTCGGTGGTGCCGGCACTCGTGCCGTCCGTCGTCCACAGGCCGTATTGGTTGGCCGTGTCCTGGCCCCAGAACAGCACCTTGCCGCCGTAGAGGGTGAAGCTTTGGGGGTACAGGCCGTAGCTGCTGGCGCCGGCCACCGACAGTTCGGTGGTGCCGGCACTCGTGCCGTCCGTCGTCCACAGGCCGTATTGGTTGGCCGTGTCCTGACCCCAGAACAGCACCTTGCCGCCGTAGAGGGTGAAGCTTTGGGGTTGGAGGCCGTTGCTGCTGGCGCCGGTCACCGCCAGTTCGGCGGTGCCAGCACTCGTGCCGTCCGTCGTCCACAGGCCGGCCTGGTTGGCCGCGTCCTGGCCCGAGAAAATGACACGTTGGACCATCAGACCGCTCCGGTGCTTGGCACGCAGGTGCGCCGACTGACTGCAATGGGGTTTCCTGGCGCACTGCATTCCATACGGAATGCACTTGGGTCAGGAAAGTCAGGAAGGGACAAAATAGGTTAGAACACTATTGCCGGCGCAACGGGCGAAGCCGCTCTATTCACGACAAAGATTTAGGCGCAAAGCTCCCTATACATTGTTGTTACAATTACGGGTCATTCCGACAATAGTACTGCGCTGACCATCGGTGCCGCAAAGGTCTAGGAGGAAATTAATTGTACCACTTCATCAAGCGTCCAACTGACGAAACGATACAGGCCAGCATCCATGGGGGTGGCCCCCAATTAGCCGCTACAAAGCTGTCTCCGAGGCTCGCCCCGCAAAGTGCTGCCGGACCAGCCTCGATGCCTCCTGCCATAGCAGAGGAGACCCGGCCTCGATGGTCGGTCCGTATCGCTCCATCACTTGCTGCTCCGTGATGCCGTTTTCCGTCCACGTTCCCCCCGTCGGTCAAGGTGTTCAGGAACAAGGGTTGCAACCGGTCCAACGCTTCAGCAAACCGGGCTGCCGGCGTCCGTGCCTCCTCGAACTCGTTCCATAGTGTCAGCAACTCCTTCCCCTGTTCCGCTGGAAGCAGGCCGAATATTCGTTTAGCCGCTTGCTGCTCAGCTTGCTCAAGTGCCGCCTTGTCCTTGCCTGCAACGTGGATTGGCGCGTCGCCAGCATTGATCTCCACGATGTCGTGGATCAGCAGCAGCTTCACCGCGTACAAGGCGTCCGCGCCGGGGACGCTATCAACCAACACGAACGCGAACATCGCCAAGTGCCAGGAGTGTTCGGCCGAGCTCTCTTTTCGGCTTCGATCAACCAGTGGAGATTGGCGGACCACCGACTTGAGCCGGTCCAACTCGGCCAGGAAGGCGAGCTGCTGGCGGATGGATGCCAAAGCTGGATATGTTACGAGGGAAGCTCCTAGCTGCTGACAGGCATCGTAAGCCGATGTGGCAGCCGGCAGACAGGCTGGGGCCAGGGTGTATGAACTCTAAACCCACGTTTAGAACCCACACACACCCGCAAGCGTGTTCCGCAAACGAGGGACTCTGGATCAAGAGTGACGGCATCGCGCCACTCTGCATGGCGAAAATGCACACCCTCGCGGTCACCGGGCCTGCCGAATGCGATTGCCGTGCTCGGAGGGAGAGGGTTGGGGTCGAGGGGGTCTTGGGTGCGGAGCGGAGTATCGCCAGCGCCGATGGCACGTGGCCCCATGCACGCGAGGACAGCGCTTGCCCGCCCCCTCACCCCGGCCCTCGCCCGGAGGGAGAGGGAGAAGGCGGGCGTGCCGGCTTGCCGCACGCGTCCCCGCCCGGCATTGTCGCCTGGCCCGGCCGGCACAGGCCGGCAGGGGGGGCGTCCATGGCGCAGGTATCCGTCCGCGGGGTGGAGAAAGCTTATGACGGCGGCGTCATGGCCGTGCGGGGCATTGACCTGGAGGTTGCCGATGGCGAGTTCGTGGTGCTCGTGGGGCCGTCCGGGTGCGGCAAGAGCACGACGCTGCGGATGATCGCGGGGCTGGAGGAGATCAGCGGCGGCGAGATCTGGATCGGCGGGCGCCGGGTCAACGACGTGCCGCCGAGGGACCGCGACATCGCCATGGTGTTCCAGAACTACGCGCTGTATCCGCATATGACGGTGCGCGACAACATGGGGTTCGGGCTGAAGCTGCGCGGGCTGCCGAAGGCCGAGATCGCGTCGCGGGTCGAGGAGGCGGCGCGCATCCTGGACATCACCCCGCTGCTGCTGCGCAAGCCGAAGGCGCTGTCCGGCGGCCAGCGGCAGCGGGTGGCGATGGGGCGGGCCATCGTGCGCAACCCCAAAGTGTTCCTGTTCGACGAGCCGCTGAGCAACCTGGATGCCAAGCTGCGGGTGCAGATGCGGACCGAGATCAAGAAGGTGCATCAGACCGTGCGCACCACGACGGTCTACGTCACGCACGACCAGGTGGAGGCCATGACCCTGGCCGACCGCGTCGTGGTGATGAACGGCGGCGTGATCGAGCAGGTCGGGCCGCCGCAGGAGCTGTATCACCGGCCGCGCACGCGCTTTGTCGCCGGGTTCATCGGCAGCCCCGGCATGAACTTCCTGCCGGTGCGCGTCGCAGACGGGGCGGTGCGGCTTGCGGACGGGCAGAGCCTGCCGATCCCGCCTTCGCGCCTGGACCGCTATGCCGCGCATAACGGCGCCGGCATGATCCTGGGGCTGCGGCCGGAGCACCTGACGGACGCGCGCGACGCCGGCCGGCCGGGGTTGGCGCCGCTTATGGCCACGGTGGATGTGGTGGAGCCGATGGGGATGGAAACCCTGGTCCACTTTGCGGTCGCGGGCGTCCCGGTGGTGGCGCGCGCGTCGCCGGACACCGGGGCGCAGCCCAGCCAGCCGCTGCCGCTGCTGGCCGACATGAACGCCATGCACCTGATGGATGAGAACGGAGCTGTTGTATGATGCAGGACCTCAAGGGCCAGGCGGTCTGGATCACCGGCGCCGGCACCGGCATCGGTCGTGCTATGGCGCTGGCCTTCGCCGCCGCCGGCTGCCGCCTGGCGCTCACCGGACGGTCCCGGGAGAGCCTGTCGGAGACGATGCGCCAGGTGGAGGACGCGGGCGGCAGCGCCACCCTGGCGATGGCGGACGTGTCCGACGCGCACCAGGTCACGCAGGCGCACCTGGCGGTCACCGCGGCGATGGGCGACGTGGAGATCCTAGTCAACAACGCAGGCACCAACTCCCGCCGCCGCCACTGGGGCGAGCTGTCGCCGGCGGACATGGCGGCCGTTGTGGACGTGAACCTGAAGGGTCCGTTCCTGTGCAGCCTGGCGGTGCTGCCGGCGATGCGGGAGCGGGGGAGCGGCCTGCTGATCCACGTCGCCTCGGTCGCTGGGACCGGCATCTTCGCCGTGTCGGGGCCGGCCTACACCGCGTCCAAGCACGGGGCGCGCGCCATGTCGGCCACGATCAATGCGGAGGAGGGCATCCACGGCATACGCAGCGTGTGCATCAACCCCGGCGAAGTCGCGACGCCGATCCTGGACAGCCGCCCGCGCCCGCCCAGCGCGGAGGAGCGTGCCATCATGATCCAGCCCGAGGACATCGCCGACGCCGCGGTGTTCGCCGCGCGTATGCCGGCCCGGACCTGCATGGCGGAGATGACGATCACCCCCACCGACAACGCGTTCTACCGTGCGACGGCGCAGGCCATCGCGGGGGCGGCGCGCTGATGGACGCCCTGCCTACGGTCGCGGTGAAGGCGGACACGCTGCGAAGCTTCATCGCCGAGATCTTCGTGGCCGCGGGATGCGATGCGGCGGAAGCTGGGCGGATCGGCCTGCACCTGGTCAGCGCCAACCTGGCCGGGCACGACAGCCACGGCGTGATCCGGGTGCCGCGCTACGTGCAATGGCTGGACATGGGCCGGGTGCGCGCGGGGCAGCAGCCGACCGTCGTAGTGGAAAGCGCCACCCACGCCGTGCTGGACGGCAATTTCGGCTTTGGCCAGACCATCGGCCCGATCGCGGTGGACCTGGGCATCAGCAAGGCGCGTGCCGCCGGGCTGGCGGTGGTGACGTTGCGGAACAGCGGGCACGTCGGGCGGATTGGCGATTGGGCGGAGCGTGCGGCGGAGGCCGGGCTGGTCAGCATCCACTTCGTGAACGTCGGCATGGGCGAGGTCGTGGCCCCGTTTGGCGGGACGGAGCGGCGGTTCGGCACCAACCCGATGTGCATCGGGGTGCCGCAGCCGGACGGCGCTCCGCCGCTGCTGCTGGACTTTGCGACCAGCCTGGTCGCGGAGGGCAAGGTGATGGTCGCCAGCAACGGCGGCAAGCCGATCCCGCCCGACGCGCTGATCGGCCCGGACGGCAAGATGTCGGGTGATCCCACGGTGCTGTATGGGCCGATTGATGGCTCGCCGGTGCGTGACCCCGGCAATGGGACCGGGGCGCTGCGGGCATTCGGCGACCACAAGGGGTCCGCCATCGCCTTCATGTGCGAGATCCTGGCGGGATGCCTGGCCGGCAGCCCGACGGCGGAGGGCAAGCGCGGGGGCATCGTCAATGGGATGGTCTCGATCTACCTCGATCCCGGACACTTTGGGGGGGCGGGTTTCGCGGCTACGGCGCGGGACTTTGCGGAGTATGTCCGTGCGTCGCGCCCGGCGCAGGCTGGGGGCGAGGTGCTTGTGCCCGGCGATATGGAGGCGCGGACGCGCGAGGCGCGCCTGCGCAACGGGGTGCCGTTGCAGGCGGAGACATGGGCCGCGCTGGTTGCGACTGGGCGTGGGCTAGGGGTCACGCCGCCGGCGGATGCTCCGTCCTGATGGGGCCGGGGCGGCGGCAACGCCTACTTGGCGATTACGAACCTGGGGTGATCGCCTGACCAGCCGCCGCCGGGCTGCGCCGCCTCGTCCACCGGCTCGATATCCACGCCGACGTCCAGCGTGTGTTCGCCGCCGCCCAGCAGGATGCCCAGCACCGGGCTGACGTCCAGGTAATCCCGGCCCCAGCCCAGCACGACATGCTCGTCGCCTACGATCAGGTCGTTGGTCGGGTCCAGGTCTATCCACCCCCACTTCGGCCCGAGCCAGCAGCCCACCCAGGCGTGAGACTGGTCCGCCCCGCGCAGCCGCCGCTGCCCCGGCGGCGGGCGGGTGCGTATGTAGCCGGACACGTAACGGGCCGGCAGCCCGAGGGAGCGCAGCCCCGAGATCATCAGGTGGGCGAAATCCTGGCAAACCCCGGCACGCAACTCCAGCACGCGGGCCACCGTGGTGCCGACGCCGGTGACGCCGGCCTGGAACCGGAACTCCCGTCCGATCCGCGCCATCAGGTCCAGCAGCCCCGCCAGCACCGGCCGGCCTGGCGGGAAGCTGGGCGCAGCCCATACTCCGGCCTCCGCCAGGGTAGGCGCCTTTGGGCTGCAGAAGCTGAATTCTGCCACGTCCGCCGCCGCGGCGTGCCGGCGGCATTGGCTGGCCACGTGCTCCCATGCCGGCGTGGCGGCCGGGTTGGGGGTCGTGCGGGGCAGGACCTCAACCAGGCTTGTGGCCGTCAGCCGCAGGGCATGATGGGCCGTGTCCATGGAAAGCCAGATAACGGGGTTGCCGTAGTGGTCGGTGCCCCAGGTCGTGCGGGAGGCCGCCGGCTCCGCCGTCAGGTCGAAGCGCAGGACGCGCTGCTGCGGCAGGTCGCGCGGGCGCAGGTGGAGCAGGTGCGACGCAAGCTCCACCCGGTTGGCGTAATCGTAGGCTGTGGTGTGCAGAACCTGTAGGATCATCGCCGTGCTATACCTATACCGCCCCTGTCATCATCGGCCATACCTGGCATAGAAAGCGTTAACACGTCTAAGCCACCTCGAACCCGACCGACTGCAACGCGGGCAGCAGAGCAAAGAAGCGGCGACCGATGCCGGACGATAGCGCAACCGTGCCGGCACCCAGGGACAGCAGCTCGTCTGGCAGCGAGGCGGCCCGAGCCGCCGGGTCGGGCGCACGCAGCACCTCGTCCACCAGGTCCCCTGTACGTTGCACCAGCGCCTCCGCCTCTGCAGCCAGCAGTCCGCAGCCGGCCTGGTGCAGCAGCCGGGCGGCCTGCGCGAACTGGAAGGCCAGGGCGCGCGGGTTGTCTTGGTCCGCCAGCACCAGGTCCAGCACCGGTGCGGATTGCAAGGCGGACATGTAGCGGCTCTGGTAGGTGATGGCGCTGTCGCACAGCTCCAGCAGCAGTTGGAGGGTGCCGGTCATGCGCGCGACGGGCTGGCCGAGGACCGCCGCCAGCATCTGGGTGGACAGGTAGGCCCGCTCGATCCGCCGGCCCAGGTCCAGGAACAGGCCGCCGCCGCCGCGCACCATGCCCTCGGATGCCAGCCCGGCGAGGGTAGTTGCCAGGCGCTGCAGCCCGGTCATGGCGTGCATCAGGCTGTCCACACCGGGGCTGTCCATGCGGGCGCCGCCCTGGCGCGGGTGCAGCGCGGCCTCCATGTCGGCCCGCGCCTCGCGGTGGGCGTGGGTCAGCGCGGCATAGGTTTCCGGCGTCATCCGGTCGCGCAGCGACTCCGTCAGGAGCAGGGCATTGGACAGGCCGGACGACGCCGCGCCGTCTGGCGCCAGGGCAAGCCGCACGGCCGCCGGCAAGGCGCTGCCGTCCTCGTCATCCGCCATGCCGACCTGGGCAAGGCAGGTCAGAAGCAGCGCGGTCTCCGCCATCTCCCGCGGCAGTGGCGCGCCACGGGCGCTGCGCAGCAGCCCGGCGCGGGCCAGCCGGGCCTGCACGTCCAGCCGCTCGACGTAGCGGCCCAGCCAGTAGAAGTCGTCCGCCACCCGGCTGGGCAGGTCGCCGACGCTGCGGCGGATGGCGACGGGCGGCTGGCGCACCGGCTGCGGCCCGCGTATCTCGGCACGTTCCTGGGTGGACACCCAAACATCCTTGAACAGGGCGCCGGCGGGCAGGGCGTCCGTCACGTGCTCCCCGTCCCGCAGCACGCGCGCCAGGCCGCCCTGCATCATCACCCAGCGCTGGCCGTCGTGCATCAGGAACAGCCGCAGCACCACCGGGCGCGGCGATAGCCCATCACCGCCGTAGCACGGCGCAACCGAAGGCTCGATATGCGTGCAGGCCGCGTAATCCCAGGGCCGCTCGGCGATGGCGTCGCCTAGGGCATGGCGCTCCTCGGCGGACAGGCTGGACAACGGCACCGGCGGGCGGTGCGGGTCCATCGCCGGGCGGATGGACCAGCGGCGGTATGCCTGGGATACCAGATGCTGCATCCCGTCGTCGCCCAGCCAGACCGTAGGAACCGTCGCCAGGCGCAACGGCTCATTCAGCAGCCGGCGGCTGAGGCTGGGCAGGATCGCAGCCAGGCCCGGCGCCTCGACCAGGGCGGTGCCGGGATGGTTCAGGATGCGGACCTTGCCGGTCCGGGCGGCGTCCAGCAGGCCGGCGATGCCGGGACCCGGGGCGTGCAGCTCCAGCGGGTCTATTGCGTCGCCAGGCAGGCGGCGCAGTAGCAGGTCCACCGGCTGCAATCCCAGCAGGGTCCGCAGATGCAGGGCGCCGCCGCGGACGGTCAGGTCGCGGGTTTCCACCAGGGCGCAGTTCAGGTCGCGGGACAACGCCAAATGCTCGGCCCAGTGCGGGTCGGTGACGCCGGGCGTCAGCAGCGCTATGAACGGAACCCGGCCGCCCCCCGAGGCCGAGTGAAGCAGGGCGTCCTGCCACGCCTCGAAGAACGGGCGGAGCTGGCGAACCTGGGTGGAGCGGAACAGCTCCGGCAGCACGCGGGCCAGCAGACGCCGGGCTTCCCGGGCATAGCCGATGCCGAGCACGCCGCCGGTGCGGTCGGCCAGCACGCGCCATTGGCCGTCCGGGCTGCGTATGAGGTCCGCGGCATAGGCTTGCAGGAAGCGTCCTGCCGGCGCCGGGCTGCCGCGGCAGGCCCGCAGGAAGCCGGGGTTGGCGAACACCAGGGCGGGCGGCACGGTGCCGTCGGCCAGCAGGGATTGCGGGCCGTACAGGTCGGCCAGCACGGCTTCAAGCAAGCTGGCGCGCTGGCACAGGCCCCGTTCCAGGTCGGCGAACTCGGACGCGGCGATCGGGAAGGGCACGGGGTCCAGGCGCCAGGACGGGGCCGCGCCCTCCTCCTCGGCGGCGCGGGCCAGCCGGGTGGCGCGGTCGTTCAGTTGGCCGGGGTCCATGGAGGACAGCACGCCCAGCACGGGCCGCCAATGCGGGCGGATGCCGCCGCGGCCGTCCACCATCTCGTCCAGGACGGCCATGGTGGCGCCTATGCCGCTTGCAGGGTGAAGCGGCGCGGGCTGATCGCCGGCAAGACTGCGCCCGCCGGGCCGGGGTCCCGCCCTGCGATCACGTCCGCCGCCAGCCGCCCGGCGGCCGGGGAGGTTTGGATGCCGTATCCCCCCTGCCCCACGCACCAGAAGAAGCCGTCCGCCAACGCGTCCCAGCCGATGGCCAGGCTGCCGTCGCGGGTGAAGGTTCGCAGCCCGGCCCAGGAGCGCTCGACCCGGCGGACCCCGATGTCCAAGGCCTGCTGCATCCGGTCCACCGCCACGGCCACGTCCATCTCGTCGGGGGCGACGTCGTGCGGGTGCATGTGGGTTTCGTCGGCGGGGCTGACCATCAGCCGGGTGCGCGCCTCGGGCCGGGCATACCAGGTGGTGTCGGCATCCTGGACCATGGGCCAGGGTGCGGGCTGCCAGGGCGCCGGGTCAATGATGACGCCGGTGCGGCGCTTGGGCTGCAGGCCGAGCGGGGCGACGCCGGCCTGCTGCGCCACCTCGTCGCCCCATGCGCCGGCGGCGTTGACCACGACCGGGGCGGCGAAGCTGTCGCCGCCGGATGTCTGGACGTGCCAGCGGGCACCCTGCCGCTCAATCCGTCCGGTCCGGCTGCGGAGTGCCAGGGCGCCGCCGGCGATGCGGAGCTGGCGCAGGAAGCCCTGGTGCAGCACGGCCACGTCCATGTCGAAGGCGTCGTCCTCGACCGCAGCCCGGGTGGCGTAGCCGGGGCGCAGGGCTGGCAGGAGGGCGGCGGCCTCGCTGACCGGGATCTCGCGGATGCCGACGCCGGTGGCCAGCAGCCGGTCCAGGCTGCCCCCCTGCTCAGGCGGCGCCAGGAACAGGACGGGGCGGCGGTTCAGGATCGGGGTGGCGGCAAAGTCCGGCGGCGGGGCCTCGAAGAACGCCCGCGACAGGCCGGTCAGCGCCCTTATGTCCGGCGGGCCGTAGTTCAGTACCCAGATCGCGGCGGAACGTCCAGTGGTGTGATAGCCCGCCGCATCCTCTGCCTCGATCAGCGCAACCCGACGGCCGCCGGCCAGGTGGGCCGCGACGGCTGCGCCTGCGATCCCGGCGCCGATAACGACCGCGTCGAAGAGGTGGATGTCCATTACGGGAGCATCGCCGTGCCGATGGTGCGGTGCAAGGCACGACTGGATGATTTGCGTCAGGAGGTGTTAGGGACGGTCCTGGAAGCGTGCCAGATGAGAAGTATTTCAACGCGATCTTCATTGATTTCGAAGACGATCACGTAGGGCCGCATCAGGATCAACTCACGTGTGTTCGGGATGTGGCCCAGCCGTGCCCGACGCGCAAACGAGGCCAAACTGTTACCGGCAGTCACGAGGTCCCGTGCTACCCGCCGCGCTGCAAACGGGTTCTCCTCCACGATCCGATCAACGATCCTGCTGAGGTCGGAGAGCGCCCGCCCCCGCCAAATAACAATCAAAGGTCGCGCGGTGGAGGAAGCTTGGCGCTGAAGTCGCCCGCCGCAATGCGGACCAGCCATTCCCGAACCTCGGAATGAGGCAAGCCGCGACGGTCCCTCCGAGCATCTTCGGTAGCGCGGCGCAAAGCTTCCGTCTCGGCCGCATCGTCATCTATATCGGGCATCAGCTGTGCTTTGCTCATGACGAGAATCTAGCCGAACCTGCGAGCGGATGCACCTATCTCGCGTAAACCAATGTCGGCAGCCACATCGCGATCCCCGGCACGGCCGATAGGATCACCACCGCCACCGCCATCAGCACCACGAAGGGCAGCGTCCCCCAGATGATCGGCCCCAGCCCGATGTCGGGCGCGATCCGGTTGATGACGAAGATGTTCAGGCCCACCGGCGGGTGGATCAGCCCCATCTCCATCACGACGGCCATCACCACGCCGAACCAGATCAGGTCGAACCCGGCCTCCCGCAGCGGCGGCAGGATGATCGGCGCCGTCATCAGGATGATGCTGACCGGCGGCAGGAAGAACCCCAGCACCACCACCAGCACCAGGATGGCGAACAGCAGCATCCACTTGGACAAATGCAGCCCGACGATCCAGCCGGCCGCGCCCTGGCTGATGTGCAGGTAGCTCATGACGTAGCTGTAGAGCAGGCTCATGCCGATGATCAGCAGCAGCATCCCGCTCTCACCCAGGGTGCCGGCGAAGATCGGCTTGAGGTCGCCCAGGTGATAAGCCTGATACACCACGGCGATCAGGGCCAGGGCCAGCACGGCGCCCAGCCCGGCGGTCTCGCTGGGCGTCGCAATGCCGCCATACAGCGCCACCATCACGCCGGTCAGCAGCACCAGGAAGGGCAGCACGCGCGGCAGCGACGCCAGCTTGTCCTTGAGGGAGTAGGTGTCCTGGCGCAGTATCTCGCTCCGTGCGGCGCCGCCGGCGGCGGACAGCGTGGCGCGGCCGAACTCCTGCTTCCACCGCACCACGGCATAGGTGGAGAATAGCCCGAGCAGCAGCACGCCAGGTCCGATTCCGGCCAGGAACAGGCGGCCCAGCGACTGCTCCGCTGCGACGGCATACAGGATCAGCACGATTGAGGGCGGGAGCAGGATGCCCAGGGTGCCGCCGGCCGCCACGAGGCCGGCCGCGAAGCCGGGAGAGTAGCCGCGGCGCCGCATTTCGGGGATGCCGCTGCTGCCGATGGCGCTGCAGGTCGCCGGGCTGCTACCGGCCATCGCCGCGAACAGGCCGCAGGCCAGGACGACTGCAACGCCCAAGCCGCCGGGCACCCGGTGCATCCAAGTGTGCAGGGCGTCATACAAGTCCTTGCCCGCCCGCGACTTGCCGATGGCCGCACCCTTGAGGATGAACAGCGGGATGGTCAGCAGGGTGATGCTGGCCAGCTCCTCATAGACGTTCTGCGCCACCGTATCGAGCGACGCGCCGGGCATGAACAGCATCATGAACACTACGGCGACGCCGCCGAGCGCGAAGGCGATGGGCATGCCCGAGAACAGGGCGGCCAGCGTTGCGCCCCCATACATCAGGCCGATCTGCAAGGTGTCCATGAGGGTCTCTTAGTGCGGGGACGGCGCGAGGTGCGCGGGCTGGCTGTCGCGGTGGCGGCTGGCCAGCACCTGCAGCAGCAACTGCACCGCCAGCAGCACCATCCCTGCGGACATGCAGCCATAGGGTATCCACAGCGGCGGCCCCCATGCGGACGGCGTGGTCTGCCCATCCGCCAGCGCCTCAAGCAGCAAGGTGATGCTCTTCCAGGCAAAGAAGGACACGAACAGGAAGCTCAGCGCGTCCGCCAGGATGCCGCGCACGCGGTCCGCCGTGGGGGACAGAAGGTGGGACAGCGCGTCAATCGCCACGTGGCCGCGCCGGGCCTGTATCCAGGCGGCCGAGGCGAAGGTGGCGCCGATCAGCAGGAAGGTGCTCAGCTCGTCCTGCCAGTCGCTGGGGATGCTGAAGAAGTATCGCCCCGCGACCTCCCACGTCAGCACCAGCCCGGCTGTGGCGATGGCGATGGCCGACAGCACGGCCATTAAAGCGTTGATCCCGTCCAACCCGGCCTGCACCGTGCCCAGCACGCCCCGCCGCGGGACATCCGCCTCCGGGATTGCGCCCGAGGCCGCGTCTATCCCGTGCGTGCTCATGCCGCTAGGCGACCGCCTGGGCCAGCTTCAGCAGCCCGGCGCAGGATGCGTTGCGGTCGGCGAAGTCTTTCCAGGCGGTGCCCTGGGCCAGATCCTTCCACTTGCCGATGGCGGCCGCGTCCATGTCCCGGGCCGTCACGCCGACCTTGGCGAAGACGCGCGCCAGCTCCTCGTCGTCGTCGCGGGCGGCCTGCAGGGCGAAGGCCTCCATCTCGGTTCCGACGTCGGTGATGGCCTTCTGCTGCTCCGCCGGGAGCGAATCGAACACTTGCTTGGACATCAGCAGCGGCTCGAACATGAACCAGAAGCTGCCGGTACGGCCGGTGGTGACGGCCTTGGCGATCTCCTCCAGCCGGAAGCTGATGATGCTGGTGCTGCTGGTCACGGCGGCGTCCAGCGACCCCGTCTGCATCGCGGCGTAGATCTCGTTGCTGGGGACCGAGCTGATGATGCCGCCGGCGGCCTTCAGCATCAGGTCCATCTCGCGGGAGCCGCCGCGTATCTTCTGGCCCTTCACGTCGTCGGGTTGCACGATTGGCGTGACGCGGGAGCCAGTGCCGCCGGCCTGCCAGACCCAGGTGATGATCTTCACGCCGCGCTTGTCCAGCAGGTTCACCAACTCCTGGCCAATGGGCTGGGTCTTCCAGGCCATACCCTGCTCATAGGTGGTGACCAGGCAGGGCATCAGGCCGATGTTGACCTCTGGCACCTCGCCGCCGGCATAGGCCAGGGGATAAATTGTCATGTCCAGCGCGCCCCGGCGCAGCGCCGAGAACTGCGCGACGGTCTTCATCAGGGAGGAGCCGGGGTAGATCTCAAAGGCCAGCTCGCCATTGGTGCGCTTCTGCACCTCGGCGGCGAAGCGGCGGGCGAGGCGGTCGCGGAAGTCGCCCTGCTCCAGCGTCCCGCCGGGGAACTGGTGGCTGATCTTGAGGGTGCGCGCGGCGGCTTGGGCGCCCGTGGCGCGGAGCAGCGCCGGGGCGGCCAGAAGGGAGCCAAGGGCGGTGCGGCGGGTGATGGGCATGGGCGTTCCTCCTATGGTCCGCGCTGTGACGGTTAGTAGGACGGATACTCTGGGCGCAAGCGATTGGCGGGTGGCCGTTGCTGAACCGGGGGCCACGCCGCGCTTTGGCTGGACACAACATAGAGAGTGGGCGGGTGCAGTCAGGCCACCGCCTGCGCGAGCCGGAGGAGCGCCGCACATTCGGCGCTGCGCCCGGAGAAGTCCTTCCAGGCCGTCGCCTCGGCAAGGGTGCGCCACTGGTCTATCGCGGCCTCGTCCATGTCCCGGGCCGCCAGGCCGGCGTCGGCGAACACGCGTGCCAGCCTTTCGTCGTCGTCCTGCACGGCCTCCATGGCAAAGGCTTCCAGCTCGGCGCCGACCTCGTCAATCGCCTTCTGGTGCGGCGGTGGCAGCGAGTCATAGACCTGCTTGGACATCAGCAGCGGTTCGAACATGAACCAGAAGCTACCGGTGCCGCCGACGGTGACGGCCTTGGCGACCTCAGGCATCTTGGAGCTGATAAGGGTGCTGCTGCTGGTGACCGCCGCATCCAGCGACTTCGCCTGCATCGCGCCATAGATCCCGTTGCTGAGGACCGTGCTGATGTTGGCGCCTGCCGCCCTGAGCATCAGGTCCATCTCGTGCGAGCCACCGCGTATGGTGACGCCCTTCAGATCCTCGGGACGAATCAAGGGCGCAGTCCGGGACACGGTGCTGCCGGCCTGCCAGATCCATGTGACGATCTTCACGCCTCGCTGGTTCAGCGCGTTGGTCAGCGCCTGGCCGATCGGCTGCGTCTTCCAGGCCATGCCCTGCTCGTAGGTCGTCACCACGCAGGGCATCAGGGCGATCCGGGCCTCCGGCATCTCGTCGCCCGCATAGGCCAAGGGGAACACGCTCATGTCCAGGGCGCCACGGCCCAGGGCCGAGAATTGCGGGACAGGCTTCATCAGGGTGGCAGCGGGGTGGATCTCGAAGCCCAAGGCGCCGTGGGTGCGCTCCTGCACGGCGGCGGCGAAGCGGCGGACCAGGCGGTCGCGGAAGTCGCCCTGCTCCAGCGTTCCACCTGGGAACTGGTGGCTGATCCTGAGGGTGCGTGCGGCAGCACGGGCGCCGGTAGAGCGCAGCAATGCCGGAGCGGACAACAGGGAGCCAAGCACAGCACGACGGGACAACTTCATGACAGCCCTCCACCAATGAATTTAGTCGCAAGCGGTTCGATACGCTTCCAAAGCTATAAGACAATAGTTATTCCAAAAAATATTGCCATTCGTTTAAAATTTACGCGGAAACATACATATTGCTTCCTGCCGTTGCGTTGACAGCGGCGTGGCCTGATTGTAGCGAGCCATGTAAGCCCAGGCCTCCCGAGGGTTGGACAGCCAACCCCTTGTGCCAGCGTTGCACCGGTGACCGGGGAGTAGCGGGGTCGTCCCTGGACCGGCTGACACCTAGCCCGGCACGGTGTCTGGACGACTTGGTCAGCCGGCCTTTGCCGAGCCCGGTCCGGCTTGCTGCATGACACTGCCGGAGTGCTGGACCATGTTGGCCAAACCTGCACCATGAGCGCCCGTGAGTATCCCGCCCGGCCGTTGGTCGGCCTGGGCGTCGTCATGCTGCGGCCCGGCCCCGCCGTCCTGCTGGTGCGCCGCGGCAAGCCCCCTAACATGGGCGCATGGAGCATCCCTGGCGGCGCCCAGAAGCTCGGCGAGACAGCCGAGGCCGGCGCCCGGCGCGAGCTGCTGGAGGAGGCCGGGCTGCATGCCGGGCCGCTGCACCTGCTGGCCCACGTGGACAGCATCACCCAGGACGCCGAGGGCGCCGTGCAATTCCACTATACCATACTGGACTTCGCTGCCCGCTGGACCGACGGCGAGCCGCGGCCCGGCGGCGACGTGACGGACGCAACCTTCGCCCCGCTGGACAGCCTCGCTGCATTCGGCCTGTGGAGCGAGGCGCACCGCGTCATCAGCCTGGCACGCGGCCTGCTGGGCTTGTAGCTGCACCGGAGGCTCAGCCGATGCTGCCTGCCACGCGCCGCAGGCCCTGGGTCACGGCGCGGGCGACATCCCCCCCGGTGCCGCGCGCCAAAGCGAGGCCGTTCAGGTGGACCTGCACCGCCAGCGGATGCCAGGTGCCGGATGCGCGCAGGCGGTCAATCAGGTCGCACAGGCTGTAAGCCACTTCGCCCACTTCATGCAGCCCGAACAGCCCGGCGGTGCCGAACACGGCATTGGCCAGGACATACAGCTCGTCCAATGCCGCCCTGTCCGGCCCCTGCGCCAGAGGTGGGCCGAGGGCGGCCATGCGGGCGATCATGCCGTCTATGCTGGTGAGGGCCTCCGGCTGCATGTTGCGCAACCGGGCATGGGCCGCGGCGGAGGCCTCGGCCACGGTCATGCCGCCGGGCTGGCGCAGCAGCAGGGACAGGCGGGATGCGGTCATCGGACGCCTACCGGGTTCAGCAACGCATCAATCTCCTGTTGGGACATGTTGCTTCCGCTTGCCTCCCCAACCTCCAGAGGCAGGTCGTCGGCGCGCCGGCCGGCCGTGCCGGATGGCGGGCCGAGCTTCTGAAACCGCCGGTCCGGTCCGGCATAGGACGGCACGGAGATGAAGGGCCGCTGGTCGCGGGCCAGCCATCCCACCCGCTCGAACAAGGTGGAGGGCTGAACCGGCTTTGCCAGCACGACGCTGGCGCCGCAGTCCCGCGCGCGCAACACGTTGCTCTGCTGGGTATGCCCGGTCTGCAGCAGCAGCGGCACGGCCCTCATTGCCTCCGGCGCATCCCGGCGCACCCAGCCGATCAGCCCATACTCGTCCGGGCTGCCGGGAACCGAGCCGACGATAACCAGGTCCGCCCCGTCCCGCATGAGTCCCTCCTGCGCTTCCGCCGCCGCCCGGTATCGCACCAGGCGCCGCACCCCGAGGCCGGTCAGCATCTCGCATGACACCTCAAGCTCCAGCCCGTTGGCCTCGATCAATGCAACCTGCAAGCTGCCCAGGTGAAGCCGGACGTCCAGCCCGGCATCAGCCATGGACAAATAGCTCGAAGTCTTCCGCATCGGCTGGGGCAGGCGCCGGCTGACCGCGCAAACGCCGCTGGAGGCAGCCGAGCGGCACGGTGTCCAACACCGCCGTCACCTGTCCGTCCCATGCCGGACCCAATCCGCACAGCACTCCGGACAACGCGAACAGGTGCTGCGTCAGGCTGTCCAGAGCCTGCAGGTCGGCCGCGCCGGCTTGCCCCGGCGTCAGGGTATCCTGCAAGCCCTCCACTATCCGGCCCAGCGTGGCGAGCTCGGCGCCGGCGGCCTCCAGCAGCTCATGCAGGTCCGGCGCCATCAAAACAGCTCCACCCCACCCGTGTCCGGCACCGGCGGCGCATCGCGCTCGGCTGCGAACACGTTGGCGTCCATGCCGATGGCGTGCTGGCGCGCCCGTCCGCTGATGGGCCAGAACTGAATTCGCCGTCCAGCCGTCCCGCCCAGGCTGCCGGGGCCGAGCAGGAGGCGTTCCCGCTGCACGAACCGCGTGGCGAACTCCGCATTCAGCGCGCCGACGTCGGTCAGGCCGCGCACCATCCGGGCGCCGCCGAACAGCTTGGCCTGCAGCCGCTCCCGCCGGGCGCCCCGCTGCAGCAGGGCGTTCACGAGCAGCTCCATTGCGTGGACGCCGTGCTGCATGCCCCGCCCATCCCCCTCGGCGCCGGGCAGCAGGAAGTGGTTCATGCCGCCGACGCCGGCCATCGGGTCAGACAGGCAGGCGGCGACGCAGGATCCCAGGATGGTCGTCAGGCATAGCTCGGCGTCCTCCGTGACATGCTGCTCACCCTGCACGATGTTGACCCGCCGTTCCGGCAGGTCCGGAGTCCGCGTCCTGCCGGCGAGGAGGGCGCCGCTCATTTCAGCGATCCGAACACCGCCGTCACCTTCTCGAGAAGGTTGGCGATGGTGAACGGCTTCACCAGGAAGTTGTTGACGCCATACTGGACCGCCCGCTGCACCAGGTCCTTGTCGCCCCGGCCGGTCAGCATGATGAATGCGGTCTTGCTGATCGGCGGATGGACGCGCACGGCGCGCAGCAGCGCCAGCCCGTCCAGGTTGGGCATGTTGAAGTCGCTGATGATCAGGCTGATCGCCGCACCGGCTGCCGGCTGCAGCAGTATGCGCAGCGCCGCTTCCCCGTCCGGCGCCTCATCGAAGTCGCGGAAGCCGAGCTGCTGCAGGCCGTCGCGGACCAGCAGCCTCATGCTGAGCTGGTCGTCAACGATCATCACCTTCATCGTGGCTGGGGCGGGCATCAGGCTGATATCCTTTCATCGGCACGGCACAACGCCAGCAGCGCGCCGGCCATCGCATCCAGGGAGATTTGCCGTTCGACGGCATCGAGTTCCGCGGCGACCCGCGGCATCCCGTAAACAACGCTGCTCGCCTCATCCTGGCCCAGGGTCCGGGCGCCGGCCTGGCGCATCGCCAGCAGGCCGCGCGCGCCGTCGCGCCCCATGCCGGTCAGGATGACGCCGACGCCATAAGCCCCAGCGGCCTGCGCCACGGACGCGAACAGCAGGTCCACCGCGGGACGGTGGCCATTCACCAGCTCCCCGGCACGCAGCCGGCAGCGCCAAGGGCCACTTCCCTCCCCGCCGCTGACCGTCAGGTGCGCCGCACCGCCGGGCGCCAGATAGACATGGCCGGGCAGCAAGGGGACGCCGTCCTCCGCCTCCGCCACGCGGGCGGCGCCGGAACGGTCGAGACGCCGGGCCAGGCTGCCGGTGAAGGCGGCCGGCATGTGCTGCGTGATGACGACCGGGGGCGCGTTCGGCGGCAGATGCGGCACGATGGCCAGCAGCGCCTCCACCCCGCCGGTGGACGCGCCGATGGCGACCAGGCGGCCCTGCCCCCGCAGCTCCGTCCGCGGCAGCATACGCGGCGCGGCGGGGCTGCGCGGGCGTGCGCCGGCGGCGGCGCGTATGGTCGCGGCCAGCGCTGGGCCTTGCAGGCTGCTCTTGTCCACGCACTCGAACGCACCCAGCTCAAGAGCGCGGAGGCTGGCGTCAGCGCCGCGGCTGGTCAGCGAGGACACCATCACGACCGGCATCGGCCGCAGCCGCATCACCTTTTCGAGGAAGTCCAGCCCGTCCATCCCGGGCATTTCGATGTCGAGGGTCATGACGTCCGGGTTCAGCGCCTTGACCGCGGTTCGGGCCTCGAGCGGATCGGCGGCCTCGCCGACCACCAAGAGTTGAGGGTCGTTGCGCAGGGAGTGGCGGATCATGGCGCGCATGGTGGCGCTATCATCCACCACCAGGACGCGTATGGGTGCGGCCATCCCATGTCCGGCCATCCCATGTCCGGCCATCCCATGTCCGGCCATCACTGGGCCACCCGCCGGTAGATCGTCGTGCCAGCCGGCACGAAGCCTGCAGCCGCCGGGCCGGACAGGCGCTCGCTGTGGCCGATGTAGAGGTGCGCGCCTGGCGCCAGCAGCGGCGCGAAGCGGGACCAGACCTGGGCCTGGGTATCGGCGTCGAAGTAGATCGCCACGTTGCGGCACATGATGGCGTCGAAGCCGCTGCGCATCGGCCAGGCGCCGCCGACCAGGTTCAGCTCGCGGAACTGCACCAGCCGCCGCAGCTCCGGCCCAGCTTCCAGCCCGTCCGCGGCCGGCCGGAACCAGCGCGACCGCAGCGGCGCCGGCACGGGGGTCAGCGCCTCCGCGTCGTAGTGACCGGCGCGGCCCGCCATCACCATGTCGGTGTCAATGTCGGAGGCAAGAATCCGCACGTCCAGGTCTGCCGCATTGGGCATCAGGTCGAGGATCGTCAGCCCGAGCGAATAAGGCTCCTGCCCGTTGGAGCAGGCCGCCGACCATAGCCGCACCCGCCCGCCCGCCTTGGCAGCGGCGAGCAGCGGCGGCAGCACGGCCGTCCGCAGGTGCTCGAAGTGGTGCGGCTCGCGGAAGAAGCGGGTGACGTTGGTGGTCAGCGCCCGCATCATGTTCTGGCGCTCCTCGGCTCCTTCGGGGTGCTGCAGCAGCGCGACGTAGTCGCTGAAGCCGGGCAGGCCCAGGGCGCGCAGGCGCTTGGCCAGACGGGAATACACCAGCGTCGTCTTGCCGTCCGGCAGTGTGATGCCGGCGTCCTGGCGCAGCATGCCGGCGATGGCGCGGAAGTCACGCTCGGTCAGCGTGAATTCCCCCGGCACATGGTTGGCGCCGGCCATGGCGTGGGCGGCCGTCATGCTGCAAGCTCCTGACGCGGCAGGATGCGGTCCAGCGACACCAGGCTGACCATGCGGCCCTCGATGGCCAGCAGGCCCTGGACGAAGTTCCGCACCAGCTCGGACGCGACATCCGGCGGCGGCTGCAGCGCGCCGTCCTCCACGGTGAGGATGTCGGACACCGCATCCACCTGCAGGCCGACGACCTGGGTGCCGGCGCCGTTGGCGATCTGGGCCACGATGATGACCTGCCGCTCCGGCGCTTCCCGCGGCACGAAGCCCAGCCGGGCCGCAAGGTCCACGATCGGCAGCACCGCACCGCGCAGGTTGATGACGCCGCGCAGCCAGGCCGGGGAGCGCGGCAGCGCGGTCGCCGGGGTCCAGCCACGGATTTCCCGCACGGCCATGATGTCCACGCAGAACTCCTGCGCGCCGATGCGGAACGCGATCAGCTCCCGCTTGCAGCCGGGTGCGGTCCTGGTGTCAGGCATAAGGGCGTCAAGCATAGGCCGCTCCTGCGGTTGCGGGGTGAGGGACAGGGCCGGCGGCCACGGCGTCCACGTCCAGGATCAGCGCGACGCGCCCGTCCCCCAGGATGGTCGCCGCCGCCACGCCGGGCACTGGGCGGTAGTTGGCTTCAAGGCTTTTAATGACGACCTGGCGCTGGCCGAGGATGGCGTCCACCAGCAGCGCCGCACGGCGTCCGCCCTCAGCTTCCACCAGCAGCGCGACCGACCCTGGCTCGTCCGAGGGTGCGGCGCGGAAGCCCAGCGCCACCGCCACATCCACCAGCGGCACCCAGGTGCCGCGTATGGCGACGACGCGCGCCGCGTCCGTCGGCTGGTCGCCGAAGCCGTGCACGTCGCTGCGCTTGGGCTGCAGGGTCTCGATGATGGCGGTCAGCGGCACGATCATCGTGTGCCCGGCGACCAGCACCACCATCCCGTCCAGCACCGCCAGCGTCAGCGGCAGGCTGAGGGTGAAGCACGACCCTTGGCCCGGCTTGGACGCGATGCTGATGCGCCCGCCCAGCCCCAGCACCTGCCGACGCACCACGTCCATGCCGACGCCGCGGCCCGAAATGTCCGACACGGTTTCCGCCGTGGAGAAGCCCGGCAGGAAGATCAGGTTGTCCACCTCGTCGTCCGACAAGGCGGCATCGGCTGCGATCAGGCCCTTGGCGACCGCGCTGGCGCGGACACGGGCACGGTTGATGCCGGCGCCATCGTCCGACACCTCGATCACGATGCGGCCGCCGCGGTGCATCGCTGCCAAGCGAACCACGCCCTCCGCCGGCTTCCCCGCCGCCACACGGTCCTCCGGGCGTTCCAGCCCGTGGTCTATGGCGTTGCGGAGCATGTGGGTCAGCGGGTCAGCCAGGTGCTCGATGACCGTGCGGTCCACCTCCGTCCCCTCACCCTCCGTCACCAGCCGGACCTGCTTGCCGGTCATGGCCGCGACCTCCCGCGACAGGCGGGGCATGCGCTGGAACACCGACTTCACGGGCTGGGCGCGTATGGCCATCACGGCTTCCTGGATGCCGCGGGTCAGTGCGCCCAGGTCGTCCAGGGCGGTCGAGACGCCGCTGGAGCGGGGCACGCCCAGCTCCCCCACGCGCTGCGCCAGCATGGCCTGGTTGATGACCAGTTCACCCACCAGGTCGATCAGGCGGTCCACCCGTTCCAGGTCCACGCGGATGGTGGGCTTGGGCGCCGGTCCGGCCTCGGCCGCCCGCGGGCCGGCCGGGTGCGGATCGGCGGCAACGGGAGCAGCGGCGACCACGGCAGGTGGCGGCGCGGCGGAGGGGGCCGGCGCAGGCGGCGGGACCGCCGGGCCAGCCATCTCCTGCGTGTCGGCCTGGATGCGGCGGAGCAATTCCAGCACGTCCGGCTCTGCTGCCGTGGGCGCGGCTGCGGCCGCAACCGGGGACGGCGCATCCGCGCGCTGCACCAGCAAGTCGCAGTCGCCGTCCACGAATTCGAACACTTCGCGTATGGCGGCCTCGGACTCGGCAGTATACAGGTCAACGGTCCAGGCGAGGTAAGCGCCCTCCGGGTCCAGGGACGCCAGCGGCGGGAGCATGTCCGAGTCGAGCCGGACTTCCATTGCGCCCAGGCGGCCCAGCTCCCGCAGAAGCAGCGACACGTCGTTCGCCTTGGCATACAGCGCGGCATGGGGGCGCAGGCGGATCTGCCACATGGCCTCCGCCGGGGTGTCGGCCTGGAACGGCACCACGGTGAAACCGAAGTCGGCGAAGTCGTCCCCGCCATCGGCGGCATCCGCATCGGCTGCCACGGCGCCGTTGCCGTCCAGGGCGGCAAGCTCCGCCGCGACCGCGTCCACACGGGCCGGGCTGCCTGCCGTCCCGGACTGCGCCGCGCGCACCAGGTCCTGCAGGCAGTCCGCCGCGCGCAGCAGCACGTGCAGCACCGGCGGCTCCGGCGCAAGCTGGTCCGACCGCACGCGGTCCAGCGTGGATTCGAACACGTGGGCGAAGCGCACCAGGGGGGTCAGCCCGAAGGCGCCGGCGCCGCCCTTCATGGAGTGGACGGCACGGAACACGGCGTTCACGGTGTCGGGGCCGCCCGTGCCGGCCTCCATCGCCATCAGGCCAGATTCAAGGTCGGCCAGGCCCTCCTCGCATTCCTGGAAGAAGGTCTGCCGGATGGCGTCCATCGGGTCGAGATCGTCGCCACCCATGGCTCAGGCCGCCACGCGACGGAGGGCGTCCACCAGCTTGACCGGGTCGAACGGCTTGACGATCCAGCCGGTGGCGCCGGCGCTGCGGGCACGCGCCTTCTTGTCGCCGTCGCTTTCGGTCGTCAGCACCAGGATCGGGGTGGCACGGTGACGGCCCTGGCGCCGCACCTCCTCGATGAAGCCGAAGCCGTCCATGCGCGGCATGTTGATGTCGGTGACGATGATGTCGGGCTGCTCGCCCTCAAGGACCGCAAGCCCGTCCAGCCCGTCCACCGCCTGGACCACGCGGTATCCCGCCCTGTCCAGCGCCAGGCGCAGCATGTCCCGCATCGTGCGGCTGTCATCCACGGTCAGCACCAGCTTGGTCATGGCGCGTCTTCCCCACACAGTAATTCGTTCGCGCCGAGCAGCGCCGCCCCGGCCTGCAGTTCCTGCGACGCCGCCAGCAGGCGGAAGGTGCGTCCGTCCGCCGCCCAGGTGCGCTGCGCCGACAGCAGCACCTGCAGGCATTGCCCGCCGAGGTGCCGCACGGCGGAGCCGTTCAGCGAGATGTCGCCGCCACGGTGCGCGAGGAGCGAGGCCGCCAAATCCGGCGCGGCGCGCAGATCCAGCGCGGGCGGCAAGCCCAGCGCAGGCGGGTCCAGTGCCGGAACAAGTTCCTGCGGGGATGGCCGAGATATGTCGGGCGCGTCTTCCAAGGCCGGTGATCCCATCGGTTGTGCAATGGGGCCAAGCTACGGGGGGAGGCTGAACATAGGGTTAAGCCGCGGCGCCGCCGGCATCTGCGGCCCGGCGCCAACGGGTGCCGCATGTTCCCCCCCTAACCACAGCCTTGTTGCCTGCTGATGGTGGCACTGGGGCTGGCGGTGGCGGTGGCGGTGGCGGTGGCGATGGGGGAGCAGGTGGCCAACATGCCGCAGCCGTTCTGGGCCTTGCCGGTGGCGGCGATGGCGGGGATCGGGATACAGCGGGTGATGGGCTACACGGTCGTCACCTTCGTGGTGACGGGGGTGATCTACGGGCTGGCGCTGCTGGTGCTGGTGTGACGGCGGGCGGCGGGCACCGGCGGCCTACCGGGACGGGTGCAGCCCGCTGCGTCGGGGCGAGGCTCCGGCGCATCCGGCACGGTGGGCATCCGCTGGGCCGGAACGGCGCCCGTTCAAGCAGGCCCTGATACCAACGGCCACCCGCTCTGACCGTTTTTCCCGCCATTGCAAGGCGCGCAGCGCCGCGGCAATCCAGAGCAGCCAGCACGGTGCTTCCGGCTTCTGGATTGCCACGCCGCAAGGGCGGCTCGCAATGACGGTGCGGTCGCGTAAGGGTCAGGGCAGATGGCCGTCGGCATGAGACCGGTCCTGGGTCAAAGGCCGTCCTTCCCGTTGGGGGTTGAGGCCGTCAACGCCCGCAGCCGCGCCGCCAGCACGCCGGCGTCCCCGGCCGCCAACAGCAGCTTTTCCCGTGACCCCGCGCCATGCAGCACCGTCACGTCCCGCGCCGGCAAGCCCAGAGCCGCCGCCAGCGCGGCGCAGGCCGCCCGCGTCGCCCGGCCATCCTCCGGCGGCTCCGTCACGGCGACGCGCAGGCGATGCGACCCGGCCGCGTCCGGCACGGCGCCGCCCAACCCGGCCCGACGCGCCCGCAGCTGCACCCGGATGGCGACGGCCATGCCGCCGGCATGGAGGCGCCAGAATGGGGCCGGCCTGGTTTCCATACGTGTCACCCCGGGCGGCCTGGGTTGCGCCCTGTCTTCGCCGTCCCTTGTTACACCTTCATGAGCCTTATGCAGCCCGGCCGCGCCGCACCCAACCCCGACGCGCCGGACGCCGGGCCGCCGCCGCACCGGCATGCCCGGCTGATCGTCGGCGCCATGCTGGTGTCCACCTTCATGGCCGCAGTCGAGGTCACTGTCATCAGCACCGCCATGCCCACCATCGTCGGCGAGCTCGGCGGGTTCGAGCTGTTCACCTGGGCCTTTGGCATCTACCTGCTGACCCAGGCGGTGATGACGCCGATCTATGGCCGGATGGCGGACGGGTTCGGGCGGCGGCGGGTGTATATCGGCAGCGTGCTGGTGTTCCTGGTGGGTTCGCTGCTGTGCGGCTGCGCGTGGAGCATGGGGTCGCTGATCGCCTTCCGCGCCATCCAGGGCCTGGGCGGCGGCGGGCTGGTGCCGATGGGCAGCATCATCATCTCCGACGTGACGCCGCCGGCCGGCCGGGCGCGGGCGCTGGGCTGGGTCAGCGGCGTCTGGGGCATCGCTGCCATCGTCGGGCCGCTGCTGGGGTCGTTCTTCGTCGGCACGCTCGGCTGGCCGTTCGTGTTCTGGGTCAACCTGCCGATTGGGCTGGTGACGATGGCGCTGGTGGCCCGCTACCTGCACGAGCCTGCGCCGTCCGGGCAGCGCACCAAGCTGGACCTGCCCGGCGCCGGGCTGCTGGCGCTGGGCATCGGCGCCATCATGGCGGCGCTGGTGCAGCACGAGTCCTTCGGCCGCATTGGCCTGCCGCTGCTGGTGGTGGTGGGCCTGGCGGCGCTGGCGGGCTTCGCCGTGCGGGAGCGCCGGGCCGCCGTCCCGATCCTGCCGATGCATCTGTGGCGCACGCCGATGATCGTGGCCGGCAACCTGTCGGCGCTGCTGTGCGGGATGCTGCTGATCGGCGCCACGGCCTTCCTGCCGTCCTGGACCGAGGGCGTGATGGGCCGCAACGCATTGGTGGCCGGGGTGCTGCTGGGCGTGCTGACCATCAGTTGGACGTGCGCCAGCATCGGCGCCAGCCGGATGATGAACCGGCTGGCCTACCGCCCGGTGACGGTGGCCGGGTCGGCCAGCCTGATCGCGGGGACGGTGGGCTTCGCGCTGCTGCGGCCTGAGCACGGCGCGGCATGGGTGGGGCTGGCCGGGGCGCTGACCGGGGTTGGGCTGGGGCTGCACGCACTGGTGTTCAACGTAGCGATCCAGACCGGCACGGCGCGGGAGGACCGGGGGCGGGCGACGTCCTTGTTCTTTTTCTGCCGGCTGCTGGGTCAGGCATTGGGGGCGGCGGCGTTCGGCGGCGTGCTGAATGCCGGGCTGACCCGGGCGGGGCCTGCAGCGCGTGACGCCGTGCGCGACCTGATCGAGCCGGCGCACCGCCTGGCGCTGGCGCCGTTCGAGCTGGAGCGGCTGACGGCGGCGCTGGGCGGGGCGCTGCATGGGGTGTTCCTGCTGGGTGCGGGGGTTGCGGTGGCGACGCTGCTGGCGGGGATGCTGGTGCCGCGGGGGGCGCGGCTGGCGGCTGGGTAGGGCGGCATCCGGCAGCCAGCGTTTGTGCAGCCGTCGCCTTGACCGGCCGGCGGAGCGGGATTGCCATCTCCGCCCAGCCCGGCCTTAGATGCCTTCAAACGCGCCCGCCCCGAGGCGCGGTTCCCGGAGGAGGCCGTCATCCGCATACACCTCAACGCGTCGCTGCTCGCCCTGGCGCTCGCAGGTCCGGCGCTGGCCGAAACTGCTGCCCCTGGCTTCCCTGCGCTGGAGGCCAGCCAGGCCGCCGCGAACGGCCAGCCCGGCCCGCGCAGCCTGCCGGCCCATACGGTCCCGGTGCCGCAGGCGGACGTCAGCCCCGCCGCCCAGACCCTTGCCGCCGCGCCTTACCGCGCGCCGTCCTGGAACGCCAACCCGCCGGACGATGCGGGCTGGCGCACGCTGGTCGCCAAGCTGGCCGACGGCGCGCTACCCGGCCTGGCCAAGGCGCGTGAGCAGCTTGGCGTCACGATGGAGGCCACCACGGTCGGCGGCGTGAAGGCGTTCGTGTTCACCCCGCGCACGATGCCAGAGGCGCATCGCGACCAGGTCATCTTCAACATCCATGGCGGCGGCTACGTTTACGGCCCCGGCGAGTCCGGCACGGGGGAGGCCATGCTGATGTCGGCGCTCGGCGGCTACCGGGTGATCGCGGTGGACTACCGGATGCCGCCGGATGCGCCCTATCCCGCGGCGATGGACGACACGATGGCGGCGTGGCGCGCGGTGGTGGCCACGACCGACCCACGGCGCATCGGCGTCGTCGGCACCAGCACCGGGGGCGGGATGGCCTTGGCGCTTATGCTGCGCGCGAAGGCAGAGGGCGTGCCGCTGCCGGCCGCCATGGCGCCGGGCACGCCCTGGGCGGACCTGACGGAAGTCGGGGACACCTACAAGACCCACGAGTGGCTGGACAACGTGCTGGTCAGCTACAGCGGCTACCTGACCCATGCCGCGAAGCTGTATGCTGCCGGGCACGATATGCGGGACCCGCAGTTGTCGCCGATCTACGGCGACTTCACCGGCCTGCCGCCGGCGATCCTGACCAGCGGCACGCGGGACCTGTTCCTGTCCAACACGGTGCGGGGACCCACCGCAAGCTGCGCCGGGCCGGGGTGGAGGCGGCTCTGAACGTGTATGAGGGGCTGTCGCACGCGCAGTATCTGTTCGATCCCCAAGCGCCGGAGACCAAAGAGGTGTTCGAGGACATCACGGCGTTCTTTGACAAGCACCTGGCACGGTAAGGAACGGCCCCGGCGCTGGCATTTTCAACGCCGTCCTGTTACATGTCACGCATGGCAGAGACAACCAGCAGCGCCGGGCGGGTGCAGCGCAGGCGGGACAAGCTACGGGCCGCAGGGCTGCGCCCGTTGCAGATTTGGGTCCCGGACACCCGCGCCCCAGGATTCGCGCAGGAGTGCGCCAGGCAGTCGCGCCTGATCCGTGATGCCGAGGCGTCCGGGGACGATGCCTGGTTCGGCGCTTCAGACAAGAACGGCTGGACGGAGTGAGACGAGGCGACCTGGTTACGATCGCCCTGCAAGGCGAGCAGGGCAAGCCGCGCCCGGCCTTGATCATCCAGGCTGATGGCTTCTCCGAGCTGCCCGCCGTCACGGTCCTGCCGGTCACCGGCACCCTGTTGGATGCGCCGTTGGTGCGGGTGTTGGTGGAGCCGACACCTGGGAACGGATTGGCAAAGCGGTCGCAGGTCATGGTGGACAAGCCGCAAACCCCGTTGCGGGCAAAAATTGGCCCAGCATTCGGCCGACTCGACGATGCGGCTATGGTGACCGTCAACCGTGCCCTGGCAGTGTTCCTGGGCTTAGCCTGAAAAGGTCTGCAGCCCCAGGTTACGCCCGCCGCAGCAGGAACAGCGCCTGCTCCCCGAACAGGTTCGCCAGCCCCGGGAACCGCCGCCACGGCGCCCGGCGGCCGCCATCGTCCACCGCCAGCCACCGCTCCACCGCATAGCCTTCCTGCGCGCACAGCGCGAAGAAGTCACGGATGGTGCAGGGATGGATGTTCGGCGTCTCATACCAGGGCCGGTCCCAGGTCGGCGTCATCGGCATCCGGCCGGACCCCAGGAGCTGCCACCGCACCTGCCAGTGGCCGAAGTTCGGGAAGCTGACCAGCGCCCGCGTGCCGATCCGCAGCATCTGCCGCAGCACCTCCTGCGGCCGCTCTACCGCCTGCAAGGTGCGGGACAGCACGACGTAGTCGAACAGCGCGTCGGGGTAATGCTGCAGGTCGGTGTCGGCGTCGCCGTGCATCACCGGCAGCCCGTGCGCGACGGCGCGCGTGACCTCCGCCATGTCGATCTCGATTCCCCGGGCGTCGCAGCCGCGGGTGCGGAACAGGTGCTCGATGAGCGTGCCGTCGCCGCTGCCGATGTCCAGCACGCGGGACCCCGGCGCGATCATCTCCGACATGAGCTGCAGGTCCAGCCGCATGTTCTTGGCAAACATCTGCACGGGCTGCTGCTTCATAGCGCGGCGTGCTCCGCGCAGCCGGACAGGAAGCCGGACAGGGTGCGGTGGAAGTCGGGCTCGTGCAGCAGGAAGGCGTCGTGGCCCTTGTCCGACGCGATCTCGACGAAGCTGACGTTCGCGCCGGCGCGGTTCAGGGCGCGGGCGATGCTGCGGGACTGCGCCGTCGGGAACAGCCAGTCGCTGTCGAACGACACGGCGCAGAACCGCGTGCGCGTGCCGCGGAACGCCGCCGCCAGGTCGCCGTCATGCTCCGCCGCCAGGTCGAAGCGATCCATGGCGCGGGTGATCGTGAGATACGAGTTGGCGTCGAAGCGGTGGACGAAGGTGCTGCCCTGGTGGCGCAGATAGCTTTCCACCTCGAACATGTCGCCGAACAGCACCGAACCGTCGCGGGTCACGTTGTCCAGCGCTTCCTGGGCCTGCAGGCGGCGGCCGAACTTGCGGGTCAGCGCCTGCTCGCTGAGGTAGGTGATGTGCGCCGCCATGCGCGCCACGGCGAGGCCCCGTGCGGGGATTTTGCCGGCCCGCCAATATTCGCCCGCGTCCCAATCGGGGTCGGCGAAGATCGCCTGCCGCCCGACCTCGTGGAAGGCGATGTTCTGCGCGGAATGGAACGGCGCGGTGGCGATGGGCACGCAGGCGAATACCTGGTCCGGGTAAGTCGCCGCCCACTCCAGCGCCTGCATCCCGCCCATGCTGCCGCCGACGACGGCGAACAGCCGGGCGATGCCCAGGCGCTCCGTTAGCAGGTGCTGCGCCCGGATCATGTCGCGTATGGTGATGGGCGGGAAGCCGGTGCCCCACTGCTCCCCTGTTTCAGGATGCGGGCTGCGCGGCCCGGTGCTGCCCATGCAGCCGCCGAGCACGTTGGCGCATACGACGAAGAAGCGGTCGGTATCAATCGGCAGCCCCGGGCCGATCACCTGGCTCCACCAGCCGGGCTTGCCGGTGGTGGGATGCGGTTCCGCCGCATACTGGTCGCCGGTCAGCGCATGGCAGACCAGCACCGCGTTGCTGCGGTCGGCGTTCAGGGCGCCATAGGTGCGGTAGGCGACGGTCACTGACGGCAGCGCCGTGCCGCAATCCAGCATGAACGGACTGCCGAAGGTCGCGGCCTGCTGCGCCAGGGCGTGCTGTGGTTCGGGAAGGTCCATGATTGCCGATGAATAGAACTGGCGGGGCGGCGGGGCAACATTGAAGGGCCTGCCCCTGTTCCGCCGGAACCTGGGACGCACGCCGTGCCCGTCCAGCTCCCGGCGCCCGATCCGGGTTTGCACCCGTTCCCGCATCCGCTATGCACCTCTCTCCCACACCCGGAACCTCCGGCCATGTCCAGTCCCGCCCCCCTGCACGCCGCCCCGCCGGAGCCAGCCCCGCTGGACCGGCTGGCCGCGCTGCGTGGGGAGCTGGACGGGCTGGACGACCTGCTGCACGACACGCTGATGCGCCGGGCCGGCGTCGTCGCCCAGATCGGCGCCTTGGGCGTCAAGGGCCGCACTCCCCTGCGGCCCGGCCGCGAGGCCGCCATCATCCGCCGCCTGCTGGCCCGGCACGCCGGCCCTTTTCCCCGCGCCGGCGTCGTCCGCGTGTGGCGGGCGCTGATCAATGCCTTTACCGCGCAGCAGCGCCCCATGCTGATCTCGGTCTGCGAGCGGGACGGCGGCCAGGACGTCCTCGCCGCAGCGCGGGAGCAGTTCGGCGCCATCACGCCATTCCACCTGAACCGCACCCCGGCCCAGGCCATACGCGAGGTCGGCGCCGGCCTCGCCACCGCCGCCGTTCTGCCCCTGCCACTGGACGGGGAGGCGCCTGCAGCCGCCTGGTGGACCGCGCTGCTCCAAGCCGGCGACCCGCGCATCCACGTCGTCGCCCGCCTGCCGTTCTGGACCGCCCGGCCGGAGGGTGCGCCGCATGCCCAGGCCCTGGTGATCGCCGCCGCAGCACCCGATCCCAGCGGGGCCGACCGCTCCCTGCTGGGGCTGGAGCTGCCGCTGGACGTCAGCCGCGCCCGGCTCGGAACGGCGCTTGCCGCCGCCGGGTTCCAGGCTGGGGAGGTGATCCTGCGGTGCGACCCCGGCGCATCCGCCGCCCATGCGCTGGCGGATGTGGAGGGCTTCGTAGACGATGCCGACCCGCGCCTGCCTGCCCTGCAATCCGTGTTGCGCCCGCCCGTCGTGGTCGGCGCCTACGCCATCCCCGTCCAGGAGACGCCCGCATGACCGGCCCGCAGCCCCGCCCGGAAATCCTCGGCATCTCCCCCTATGTCGGCGGGGAAAGCAAGGCGCCTGGCCGGAACCGGGTGGTGAAGCTGTCCAGCAACGAGGGCGCCTTCGGCCCGCCGCCTGCAGCCCAGGCCGCCTATGCCGCGCAGGCCGCCGAGCTGCACCGCTACCCCGACGGGTCCGCCGCCGAGCTGCGCCGGGCCATCGGCCGCCGGTTCGGCCTGGACCCCGAGCGGATCGTCTGCGGCGCCGGGTCGGACGAGCTGATCTACCTGCTCTGCTCGTGCTACGGACGGCCCGGCGGCGAGATCATCATGAGCCGTCACAGCTTCTCCCTGTATGAAATCGCCGGCCAGGCTGCCGGCATGACGACGGTGAAGGCGCCGGAGCGGAACCTGACGGCGGACGTGGACGCCATGCTCGCCGCCGTGTCGCCGCGGACGCGGATCGTGTTCCTGGCCAACCCCAACAACCCCACCGGCTCCCTGCTGCCGCAGGATGAGGTGCGCCGCCTGCGCGCGGGCCTGCCGCCCGACGTGCTGCTGGTGCTGGATGGCGCCTATGCCGAGTATGTGGAGCGCCGGGACTACGACCCCGGCGTGGAGCTGGTGGACGCGGGCGACAACACGGTGATGACCCGCACGTTCAGCAAGATGTTCGGGTTGGGCGGGATGCGGCTGGGCTGGTGCTACGCGCCGGCTGCCATCACCGACGTGCTGAACCGCGCCCGCGGCCCGTTCAACAACAGCCTGGCGGCGCAGGCGGCCGGCGTCGCCGCCCTGGCCGAGCCGGGCTGGGTCGAGGCGGGGCAGCGGCACAACGCGGAGCAGCGGACCGCGTTGACCACTGCGCTGCAGGACGCAGGCATCAAAGTCTGGCCGAGCGAGGGCAACTTCATCCTCGCCGACTTCGGCGCGCCGGATGCGGCAGCGGCGGCGGATGCGGCCCTGCGCGGGCGCGGGGTGATCGTGCGCGCGATGGGCGGCTACGGCCTGCCGCACTGCCTGCGCATCTCGGTCGGCACGGTCGAGGAGTGCGGCATGGTTGCCGGCATCCTGGCCGAGCACCAGGCCGGGCGCCGGGTCGGGCAGCGCGTCCATGCCTGACGCCGGACCAGCGACAGAGGCGAAGCTGGCTGCCGCCGGGCCGCCGCCAGTGTTCCGCCGCCTGGTGATCGTCGGCGCCGGGCTGATCGGCAGCAGCGTCGCCCGCATCGCGCATGAGCGCGGACGGCCCGGCGGCGACCTGGCGGCGGAGGTCATCGTCACCGACAGCAGCCCGGACGTGCTGGCCCGCGTCGCCGTCCTGGGCTTCGCGGATGGGATCGAGGCCGATGCGGGCCGCGCGGTGCAGGGGGCCGACTGCGTGATGCTGTGCGCGCCGGTCGGCGCCTATGCCGGCATCGCTGCCGCGATCTCGCCGCATCTGGCGCCGGGCACGGTGGTGACCGACGTGGGCAGCACCAAGGTGTCGGTGATCCGCGACGTGGCGCCGCTGTTGCCGGCCGGCGTGCGCTTCATCCCCGCGCACCCCCTGGCCGGCACCGAGTATTCCGGCCCCGACGCCGGCTTCGCCACCCTGTTCCAGGGCCGCTGGTGCTTGCTGTCGCCGCCCGCCGGCGCCGACCCGGCGGCCGTGGCGCAGGTGGCAGAGCTGTGGCGCCGCATGGGCAGCATGGTCGAGACGATGGAGCCGACCCACCACGACCGTGTCATGGCCATCGTCAGCCACCTGCCGCACCTGATCGCCTTCACCATCTGCGGCACCGCCGACGACCTGGAGGGCGGCGCCGGCGACGACGCCAGCCGCGCCGAGGTGCTGAAGTTCGCCGCCTCCGGTTTCCGCGACTTCACCCGCATCGCCGCCAGCGACCCGGTGATGTGGCGCGACGTGTTCCTGAACAACCGCGAGGCCCTGCTGGAGATGCTGGCCCGCTTCACCGAGGACGCGCAGGCGATGGCTCGCGCCGTGCGCTGGGGCGATGGCGCCTACATCGAGGACCGCATCAAGCGCGGCCGGGCGATACGGCAGGGCCTGATCGAGCTGAAGCAGGCGTGACGCCGATGCCGCCCTGCTCCCTCTCCCTCTCCCTCCGGGAGAGGGCTGGGGTGAGGGAAGCCACGCAGGGCACTCCCGGCCAGGACGGGCGTCGCCGCTTGGATAGTCATGGCTTGCGCTTGCGGCCCTTCCCTCACCCTAACCCTCTCCCGGAGGGAGAGGGAACAAGCGCAGCCCGTCCTGCCCTATCCAGTAGCCCTGCGATCTCCCGATGACCGTCGGCTACGGCACCCTGTGGGACTGGCGGCGGCAGGTCGCGGACCTGTATGCCGCCATCCGCGCCAATCCCGATCCGGCATCTGCCTGGGATCACTGGCGCGGCGTCCGCGACGGCCTGTTCCGGCACCATCCGCAAACGCCCATTGAGACCGGCACGCCGTTCACCGCCCTGCCCTTCTTCCCGTATGACCCGGCGTTGCGCTTCCTCGTCACCTTGGAGCCGCTGGACGGCCCGGAGGAGGCCTTTCCTGCCGGGGCAGATGGCGAGCTGCGGATGCGACCGTTCGGCCGCAGCTCCGGCCTGCGGGATGCATTGGGCGGGGAGCTGACGGCATATTGGCTGCTGGGCTATGGCGGCGGCGTGTTCCTGCCCTTTGCCGACGCGACCAGCGGGCGGGAGACGTATGGTGCCGGGCGCTACCTGCTGGACACGATCAAGTCCGCCGACCTGGGCACCGCGCCGGACGGGCGGACGGTGCTGGACTTCAATTTTTCCTATAACCCGTCCTGCGCCTACTCGCCGCGCTACGTATGCCCACTGGCGCCGCGGGCGCACCGGCTGCCAGGGCCGGTGCGCGCGGGGGAGAAGGCGCCGGGGACGGTGGCTGCGCCGCTGGCTGCCGAGGGCTTGCGCCAAGACGGGACCTGAGCGGACGCCGCATGGGGACGCGCGCTGCGCCGCCCGCCGGACGGCGCTGACGCGGAGCTTGCACCTGCCCTGCCGAACGCGCAACGATGGCGGCAACGATGTTCGGGAGGAATGCGATGCTGTCACGACGGCTTTTTACTGGTTGCGCCCTTTGCGCCGGGGGCGGGGTGCTTACCGCAACCGTTGGCGCCCGCGCCCAGGCCCCGGGCTTCACCCGCACGGTGCTGAACCGGACTGACGGCCCGGGCGACAACACCGCGATCATCGAGGTGCTGGTCGAGATCGAGCCGGGCACACTCGTCGCCCGCCACACCCACCCCGGCGTCGAGACCGGATATTTCATCGAGGGCGGCGGCACGTTCGGCATGGCAGGCCAGCCCGACCGGGCCGTGAAGGTTGGCGATGCCTTCCAGGTTCCGCGGGAGGTGCCGCATTTCGTCAAGAACGGGCCGGCGCGGACGCGGGTACTGTCCACCTATGTCGTGGACAAGGACAAGCCGCTGGCAAGCCCGGCGCCCGAGTAGGCGCGCAACGGCACGGGCGATCCATCCTGGTCCAGTCAGCCCCGGCAGCCGTGCAGGGCGCGCGGCCCAGGGGCGGCATAGGCGCTGCTTAGGGCGACCCGCGGTGATGGCGGGGAAAGTCTTGGCAGCGGGAAGGGCTTTGTTTGAACTCGCGCATGTCTAAAGCAACCGGAGCTTATGGCGGGTAGATCACGAGCAATCATAAGGGCAACGGAACATGACCGTCCATCAATCCGCTCGCGTCCTAAGCTTCATTCGAAGTCCGACCGGCGACATCGTGAAGTCCAGGCGCTCGCACGGCGGCGCACCGTTCTCAGTCCCGACCTCGATCAACTCGTAATTGCGTACGATCGTAGCCAGCACCATCTTCATTTCCAGCAACGCAAGATACCGGCCGGGACAGACCCGCGGCCCCGCACCGAACGGCATCGAAGCCGTCGTCAGTTGACGGTTGCCAGCCGCCGCCGCTGCGTCATCGGCGGCACCGGCTCCGATGCGCCAACGCGACGGGCGGAACTCGGCGGCGTCGGCCGCGATGCTTGCGTCCACCGCCCCGCTGCGCATCGTGCAAAGCACGAGGGTTCCCGCCGGAAGTGCAACGCCGCCAATCCTGGTCGGCGCGTTGTTCTCGACATACGTGAGCGGCGCCACCGGCCGCAGCCGCATGGATTCGTTCGAGCAGTCCTCAATCACCGTCATCTCGCCTGACGCCTGGATGCTGTCCGGAACGAGGTTTGCTCCGAGGGATGCGTCCACCTCAGCAACCACCGCGCGCCATGCCTCGGGATGCGTGTGCAGGAGGTACAAGGTCCAGGCCAGGGTGTTTGCCGTCGTGTCCTCCCCGGCCAGCAGTATCGTGAACACGTTGCCGGCCACTTCCGCTTCGCTGAGCATCGCGCCTTCGGCGTCCCGCGCAGTCAGCATCACCTCGAGCAGGTTGGTTGGCTGCTCGGCAAGCGCCGGGTTTGCCGCGATGCGTTCGCGGACGGTTTGGACAAACTCCTTCACCGCGGCATGCCCGGCTGCCAAGTGCCGGTCGAACGCATAATCCGCTGGCAGCTTGACATAGCGCCAAACCGGAAACGGCGCGTTCATGCGGCGCATCAGCACCGGAAGCAACTTGTCCAGATTCTGCTGAAAGGTGCTGTGGGTTTGCTGGATGGTATTTACGTCAATCCCGAACGCCAGACTTGCCGTCACGTCCACCGTGTAGCGCATCAGCATGGACTGCAGATCAATCCACGATCCCGCGTGCGCTGCGGAATCCAGGCGACCCTTCAAGCGCTCCGTCATCAGCTTGATCAGGGGGAAATAGCGTTTCAGATGGCTGGGCGTGAAGGCTGCCGCCACCAGCCGGCGCTGCCGCCGCCAGGACTCGCCTTCGGCCGTGAACAGGCCATTGACGCCCATTTCATGGATCACCGCCCGCATGGGCTCGAAACGGCTCCAGCCATTGGGCCGGTCGCGGAGTATGCTGGCGATCAGGTCCGGCTGGGACACCACCAGGGCGTCGCGAGGCCCAATCCGCAGACGATAAAGCGGCCCGTAGATCTTGGCCCAGCCTTCTAGCTGCGCATGGAAACGGGGGATATCGAGTTGAAGCAGGTTCCCCAGCACCGGCCATCGGCGCGGCCCGTCGAGATCGGCAATCCGCTTTGCCGTAATGGAGGGTGCAGGCTCCGTCTTGACGTCCATGACGCTCTCCGCCTTTCAGCCCTGGCCGGCGAGGTAGATGGGTGACGTAGGTGGGCAAGGTGATTCAAACCTGGCTGCGTATGTGCCTCGCGTTACTAGCTCGTAACAAGTAGCAATACGGCTGCTGCTGGACAAGTGCCTCCAATGACGGGCTTTCATGCAGCAGAACCGCTTTGAACCCCCACTGGTCCGCGAGGCCCGTCGCACCCGCCGGCTGGCGCCGGGGTAGGGAGGCATGTCAGGGAAGTCCCCAGCCCTCACCACCTGGCAGCCAGCACCATTCCCCTAGCACAGGAGACGGACAGCATGGCCATGCTGGTCACGACGTGGATGTCCACGATGCCGGATGGTCTTGGGGGCCACAACTGCCAGTCAACAGGCTGGCTGCAACGGGCGTCACCTGCGGAATGGGCACCTGGACCAGCCGGAGCAGCTTTGCAGGGCACCCTGCCGGCGCCGGCCTGCGGCGGCCCACCCGCCTCCACGGCCCGTGCAGCGATGCGGCCGCTCCTGTCCCGTCGTCATAGCTAGCCCCTCCAAGCCCAACCTGCCATGTTGCGCGTCAAACGATCCGGGCGGCCCCCATTGCGCGCCCGCCAGGAGGACGCCCATGTCAGCTACCCCCATCGAGGCCGTCGTTCCCGAGGACACCAGCCTAAGCGCCTTCTACACCGACATGACGGCGCCGGAGCGGAGGACCTTCTGGGCCTGCGCCGGCGGCTGGGCGTTGGACGGCATGGACTTCATGATCTATCCGCTGGTGATCGGCACGATCATCCGGCTGTGGAACGTGGACCCCGGGTCCGCCGGGCTGGCGATCACGGTGACCTTGCTGGCCTCGGCGGTCGGCGGCTGGCTGGCGGGATTCCTGGCCGACCGGATCGGCCGGGTGCTGACGCTGCAAGTGACGATCCTGTGGTTCAGCGCGTTCAGCATCGTCTGTGCCTTTACCCAGGACTTCAACCAGCTCCTGGTCGCCCGCACCCTGCTGGGCCTGGGCTTTGGCGGCGAGTGGGCGGCGGGTGCGGTGCTGATGGGCGAGACCATCCGCGCCCAGTATCGCGGCCGCGCCGTCGGCAGCGTCCAGTCGGGATGGGCGGTTGGCTGGGGCCTGGCGGTGCTGGCGCAGGCGGTGCTGTTCAGCATCCTGCCGCCGGAGCAGGCCTGGCGCTGGATGTTTGTTGTCGGCGGCCTGCCGGCGCTGATGGTGTTCTACATGCGCCGCCACGTGGAGGAGCCGGAGATCGCCGCCCGCACCCGGGCCGAAGAGTTGCGCAGCGGCAACCGCCCCAAGCTGCTGGAAATCTTCTCCCCGGGGATGCTGCGGACCACGGTATTGGCGTCGCTGCTGAGCACGGGCTGCCAGGGCGGCTATTACGCCATCACCGGCTGGCTACCGCGCTTCCTGACCACCGAGCGCAAGCTGTCCATCGTCGGCAGCACCGGATACCTCGCGGCGCTCATTGCCGGGTCATTCGCCGGCTACCTGGTGGGGGCGTGGCTTGCGGACCGGATCGGGCGGCGGCGCCTGTTCCTGCTGTTCTCGCTGGGCGCCATCGCCGTGGTGGTCGCCTACACCCAGATACCGCTGTCCAACGAGGTGCTGTGGGTGCTGGGAATCCCTCTGGGGTTCTTCGCGTCCGGCTACTTCTCGGGGATGGGGGCGTTCCTGACGGAGCTGTATCCCACGCGGCTGCGTGGCAACGGCCAGGGGTTCTGCTACAACTTCGGCCGCGGGATCGGGGCGCTGTTCCCGGCGCTGGTCGGCTACCTGTCGCAGGCGATGCCGCTGGCCGACGCCATCGCGATCTTCGCCGTCGCGGCTTATGCGCTGTTCTTCCTCAGCGCCTATGCCCTGCCGGAGACGCGGGGCCGGGTGCTGCGCGCTGATGCCTGATCCCGCGGCGGGCGGCGCGCCGCCGGACTGCCCCGGCCCGGACCCGGCGCCGCGGGGACCCCAGGGGTTCACGGTGCCTCTGGGCGCGGTGGACACCCACGCCCACGTAGTTGGCCCGCCGCCCTATGTGGCAACGCGCAGCTATACTCCGCCGCCGGCATCGCCGGACGCCTACCTTGCGATGCTGGACGCGACCGGCATGGCCTATGGCGTGCTGGTCCAGGTCAGCGTCCATGGCACCGACAACCGGCTGATGGCCGACACGGTGCGCGCCCATCCGGCCCGGCTGCGCGGCATCGCCGTGGTGCCGCCAGACTGGCCGGCCCGCGACTACCAGGCGTTGCGGGACGCCGGGGTGGTGGGGCTGCGGCTAAACACCCGGTATGGCGGCGGCGTGGGGATGGCGGAGCTGGAACGCTACGGCGCGCTGTGCCGGGACCTGGGATGGCACCTGCAACTGCTGCTGGACGCGCGGGACCTGCCGGAGCTGTCGCCGCGGCTGCGCCGGCTGCCGGTGCCGGTCGTGGTGGACCACATGGGGCACCTCCCGGCGGCGCTGGGCGTGGAGTCCCCGGGGTTCCAGGCGCTGCTGTCCCTGGTGCGGGAGGGCGCCTGGGTCAAGCTGAGCGGCGCCTACCGGCTGGACGATGCGCCTTGGGCGACGGCGGCCTTGGCGCAGGCACTGCATGCCGCGGCGCCGGGCCGCTGCGTCTGGGGGTCGGACTGGCCGCATGTTTTGCACTGGGGGACGATGATGAACCTGGGGGCGCTGCTGGACCTGCTGGGCGCCTGGCTGCCGGATGCGGCGACGCGGCAGGCGGTGCTGGTGGATAATCCGGGGCGGCTTTACGGGTTCGGCGCGGGCCTTGGAGACGCTGGTCGGTAATGGGTCTGGTGCGGGCGGGCCGGGTGTTGGTGCGGCCGGTCAATCTGCCGGGGGATGGCCGCGAGGCAGGTGCAGGAGAGCACCTTGCGGGCAGCATGTGGGGCGGCGGGTTGGCAGTGTCTCGATTTGAGTGTCGGCTCTTGGGTGGTAAGCGGACCTACGCGACCGGAGTCTTGGGTTCAAGAAGCAACAATCCACCGGACCAACAGGCCGAAACAGACACAGCGACGACAAGGGCCAGGGTTACACCGAACGGCAGGATGGCGAGATAGAGGGCAAGCAGCATCATGCCGAACCCCAGCATCGACCGAAGGGCATTGGCCGCGAGCAAAGACGCGGCTGCACCGCCAATCCGAGGCCGCACGATGACTATCAGGCTGATGAGGCTGATGGGGAACACCGCCGCCATGCCGGTCGCCCTTGCTCCCAGAATTGAACTGGCCGCCACGACGACCGACACGAAGACCGCGACGGCGATGGCCCGAACGGGGAGTTCGAGAAAATGACGTTTCAGGGCCGGTGCCGCCCCGATGTTGGGGTGTTGTAAGCGCTTCAGCACGACAAACCCGGCACCATAGACAGAGAGGTTCAGCACCAGCGCCGTCACGGGCGTCCAGGCGAACTGGTGGAACGTTACGCTTGCCATCAACCATACCAGCACAGCCGCTCCAAGGCTTTGCCAGTGCGGCCGATGACGAGCCAAGACGCCATAGACAATCAGAAACAACCCGGTTGCGGCATTGGCCGCGAAGCTGCTCAAAGCGCTCGCAGCGACGAAATCTGGACTGTGATCCAGTGCCAAGAACACGTATGCCGGCCCCGCGGACACGGGAAGGCTGGCGATCAAGGCCCCCCAGAACGGGCCAAGTGCTTCGGCGAGCGTAAACGCCAGGGTGACAAGAGAAGCCGTCGTCAAGGCTCTGACGAGGGGTGGCAACCAGAATGCGATGGTCACTGGATACGGGCCTCCGCCTGCCGGGCGGAGCATCAGGCCGCCCTTCGACAGGGCTCGGGGCCGGATGTCGGGTCGAGGCTTGCGCCTGCGCGTCTCTCCCAGTCTGCTGATGAGGGAGAGGACACCCATCTGTCAATCGCGTGGTTGTCGGAGCCAATTATGGTTGATGACAGACAGCGGAGTCTGCTTCGGGGCGTAAGCGGTCAAATAACAGCGCCATCGGCATCACAACGGCAGCATCATGGCCCAGGACCCCGCACCCTACACGCCGCCGCTCCGATCACCGCAAGCGCCTGCACCAAGCAAGCCTCCACCGGCCGCCCCGCCGTCTCGATGCGCGCCGGGGCACGATCCCAAGCCTCGACTGCCCTGGCCGTCACGTCGCACCAGCGGGGAAGGCGCTGGCCGGGCCAATCGGGCAGGCGATCCTCGACCCGGCGGCGATGCTCAACAGGGTCCGAGCACACCAGCTCCACCTCGGCAATCCCGCACCCAGCCCGCGCCGCGGCATCGCGCAGGGCTTGGCGGGTGATGACCAGGGAGTTGACGCAATCGGTGACAACCGTCAGCCCAAGCCGCAGGTTATCCTCCGCCACGGCGTAGGCAGCCAGGTAACCAGCCGGGCCAGGGTCTATGCCCTCGGCGTGCAGGGTGTGCTCAATGCTGTCAATCCGCAGGTGAACCGCCCGCAACCGGCGGCACAAAGCCCGGGCCAGCGTGGTCTTTCCCGTGCCGGGCAGGCCCGATAGGCTGACCAGCACGGGCGCAATCACTTTGGCTGCCGCACCACCGGCACTGCCACCTCGTTCCGCCGAAACGGCGGCAGCGTCCAGGGCGGGTCGTAGAACCAAGTCACCGGCGGCCCGGCAGGCTGCCAGCCACTCGGGGCCAGCAGCCCCAGCAGGCGTGCGCGCTGGGCGGCGATGGCGCCGTCGCTGGCGATGCCGGAAAAGCGCAGCACGGCCATCGTCTCCCCGGGGACGGTCACGATATGCACCCGGGCGTCGCACGGCGCCGGAGGATCGGCAACGTCGGCAGGTAGGTAGAACCGTATGGACCACCCCGCCCCAGCCGGCGCCTGCGCCACCGGAGCCGTCATCGCGATCCGCTGCCCGGCGCCAGCGTCCGCCTGCGCCACCGGCGCCGTCATCGCGATGCGGGACCCGCCGGCGTTGCCGCCGAAGATGTAGCCCGCGAGCCGCGGGAACCCCTCGCCCCGCGCTGCCTCCGCGCCACCCGGCACAACTGTCTCCGCCGCCAGCCTCGGCGCATAGGCACGCAGCTCGGCGTCGCCTACCTGTTCGACCACGTCGTAATGCGGCTCCTCCGTCCCGCCGCGTATGCCGACGACGGAGCAGGCGGACAGGAGCAGCGTGCCGAGCAGGGACATGACGCCGATATGGCCCATCGCATTCATCCTTCCAACAGCCACGCCACGACGGAGTCCGCCAGCTCCTCCGCCGTCCGCCCGGCAGTGGCCAAACGCAGCTCCGGCGCCTCCGGCGCCTCGTAAGGCGCGCTGATGCCGGTAAAATTGCGGATCAGCCCGGCATCCGCCTTGGCATACAACCCTTTCACGTCCCGCCGCCGGCACTCGTCGAGGCTGGTGTCCACGAACACCTCCAGGAACTCGCCCTGCCGCACCAGCCCGCGCGCCATCGCCCGGTCGGCGCGGTAGGGAGAGATCAGCGACACCAGCACCACCAGCCCGGCATCCACCATCAGCGCCGCCACCTGCGCCACCCGACGCACGTTCTCCACCCGGTCGGCCTCGGTGAAGCCCAGGTCCTGGTTCAGCCCATGCCGCAGGTTGTCGCCATCCAGTAGGTAGCTGTGCAGGCCCGCGGCCAGCAGCCGGGCCTCGACCAGGTTGGCAATGGTGGTCTTGCCGGCGCCGGACAGGCCGGTGAGCCACACCACCGCCGGACGCTGCCGTTTCTGTGCGGCGCGGGCGGCCTTGTCCACCACCGTCGCCTGCCAGTGCAGGTTGGCGGCGCGGGCCAGGGCATAGTCAATCATGCCCGCGCCCGCGGTCGCGTTGGTGGCGCGGTCCACCATCACGAAGCCGCCCAGGGCGCGGCTGTCCCGATACGGCGCGTAGGCCACGGGAGATTGCAGGGCGATGTTCACGACCCCCAGGTCGTTCAGCCCAAGCTGCGCCGCGTCCAGCTTCGCCTGGGTGTTCACGTCTATGCGGTGGCGTATGCGCGTCACGGTGCCGGCCACCGTCGCGGCGCCGATGCGGAACAGGTAGATGCGCCCGGTCAGCAACGGCTGCGTGTCCGTCCAGATCAGGTGCGCCTGGAACTGGTCCGCAACATCCGGTGGCGCGTCCGGGTCGGCCAGCACGTCGCCGCGCGACACGTCCACGTCGTCCAGCACCAGGGTCACCGCATCACCCGGCCCGGCATCCCCCTGGTCCCGGCCGGACCCGATGATGCGCCGGACCCGGGACACCGTGCCGCGCCCCGCCGGCGCAACGGGGTCCCCGACCCGCACCCGCCCGGCCGCCACCGTGCCGCAGATGCCGCGGAAGTCGGCGTCGGGCCGGTTCACCCATTGCACCGGCATCCGGAACGCCCCGGCATCGGGCGGGGCGGCGTCCAGCGTTTCCAGATGCTCCAGCAGCGCCGGCCCGTGGTGCCACGGCATGCGCCCGCCGCGGGCCACCACCCCGTCGCCGTCCCTGGCGCAGACCGGCAGGGCGGTGATGCCCTTGAAACCCAGCCCCTCCGCAAAGGCCCGGTATTCCGCCGCGATGGCGTCGAACCGCGCCTGGCTGAACTCCACCAAGTCCATCTTGTTCACCGCCAGCACGGCATGGCGCAGGCCCAGCAGCCCGGCGATCAGGGTGTGCCGCCGGGTCTGCACCTGGATGCCGTGCCGGGCATCCACCAGCACGACCGCCACGTCGGCGGTGGAGGCGCCGGTCGCCATGTTACGGGTATATTGCTCATGCCCCGGCGCGTCGGCGATGATGAGCCGCCGCCGCGTGGTCACGTAGCGGTAGGCCACGTCTATGGTGATGCCCTGCTCGCGCTCGGCCTGCAACCCGTCCACCAGCAGCGCCAGGTCCGGCGCGTCGCCCGTGGTGCCGTGCCGCCGGCTGTCGCGGGCCAGCGCCGCGGCCTGGTCGTCCATCACCCCGCCAGTGTCGTGCAGCAGGCGTCCGATCAGCGTGCTCTTGCCGTCGTCCACGCTGCCGCAGGTCAGCACGCGGAGAAGGGTGGCCTCCACTAGAAGTATCCCTCCCGCTTCTTCTTCTCCATGGACGCGGCTTCGTCCCGGTCAATCAGCCGCCCGCCGCGCTCCGTCGTCCGGGCGGCGGCGGTTTCGCGCACAATGTCAGCGACCGTCGCGGCGTCGGACGGGACGGCGCCCGTCAGCGGGTAGCAGCCGAGCGAGCGGAACCGGACCCGGCGGCGCACCGGCGCCTCCCCCGGCCGCAGCACCATCCGGTCGTCGTGCACGACGATCAGGCTGCCGTCGCGCTCCACGACGGGCTGCTCATGCGCGAAATAGAGCGGCACGACAGGGATGCCGCGTTGCTCGATCAGGGTCCAGACATCCAGCTCGGTCCAGTTGGATAGCGGGAACACGCGGATGGATTCGCCGGGGTGGACGCGGGCGTTATACAGGTTCCAGAACTCCGGGCGCTGCGCCTTGGGGTCCCAGGCCTGGGCCGCGTTGCGGAAGGAGAAGATGCGCTCCTTTGCGCGCGATGCCTCCTCGTCGCGCCGTGCGCCTCCGAATGCGGCGTCGAAGCCGTGCAGGCGCAGCGCCTGCAGCAGCGCCTCGGTCTTCATCACGTTGGTGTAGTGGGCGCTGCCGTGGCTGAACGGCGTGACGCCAGCAGCCTGGCCCTCCCGGTTGGTATGGACGATCAGGCGCAGGCCGTGCTCCCGCACGGTCCGGTCGCGCAGTTCGATCATCTCGCGGAACTTCCAGCCGGTGTCCACGTGCAGCAGCGGGAACGGCAGCGGCGCCGGGGCGAAGGCGAGCTGCGCCAGGTGCAGCATGACGGCGGAGTCCTTGCCAACCGAATACAGCATCACCGGCGCCCGGCACTCCGCCACGACCTCGCGGAAGATGTGGACGGCCTCGTCTTCCAGGCGCTTCAGGTAGGGGGTCATGGAAGGTTGCATCCTGGTTGGCTCTGCCCCCGGGGCAGCGCCGGGCGGCCCTTTACAGCCTGTCTGGGTGGACTCCGGCCGGGTCCAGCGGGTGTTTCCGCGTCGGGTGCGTCAGGACCTTGCCCTGATACGAGGCAACGGGGCTGCGGCCCTTCCTGCCCGGCACGAAAAATCCCTCGCTGGACCTTAGCCGTTGCCCGCTCAAACAGGCTCTTAGCCGCACACGCCGCCGCGTGGAAGCCCTGCCGCGGGTTCCGCACACGCGTAAGCCGTTAATAACCGTTCATAGCTTTTAAACAACTTGCCACGGGAATAGATTTGCTTGGGACAAGAGAAGTTCTAATGCATTATATTAACGCCCATTGCGCCGCATAAGGATTGTTAATGCAGCCTGTTGATGCCCATTGCGCCGTGTGCGGCTCACGTGGCTTCGACCTCGCCGGAGCGTTCGCCCGGTCGAAGCGCCTGCACACGATGTATCGCTGCCGGACATGCAAGGTCGTGGCGGACAGCCGCATTTGGGCAGTGGACCCGCAGCAGGACCTGGCCGCCCAGGCCGCCGCCACTGAGGACTGCTACACCCGGACCTACACCGCCGAGGAGTTCGGCGGGCGCACCCAGCTCGCCGAGGCCATGCTGGGCGAGTTCGGCAAGTTCATGCGCGGCAACGGCTGCTTCGTGGAGCTTGGCGTCGGCGAGGGTTTCCTGACGCGGGCGGCGGCAGGCCGGTTCCCCATGGCATACGGCCTCGACATAGACCTGACGGCCGCCGAAAGCGTGTCCCGGCAGTTCGGCTGCCCGGACAACCTCCGCTTCCTGCCCCACGGCCAGTTCGACGCGGCGGAGGCCGGCCCGATCTCGGTGACCGCCCTGTGGCACGTGCTAGAGCACCTGCGCGATCCCCTGGCCGTGCTGCGCCCCTTCCTGGACCGTATGCAGAACGGCGGGCTGGTCATCGGGCAGGTGCCGCTGCTGCGCGAGGACTACGTCTTCGACGAGCATTTCCTGTTCCACAACGAAAGCTCCCTGTTCCACCTGGCGGCCGCCCTGGGCTGCGCGCCCATCCTGATGCAACGCGACGAAGCCAACGACTTCCTCAGCTTCTGCTTCCGCAAGCAGGAGGCGCCGGCTCAGCAGCCGTTGGCTCAGCCTGGTTCGGCGCCCAGCCTACGGTCCCTAGGCCCGCCAGCGCTGTTCGTATTCGGCCATCAGCGGTCCGGCACCAACGTGCTGATGGACACGCTTGCCGCCAGCATCGCCTGCGACGTGGTCAACGAGGGCGACCCAGCGGGCTTTACGAACTTCCGCCTGCGGCCTGTGCCGGAGGTGGCGCGGCTGGTCGAGGCATCGGCGCCGGGCTGCCTGATGAAGCCGATCTCGGAGTCCCTCAGCTTCCGCGAGATCATGCAGGCGCACCCGGGGTCGCGGGCAGTGTTCATCATACGCAACCCTCTGGATGTCGTGCCGTCCTTCCTGACGGAATTCCGCGACGCCCTGCCCTCCGTCGCCCACGGGATCGTGCACAACTACCACTGGATGCGCTTGCGCGACGCAGGCGTGACCCTGGAGTGCTGGGCCGAGGTGGATCGCGTGCTGGACAATTACGCCGGCCGGTTCGACGCCCGGCAGGACATGCCCTCGGTGGCGGCGCTGAGTTGGCTGCTGCTGCATACGGCATTGCGGGGCCGGGGCATCCTGGGCGCGGCGGGGTGCGCGGTCGTGGACTATGACGACCTGTTCGACGATGGCGGCGCACTTAGGGCCTGTATAAAATCAACAGAATCGGTCTGATCTGTGGGATTCCCGTGGGGATCATGGTGCCATAGTTTGGCGGGATGGTTGATCCTGCCCTGATCCGTTCGCGTTTTGCGTTGTTGTCGCCGCAC
>JAABUU010001245.1_pt1 | contig 44699 bp, 45 predicted proteins | sample 5559301 | NCBI WGS metagenome assembly JAABUU01 (sample SAMN10711884, study PRJNA513360) | rock metagenome | isolation source: Antarctica rocks | place: Antarctica: Victoria Land, Richard Nunatak white | reverse complement strand
GCTCCAAGTAGACCTTCAGAGTGAGTTTTCCATTGATGTTTCCGAGCACGTCGTAAAATGAATAGTAAATTTGATGTTTGAGTGCAGGGAAAATTTGTGAGTCGGGCTTTTTTTGCTCCCCGCGTGGACGCCTAACGTCATTACCTATAACGCGGTGCTCATTGCTTCGTAATTGACTGCCTCCATGCTTAAATAACGTGATGTTCCTGTCAAGTCCTTTAACCAGATAATGAGAAAAACCGATTATATAACTTGATATCCTGTGTTCTCTTCCAGCCATCCATCAGCCAAGCTACTCCATCAGACCCAACATACAACCCTTCTGTACCTCACCATGGTCGTGCTCTTCCAGTCTCAAACATGTCCCATCAACCCACCTGGTGCTCAACCAGTTCTCACCACTGCACAGTTCTGGGAAGTAATGATCCTCAAGTGTCGCCAGCCTGAGCTCTTTGTGGCGCCTATGTCTAGTTCAGAGGTCTTAGAGGAGACAGAAACGTTCATAAAGAGAGTTGTGGTGTTCAAAGAGGTTAGCATGAATTCTATTGACTGGTCCATTTAATTGATTCTTGCAAAGGGTATGGGACCCCCAAGTGGGAAAGCGACCGAGGACATTACGCTCAGAAAACCATGGAAGGTAATTGCCCAAATCATGACTTATCAGTACTTCTCCATCGTTGTTGAGATTGAGAACGATTCTTATGAAATATAGGCAGATTTCGTCAACCTTGACAGCGGCGCTTTCATAAGCAATCTAGTGTCTCAAGGAAAGGATGAAACTGATCTTTACTTGACCTTCTATTTTGAGTGGAAATATCCAAATATCAAGGAAGGGTCCAAAGAAGAGAAAGAGACGTCTGATCAACTGTGGGGAATGGCTGGGAAGACAGTTCAACATACCATTGACTACGCGCGAAATATGGCCAGGGAAGGGAAGTTGGGCAAGGCTTGAAAGATGCAACCATTCATGTGTGACTGGACGGAAAAACTGATCCTATATTGGAACATGATTTCTTGCAGTATCACTACTAACAGTATTATGCAAGTTACAGAGACAATATTTGTAGAATGGGAAATATAGAACATGAGAACAAAACCCACGCCATGACCAGGCCAAGCAGCTGGACCAAAGAGGTTTTTTCCGGAGCATTGGTACTTCTGGAGCGCTAACGGAGCACAGTATATTCCCCACAGCCTAGATGCTGATTGGTATCTGTGTTCAAGTGTAGTTGGTCAGAGTGCGTTTTGGTCTTGCGGTTAAGGCCTAACTCATTATTTTTGACGATTTTCACGTGGTATACTGTTTCTCGTCTAATTTCTTTCCCTCCAATTCTGTGTCATATACCTCAATGTAAGGCCATTAAAGTTCAGTTCATGTACCGCAATGTTTTCAGTCTCAAGTTATGTTACGAATCAAGCACCGGAATCCAGACTCTTCAGCTTAGCGAATAGGGTATTTTCTAATACGATCCATCAGTAACGCCTGCAGAAAGTGACGAATCACATGGCGGCTCCACGGTTGACTGCACGAGTCAAGCCCACTGCAACTCCCGCCGCCACTGCACCTATTAGCACCATCTGGATTGCTGCTTTGGCATTGTTCCAAGACTTCGACTTCCCTTTCCAGCCATCAGTGATGGCAGTCTTTGTCCAGCCGAACGCAAATAAAGCACCGACCATGGTACAGATACTCCAATACAGCGCCAGCAAGACCTTTGTCCGCTTGATGCAGAAATAAGGAATCAAAGGGACGAGGCCTCCGAGCATGTAGCTACCTCCAATGGTGAGCGCGGAGTATGCAGGACGTGCGCTTTCGGGTTTTTTATGCTTAAAAGAAAACTCCGTGAGTAATTCTGCTAGCTTCTCTGGATCACGCTGGAGGCTGGCTGCAATGTCGATGATAAACTCAGGAGATAACCCATACCGGTCAAAAACGCCGTGGACCAGCGTACAAGTAATACCGGCACGATCGGCAATTAAAGCACTGGTTAAATTTAGCTTGACCATATAGGAGTGTCTAAACTCAATCAGCCATAACGCTACAAGACATCGAGGGGAGAGTGAGGCGCACTCTTCCCCTTTTACGGCCATATAGCCCCCGAGGCCCATCGAAACAGCTCCCGCGAAGAGCTCCGCCAGCCCCCCTAGGTAAACGATACGGGCATCCCCAAATGTTGATAGACTGGCAGTCAAGGCGAAAGTACCGTCATACCATCGGCCAGGCCAAGTGTAGCATCAGATATGATGCGTGCCTTTGACGTGAACCATCGATTCCTCGCCACTGGCTGGTGGTGATCTTGCTAGGCTTCAAGATCACGGCCAGCTTGGTGACCCTGGCGTGACAGGTCAAGCGGATTTCCATCACTCACCGTGGACTCTTTTCTATTGCCACAAATCGTCGGAGTTTTAGGAACGAACGTCGCCGGCGAGGAGACTTCGGCACTTTGAGTTAGAGCTTTCTTGTTGGTAAGCATTCAACGCACAAGCTGTAATGGCATCGGCGTCATTATTGTGCGGGTCGGCGGCGATGATTGGGAGGCTTGCCGTTGCAGCTACTATCGATGGTGCAACGTCGTGTGAACGAGAAGCACTTGCGGAGAACACGATCAACTTACCAGAATCAAGGTCACGTATGGGGGGCCTTGGAGACCATGGTTGTAACTAGAAGAGGGAGGCGAAACTGGTTGCCTTGTGGTTACTTCTCTGCCATGAGCTCAAGGTGCACCGCAAACCTTAGGTACACTTACAGGCTATAAGATCCGGGGGTGGTTGTTTGCGTGGCCTCGTGCGACCCATTTGCCATGAATTAGGCGGTTCTTCAATGCTACCAACGACATGATCGGATGCAGTGTTTTCTCAGTTTAGAACCTCATGAGTCGGTGATGATGGTTGTGTGGGTTTCAAGAGTTGAGGATATCATATAGCGATAGTAAGCCGCTCTTGATAGGAAGTTCGGCCAATCAGAACAGCCGGGAAGTGAGCGCTTTTTCACACTCTTTAATTGCAACAAGTTCATTCTTTCTACTTATCGACATTCTTCATTGCCCATGAATTGTAGAAACTAATTGCCTTGCCAAGGTAAGAGGTCGTTCATCGAAATCTAAGAAGCTTAGGGTGACTTATCTTGAATGCCCGTTTGGAAGTCTCGCTTGCGTCTTATCAAAGATGATACTAATCTATCAAGCTGCATCGGTTTACTGGCAGCGACAAAACTTATTCAACCCTGCATCAAGTCCAACGACTTCCAATTGGGATTTCTAAGAAAATGTTATATTTTTCTCGTTTGCACATACTCCCGGTGACCACCTTAGTGGAAACCGATAAAAGCTCATACTGCTTTATCTCTCTTAGTTGGGAAGTCACTTCAGTCAGTTTCCCGTTGACCGGGGAGCGAAAGTGGCCGTACTAAATCATTGGTCATGGAAGAAATTCTACACTACATCTTGAGTTGAAGTGACGAAGACACATGTATCTTTTCGCAAGTTCTGATTGGAGGATTCGAAACATCTTAGCACAAGCTATTGTCGATAGAGAAAACATCTCTGATACCACTCAAGGATGCCAATGTTTATCGTCCAAGTTGCCCTTCCCACCTGTCTCACCAAACTCTCTCCCCCCACCAGGTCAGACCATTCTCCCCTAGCCCTCACGATCCTTCATGCACCCCCTTCCCTCTTCGCATACTCATCCTCCATTCTCTCCTCGTACAGCTAATGGGAGCGGGAAGCGTGGAGGCGTTGGTGGGCTTTTCTTGGCTTGTGTTGGGGACGGGAAGGGGCATTTTGAAGTGTTTGGACTGGTTGTTGACTACTAGAGCTTTCGAAGGGCTAGTTTAAGAATTATGGCAGAAGCTTATGAAGGAAGGTACTCGGACACGACAAAATATTTCGTGGGTCCCGTTGCGGTTAGTCAGCATCGCCGCCCTTGCGCAGGCGCGAATCACCCTCCACTCACCCCCTTTGGGCCTAGCGCAAACTCTGAGCACTACATAAATAGTGTTCCCCGTACCTTCTTTCTTCTGTATTCTTAAACTCCTAGTTATAGCTACCTCTATAGATCAAACATTCCATCCACGGTTCCACAGGTTGGATTCTAGGCACGGTCCCAACACCCTCAGGCTCGTAATCTTTGCATGATACCTTACTTATCAACAATTCTCTCTTTCAACCCATTTTTGTTGAACTTCGCTTCCTCCACAAACCATGATAACCTGCATCTGTGATTAAATTCAAACGATGAACAACCGAGCTGGTGTTCGCTAATGGCTGGCGAGAGGAAGAGCGGGGGTGGTTGCTGGACTTGTCGCCTTCGCCGAAAGAAGTGCGATGAGGGCAGACCCAAATGTAGAAACTGCACCGCATTGGAGATCTCTTGTCATGGCGGCACCATCAGGCCAAACTGGATGGATGGAGGGACGAAACAGAGGGAAATGACGGTGAGAATCAAAGCCCAGATTAAACGACGCACGGACACCCGGCGAGAGAGGCAAACAGCCCAGGTTACCACAGCTGATACAGGAGACCGGAACTTCATCATTGAATCAGGACAAGACTTCGTATATAAGACTTCTATGCTAAGACAGCCGCAGATCCACACGATATACAACAATGTAACTGGGTCCTCTTCAAACACGGAGGCGGGAACAGTTGAAGGTTCAAATCAACCAAACGAAAATATTAAAACTCTGCATTTATCGACACTAGAAGCTACCCAGAAATTGAATCCAACAGCTCCGAAGGAGGTTGATAGGATACAGTGGATTGCACCCGTACTCGGTTTTCTAGACGAGTACGAGGAAGTCCACGACCATCTCCCAATTCTGTCACGCGGTCGGGATTTCGAAATCGATTTCCTGATGAAGTACTTGGACTACGTGTTCCCCCTTCTGTTCCCGTTCTACCAACCAGGTATTCACGAAACCGGCCGTAGCTGGGTACTGGTACTTCTGAGACGGAGCAGAGTTGCTTTCCATTCGGCAATGAGCCTAAGCGTTTACTTCTTTATATTTACGCTGATTGACGTATACCCAGGGCAACATGACGTGTGCAAAAGTCAGCTCTGGGAGAAAGTTGGGAGGCAAACGGATATGTGTTTTGAGATGATCCAACACGACATACAGGATTTAAGTTTTCGTGGCTCACAATCGACGCTACTTGAGAAGGTACGAGTGATGGAGAGCATCACTCAGTTCCTGATCTTCGAGGTGGCGCTGAGTAGGTCCGCCAACTGGAACCTACATCTTACGCCGGCTCTCGCACTCTTTGAAGAAATTTGGCAGAGTACCACCACAGAGGGGTCTGAACCCAAACTGCTTGCCGTGCTGGATGCAATGACTCTACATCTCCGGTGTGGTCTCGACCATGGCGGCTACGTTTGGAGCCCAGAGCAGGCTGGATTTCGGTTCTTTACCGGTCTCCTAGTTTTCATCGATATCATTGCCAGCACTTCCCTTGAGCAGCCGCCTCGTTTAACTGAGTATCATCCACATCTTCTTGCCGATCTAGACAATGGTGAGCCAGATTTTGGTATGGTTCCGGTCCAATTGTCGAGTCTCGTTGGCTGTCAGAACTGGGTCCTGCTCGCAGTTAGCCGGATAACTCTTCTAGATGCATGGAAAAAGGATATGAAAAAGGCTGCTGGATTATCGACGATTGAACTTGTTGATCGCGCCAGCCATATATCTCGTACCCTGAATGATGGGATTTCTCGCCTCGACAAGGTAACTTCAGGCCCTCACAAAGATAACTCTCTCAATTTTCGGTCTTACTTCAACGGTCACCTTTCTACGTCCTCGAGGTCGTCTACAATCCCTACAAGGATCTGGGCCCACGCTGCACACATATACCTTGCAGTTGTTGTTTCTGGCTGGCAGCCATCCAACGCAGAAATACGCTGTGGCGTGTCGCAAATGCTCGAGCTCCTACGGACAGTCGACTGCTCTACCCACCTACGGACACTAGCCTGGCCACTCTGCGTCGCAGGTTGCATGTCTGAGGCAGGCAGTCATGAACAGGAATTGCGGAATTTGCTCACCGGGATGGATGAGCTAAGCATGGTTGGTGCATTAGGTGAAGCTCGAAAAATCATGGAGAGAGTGTGGGAGAATCGAGATACTCTGGATCGTGAGACGTGGGATCTAGCGGCTTGTTTCCGTATCCTGGGCGCACCTGTATTGCTGGTCTAGGTGATGAGAGTAGGGTAGATGTTGACGGTAATTTAGAACGAAATATTCATGCAACTCAGACAGAGAGTATGATAGTATTGAATGCTCAAAGAACGGCGGTATTCATATTGAAGCTAGTTTATCCCACCCAGCATACCGGTAAGGTACTCCAAGAGCTCTTCACAACCATTTGGCCAACACTTTTCTCTCAAGAGTACCGTTGCAATATCACTTGCCGACCCAAACACCAAGCATTTCTCTGACCGTGGTTGGCTTGATTTCCGGAAATTTCTTGTTCAGGGTTTTATCTTCCGGGAAATCGAACAAACCTTGCGTGACATACAATCCGAATTTGCCGAAATATTGCTGAAAAAGTTGCTTCGGGAAGAAAGGGTACATCGCCGGGTTCGAGGGCAGCTCGGTGATCTCGCCTCTTTCAAGCTTCTCAATACTGTCATATGCCACAGTGAACTTTGAACCTGAGTATTATCGCTCACTGTCAGCGATTTTGCGGACACTGAAGAGCTGCAACAAAGATTAACTGACCTCTCATTTCTTCCGCGATGCTCAGAAGCTCGTTCCACGTAGCCTTGTCCCCATAGCAGAACAAAGACTCGTCCCATTTCGGAAGGTCGAGGGCCGCAACGACAAACCTGGCCAAATCCTTAGTGTATGTGAAAGACACGGTATCGTTACCTGTGCCCGGTATAGCCGCTGCCTTGTTGGCCATGTCAACACCAAACACAACTGGCATCATGTGGCTTTCGATGTGGGGAATGCCATAATAATCTAAGAAATAGCCACTGTGAATTCTTGTCCACTCGAGGTCCGTCTTCTGCAACTCGGCAATCGTAGCGAGGCGGAATTCGTGCTGCGGCAACTGTTGGCTTCTATATCGTTGGTGGAAGCTTGTTTAGTACTTCTCTGGATCGTGGGTGGGTGTTGTCAAGTTGACAGAATGGATACTTACTTTTTAGTGGGGGCCAAGACACCGTATTCACTCGCAATGAAGCGTTTTGTCGCTCCCGCTTTTGCTGCAGCCTTCACGAGGTTGATCTCGGACGCACCCTCATCAGGGCCCCTGACACTGAGGGCAGAGATCACGGTGTGGACGTTGTTTGTCTCTAGGAGACGAGAGACCGACTCGACATCGCCATAGTCCACAGCAAAGACAGGGACGTCCATCTCCTGAGCCTTGGATTCCTATGGAACAGTTTGGTAAGGAATTGCAGAAATACTCAGAACCTATAGTGACAGCTGCTTACTTTGCGCACCAGGACAATAACCTTGTGTTTTGGGCTCTCCTTCAACGCATCCACGATGGTACGGCCTACATTACCAGAGCCTCCGGCGACTGCGACTGTAACCATATTGATTCTGGTGGTAGGAGAAGACCAAAAAATGGTTCAAGATAAATCTAGCAACTTAGCAATCGGAAAAATGTTTAATTTGAAGCTGAGAATTGATGTGTTCTGCTCGCTTCCTAGGCCACCCTTTATACATCTGTCTTTCGACATTTCATGGGGGTGCAACCTACGTAGAGCAGAACGGAGTAAAACGATTTATAAGCTGGGACATTAGGTTTCATACACATAGCAATTGAAGCGAAATCGTGCCACGAAGATCAACTGTCTTGGGTTTAGTCCCAGGCATCCAATTTCCTCTTCTGAACGCCGCGCGCGGTGATGGAGACTGGCCTCTTCACAGTCAAATTGGTACTAGTCCAAATTGGAACCACCGCGCGGCACTCCAAAAATGGTTAATTGACTAGCAAAACAGCCAGAAGACCAACCACGGCCGTAAAGAAGGACAGAACAAGAATGTAAGGACGCCATTCTCGAAGCTCCCTCCTTCAAGGCCAAGCGGGGATGCACATGCAGCCAAGAGGAAGGAGACCAATAAGCACCCCGAAGTAGCGAGCGTCCATCGTGAAGGTAGCAGGCAAATAGGGTAACAACGAATCAAATCGGACAGCGAACGCTGAGGGTAGCGTGGGTCTTGTACAAAGCAAAGAACGCAAGGTCAAGGAGAAGGAGGGCGCAGTGGAAATGGGATACTTATCAACAGATCTTGATTTCACATTCAAGTAAAGCACGAAGCAATCTGCTCCTTGAACGGTTTGCCGGCAGATCATCATTCATGGAGTTAGGGACTTCGAGAAGCGACCTAGCAGGCAATTCTCGACAGAAGTGACAGCTCACGCTTTGGGAAAGAAATAATCGAAAGCGTACTTAATTCGCTGAGTTTTGATCTTGAGCGATCCCTTTGATATCTCCTCTGCTGCCACTTGAGCGAGATCTACAGGCACTGCCCCTTTGATGACTTTGTAGCTACTGGCGTTGGCCATACTCCTTGCGATGGTTGTAGAGCGGGGTTGGAGCAGGCGAATATTTGCAGATTCGGACTTTAGACCGACGTCACGGCGTTAGGCCTGGTGATTGGTTCACGTGCCTTGTTCACGTGACTGCGGTCTCGTCGTTGTCAAAATAGAATGTGGTGCAGTGTGAAAACAAAGTCAAACTTCCGAGGGCTGAGACGAGGGGCCGGAAATGGCCCGCCTCCTTGCACAGGCAGCCTCACCCTCAGCTCAGGCTAAAGCAGCAGCAGCTCAGGTTGGCGACCGTAAATGGAACTGGAGAAAAAATATTTCGTGTCCGACTCTAGGGGTAATCCGCTGGAGATACTCTCGGGGAGTCAACCAGAGGCGGAGAAACTAAGTTGTTGTCTTATTCTATGAATTTCCTGCTGCGGAACGCTTCCGCTGCGAATGTCCGCCGGGAAACATCGCTCCGCCGCTCAACCATACAACCTCCTTGTGCCTCATTAAACGTACCATGGCCGATGATTACGGCGACGATGCCGACTACGTTGCCGCCTTCGATGCCATATCTGCTCCTACATCAGCCCCACCACACGTAGCCAGACCCAACGCATCCACCGCAACTCCAGGCAAGATCCAACAGCCCACCCCCCAAGCTTTGCCCACCCGTGCCGCCCCTTCCTCTATCCTGGTCTCCCCCCGCCAAAAGGGTAATCCTATCCTCACAAACATCCGCTCCCTACCGTGGGAATACGGCGATATCCCCTCTGACTACGTCCTTGGCGCTACTACCTGCGCCTTATTTCTGAGCCTGAAATACCATCGCCTACATCCGGAGTATATCTATTCTCGGATACGCGCACTGGGGGGGAAGTATAATCTTAGGGTACTGCTTACGATGGTGGATATCCAGAACCACGAGGAGAGTCTGCGGGAGTTGAGTAAGACGAGCTTGATCAACAACCTCACGTTGATACTGTGCTGGTCGTCAGCAGAAGCGGGGCGGTACCTGGAACTGTACAAATCGTATGAGCACGCTTCTGCCAATAGCATACGCGCGCATCAAGCCACGTCCTATGCTGATAAACTGGTGGAGTTCATTACCGTGCCGAGGAGCATTAATAAGACCGATGCGGTGGCCTTAGTGAGCGCCTTTGGGAGTGTAAGGGCGGCCGTGAATGCAAGACCGGAGGAAATCGCCGGGGTGAGTGGATGGGGGGAGAAGAAGGTGCTAAGATGGTGTGGGACCGTTAGAGAGCCTTTTCGGATAAGGAAGGCGGCGAGGAGGGGGATAGGACTGCAGAGAGGGGATAGTTCCATTGCGGAGGGGATGAGGAATGGCTTGGGGGGCATGAGCAGGGAAGACAGCTTATTTGAGGACGTAGAGGAAGATATCAGGAAGAATACAGATGGTGAGGGTTTCATTCCGGCGCAGGGAGCAAGGCCGTCACCAGATAATACAGCTGGTTCGGAGAAAACGCCAACATCTCTAGCGCGGACGGAATCGAATCGTCCGCCGAAGCGGGCCGCAGAGGAAGTACCGCTGTGGGAGCCTGGCGAAGACGAAGAAGAAGCTCTCCTGCTAGCGGCAGCGGAAGAGAAGGAATTGTCACCCAAGCCAAGTAGCAAATCCAAAGAGGAAACCACCAAATTGATCTCTTCACCGAAGAAGACTGCAGGACAGGCCAGCGGTATAAACGAGGGAATGACGGCTGCGTTGGCGAAGTTGAGACAGCACTAAGACACTTCGAATTTCCTAAGGATCACCGGCGCGAAGAAGGGTCTCTTCATCAAAGCCCTCTCTACATGGATTCGTTATCTGCTAATGAAGGTACGGTCCTAATTTCTCAGTCCCTATGCTTCCGCTAAAAGCTGACATGATTCTTGACCGGTTTTTGTAGAGTAGCATTGAATGACTGGATTTCCATCCAAGCAGAAGCTGCGCTGATATCATGGTCCAGCCATACTAAGCTCGAGATGAGAAAGTTGTCCAAGTGCACACCTGGAAAGACGGAAAAGAGAGATAAGGAGGAAAGTCGAATAACCAATACCTGTTACACAAAACATGGCCTCAGTCAACCATAAAGGTCTACACTGCGACAAGACCCTTACATTGCAAAGGACGGATGCACTTCATCACAATGGTATACAAATAAGCAAGTGTGAGCCCCAAGGAAACGGTTACCCGCTCGCTTAAGCCTGGAGATACGTCACCTTATATGCAATGACGACGTTTCGTACCCCAGCTTTACCTTACCCTTCCAAAGCCATCTCCTCTAATCATACTTCCTTCGATTTGTTTCTCGATCCCACAAACCATATCCCAAGCCAGCAAACGTCGAAAATACATTCTCCACCAGACAAGAATCAAGAAAGGCAAAAATGTCCGCTCAAGACCCTCATCCTCAAGGCGGCGATCTCTCCGACATGGCCGTTGACGGCACCACTGTTCCCGCAGATTCAGCAAAGCAAAGGACTATTCCCTCTGTTCCCCGACCAGGCCAGATCACAGACCATTCGAACGATCCGAACAACTATGGAGCTGCCGATCTGGCAGGTGCTGCTGACAACGCGACCGACATTTCAAGGGTGGGTACTCATTACACTATACATTTGGCCAACCCATAGACCTATCTTTAACCTCTTCTTCCCTGTCCGGCTAACGACTCCATCTTGCAGACGACTCGAGACAATGCACCCACGGCCGATGTCATCACATGCACTGGGGATTCACTTCCGTCAGAGGTTGGATCGAAGAGACTACACAACGTCGTCAATCAAGACGTAAGCAAGGGCCACGGGAGGTACGACAAGCATGTTAGGCAAAAGGGAAGTGAGTTCGATAAAGAAGCTACGGATGGGCCTGGAGAGGACAAAGTCATTGATGGTGTTGTGGGAGGACGATAAAGTAAACCTTAGCAAGGGTGGCGGATGCAACGAAGCTTGAATTACAAGATGAAGTGAGGGTGTCGAAGAAGGCTATCGTCAAGGCTTGAGCTCAACAGCTCGAGCCTCATGTATGGGGTGCAGAAAATGGTAATTTTATAAAAGGCTTTAGCTGAAGTCAATGTGAGTAAAATTTTTAGACGGGAACCAGCGAAGGGCTCATCGTAGAGTATTCTCAATTGGGAAACGTTCGAACCAGTCAAACTACCATACCTTACTTTCGGAATAACAAGCTTTAGCCAACCTCATATACACACCGTCGCTTTGGTATGGCATCTCGACTTTTCCACCTCTCCAATCTTCGAGTTGGTAAAAACGCAGACTTCCTATTGCCCCATTCGCGGTTGCTCCTATCCGCGGGGATGGTGAATGTGAGTGCGCTGTATCTTCTTTCTTTCAACTACACAGAACGCTCAGCTTTGCTGATAGCAATAGACATTTCTGCTGGCTTGAATAGGTTTTGCTGCTTCAGCCACAAGCTATACCCCAGTCAATGAGATTGAGAAGGGAGATTTTCAACCCGGGGCCCACGTCGCGTGTTGCTGTGTAGCGGATTCGAAGCACAGAAGAGAGTTTCGGTACCTCTGATCATGGGTTAAGTTTATATATTCCATTAAAATTTGGGTTGCTTGTTGTTCGCGAGTCACCGTCGTACAAAGCCAACCTTTCCATTTCGAGTTCACCTTCTGGAGTCACACAGCACATTATCTCCAAAAACCGCCCCCCAAAGCTCATAACCACCGAAGAAACAAACACGAACGTTCTCAAAACCAACTAGCTTGTCGCTTGAGCATTTTTAAGTACTTTGAGGGATGGATGGATGGTTTACGGTATTGACGGTGTTATTGCGAGGTGATTTTGTGGGTGGGGAAGGGGGGGAGGGGGAGGTAGTTGAGGGGGGAGCGAGATGTATGGGGTTGGTGAGGGGGGGAGATTGTTTTGGGGAAGGGGAAGAGGAAGAGGGGATAGCGCGTAGCTCGTTGACGGGCTCAACCCTAACCCTATCGATTTCCTTGTAATGATCATGACTAATAATATCTCACCTCCAAAACCCACCTCCTACTTCGCAACCCCCCTCTCCTTCCCCCATTACCCCCCACACCAAAATGCCCAACAAACAAAGCATCAATTACGACCCGGGAACGCGCCTCCAAGCTCTCGCCCTAGCCGAGGCCGGCATCCCCTTGCCCATCATCCAAGCCGTAACGAAACTGAGCCGTCAATCCATCTACCGCCTCAAGAGACAGGCGCGCGAAAGAGGCTTTGATCCCGCGGTGAGCCTGCAGTTGAAGCTGGAATACGTTGCCGATAGACCGAGAAGTGGGAGGCCGCGTGCTGTTGCGGGGGTAAATGGGGCTGGCAGTGAGGTGGAGGGCGGGGAGGCTGCTGTTGGTGCTGCTGTGGATGAGCAGGCAGCCCTCGAGACGGCCAACGAAGAGCGAGAGTAAGGCATGGAGGGAAAATAGAGATTGCGATTTTTGGATCGTATTAGGGCCGAGTTACGACGTGCGAAGAGAAGGAGCGAAAGCGAAGATCCGAGCATGACGTTGCTTCAACACGATTGCGACGTAGAATGAAGCTGTAATATAATTACTGCGCCATCCCGGATGGGCTCCATAGGATTCGCATCCTACTCTCGAGTCGGTCTCTAGCTTGTGGCCCTACTATAAACGGTCACCATCCGGATCCGAGGATGAAACAGATCGGTTCCAGCTACGGACCTGGGCCAAGAGACGTCGGAATTTTCTTACTTGAATTATTGGCAATACCAACATATCGATTCCTGTGGTATTGTGTTCAGGATTTACCATGCTGTCTGGGAAGGCCGCTTATATCAGGGTCGGAAACTACCAACCGACTCGAGAGTGCAAAAGGCCTTTGCTCTTCTCTCTCTCTCTCGCACAGACAGGCCTAGGAGTGGCAGGCCTCGTGCTGCTGTTACGGCTGTTCGAGTGGAGAAGATTGGGGAGATGGTGGGTGAGAGGTTGAGAAGGAATTTAGGGCCGCGGTTTTTGTACAATCTTAAGGTTTGAAGGCGGGGGGGAGGAGCAAGAGTCAAGATAGGTCAGTTCAGTGCATTCACGTTGTGGAAACAAGGCATGGGAGAGTTACCGTGTCATCCTTCGAAGGTGTTGTGTAATCGACACTTTACAGAATATATCTGCTGCTTTGTTCTTCTGGTCTCTATTACGCATAGCCATACGATTGAACGCAACGGCTTTTTCAAGAAATAGTTTGTGGCAAAACGGTCATAATCCTGGCAATACTTCAAGCCTCATATTTTGCCTATTGATACCCCTTTCCGTCTTAGCGCAACATTACAGCTCCTCAAACAATCGCTCAGCTTCTTTGTACTTCTCCTACGAACCTTTCGCAACCACGAGTACATTTTCACACACAACACCCCCTTCTTTGTCCAAACCTATCTAAAATTATAGATCTTAATTGACATCTGTATTCGATACTGTTTAATTCCAATTCTTAATCATAAAAGACCCAACGGCGCCGCGCTCTTACTCGACCAGATCAAAAACCCCACATTCACACATCCTTTCCTTCCCATACCACCTCCAACACATCCCCCACCCACCAACCACAGCAGCAACCATGCACATCCCCACCCTCACCCTCCTCGCCCTCGCGACCTCCGCCTCCACCTCTCCCATCCAACAAACCCCCTCCTCCCCCCCCCAAAACACCACCCTAGAACCCCGCACCGCCACCAACCCAGCCATCGCCCAATTGTACGTCCCCCCCCCCCCCATCCCCCTACCAAAAACTAACCCCCGCACCACCAGCTTCTACGACACCGCCTGCACCTACCTGGGCCAATCCATCCCAGTCAAACCCGACAACAAGCACCAGTCGCAAACGATCGGCGGGCCCTGGGGGTCGCGCAGCGCGTGGTTTTCGTCCACGGGGGGGTTGTTCAGCTGGACGGTGCATGGGCGGGATGGGCCGAGGGAGCGCACGGTGAAGCCCGAGGTGGCGCAGTGTGTGAGTTATTTGAGTGGGGTTTATGTTACTGGGGATGTGAGGGTGTGAGGGGTTGGGTTTGGGTTTGTTTTGTTTTTTTTGTTTTTTTTTTGGGGTGGGGGGGGTTCTTTGCTCTTGTTTGTTTGGTAGCGTAAGATGTGTGTGTGGATGGTTATTTTGTACATGGAGAGTATTGCAAATGCGTGTTCGTTTTCTGAAGGTGCGCCGATTGTTTCCCGTGGTTAGGTAGGATAGAATAGGGTTGAGCGGGTAAATTCTTCGTTTTCTCAAAATAAGTCGTTGGGTAATTTGCTTATATCAGGTTCGATTCCTAACAGCGCTGTTACAATGGCTGTTGTGGACATCTTTCTCTTCTAAAATGTGAGTTAAAGAACGTTTACTATTTTTTCTTTTTCTTGGGAAACCATCAAAAACTTCACGATTCGTGAAACAGAGAGAGAAAAAAGATTGCGGTAGCGGTGTGGCGCTACATACAGTACATATATGGTCAAATGCCATTTGACCAAACCCCCCGGGGAAAACGTGCATTGGAGGTTGTAATCGCACCTGTAGGTTTTTTCAGAGTGTAATACTTCTTTACTAAGGAAAAAAAAATTTAAAAAAAAAGCAGAAAGCGAGCTGCGAAGGCCCTCGTCCTAAAACTCATCCCCCACATATTCTAAGTCGAGTTTTTTTACAAAAGAAGTTGAGTGACGGTTGAAGAAAGAAAACTTTATCAGACGCTCCGCTCCGTCTCTCATTCTGGTCGCAGATCGCCCAACCCGCCGGCGCAGCTCTTCCGAATCTATCCCCAGATTCCTTCTCAGGGTTCCTTCAAGTTCACCCACGGCAAATTTGCAAAGAGGCTTTTTTGGGCTTGTGAATCCTTCTAGCGCGTTGGCCGCACGACGAGGTTTCCCGGATTGCTTTTCTCGGTCTTGCGGACTTTTGCTGCGTTTTTAACTCGATGAGTCTTCGATGGTGAGGAAATCTTATGGTTTAAGGGGGTGATGTGCCGAGGAGAAGGGGTGGCCTGCTGGTAGGTGTGAGAGAGGGAGAGAGAGAGAGAGAGAGAGAAGGAGGGAGGGAGAGAGAGAGAATTAGAGAGCGTGATATTGGTAGGGGTGGAAGAATGGGTCTAATGTGGGGAGGGGGCTTGGGCTTGGGCTGAATCGATGGGCTGGGGAAGGGATGGGGGAGGGCTGGCCAGGGGAGCTACTGGGGAGATGGGAGTTATTGCCCTGCACGTCTGTTCTGTCTTACTGCATTGTACAGTATCAACCCATCCCCGTCCCCCCCCCCAAAAATAAACCCGCCAAACCACCACCTCACCCCCCCCCATCACAAAATTCCATGACCCTCACGCCTCGGACAGGACGGGATGGGTGTCCGAGTGAACGATTAAAACAAGTAAAGTAAAAAAAAACGGAATTTGCGGAAGTGCCTGGCATGAGGATTGATGGCGTCACCTAGAATAGTTCTAATGGTTTCACATCGTACTGTAGATACTCTCATGTAGCTAGTTGTAGCCATGGCAGAAATTTAGAAGAAAGAAAAAAAAGAAAAAAAAGGGGGGGTGAGTTGTAGAGTAAGAGACTAAACGAGCAAGCTAAAGCAGTCGATTGTCGGATAAGCCGAAGGAAGTAGAAAAGCTATCCGAATTGCCCAGCCAAGCCCTTGAACACTCGCTCCAAGAAACTCCATCAGCGCCCGTCTGCTCATCCGCAAGTATATCACAAATCCCTCGTCCTTTCCTCGCTCCCCCGAATCCACCCCTCCAGCGCCCCACCATCCCTAACCCCAAAACGCACCTTGAACCTCTTCGGCTCCGTCGTCAAGCTCGTCTTGATGGCATTACACTCCAACGCATCCAAGACCGGGCGATCCCCTTCCTCCTTGCCCTCCGTAATATGGAAAGCGGAAATCAAGCGGATGAAGGCGGTGTAAAGCTCGCGGTTGGCGAGGTGCGAGCCGATGCACATGCGCGAGCCTGCGCCGTAGGCGTAGTGCGGGGTGCCGCCGTCGGGGGTGGAGAGATAGCGGGAGGGGAGGAAGGCGTGGGGGTTGGGGAAGTGGGTGGGGTCGTAGTCGGCGGCGTGGGAGTTCTAAGAGGGGGGGGTTAGCTTATAGTGTGTGAGGGATTGGGGAGGAAGAGGGCAGACCATGTAGAAGGTTGTGCCGGCGGGGATGGTTGCGCCCTCCCATTGGATATCTTTGATGCTTTTTCTTGGCAGGCAGATGGGGATGACGGTCCAGAAGCGGAGGACTTCTTTGACAAAGGCGGTGATGTAGGGGACTTTTTCTTCTGCGAGGCATTTTTCCCAGGCGTCGCCGTCGGGGTAGACTTTTCTGATTTCATCGTAGGCTTGTTGCTGGATCTCTTGCCCGTGAGGAGAAGAGAGGTAGGCGATGCCCATAATGAGGTTTCCCGGGACGGTGTCGAGGCCGGCGGAGACCATTGTTAAGCAGATCGACTTGATCTCGGCTGCGCTTTGTGTTAGCGAATATCGGGTTTTACTAAGGTATAGCTCACCGTCATTGAGCTTTGCTTCCGGATCCTTGAGAATATTACCAGTGATACAGGGCTTGTCTTCCCCCTTGGCCATCTTTTCCTCGAGCATATCCAAGAGCAAAGTCAGATACTTGTCTCTTCTCAATCGATACTCTTGCGCTTCGGTGTTCCGGCTAGGCCACAACCGCAAGAAGGGGATGTAATCCTGCCAATTGTTGCTTGTGCTCCTAAAATTCGAAACAATTCTCTCCACATGAACAATCTCTTTGAGCAATTCATTGTCGATATTTCCTTGGATCCTAATACCATAATTGAGAGTCAAGCTTGTATTCAAGGCGAACCGCTGAAAGTAGGCAATGGGATCGATATCAACTTCTCCATTCTTGCTGTCGGCTAGTAGTTCTTTGATGCTGGCGTTGCTCTCGAGATCAATGATCGGCATGTAACTTTGCACGGCGGGTCTGTTCAACGCAGTGGCGGCGGCCTTGCGGCGTCTCTTGCAAGACTCATCCCACGGTGATGTACCAATCGTATAACCTTGAGAAGATGATACGACGGTATGAAAGGTATGGAGAGTAGGACGAGAGATTAGGGCAGACTGGTTAGTGATCCAGATGTGTTTTACGCTCTCAAACGTATTGGCAAAGACGATTCTCTGTAAGCTGTGAGACACAATGGAGCACCCTCAGAGGCTCACCATACCTTGTTCCCCAATCGTACTTGGAACACAGGACCATACTGCTTTACCCATTCACCCGCTTTTCTGGCATGCTCGCTGCCAAGCTGGATGAGATTACCGAACAAAGGCACGCCAGGGATTTCCGGGAGATTCTTAATCTTTGGGACGTCTGTTCGGTTGAGGTAACGAACAGCGAAGAAGACGAACGAAATGAGGCCAATGCCGATATTTAGATATCCCATGGTGAAGGTGTGAAGCTGAACCATCTATCGCTCTAGGTGAGGAACGCCAAAGATACAGCAGCTTATTTGAAGGTACTGAAGCAGCGAAGTGTCAATATCAGTAGATGAACATTTACCACAACGGCTTTTAGTGATAGCTGCCCCGCATCCGCGGCAAACCGCTACCCCACATCTGACCGGACTGCAATACAGAGAATTCGAAGTAGTGTTGTTAACATGTCGCTAGAAAGAAGGCTGATCTTGTCAGGTTCAGGAAGGGGTTCAGGAAGCATGGAATCCTTGCTGGTTTCGACTGCATGTAGGAGTGCGCTTCGCAGACCACTCCACCGAGCATATCCCGGAAGTAGTCATCTCGCCTCATGGTGCTGATCTCTCATTGAAATTTGTGCGCTGGTTCGATCCATCCTACACAGTCACCAAATCCAACCAACTCTCCATCTGCGCCCCCGGTCCAGCCTCTTATCGTCACAGTGTCATAGTCTTCCAAGAATGTCCTCTCCTCGTTGCCATTGAGTTTGATCTTTGACTTCCCATTTGAACATTGCTCAAGAAGACTGCCATGCGTTCCTGGCTCTGTACCGCTGATTGTCCCTGATCCAAGCAGGTCACCAACTTGCATCGGGCAACCTGTGATTGAATGATGGGCTAGCATCTGTGGGAAGGAGAATAGTAGATTTCGGGCATTAGTGTGTGTGATGGTAGTAGTCATGCCCGATATGCCTGCTCCGACGTCAATTAGGCGGAACGTAGATTACGGCACATAGACGTACTCGTGAGATCAACCTCTAGATTGATGTCATACACATTCTCCTTTCTCTTCTCCCGCAGATACGGCAGCAGCTCCGTCCCGTTTTCCAGCCCTCTGGTCAGGAACGGTTCCAGCGCATCTACCAACACTACCCACGGGCTGATTGTAGTTGCAAAATTCTTCGAGTTGAAGGGCCCGAGGGGCATGTACTCCCATGCCTGTATGTCTCTCGCAGACCAGTCATTCAGCAGCACTACCCCAAACAAGCTGTCTTCCGCCTTTTCGATCCGTATCGGCTCGCCCATCTGGTTCGCCTGACAAACGAAAGCTCCGAGCTCCAGCTCCATGTCTAACCGCCGGCATGGTGCGAATATAGGAACTTTGGCTTCTGTCGTAGGGTTCTCGAGTATTTGACCCCAGGGTCTGCGAATTGGCGTTTCCGATACCACTATTGACGAGACTCTTCCGTGGTAGCCGACAGGAAGGTGTGTATAATTTGGCTGCAATGCGTTTTCGGCGCCTCGAAAGAGAACTCCAACGTTGTAGGCGTGATTCCGTCCGGCATAAAAATCCGTGTAGTCGCCAATGTATAGTGGGAGGTGGTTCCTCACTTCCCTGAGATGGAAGAGAGCAGCATTTTGCAACGCCTCATTCGTCTTTAAAACCTGCGGATGTGGAGTATCCTCAGAAAAGATATCCTGGAGATACCTCCGTACTTTTCCATGGAAGGAGCGGCCGAGTGCAGCAAAGCTATTCAGGGTGGGTTGGGAGAACACGGAGAGGTTTGGGTGTATCAACGGCAGTCCGGAGAAGCCATCATGCGCCGAAAAGACTGCCAAGTTAAGAGCATGGTCTCCAATTGCAATAGCAGGTGCTGGAACTTTTGACAGCGGTGAGGTTATGATACCAAACGGAATATTGGCGAGGGAGAAGTGTGATTTGGGCGAGATGGGAAGCCAAGATTTTAGCACCATCTTTTTCGACTTCCACCTTGTCTGAGGTTTGTAGAATCAATTATAGCGTTTGTTGAGACGAACTAACTGGGTACCGCTGGAGAGAATTGAAACAGTATGCGCATCCGCTCTTTGCGAGCTTTGGCATAACCGCCTACATGCGACTTCAGTACTCGCTTCTTGTCATTCACTACAATCTACGGCCAAACGCGAAAATTCAGCGGCTCGTAGAGGTGGATACGTTACTGGTGGAAGGTGCTGTTCATGCTCAATGGGTATCTATTGCGGAGTAGGTATGGTTAGAAAGTAATTATGTACATTAATATCGTGACAGCTTCCTGGAGCCCATCAGATAGTAACAGTCGTCCCGCTGATCTTAATCACCCCCGTCCACATCTGCCGAGTGCTTGAGTCACCTGGGTTCAGGTCGGCGTGGAACAGAATTTTGGTGCCATCCTTGCTCACGGTTGTGCCTCCTGGGCTGTTCAACCGTCCCCCGTCACCACCAGTGACGAGCAATGGGCCCGAGGCCTTGGTGTACGGGCCGGCAATATCCGTGGCCGTGGCGTAGCTGGTGTCGTAGTACGGTCCGTTGTAGCAATTGCTGCTGAAGAAAAGGAAATAGACTCCGTCCGACTTCACCAAGCTGGGGGCTTCGATAAGGGGACCATCGTACGGACCACGATCGAGGATTTGAGTGGGATTGCCTATCAGGGTGATACCGTCTTTGGGAGACACTTGCTGCAGCATGATGGGTGTGGCGTGAGAGCCGTCGCCATTTCCACAAGCACCTCCACCGCCCAGTGAGTTTCCGTCAACCTTGTAAACAACATACACGTTTCCGTCGTCGTTGACGTATCCCGCAGCATCGATAGCACCACCTTGGTCTAGAGGACAAGCGAGAGGAGTGTTTGAGGGAGTATAGGGACCTGCTGGATTTGAAGCCGTAGCAACACCAACACAGTGCTTGTTCGGATCTTGTGAAGAGGCCCCAGCAAAGTACATGACATAAGATCCGTCAGCCTGGTCATGGTTAGTGCATGCCGGGCAATACGCAAAGCCAACACGAGAACGTACTAGCTCAATAACATCTGGCGCCCAGATAGCTCCAGTGCTCCAGGATGGAACAGTCGGAAGCGCATCTTGGCCTGTCAAAGTCCAGGCGTTGAAGTCCGGAGAAGTCGCCAGAGGAACGTTCTGCTGGCCATTGTTCGTTGCAAAAGCATAGTATGTGCCTTGAGCGTAGATGAAACCTGGGTCAGGAAAGTTGGCGGTTATAACAGGCCCATTGGAGTATGAACGCTTTGCAAGATCCACGAGAGGGGCTTGTGAAGAGAGACGGATGAGTGAGACCGCGAAGAGGAGGGATTGGTAAAGCATGACGGGCTATTCAATTATTGAGCAGCGGGCTGGTCTTTGCAGTATAGTAAGTTTGAAGTGAAGTGGTTTTCACAGTGAAGATTACAGCTGCTGATAATGAGAGAGAGGGGCTCCTTTCCTTTTATGGGCCAGCACGTGGCCATAATGCCGGTTTGACAGATATTCTCATCTTGCATTCAGGCTGCACATCAGCACGGCCTGGTGACGCCGGCTCATCTTAAAATGAGCATCGGAGGATTGCCTGTAAGTAGGGCTCTAGGATGATGATTGCTCATGGTGGATTGGCGATGGAGGGCTGAGCGTGGGGTCCCATTCAATCCGGCACCGCTTCTTGACGCAACACCCATGCTGACCCGTGGCTCTGGCATGCTTGGAGAGAAAGAAACATCAGAGAGGGGTTCAGGTAGCACAGAGGGACGGACCAATCATCAATTGGAAGTGCAAAGGATTCGAGCCGACTCGAACTGGGTCTTGGGTCAAACAGCCTACGAGTAGCAGCGTACTTTTCACTCGGACGACCCCGTTCATATGGATAAGTAGGCGCCTATCATCTCATCATGGTAGAGGCAGCGAACAGCACCAAACTTTCGAAATGATGTGTTTGCGGGGAAAACTAGAATCGCAGCAGGGGCTCTCGGAGAACCCTTACCGAAGTAAGGCATTTATCGGCATGACACCGTGACACGTAGGAGATCGCTGTACTGCGGAGATGGGCGAAAGAACCAAGTAAGACCCACGATGTTACCTCGATCCTCGACAAAGCTTCAAGTAAAGACCAGCCTTGCCCTACGCAGTACATACAAGAATCTCAATGTCCGAGAAGAGAAGCGGTAGGTGTAACTCCGTAAGACAAACAGGATGATGAAACAAGGCGAACCATGTGCTAGACACGGGATCTAGTCGATCAGCGAACATGGATGTTAAGATGAACATTCATCTACAGGTCCTTCCTGCAGCGGGCTGAACATTGCTTAAGCGTTGCCGGGCTTGTTCAGGTATAGCTGGCTTACGCCCTCATACAAATAATCCTTGTTAAGAGGCTTTTTGCTAATGCAATGTTCAGCCCGCTGCAGGAAGGACCTGTACCAACCCCGCTATAAATATCGGCAATACAATCAGTCTCACTCACTCACACCGTGTAGTACGGAATACATCGATATGAGATCTGTCGTGACTTTGGGGGCGGGGCTATCTGTTCCGTCACCGACGTCAGTCCCGCTGCAGCCAGGCGAAGCCATCGCAGCCTTCGGAATATTCATGTGGGGGGCCCAAAATAGATCCTACAAGGTTCCTCACAGCCATCACATACATAATACCGAGTACATGATACATACGTGGCAGGTGAAAAATACTTGGTAAATAAGTGAGGGCAAGGTTGTACAGTTGTACTGTAAAGAAATGATACCGCAGGGTGATCGATTGTTCCCGTCCTTTGCCCAAGGACGACGCCTCCGTAAGACGTGCCTACCTAACCTTACCACGCTTACCTATTGTATCCAACCCTCCATTGCGGCATATAACAGGTGTTATGCATCTGCGTTGCAATTGCAGCACAATAGCTAGATTCTCTACAGATCTGCCTGCATGGGACAGCTGCACCTGCTCAGAAGACATGTCAGTCTTTCATGGCACATCTTGGCTAATGGGGTAGATTCCCAAGCCAACACACCATCCGCAGTTCTATCTGTCCAAGGACAAGCATTACAACCAAAGGGATCCCAACTTCAAGCCACTGTGCCTCCATAGAGCCACGGTGAACTGGTTTGGTTTTTTTAAGAATGTGTGGGATGCTTGGAGGAATGATGTTCATTCTAGTGGACTTTGGCGGGGAACCGAGCTACTGCCTGGCGAGAAAGATATGTATACTGAGGGTTAAGGGAATCTGCGAGTCGGATTTCTAGCAGCTGTCATGGATGTCGTCCTGGAAGGAATTGTGGAATAAATTGAGATAAGCCACCAGAACAGCTAGAAGACTAAGGTACCTCAACCACCTTCCAGAACTTCGCTAAAGCTGGCGGCAATCCCGGGAGTTGTACAGTAGGTGGGAAAGGAATGAAAAAGTATATCCAGCCCCCGCCCTGCTGGTCTGTCCGGCTAATTGGATCAGTTTCTGCATAATATGAAGCATATAAGCAAGAACCATAATGCCTGTTCACAACAACATGTACAGCCAAAGAACCATGAACTTCCATCCACCTGTCGCTTTCGAAGCCATATATCCATCATGCCGTATCGTGCCATGCAGTTTGCTTTGGTACCCCGCATTTGGGATCCGGAGACTTTTGCGTGAATACAGCCAAGGGGTAAATCTGTGGTGGTTGAACAAGCCAGAGGAGGACCGAAGAAGCATTCGAGTTGAACGATGCGGAGGAATCCCCGATCTCGTTAGCTATCTTACGCGACTGGGCCATTGAACTTGTAATTTTACAGCAAGAACCATGGTGTGGACAAACTGAAGATTAGCCTTGTAGATTGGTGGTCGTACTACATATCAAATGGAGTGAAGTACCCAGTCATCGATTCCGTACGTCCACGATGAATTTACATAACCACACAATCCCTGTCATCGATCACAGCGTCCGAGTCTTTTTTCTTCTTTCGCGAACACCGTCTACGACGGGCGAGAAGCTATCTGAAGAGTCAACCAATCTGCCCGATCAAGGCCGAGAAAAATTCTTTCCCCCGGCCCGTTCTTGGAGTGCTAAGTCGCAGAAAAACGTGGTGCACGTGTGGCTCATACTGTTCTAGCATATCGGCTAGTAGGCAGAACATTTGTGAAGAAACAGTAACGTGTCTCAGAAAAAAAAATCCGAACGACGGGGTATGCATGTAGGAGATCAGTGAATGTTGATGTAGTGGAGCTTCCCCCCCTTTCAGGCTCGCGGTGAGTCCTTGCACCGACAGAGGTGGGAAGCGAGTCTCACCATGTTTGATGGTGAAGCTCGGAGCATTCACTCAGTAATTCCTACTCATTTTCAGGGTTGGAGCAAAGTCCCTGGGAAAAATTGGTGACTCCAAGGTGGGTATAAGAGGGCCACGAATCTCTCTGTATACCTCTCTTTCTTTCTTAGATATACTGTTTATCTTACTACCTTATCCCCTACATCCAACAGCTCTAGGACTAAGCAGTTCATCGACATTCGAGCAAATCTTTCAAAGCACCCATCATCGATCTGCAGAGCGACCATCCCAAAGCCCTCTCACTATTCGCTAGATACTAAGATGCCGTGCGCTACTGCAAATAGATGGTTCGTACCGGACCAGGAGTATGACTGCATGACGGAAGACTATGCCCTCGTAGGTGAGGCAGCGGAATTTATTAGGCAAGAGACATTCGCATACGACAATGAGACCGAGCACGAGTGGGCGCAAGAAAAGCCCGAGCGCCTTGGCGATCGGCTGGCAGATTTCGAGTACTCTTCAGGCTGCTACCCGTTTGCTCAGCAGGGCAGACTTGTCTACGCTGACGTCAATCAGAAGGATCCGGCACACAAAAAGAAAGTCTACGGGATCTTAGCAAAAGAGCCACCTCTCGAGGTGAACAAAAACAAGGGGGCGGCTATTAAGGAAGTGCCCGTAGAATTCTTGATGACTCGCCTTCGACATAAGAGAGACGGTGATGACGACGAAGACAAAGATGATAGCCACGCAGCGGCGGAGGCTTGCCTTACTAGGGCCATCCATTCTTCTATGCTAAACACCCCGCTGGTAGACTTCTTCATCCAGCTCAAGGATAAAGAGGGTATGCGGGTATTGTTGGAAACACTCAGCAAACAATCCATGAGGAAGTCTCCACGTCCGGTAATGGTTCTCATTGGTATGATTGACAAAGCGAAGACGGATAAGCGAGGACTGACGGAAGGATGGGCGATCGGCTATGACTTTCTCAAAGGGGACCTAATCATCAAACCATTCGTTTCGAAGAAAGACTGTCACCCTCTCGGCGACAAATGGCATGACGAAGCCGTCAACGATGGTATCAGCTTCAAAGGCACTCCAGCAGACTTTGCCGACAGATTCGTGGCTCTGGGCAACCAGGTCGGGGGAAAGACTGAGATTGACGGACTTAAGCTGCTAGTGCACACTTCAGTCGCAGGATGGATTTTGCAGCACCGGAAAGGCCTTTCCCTTGCCGACCCAGGCAAATGGACCGATGCAAAGAAAAGGAGCATTGGAGAGGCAATGAAAAAGATCACCTCCGTTCTCAACGAACGAGAAGCCGTCATCCCCGAGAAGGCCGGCGAGCGAAAACGCCCAATGGAAGCTTTCGAGGACTTCGCGAACAAGCTGGCCGGTGGGGATCAGTGGTTCAGGTTTTCCGCTCTGGAAGCTCGCGAAAGTGGCAATGGGAAAGCTGCCCAAAACGCAGCAGAGTTCTATGACCGGCTGGCGAAGGATCTCAAGTCCTTCAACGAAAACCCGGATAACCAGTTCTAAGGGTAGCGACGGGGGCAGATGGCCTGGCTGAGGTAGCCTGGATCTTGTATGCTATTCTGATGAGTTAGTCGTTCTGTGCATGCCAGCAAACATGCGTCCTGTCTGATTCAGGGCCTAGAATGTAACGATAAAATTTAGTTGTCATTGGCTTATGAATTCAATATGCATTTCGGTACGATTTCATGGGTGGTGAAGCTCTATAACGGTAGTACTCGAGCCTACTGATGGTCTGACCCTCATTGTCCGAATATTGTATCCAACATGAAGGGCGCCAGGCTCCTCTCACCTGGCGTGCGTACGCACCGGGAAACTCTATTTCCCCGCTGTCTGCTTAGCCATCTTCCAGTGTCGCCGGGGGCTTCGTCATCTTCTCCATTATCGTCTTCTCTCATTTTCCTGTCTCTTCGATCAACGACACACATTCCCCTAGTCCACTGGCCAGCGGTCTCGACCCTTATGTCTTCTTCTTTACGTATGACCCATTCTTCTTTCTGGGTCTCCGCCTTTAAAGCGTACCAGACACATAATGGGTCATGTAAACTTGTAGCTGTACTGGCTCCCTCGTGACCGTGATGCAGCGTCTCCATCTTACGCAGTGTCGAGCCGATGATTGCGTTGGCCCATTCAGCTAGAGGACTACCCTCGTGAATGAGTGGCATTACCTTGGCCTCGAACTCGTCACGCCGAAGGGTATGAGGAGTCGTGATGTCCAGTGGGAAGAGGATGATATTCAACCTCCGGTCACCCAGATCATGCCTTGAAGGGTACGGTGGCAGCGTGCTAGTGTCTACCTCTTTAGATCTACCCATGTCAGTGCTTTGAGGTGGTGCAGGCGGCATTGTACTGGTAGGGTTAGGCGAGGTCAAAGCAAAGACTCGGGCAGCCGCAGTGGCGTCTGCCAATGTATTGAACTCTCCGACGGGCGTGATGTTGCCCGGGACAGAGATCGCTCCACCCATTACCAAGACAGACTTGGCACGCATCAGTACAGTTGGCGCATGCGAAGCCGCAAGAGCAAGGTTTGTAAGGGGGCCAATGGCTATAACGGTAATAGTATTCGGCGGATTCTTCTCGAGAACTCGCAAGATTTCGAGATGAGATGGCCGGTTCGAAGGCGTGAAAAGTGTGTTTGGAGATGCAGGATCGGTCTGAGCACTGTTCACCGCTGCAGAAGATATCAAATCGTCTGGAGGTGGTTTCTCAAAGAGTGTTTTCCACGTTTCCTGGGGACTGGTGTGGTGAGGGTGCTATCCTCATGTTAGAATCAGTTGACGTATATCCAAAGATTAACATCTACGCTGATGTGAACTCCACCAAGCCCATCGGTGCCATCTGGAGGTCCACGCCCTTAGTATGATCATCTAAGGAGTTCAATCTAGGGGACAAACGGAAGTAGTCGGCCATCATGATCTGGTCATTCAATGGCTTCTCTGCACCGACTGCAACCACGGGCTTGTGTTTCCTCAAAGTGCCAAATCCTTCGAGCCGCTCAAGTTTTCTCCGCCATTGCATCTCTTTGTCTATGACATGAAACATTGAGACGACATTGCGAAGGCAGCTACGACGTTCACCAGTTAGGATTACGAACAGAGAGATGGATTGACTTTATCTGACTTCTGCACGTCTATGTTCCCATAGGTAATTGAAATTAGCAATACTTCTATATCTTCAGGATCTGAAGCAAGTGCGAGTAAAAGGGCGGCTACATCATCGACGCCCTAGTAGAATGGATACATCAGCAATGAGCGGCTTCGAAAGACGTTCAAGGAGACATGGCTCCTACAGGATCGGTGTCTATTATGACTCTTGCTTTGGGCGCCATGTTCTGAAAAAAAATGTTCTCACAAGCCTTTTCCTCATGCTGAGGAACGAAAGAAGGGCCAATCAAAAGAACTCGAAACAGCGTTGTGAATGACTCAGCATCTAACCTGCAAATCAGCACATTTCCCCCGAAATTAATTCATGCAGTCTCCCACATTAATCACGTCGCCATATGTCGAATTTTACTATGCAATCAGTATATTAGGGACCTGCAAAAGGTAGGTTAACAGCTCCAGCTCAACAAATCATGGTCGTGCGCTACATGCAACCAGCCATCCTTGGAAAAAAGACCTTAAGAACAGGAAGCCTGCCAATGGTTTTGGTCAATCCGACCCATAGTCTAACTCCATAGATTCCGACGACAAATGAACATGTCTTTCTCGGGAACATGTCGCTACGAAATGCATGGTTCAGGTTCTATCGGCCACCAGAATTGGTACACTTCATTTCAAGGCGGCTCTCCGTGAAGTGTTACAGAAAGGTCGTTCCGGGATTTTGACAACACTGTAAAGGGGAGAATCAATGATTTCTCAATTAGGAACAGATTCTCCCGGCTATTAGATGGAAAAGGCTCAGCCAGTCAGCGATATTGGGAATGCCAACATGAAGTATGTTGTTGGCAATCTCGGCCTCCCAACGAAATACCGTATGATTAGAATTATAACGGAGAATACTATCTATTCTAGCTAGCCTCGAGCCTTTGCCCCATGTTTTCACCAGTCTGTTCAAAATTGGATTCTTACACAAGCAATGCTCAGAAATTGCAGTATTTGGTAACGGAGCAACTTGTGGCAAGAAGAGAAGAAGCCTTCAAGCTTTGGAAAGGAGCATGCAGGCTAGCCATCCAGAAACGATGGACAAGAGAATCATCGGAGCGGATTGGAGATATCAAAGATTCGGCCTATTGCCAAATCTCGTCTCCGGGATTATATAATTAATCCAAAAAGGCGTTTCCATCGAGTGATTCGTCACTTGGCTCAGGATTGACAGGATCGACTTTTTCCGGGCCGCTGCCTTCTAATTATTGTCCAGGGCAGCTGAAAATCCTTCTTGAGTGATCCTACCGAGGAAGCAGTTAGAATAGAGATCAACAAGCGAGGCTGCAGAACCTCAAGCGTTTAGATGCATGCATACGGAATACTGGAGCAAACAATGCTCAGCATAGACCACAGCGGTATCGAGTGCAACACAGATTGACGAACAAATGAGGTCGAAGTTTACAAGGAGTCGACACAAGTCACGGGATTCGAGTTACTCATGGTCCTAACGTAGGGAGAAGAATGCGCCGTTATTGATGAGTTGAAGGCGCATCACAGGCTCCACCAGACAAATCCTATGATGCAATTGGGGCGAGATCCCAAATCTGAAAGCCTAGCAAGAGCGATCATATAAGTGTTTTTACTCCGTACTGTTGATGGCATCGCTGGAATACGACGTTGTAGGCTTGTAGCAGTGGCAAAAATGGAACACGAATTCCGAGTTTTTTTTAAAAGTTTCTGCAACCCGAGGGTCTTTTCGTAGTACGCGGCACCGAAGACACTAGACAGGGAATCAGCTGCATATCCCACCAATGATTGGTGGAGCTAAGACTTAGTCCTCGCTTAGCGACATTACGGTGGTAAGGAGCAGCAGCCCCCTGAATTTCCTTATATAGGAGGCCCGGGGCAACGCGTCGACCCAGCGACCCCCATCTCTTCTTCAACAACACACTCGTTATATTTTCTCTCTGTCGTCTTCTTGCGCACAGCATCACAAAAGTTTTACATTCCACATATTTAATTCCAATCTCCAAAGAACCCACACTTCTTCAAAAGATACTAATTCAGCAACCATGAAGTACTCATTCGCCATCCTGCCATTCGCGGCCGTTGCTCTCGCCCAATCGTCAGGCAGTGCTTCATCCTCTCCATATGTGAGTATATCTCCTGCGGTTCAACGTGTCTTGCTGTTTCTCTACTGAATGACCTCTCACTAACTTTCTGTTGAATAGACCAACCCATTCACGTCCTTCACCACCCAGACCAACTCCCTTGGTGTCGTGACAGGGATGCCATCAGCCGTGACCACTCAGCCCGTAGCTGTTACCACCCAGCCAACCGTCGTTACATCTCAGCCAGCCGTTGCCACTAGCCCCGCCGGCACCCCGACGTACACTCCACCAGCGGCCGTCAATTCCACCCTCGTCCCTGTCGTCTCTCCTTCTACTGGAGTGGGATCTGGTTCGAGCTCGACCAACGGTACTGTGGGCAGCGGTTCTAGCACCAACGGAACGACATCAGGTGGAAGCAGCACTAACGGAACCACCAGCGGCTCCAGCGGCCCCAGCACCAGTGGCAGCAGCTCTGGTTCATCAACCACATCTGGCGGATCCGGTTCCAGCAGCAAGACTGGCAGCTCTACATCATCTTCAGCTTCATCTTCGACTTCCGCCAAGAGCGATGCTGGTGCTCTCGCACAGCCCATTGTCGGGCTTGGTCTCGCTGGTGCTCTCTTCGCTGCTTTCCTATAAAGTGTTGGCTTCGGATTTTTCAGTACTAGCTGTTTTTGGGGCTTGAAATTCTCCATGTATTGAGCATCATCGGTTAGCGTTTTAACTTCATCAGTGCCTATTGGGTTGAAATGTAACATCAACGTGGCTCGTGTCATGATTGTATGGTTGCGTGGTCAAAATACTTGGTAGCATTGGGATGGATGGGACCAATAAGTTGTAATGTGGCATTTGAAGCCAGGAGAACGGAGCCTTTATTCCTTCATTAGACAGGGAAATCGAGATTGAATGTTACTACATCCGTATCGTGTCCCAACCTGTCGTAATGTGTCTATACCTGTAAAAACAGTCCAACATCAAAGACTCCCTCATTTTAATTGCACTTTTTTGGCTTCGGTCCTGCTCGTGTATCGTCGTAGACTCGTGTTGCCAACAGATGGGCGTTACACATGAAACGCAGCTCATCACGTCTCTCGGCAGCCAATCATAAACGTTCATCTTTTCAAATGGGTAGATTAATGAGCACAATTCACCTGATTTCTTAAGATGGAGACGTCTGTAGAAATTCGAATTATCGCTCGTGTTTTTGGGGGAATTGTGGGGGCAAGAGTACCATAAGGTAGGGCGCGGTTTTTTATCCATGTTTTATGCATGCTTTATGCATGTTTTGAATTAGACCAATTAGGTTATCAGCGTCATTCTTGAATGTTGGTAACAAAAGTTCTGGAAAGTGCTCAATGATAATGTCGTTTGACAGAAAGTACTAAAGGTCGGTTTCGTCGAAGAAGTATTTGGACAACAAGGTAGAAGCAAAGCGATCACAGTTCACATAAGGAAGTAGAGAAGTCGAGGAATCCAATCATTGTGCTGTTACCCCTGTCTTATCGATTATCAAGGTCGAGTCCGAAGGAATCTCCGGCCCAGCCCCATTTCTGACGACTACACTCCAGAATTCACTCCGTCAGCTCGGACCATTACTTTAAGACGACAGGACGTCGGAAAGCTCGGGCCTATGAGAACACGTCTACGGAATACAGCTCGAAGGTTCATCCTATACACCTCTGCTATCCCATATACTTAATTGGCTACGTTAAAGCTCGCAGTCCCCTGTCAATCGCCCACTTCGCTCTACCAGTAGCTGGTCAAACAACTGCGGGGAATCGACTCCAGGGCATTGCTTTGGAGAGTCTCATGCAGTACCAAACGGAGTCTTGAATCCCTTCTGGCTGCCGAGTCTTGTATCAAGTATCGACATGCTACATTCTAGCCGCTGAAACTGGTTTCAAGCCACCAGCGCTGGACAGAATCAAAGCGCCCCCACTCTCACACTTCCCTCGATTATCTCTTTCTCCAGCAATCTCGAGGGTCTCACCCTCCTACTCGGCTCGGACACTGAGCCGTAGCTTCCAGGTATCCGCCTCCCAAGTGGATTCTCACTTTCGTCTCTAAGCCGCAACAATGTCCTGGTTCTGGCGCGGCTTCCAATCCGCAGTCTTTTACTACGTCTCTTGCGCGCCCTGCACAAAGCTCGCCTATCGCCGGAAGCGCCGAAAGGAAAACCACCGCGCGAATGCCGAAAGAGCGGCGATTGAGACGGAAGAGGGGCTTTACAGGCATCCCTCGCCGTTTAGCACGAACATATATTGGAGGGAGGAGATGATGTTGGGGCCTGGGCCGCCACCGAAGAAGGCGAATCGGGACCGGGATAAAAAGACGGACAGTACGAGGGAGTTGAGGAGTGGGGGAGTGGGGAGTAGTACGAATACCGGGACTAGTAGTGCGGATACTGTGATAGGGGATGGCGGGGGCGTAGAGGTGGACCTGGAAAGAAGAAGCGACGAGGGGTGGAATTGCCGGAGATATCAGCGAGAGGACGAGATTCTATGGGGTCTGGACGGTTCAGATGACAACTCATTGAATAGAATGCCCGGCAGGAGTCGGAAAGGCAGTACTCACTACGTTGCCCGCAACCCAGCCGTCAACGACCTGCACCCCCCAGTCGTAAGCACGCACCCAACCCACCGCTGCGAAACTCGTTGGATGCTGCAACCCCCGCCCAGCGCCAAAATCATGTCAGGCCAAGAGAAAGCCAACCGCAGCCGCAGCGGCAGCAGCATTACTTTCGGCAGCGGCAAACGAGTAGCGGACAGGGGGTTAGGCCGGAAAGTTGGGGAGCGGTTGATGGAAGAAAAGGTTAAGCGAGGCGATCGCCTCCCTACTTCTGCGTCAGCATCGACGCGGAGTCGAGGGCTTTCGAGAGAAAGTGCGACCTCAGAAACCCCTGCTGGCCAACCCCATGACAGACAGCCGTGCGCATCTAATGACTCTACACCTCCCCACGAGGACCCTTCAAAGCAAGACCCCCTTTCCCCCTCGGCCACCATTTCCTCAGACCAACTCCCCCGCAAACCTCCACCAGCCACCCTCTCCCCCCTCACGCCTCCCCTCTCCCGCACCCCCTCCTCCACATCCCGGCCCCTTCCCCTCCGGCCCCCATTATCCAGCGTCGTTTCCACCTCGTCCCAGAAACCTCGTCCCGCGAACATCAAACCCTTGATCCTATCCACGCCGAGCTCGTCATCCCTGCGCGCGCTGCAGGCGGCGGATGAGTCGCATATCAACACTAAGTACGTAACGGATGCGAAAGGCATACATCGCTCTGTTTCGCCATTAGCTGAAGCTAGGGTGAAGCTGCACGAGGCGGGGGAGGGGGAGGAGAGGGAGTTGAGGTTACCTGTAGTGGAGACGTGGTTTCCGGTTGAAGAGTTCCGGTTCCCTGCTCGAGAAGACGGGGGAAGTGTATGAGTGCCCTTTGGCGTTTATCCGTGTTGTTTCTCTATAACGAGGTTGATACTAGCGAGCGCCGGCGTTTCTGTGCATCTCATTGGCGGCATATTTGATGACTTCTTTACATCCACGTTCCGAGCGGTTTCTTGTTTCCATTTTCTGCTACAACCTCAATGATTGCAAGTTCCCTGAAGATTAGAAGCCGAGCCCAGTGAGCTTTCTGCTTGACTGTATAATGTGCTTTTTTAGTGGCTTGACCAAGTACGAGTATACATACCTTATCCAGTCTACCATCTCGTGAACAGGAGTCTCCAGTACTAGTATCGACTCACCATCCCACCTATCCCCAACCCGCGTTATTATCTCCAGAACCCAAAAAAATCAAACAACATCCTCCCCTTCCCCAATTTTGCGCGCTTCCCTCCCCTTTGAACCTCCACGGGCGTCCACCTTGCCAATCCTCACGATTTCACCCATCCCACTGCATCTCCATAATCACCCACCCCTCAAAACCCAACACCTCTCCATTTCCCATCCCCCATCTCCCATCCCTCCATCCCCCACCCACCACACCCCTCCCCACCCAGGCCATCAAATCCTACACCTCTCCGTCAAAAACCCCCTCCACTTCACTACCTACACATATAATCAGCAGACCCTATCCCATCCCACCCCATCCCATCCCATCCCATCCTCATCCATACCAAGAAACACACCAAACAACAAAACCCCAGACCCACAAAATATAAATTCCACAAAACTTCAAACCGGATATTTTAAAGCCGCAGGAGGAGAGAAGAAAAAGCGGGAAAAACTGGGCTGGGGGGTAGAGTATAGTAGCAGGCTGAAGGTGGGTGAGCTTGTTGGTGTGGGGTGAGGCTTGTTGGTATGGGGTGCTGAGGTTGAGGCTTCAAAGGAAAGATAGTGGGAGGGAATGATAGTTTGACTGGTTTTTCTTCTTTTTCTTTTCGTCTTCTCACCCGTCTCAGCTGTTCCCACCTACCCACCCACCTACCTACAGTACCACCTCCCCAATCCCCCGTGAGACCTAAATTCTCATCTTCTATACTGCGCACCCGTCTTCCTCATCCCTCGCCCCACATCCATCACCCTTTCTCCCCCTTATCAGAACTCCTACAACCCAAACAAAACCCAAACCAATTTTTTTTTATATATATACAAATCTCCACAACATCGAAAAAAGTAAAACAGGGGTTTTTAGAGGTTCTCAGGCCTACTTGTTTTGCAATAAATCGTCCTGACAGATCTTTTTCCTCCTATGTGCGTAAAGGATGTGTGATGCTTCCGAATCAATCCACCATCTCACCCACCACACCACCACCCAGCCCCCTACACACCAGCACCCATCTCCCCGGGCCTCTTCCTCTCTTCCCCCTTTAGCCTCCCACCCTCACACACACACCTCTGACCTCTAACCCACCCACCCCCTTCCCCCATGGCAGCAGCAGCCGCACCGCCCCCCCGAAACAAACTCATGCGTCGCTTCGGCATCATTGATTTATCGTAGCCGAAAGATAAAGACGGAAAATGGCTGAGTGTGGTGATGGGAAGGATGATGGGATGGGATGGGCTAAAGATGGAGGGTGTGGGAAGTGGAGATGGCATGGAGATGGTTGGTGGGGAAACGAGATTGGAGGTGTTGGAAAAAAAAGGTTTGGGGACCAGGGGAAAGGTGGCAGAAATGCTTTGACGATGCGATCTTGCGACTGATAATAAAGTAGGAGGTGGAAGTAGGAATTAGCTTCCGCTAGGTGAATATGGATAAGAGAAAAGGGGGGTGGAGAGGGGTTGGTAGGGAGAAATCGATGGATCCAGTTTTTCTGAACACCTTGGTGAATTAGACAACCTTTTCGAACTTTTCCACGTATCTATTTTCCTATCTTCATCTGATGTACACGTATTTCTTAAAAACTTCGTGTCCTACCTCCTCGACATCCAGACATAGACACAAAAGCGTAATAAGATTCGCTCAAACACATGCGAAGGTATGCAGGAAGGAAGGATGTGGACATTCCATATCTCCACACATTTGCTCCATAAGAATGCCAGGGTTCTAGTAAACCTTTTTCTTCTCGTCGACACTGAATTGACCGGGGCCCATGTTGACGAGGAGGAGGAGTCCGCCGCTGTTCAGGGGTGGGTTGTTAGTTGTTTAAGGGGGGAAGGGTAGGGGGGAGACATACACAATGGACAGGATCTGGAAGAAGTCGTATTTGGCAAAGTCCTTGTGCGGGTGGTGTTCGTGCAGCTACGCCGCGTCAGCTTCTTTCTCCCGGACACAAGCGCACGAAAGCTGGGAATACATACCGTCCAGAAGTTGTTCACCAACAAATTGAAGATGCTCAGAATCACCACCAACATAACCGCACTCCATTTGGCCTTGAACCCCACCACCACCATCACGCATGCCACGAATCCAAACAGGCTGACCACTACCCTTCCAAAGCCCCACTCTCCCGCAAACACGAACCCGACAAAGAGGAAAATCAATAGCACCCTCCCTGCAAGCTGGAAGTACATTTTGCGATCCTTCTCGTCCATTTGGGGTAATCCCGCAGGCGCGAACTTTGTACGCACCCAGCTGTCGCTGAGGACCATGAGGAGACCGCCCATGACACTAAGGTTGCGCAGGAAGAAGTTGAGGTCAAAGATGAGGCCGTAGCCGAGGGCTTGGGTGATAACGACACCGATGAGGCCGACGACAGCGCGGTCGGAGTGTTTGCGGATGATGACAAGGATGGAGCAGGCGACCATTGCGAGGACATTGACAAGGAGGAACGTGTGAGTTAGGCCCCATGGAACTAGAGATTGGACGAATTAGGTTTGACAGAAAAATATGGAGATATTTGGGGGTCGGAGATGAGAGCATACTGTTCCTGTAGTCGTGCAGGTATAGCAGCTGATCGCTCCACTGAGTTATAATTCGAAGGGCATCTTCGAGGAAAGTGACAACGATCAAGAATCGACCAATGGCAGGTAGGTATCTGTGAGAAAAACCCGCCTCGAATCAGCAGGAATTTCTCAGGAAGAAAGGCGCTTGAAGATCGCCATAAGCGCTCCGCACACAGGAACTGGTTCCCATGAGAAGGAGCACACCGACCAGGACCGACTCACGGTTTGACAGGATCCGATAACGTATCCAACCAGTCCTCAATCTTACTCGTCTGTTCACGGATTGCATCCAGCGGACTTGGATCGTTGGTAGCATCTGAAGCACCAGGAACGCCGAAGCGGTTACCCTGAGGTCCAAGGTTGTAGCCCACCGTGCCACGAATTTGAGCCATGGTCGCTGCTCATGCAATGCACGGAAAGCTGGGCTTTGAATATTCGGACGAGTGTGTGTTAAGACTGGAAGAGTGTGACGAGCACCAGTGTAATCCGCACTGACGAAGGTGTTTTAGTGTCAGTGGGTAATGGACAGCTTTCAGAAGTTCACAAGCAGGATCGTCATGTTAGCTCAGACCCGGAGAAATAGAAAGGCCGTTCCGTCTCCCGCCGCTAAGGGCTTCCTAATTGGGAGTATGCGGAGTCAGTATGGGCTTCTGGGAGGCTATAAGTGACTGTACATGGCCTGTGTATGGTATAAATAGGATGCTCCATGGAAAACATTTCTAGGAGTCGTTTACAAGATCTACCAGCTGATGGGTTGTCAAGCTACCAATACCAATGGACAGCTCACTCGTATGCCGGGGATTAGGGGGAAAGAAATAGCGCACATAGATCGAGGCTGGAGAACGAAGGCTCTACGTAGGATTGGTTGAATGAGCCTGGATGAAGTCGTTTTGTGATGGCAAGTGATATCGTAACATAGTTTGACATTGGGGACATCTGGTCCACTGCAAGCATAAGAGTACAAGTACAGGATTCGCTTCCGAAATCGAGGATCATCCTAGAAATACACAACGGCAATCATCCTACAGTGGCTGATACATCGAAGGAGAGCATAAGTGGCTCATGCAAAAGGACGCCAGTAGATGCTTATTGTCCGCAATGCATGTTGAAGTTTCCACTTTCATCGACAGGAAAAGAGAGCTGTGGTGATCTAATGATACGATGTACGTCGTGAACATTCGAAGACCTGACAGCTGGATGTACCTACAATGATCAGCAAGCACGTCTTTATCGGTGCTCATTGGGGATTGGGAACTCACATTACAAAGGCCATAGCCGCTACACGACGGCCCATTCATCATCATCTGGATGACCTGTCAAGGCATAAGGAAGTTCTGGATCATAATCTGGGTGATTGTGGATGTTTGAGTGATTCCAAATGTTTGGGTCTATATCTTCTTTTGTGACCTTTTCCCCCTTCGGCTCATTACTAGCCAAACCAGGTTTGGGCGTGCTGGTGAGGCTGGTCAACGAAGCAGATTGCCGCTTGGCTGAAGAGTTTCCGGTCATAGTCGTGTTTCTTGTCACGCCGAGTGGCTTGTCGCTGAAAGATTTAGTCTGCTTCTCAGAGTTTACTGGAATTGCCTTTTCTGGTTCTTCGGTTTTGGCCGTCGCTTTCTTCTTGCCTTTGCCAGTCTTTTCGACGGTATTCCAACCATCATTATCCATTTCATTCAGAATCCTCATCTGCTCCTCTTCGGATGGGAGGTCACGGTTCCATGATTTCTGCGTTGCTGACGTTCCACCCGTGTATCGCTGAGCACTGTTACTAGCGGCCGCGGTGGGTTCGTCAAAAGTGTCGAGCAGCATATCATGGCTGGAAGCTGCTTCCGGCGCCGTAGGCTTTGGGCTCTCGGCTGGTTTACTCCATGCGTTGGTAGGAGGTTTGGAAGAAGCCATTCCGTTCTTCGCAGGTCTGCCTTCAGCCTCTCTAACCGCTCGTAGCTGTTTCTCGAACAACACACGCCTCTCTTTCTCAGCTTGCTCTCGAAGAAGCTTCTTCTCTTCGTTCTTCTGCCGGTTTTGCCTCTGCTTTTTTGTCTCTGGCTCCTGAGCTTGCTTCTGCGGCTTTGGTTGTCTGACTGCTTGAGTCACGGCGGGTTCGGTCAATCGAAGCACAGAAGGTCCTTTCGTTGGCGCTTCCAGCATGTCAGAGACACCACCTGCAGGTTCAGTGCTTTGAGTAGCACCAAATTCTGGAGACATTGCAGGCGATAAGTCGTCGTCTGCATCTGCTCCCGTCGTGGATGACGCGGTTGACATATCCGGCGCCCCAAGGAGCCCATTGTTCTTGGACATAGCACCATTGGCGGGCTCTGACGGCATCTCATTTCGTTTGCCCTGTTTTCTGGTTCTCTTAGTCTCGTTGATGCTACTGGGTCGATTCAAAGAAGTCCCGGTCTTGAGGCTAGCCAATTGCCGCGCAAACTCTTTATTATCTATGTCGGACTCTTTGGCATTGCTAAAGTCATTGTCGGCTCCGCCCTCTTTGCGGACTTCGACTGCCGAACTTTGGGCAAGTTGACTTGGTTGTTTCTTCCCGCCTTTTCGGTTTTTCAGGCGATCAGTTCCACTGGGTGGAGCGGAAGCCGAAGACACGTCCGCAGCATCACTCACGACCTGGGACGACGTGCCCGAGTTATTCTCCCTCTTTCGTCTTCCCCTAGGTTCATCCCCTAGCAGTGAATCGGGTCTCTGGCCCTGTTGAGAAGGCACCGGTACCCGGCCTCGGCCAGACTTAGACTTATGTTGGTTGCTGTAGTACCAGTATGCCCCAACAGCGACAATGCCCACAATGCCCCAGCTCAGCCACGGCTCCATTTCTGAGATTCGGGTGATATAGGCTAGGTTTCTGGTGGGTTCTTACCAGGAAGGCTATGTATATTTGTCAGTGATGAGAAGGCGGCCGAAGTCGTTTCTTTGTTTAAGGTAAAGCTTTCAACAACTGGCACAACCGAGTCCGAGTTGAAAAGTGTGGAGAGTAAATATGCCCGAGCTCAAGATCTTCGAGGTGCCCGGATCTCAGCTGTGCTGGGGCTGGGAATGATTGCGCTGCTGTTGGAAGCAAGGGGGTCGCCCGCGGAGAGGGGGTCAATTAACGTTACACTCCGAATGAAGCATCGAACGATGAGCGTAAGAATTCCGATATCCTCATGTACACAAAGCTGGAGGCAAAGAAAGTTGGTGGGTTACGCAGGCAGGATGATGGTTCGTCCAACCTGTTGGATGACTGTTGGATCGCCTCTTCAAGCCCAAAGCAGTAAAGTTGCTGGAGGGCGCTGCAAGCGGAGCTCGGAAAAGACTGATGGATCGTCGTCGTAATGGGTAAGACGGCACAACACGAACGAAGGTGATACTGTAGAAGACACGTTGTGATAGTGTTATTTACACAACGCCGATGTTAGGATGGACAGCCAAGTGCCAGGATGTCCATAAGGTACTCGAGTTGGCCTTGCATTATCCGACTGCATAGACTGGGGGAAGGGGCGCGCGGAGAGCTTTCAATGTACGGAATACTCCGTACTCTGTACCAAAACACACATACGGTAATTCCAACCCTGGCACCCTGGTAGGTTTAGTTTCCGCCTGTCAGGCCACAGGGCCGTCTACCTAGGTACCGTACCTTCTGTAATTCATCTTTACTTTATTTACCGAAGATGACAGTTGAAGCTCACTTTGGACCGACTAGCATTAAATTGAGGTTTACTCGATTTCAATGATCGATGAGGTGGCATTTGAACATACATTTCTAAAATGCTAAAAAACTCAGTATGAACCAGCTACTTTCTGCACTTATAAGACATGTGAGGGTCGAGCCATACAATATCTGAACCGAAACCGTTATCGTACCAACCCACGAACTAGCATATTGATTTAGGTACCCTGTCGTGCTAGGTAGCCTCGACTCTCCAAGACCAAGCGTCGGCCAAATAAGCACGCTTCTCTGCGTCAGCAAAGTTCCTCCTCTGAGCACAATCGGTTGAAACTGGCGGTTTGCAGCGGCTTTGGCCAAACCATTTACGTAGCTTTATACAGCTTGATTCTCTCCCGAAATGCCCTAGCGCGCCACACAACTCCTTGTGCTGTTCATCTCCTAAGAGATGCCTACAATGCATAGGGGTTCATTGAGCGAATCGTCAGGCAACTGCACCTGTAATTAGCGACATAACTTTGGCGGTAGCTTCATTGGATTAAGACTTACGGTGGACTTTTAGTAAGGTCTGTCTTAAGGATCACCGGCACTCTGGTCATCTCCGTCACATCTTGGATGTACTCGCCACCTTCCTCCCTAAGCTTGAAAAATGCGAGATACTTCTCCTTGTTTGTAAGATTTGCTTCGGCATTCTCACCAGCGCTGGTCGCCAGCTTGGGGTCAGAGCGAGTGCGGTGAGGGGTTTGGCCAGCGGCAGTCTCAGTTCTCGTGGGCGAAGGAGGCATACTCTGGGTTGGACGATCAGCTGCTGATAGACCGAGCGACACGCCAGCCGCCATCTCGGTAACTTCCGATACAGAGTCTTCATCATCAAAGAGCGCATCGACATCATCAGTTGACATGGTTCCGGTTTCCATCTGTCGGCGCTGCGCATCGTCGCTTTCCTTTGCTTGTTGCTTCGCATTCTCAGCATAGCGTCCAGCTGCGGCAGCCGCAGCACCACTCTGATGTCGTGATCCTAATCCAGCTTTCGGACGCTCATCCTCGGGTACATAAGCAGATGATGGCACGCCTTTCTCCCAGTAAAGCTCCAAGACGCGCTCGTTCTTTCGGAACTCGGCTTTCTTCAGTGGCAGCTGATCGCAGTGGACACGCTTCTCAAAGCCGTACTCAGGGATCAAGACGTCAAAGGCCGATTCATAGACGCAAATAACAATGCCTTCACTAATGAACTCGCTACCGAGCTCGGCGCGCTTTTTGTCCATGATTCGACAGGACTCGATGTGGACGCTCTGCTCCTGAGCACTTTGTGCCGAGTCTTTCTTTGTATTACAAGCTTCTGCTGTCTTCATGAGGCTCTCAACGTCTTCGTTGAAATCTATGGACCCATTTGATAGTGCAGCCTCGAGCTGACGATGAACGATAATATCCGCGTAGCGGCGAGACGGATTTGTAAAGTGGGTATACAATGGTAGGTTTAGAGCATAATGCGGGTACTGGTCCTGGCGCGCCCGTCCAGCAACATAATACTTGGCGCGTTGCATAGCCTTGACAAGCAACGTTTCCATACCCTAAGCCATATAAGTATGAACCTCTTACAAATTACTTGGTGGAGACAAACCTTGCGTATCTCACTATCCTGAACGTTAAAAAGACTGTTCTGTAATGTTCCACTGCTTGTAGTATCAAACTCATAACCAATTTTCGTCATCCTATCCGCCAGAGTTTGCAGTCTCCTTGGGTTAGGTGGAGCTTGACGGCGTAGAAACGCTTTCTCAGGCAATGCCGTTGCTATCTTCTTAGCAACATAGTAATTGGCCTTATGACTAAGCTCCTCAATGATTTCGTGGGCCGGAGTGGAGTCGAAGATGTTCTGCTCAACGGGTACATTCTCGTCGTCAAGCTGGTGAAGTAAGCGAAGCGGTGGTACATTCTCAGAGTGAGATCCATAGCGTGCCTCACGGAACTTCAGCGCGATTTTCTGCCAGATATTAGCATACTTCGCAAATTGCGGGCAGAACAGATTAGGACCTTCAAAACATGGATGTCCTTCGCAGTAGCTCCTTGGAGATTGACTTCGCCATCACCATGAATGACCGCATCAACTTCATCATATGTCAGTTTGCCAGCGCTCTTAATCATGGCCTTGCCAATCCATGCTTCATCATCAACCACATTACCACTTTCAAGGTCAACCTTGAAAACCACACTGACTGTGAACCTCTCTTCCCCAGGACTTAAAGAACAAATCTCGGATGATAGCCTAGGCGGAAGCATGTTGACAGTTCGGTTCATAAGATATACGCCTGTACCACGCTTCTTGGCCTCCCGATCCACAAGCGAATTGGCTTTGATAAAATGTGCCGCATCAGCAACGTGAATGCCGATCTCAACCATGCCGCCCGCCATTTCCTTGACATGGATCGCATCGTCGAATTCATGCGTCCCGTTAGGGTCAATCGTGAAGGTGATTTCTTCGCGGAAATCGCGGCGTGAAGCAAGTGCTTCCTCATTTTCATTGCTAACCGACCATTCGTCAAACCCGATGTTTTTCAATACAGCCTCCGAAAAGTCATCAGGTCCGAAGTTATTATCTCGGAGCAGAGCATCGGTCTCAACCTTGAGGTCGCCCATCTCACCCAACAATTCTACCAGTGTTCCAAAAGGATGAAGAGATGTAATCGGCCATCGCTTGATGCAAGCAACAAAGATTCGGTTCGCGTAATCTTGATGTCTCTCAACAAAATCTCGTGGAGCTTGTTCTGTAGGGATAGCGATCAATGGCACACGCTTGTCGGTTGGCTTGAACCACACGATTTTGGGTTTATCTTGCTGACGGTCCTGCTGGTGTCGACCCGAATTACCTTCGCGCTGTTGGCGCTCAGCTTCCTGTTTTTCCTTGGTTGCTTGGCTACTAGGTCTCAGAAGGCCCAAAGTACTACAAAGGTTAGTAACTTCATCTAGTTTAGGGGCGTGTATCTAAGACTCACCCAGAAAACATCTGTCCAGCCACACGCTCGATAACCGCGACAACGTGGCCTGCATACAAAGGCTTTTGCTCGTCATTGACTTCCTCTTCTTCCATCAGTAGAAGACTTTGACCTTCGACTTCTACATCGTCGTTCTTCTTTTGCGTAGGACGCTGTCTCAAACTACCTCTCCTTCTAAGCCCGCCTTCATTGCTGCCCGCTTGTCCGCCATCACCATTGGCACCGGAATCACTACGTGGGCGACCTTCGACGTTACTAGTGCTACCGGTCCGAGAATCAGTAATATCCTTGCGTTTTTTCTTCTCCTCCTTTTCGCGCTTTTGCCCCCATACTTCGTCAACATCAAGAAGCTCAACTGCTACATAGTCTCCTTCAAGTGCCCTGTTCCTATCTTTGCTTCCGCAAATGAAGATATCAGCATCAAGGTCACTGGCAGTCACATATGCATCGCTACGATTCTTTTTGTTCACCCTGAGTATACCCGCGACGAGCTGTCCATCAGACAGTAATGCTGGTAGGCTAGCTTGGGGAAGGTAAGGAGTGAAAAGGGTCTTCCGCTGTTGTTGCTGCGCAGACAGTTGCGGCTGAGCATGCTGGCCTCCTTGGAGTCCGAATTGCTGGCCACTCAACTGCGCGGCTTGCAATGCTTGCAATTGAGAGAGCTGAAGGGGGTTGACCTGCTGACCTGCAAACATCTGGGGCTGCTGAAGCATGACTTGGCCTTGTGGCAGCTGTACTAGCTGCGGCTGATTTGGGAACTGAAACGAAGGAATCGAGCCAATTGACTGGTTCATCGAGCCTCTCATTCTGTGTCCAGGCTGGAACACGTTAGCAGTAGGGTTCTGGTTCTGCGCAAAATTACCCATCAACTGCTGTTGCTGCTGGTTCTCTAGTATTTGGGGCTGAGCACTGTTTTGCTGCCGCCAGTTACTATCAAAATTTCTCGACGATGTCCGGCCGTGTCCATTTTGGCTACCACGTCGTTGAAAATCGGCTTGGAGACCTGTAGAGCTTGCTCCAGCATCATTCGTTGCCATCGGAGGAGGGAATTGGAACCCGGCTGCACCGCGACCTTGTGGAACACCGCGACCATTACCGACGGCCATGCTTTGACTTCTACCGTGGGCTCCAGCGCCACGAGTGTTACCTGCACGAACACTCAGACCAGATGGATTCGGCAAAGACTGTTGGCTTTCGGTACCTTTGTCTTCGCCCCCACCAGGGCTAATCGATCTATTGGCACTCGTCGGAGATGCACCAGAGGCTCCAGGAATAGGGAATTGAAAGCCGGACGTGGTTCGCTTTTGCTCGGCTATCTGAGCAGCTTTCTTGGCTTCGGGCAGAGCGAGCGAGTGACGACGCTGATGACCGCCGCCCGGAGGACCGCCGCCACGTCCGCCTCGTTGCGAAGTGTTCTCACGGTTCTGGCTGACAGAGTTTTGGTTGAAGTCGCCGAATGCCGATCCAGACGCACCGGATGAAGGGGCCGGAGGCGGACCCATGTTCATGTTAGGCATTGCTGATTGGTTACGGCGATGAGCTGAAGGTTGCGTCGGAGCGTTCATGGGAATTCCCATCTGCTGCTGTTGGAGCTGCTGTGGGAATTGGAAAGCATTGGCATGGGGCGACATGCCCGACATGCTCACTTGTCCCTGTGGCCCTTGTTGGGTAGGGAAGTTGACAGTGGGTAATTGCTGTTGTTGTGGAATCATCCCCATGTTCACATATTGTTGATGTGTAGCAGCTATCTGTTGCTGCTGTTGTTGAAGGAGCTCGATCTGTTGCTGTAAAGCAAGTTGTTCCACTGATACAAAATACAGGTTAGCATGTCCAAATCATAGGTAGGCCATCAGTCTTTCAAGGCTGGCAAGCTGGGGGGGCAAGTACGGCCTTGATCATGGCTAAAGCAGAGATCTAGAGATCGACTCACTTATCATTGGCGTCATCTCCGAAGGACTACGTCGATGAGCAATGTGTAGTCTCCTGCCGGTGGGGCCCGGGACTCCATTATGAGATTGTTGATCCATATCGACGACCAATAATCGCGGTGTTTGAAGGAATGTGATCAGTCAGAAGGAGTGCACAACGGAATTGCCGGTTAAAGTGAAAACCGCCGAAGGCCACTCAGAACTCGCATCGACTGCCTGGAAGGCTCGAGCGTCAGAAGTGGAGGTTCAATTGTATCGGCTTGGGTGAGGCAAGTCGGACGGTATTTTAGATGGGGGCTTTGAGCCTGGCGAAGGAGAGAATAGAGAATCGGAGGCAGAGTACAAATGGTGTACCGTTGATGGCTGGGAAGCAATTCACACAACGCTTCCAGCCGATGTGACGTTCTCCCCACAAAAGGACAGAAATTGCCAAGTGCTGCGTATGCAACGCAATTGTGATCACAAAAGCGATGGGTGAAGAAGGATAGAAGGACTGACGATAGTGAAGGAAGGATTGGAGGCGCTTTCGAAGGGAACGGCGTGAATGTGGAAGGAGTGATGGTGAGATGGAGAATTCAAGAGTTGTCGAAGCTAAGACTGATAGCTTTCTACCTCTTGCGCAGCCGCAGGGTTCCCATAGAAGGGTTCACCTAGCACTGGGCTAAACCTAGCAGTGGGACAGCCCTATAGGGCTGAAAATTCACATTTCATTTTTTATCGCTTTAACGATTCGTTTTAGGTGAACTACGTAGCTAATAGGACCT
>JAABUU010001244.1_pt1 | contig 44729 bp, 46 predicted proteins | sample 5559301 | NCBI WGS metagenome assembly JAABUU01 (sample SAMN10711884, study PRJNA513360) | rock metagenome | isolation source: Antarctica rocks | place: Antarctica: Victoria Land, Richard Nunatak white | reverse complement strand
CCACCGCCGCCCTGCTCGTGTCGGTCATGGCCGGCGCCCCCGACCGGCCGGGCCAGCTACAGGTCATGGCCAACTTCAACGACGGCCCCGGCAACGTCGTTTTCCTGCTGGCTCTGACCGGCGCGCTCGGCTACGCGGGTAAGCGGGTAAGCGCTTGCTAAACCCCTTCCCGTACTCCAACATGAACGGCGGGGGAAATTTGGATGACTAGTGCGGAGCGGCGAGCCGGAGATCGACGGTCAGAGACCGGGCTGAGCGCCAACATTGCGTCGAACAAGCTGATGGCGCAGGTGCTGCACGACGCACGGCAGCACGCTGCGGCGATCAGTGCCCTGACGCAGATCATGGACCACCCGGAGGGGCCGGTGCAGCACGAGCAGCTGCTCTTGGTCTCCAAAGCCGCGATGCAGCTCGTCGAGCTGCTGGAGCACCCGCTGGGCGAGCGCTCCGCCGTCGAAGTGCTGCCCTTGTGGCGGAACATCCAGAACCTCGTCGTGGCAGCGCAGCAGGTGAGCTCAGTGCGGCTCGAGATCGACGTGGACGAGTACGCACTGATCTCAGCCGATCCGATCCTCGTACGGCGCGCCACGAGCAACTTGCTCGACAACGCCATCCGGTCCGCCGGCGACGGTGGCCACGTGCGGTTCCGCATCCAGCAAGATGGCGAACACGTCTACATGGTCGTCGAGGACTCCGGGCCGGGCTTCGGCGGGGCGCCGAAAGGACGCAGCTCTCTCGGTCTCGGTGTCGTCTTTGAGTTCCTCGGCAGCGTGCACGGGACCTTTGAGATCCGCCAGAGCGAGCTCGGCGGGGCCCTGCTCCGCGTGAGCATTCCGCTGTGTGTCGACCGCAGCAGGGCAGCGGGAGGTGTTCTTGAGGGTCTTGCTGTGTGACGACCATGTCTTGTTCTGCGAAGCCCTGCAGGCGACCCTGCGCCAGCAGGATCACGACGTCGAAACGGCACACCACCCCGATGACCGGTGGACCGGATCGGGCGACACTGCGTCGACGCCGTCGTCATGGACCTGGGCTTCCCCGACGGCGACGCGGTGGCGGCCATCCGCAAGATCACGACGTCAGCTCAACGGACGCCTGTGGTGGTCCTCACCGCGACGGTCGAGAGCCGAGCGCTTCTCGCAGCGATTGACGCAGGTGCGGTTGCCATCTGCAGTAAGAGCCAGCGCCTCACCGAGGTGGTGCGGGCCATCGAAGGCGCACACAGGCGCGGCCCGAAGCCGGGCGCCGACACCGTTGTGCAGTTGCTGCGACGCCTGCAACGGCCCGACGAGCACCGACTCGGCAACTTCTTGACACCACGCGAGTTCGAGGTACTGGGCCGGCTTGTTCGCGGTCAGAACACCCACGCTATAGCCAACGACTTGGGAGTCAGCTACAGCACGTCGCGGACGCACATCCAGGGTGTCCTGACCAAGCTCGGCGTCCACTCTCGGCTCGAAGCCGCGGCATTCGCCGTACGCAACCACCTTGTCGACGGGTCCTGACCCAGGTCAGGATTCCGCGCCCACGGCGGCTCCAGCAAGCAGACGAGCGAGCTGCGCGTCGGAGCCCCGCGACAGGCTCAACGAGGAGCAGGGCAACGCATCCGTGAGGCGCTGTGCCATAGCCTGCACTGGCGGGGCAGCGGGGCCGCGGCCAGTGCCGCTGGAGAGGGCAGCCGCGAAGGGCCAGAACCGCCGCAGCTCGCCAGCCATGTACGTGCCGGTGACAAGTGCGCGACAGGCCACATCGGCAGCGACGGGGCGAATTTCCGCCTCGAGGGAGGTCTCAGACAGCGACACCTCGACGACGCGGTCGGGCTGCACCCACGCCAGCCGCTCAGGCAGGGCGACCTCCCTGCGCCCATGCGACGTGCGACGCCCCGCACCCCCGATGATGCGGCGCGGCTCGACAAGGCCGTAGACGACACGGCCGTCGGTGACCGCGAGGTTGTCGCACGTCGCATGGTGACCCGCGGCGAGCTCGGTCTCCACGAGGGTTGACTTGCCGACACCACCAGGCCCGACGAGCAGCGGGGCTGACGCACCGAGATCCAGCGCCGACACATGCAGGGGCGCACGCCCTTGGACGACGCTCCACCACAGGACCGGGTACTGCAGGAGGACGGCTCGCACGAGCAGGCTGGACCGCTGCCGCAACACCGCAGCAGCTGCGCGCGTCCTCGGGGGAGGGATCCACCGGGCCCGCACGAGGAGCAGGTCGCCCTCGGGCTGGCAATGCAACATAAAACCGGAACTGCAAGTGTCTTCGAGCACGACGGCCCCCCCGGCCCGCCACACGCCTCTCGTAACCCGGTCGGCGCCGGCAACATCGAAGGGGTTACTGGACCACTCGACGACAAGACGGACGGTTGACACGAGCTCATCATCGCTGTGCAGCTCCGCGGCCGTGCCCTGCCTCAGGTGCTTCTCGACCCAGCCCAGCTCGCATTCGATGCGCAGGCATTCCCCGGCTGTCCTCAGCGTGCCGGTCATCATGAGGCTGCGAGCCCCTCCAGGACAGCGTTATGACCGAAGGCGGGCGTGCGAGCTGCCGGGACGACCAATGCTGCCGTCGCCGGGGCGTACTCCGGGATGATGGCGCGCAGTCGGCGTCGCGTCTGAGTGACGTCGTTCTCGTCGGCGCCCCGGTAGAGGCCGGCGAGCCCGACGCCGAAGTCGTCCGGTATCGGCCTTGGGGCCGCCGCGCGTACCCGGAGGTGCGCCGTCGGCAGCGACTGCTCCGCCGCACCCACGAGCGTCTCGTTTAGCTTCTCCCCAGGCCGCAGACCGGTGAACTCCACGCCGTAGTCGGAAATGTTCAGCTGCGCCGCGTAGCCGGCCACGAGGTCGACGATCCGGACCGGCTCGCCCATGTCGAGGACAAAGGTCTCGCCATACTCACCCATCGAGGCGGCGACCAGAACGAGTCCGACCGCCTCCTCGGTCGTCATGAAGTAGCGCGTGACGTCCGGGTGGGTGACGGTGACCGGCCCTCCCGAGTGCAGCTGCGAGGCCAGCGTGGGTAGAAACGAACCACGGCTGCCCAGGACGTTGCCAAAGCGCACGGAGCACAGGCTGGTCGGGCCGAGCGCGTTGGCCTGGACGAGCATCTCAGCCAGCCGTTTCGTCGCGCCCAGCACAGAAACCGGATCCGCGGCCTTGTCGGTGCTGATGAGCACGAAGCGTTCGGTCGAGACGTGCTGCGCCGCCTCCAGCAGCACCTGGGTTCCTCGGACATTGGTCTTGACGCCTTCGCACGGGTGTCGCTCGAGCACGGGAAGGTGCTTGTGCGCCGCCGCGTGAAAGACCACCTCCGGCGCGACCTCGTCAAAGACGCGGTTGATGCGCTTTTCGTCCCGGATGTCGGCGAGGATGATCTCCTCGGTGTCGAGCAGTGCCTGACCGGTGAGCTCGAGTTGAAGGCGGTGCAGGTTTGACTCATCATGGTCCAGGAGGTAGAGCGCGGCCGGGTTGAATCGACGTAGCTGTCGGCACAGCTCGCTCCCGATCGACCCACCGGCGCCGGTAACGAGCACCCGTTTGCCCTCGACGATCTGCCTGCCCTCGCGCTCCCCGATGTCCCGCTCGGTTCGGCCGAGCAGCGCCTCGACGCACACCTGGCGCAGGTCGCTCGCACGTGCGTCGCGCTGCACGGCGTTCAGGAACGACGGGAGGTAGCGGACCGAGGCGCCGGCCTTGATCGCCGAGGCGGTGTGCCGGCGTTGTTCCGCGATGGACAGACCAGGGATGGCAATAAGGACGACCTGTGCGTGGTGCCGGATGACACTGTCCGACAACGTCGAGAGCGGACCGACGACGGGCAACCCGGCGACGGTTCGCTTGGTCGAGTCGTCATCGAGGAAGCCGATGGGGCGCAACCCGTACTCCGGCGCCTCTCGCAGAGCGCGAGCAAGTGTCTGGCCAGCTCTTCCGGCCCCCACGATCAGAGCCGACAGGAGCGATGTGCTGACGTCGGAAGCAGGGCGCCGGTCCCGATGATGCGCGAACATGAGTTCTCCTGGATGTAGAGGTTGCTACGAGCGGATTGCGCGGAGCTGCTCCGCGACGTAGTGGAGGTCGTCCACGTCGAGCCCGGGGTACAAGGGAAGTGAGAGCACCTCTGAGAACGCCTGGTCGGATTCGTCCAGCCTCGAGCACGCGTCCTCGCCGAGTAATGATCTGAAGTAGGGGAAGCGGTGGACCGGGGTGAAGTGCACCGACGTGCCCACACCCCGCTCGGCCAATGCCGCGGCGACCCCGTTGCGATCACGTCCAAACTCCGGGGTGATGCGGACGATGTACAGGTGCCACGCGTGAGTTCCGGCGAGTGGGCGAGGTGGCAGCGTCAACCCGTTGATGTCGGCGAGCAGCCGGTCATAGCGCTCCGCGAGCACTGAGCGTCGCTCCTGCCACAGCGGGAGGTGAGGGAGGTGTCCGACTCCGATGGCGGCGTGCACATCGCTGAGGTTGGCCTTGACACCGGCATCGTCCACTGAGTACGCCCATCCGCCGCCCGGCGCGTAGCGGCGCCACGCGTCGCGGGACATGCCGTGCAGCCGGACCCGTCGGACGTACTCGGCCAGGTCGTCATCCTGGGTCGTGACGGCACCGCCCTCGCCCATGGGCAGGTTCTTGGTCGCATAGAAGCTGAAGCAGGTGGCGCGCGACACCCGCCCGATAGGCACGTCATCGAGGTAGGTGCCGAGGGCGTGGGCGGCGTCCTCGACGACATCATCGACCGACAGGCCGGCGGCCGCTGCCAGCTCCCGTACCGGCGCGGGGTAGCCGGCCATGTGCTGCACGACCATCGCCGCAGGACGGCTGCGCGCCGCCGCCGCGTCGACCTGGTCCGCTCGCGGGACCAGCGTCTGCGCGTCGATGTCGACCAGGACGGGATGTAAGCCGGCGTGAACGATGGCGTTAACGGCGCCGCAGAACGTCATACTCGGGGTGAGGACGTCAGCGCCCTCCGGCAGGCGCAGGCCACGTAGCGCGATCTCCAGCGCCGCGGTGCACGAACTGACCGCTACGGCGCACCGGACGCCGAGGTAGGCCGCAAAGTGCGCCTCGAATTGCTGCACCTGAGGGCCGCTCGTGAGCCAGCCGCTCGCCAGAACCTCTGCCACAGCCGCCTTCGCCTCGTCCGTGACGAACGTCCTGGCGAACGGCACGCTGCGGGTGCCTACTGGGCGCGGCTGTGTCGGCAGCGATTGCACCGATACCTGGCCGATCATGTTGACCGACCGTTCAGCAGCATCGTCGTGGCGTTCAGCGGCCGTCCGATGGCATCGGCGTAACAACGGCTCGTGAGCGCAACGAGATCCTCGAGGTGGCCGCCCGATGCGGGTGCGACGGCCAGGGCGCGGGAGCGCGCGGCCATCCGAAGAGCCCTCGCGACCGCAGTCGTCAGCTCGAGCGGCCGTGCCGACGTCAGGAACGAGCCGCCTGCGACTAGGTCGACAAAGTCCGCTGCTGCGTCCAGCGGCGAGGTAATGACCGGGATGCCAACTGCCGCCGCGTCCACCGCTGCGCTCCGGGCGGCGTACGGCGTGCCCATGACCACGAGCACGTCCATCGCAGCAAGAAGCGGACGACCGAGAGCTTCGCTCACGACCCGCACGGAGTCATCGGTGGCCATCGAGATGTTCGTAGTCATGGCGTGGGTCGCTATCCACACTGCAACGACCTCACGTGGGTTGAAGCCACGCATCGCCTGGCGGAACACCTCGACGGACCGGTCCGACATCGGTCCGATGCCCACGACGACCCGGCCGCCGGGCAGCACGCCGAGGGCACCCCGCTGGCTCGCGCGCCGCGTCGGCCACTCGTGCGAGGCAATGCCGAGGTAGGGCAGCACCGGGAGCGGCAGCACCCTGCTGCTAGGTGCGATCCCCTCGCTCACAAGACGAGCGGCGGCACTGCGCCCGTGGACCAGCCACCATGCGGCATCGGCCTGCAGGCGGCGTTGCAGGACCGGCCCACGGCGAGGGTGCGTCGTCGGCGTCACCACCAACGGCAGGCGCTCCCTGCCCCGTTGCCGCAGGGCCATGGACCTGCCGATCACATGCACCAGGTGCAGCGGTCTGACGGCTGCATCGAACCCGATCCGGCCGTCCCGCGACACCGCAATGGTGATTGCTAACCCCGCACCGCGGGCCATCTCAGTAGCGACCTCGACTGCCAGGTCGGCGATGTCCATGGGTGCGTCCTGGTCGATGGAGAGTAGAGCCCTCAGTCCCATGGCCCATCCGGCTTTCAGCCTGTATCAAGGGGCACCCTCGCGGCGGCCGGCACCTTGGTCGCTGGACCTGTCCCTACCGGCGCAGACGACGTTAGGGATCCGGATTGAGGCGGTAATCGGGCAGTCGGACGAGTTCACCTACGACGCCTGCATCGGCTCCTCCGACGCGTGCAGCGGCTCAGCAATCGCCCTGGGCACCGGCTGCATGGCCTTTCCGGAGGCCGTGGCACCCGGGCGCGGCCGGTCGGTGCTGGCTTCAGTGTGCCCGCAATGGCGCCGTGCCCCCGCAGAAACAGCGAGGGCAACGGCCTCAAGGGTGCTGTGCGCGCCCAGCTTCTCGAAGATGTTCTGAATGTGTGTACGAACAGTATTTACCGACAGATGTAGACGCTCAGCAGTTGCTCTGCGGTCCAGTCCCTCGACAAGGCAAAGCAAGACGTCGGACTCGCGTTGCGAGAGTGTCGAGAGAGCCCCGGTGCGCAAGCTTCGCGAATCGCCACTGGCCACGAGGGTGCGCAGGATCTGCCCGAGCAGCGCAGGAGGGAAGGAACTTTCGCCTGCTGCCGCACGGCGAAGAACATCAAAAAGGGTCGTCGTACTGTCTTCCTTGGCGACCCACGAGGTCGCACCGCTCCAGATCGCGGTGATGGCACGTTGGGGATTCTTGACACCGGTGACGATCGTGATCGCCAGGTCCGGGGCCAGGGCATGCACGGCTGCCACGACGTCGACGCCGTCGGTGCCGGCGAGATCGAGGTCGACAGTAGCGACGTCAGGGTGGAGCCGGCGCACCGCTGCGACGGCCGACGCGGTGTCGAAGGCTGCACCGACGACGCGCAGATCCGCGGACGTGGACAGGAGGGCCGCGAACGCGTCGGTGAACGCCACGTGCACATCGACGACGACGACACCGATCACAGCCATGGGGTGATGGTCCTCGCCCGCCGGCGAGCAGCATCAGGCATCTGGACGTGGCCGACTCATGCAAAGGCAGTAGACCGGGCCCGGCCTCAGCCGTCCGCGGCCTCCTACCCAGCGTGCAGCGGCTGAGCTCACGCGCTGCGGCCAGGAACAGGGCTTCCTGCGGCGCCCGAAGGTACTCGGGCAGGGCGTCGAACTGCGGGGTGCTCCAGGGCTGCGACGTCACGCACGAGCCGCACCAAGCGCTGGTCGTAGACACTTCGAGCCGACTAATCAGCAGTTCGTCAAGCGCTTCGAACTCCCTGGTCGCGACCGCGTCGCCTCCCCCTGCCGAGCGAGCAAACGAGGCTGACTCCGCTCAGGACGCGGGTGTGACGGAGACGGACGCGCTAGGCGGTTCACCAGCACCCACGCCTGGGCACCGAAAGAACAAGCCGCACAACTCACCTTGTCAGGAGAGCCGGAATCGTCCGGGCACGGTCCAAGCAAATACTGTCCAGCAATTGCGTTCCGTCGTGCTGGTCCGCACCGCCCCCGCCTACCGAGGCATCCCGTACAGGCCGCTCACCACGACAACCAATAGCTAGTTTCGATCAAGGGATCCAATGATGAAACTTCTCGACCCGTTACTCAACGACTTGACGCCGCGACACCTTGAGATCTACCGACGCTACCAAGTCGTGCGAACGGCAGTCGACTTCGGCGCCGCTGCGTGTTTCGTGCTAGGAAGCGTCTTCTTCTTCTTCCACTCAACTACCAAAGCCGCCGATTGGCTATTTCTTATCGGGTCGATCCTTTTCGCCGTGAAACCTACCATTGACATCGTACGCTCCGTGCACTTAAAGAAGACACCAAGCTGAACTCCGCCGCGATGCCGCGCGTTCCCCGCGAGCCGACGCCCGTCGCAGCGCTGGGTGGTCTACTGGCCACCCACCGGTGGCTTGCAACCGGAGCTGCTCGGGGTGCTCGGTCTACTCAAGCTCCAGGCCGGCCCGCACTGCCGCCTGGTGCTGCAGCCCTTCGACCGCCTCGGCGCGCCGGAGCGCGACCAACTCCCCACCTGAACGCAGGTGAGGTCGCGCGCCGTCACCCGCAGGAGACAAAGCGAGAGAGGCCGTGTCCACTGCCTGAGGTCCTCTACGGACGGCGCAAGATGACCGCTTTGCTGGCCCGCAACGGCTTCCCGGACGTCTCCGAGCACACTGTTGACCGGCTGATGCGCGAGCAGGGCATGAATGGCCTGGTGCGCGTTCACGGCGCCAAGATCACGGTGCCGGCCAAGACCGGTGGGGTCCGAGCCAGCGACCTGCTCAACCGGGTGTTCACCGCACCGCGCCCGAACCACGCCTGGGCGACGGAATCACCTAATGGGACATGGGGTGGCTTCGTCTAGGTCGCCTTCGTGATCGACCTGTACTACCAGGTGGTCCGTCGGGACGCCATCGACAACCTCGCCGCCGAGACCGCCTCCGGGTTGTTCAAGAACGAGGCCGTCGCGGCACGGCCCGCACCATGGCAGTGCCGGTCCTGCTGAAAGCCAGACCGGCACGGCCCGCACCATGGCAGTGCCGGTCCTGCTGAAAGCCAGACCGGCACTGCCGTGCGTGGACCTACTTGAAGACGTCTTTAATCTTCTCACCGGCCTGCTTGACGTTGCCCTTGGCCTGGTCGGCCTGACCCTCGGCCTTCAGATCCTCGTTCCCGGTCGCGTCGCCGGCGGCCTCCTTGCCCTTGCCGCCGACCTCCTCGACCTTGTTCTTGGCCTTGTCCATCCCACTCATCCCATACCTCCACTTGTCAGTGCCTTGGCCATGCCAGCACAGGTTGTCATGTTGGACCTGCTGAACGCGGGAACAACGTCGAGCTGGGCTGCAGCTGGTCGCGGCAGATGTCCACCACCGGCGCCGCCAGCACCCGGGTGGCTGAGCACAGGGTCGAGTTCGTGCTGCTCCACCGGCTGGTCGGTCCAGGGGCCGACCGCCGCGGCAGCGCTGGTGTTCGGCGTGTGGACGCGGGCGTCGGTGTGGCCGCTGGACCCGGCGGGTACCGCCGCGCACTCTCAGCGGGACAACCCCTCCCGAGGCCTTGCCGACGCCTTGCTGCTCGGGGCTGCCGGGGCGAGCCTGCTCGCAGTCGGACTCGTGCTGTTCGGGGCAAGTCACGCCCCCTGGGCGTTGAAGTACCTCGAGGCGGGCTTCGCGGTCGTCTCGGTGCTGCTCGCCTGGGTGCTCGTGCACACGGTGCACACGCTGAAGTACGCCCGGCTGTACTACCAAGGCAGCCCGGGCGGAGTGTCGTTCTACGAGGTCGACCCGCCGCAGTACAGCGACTTCGCCTACCTGTCGTTCGCAGGCGGCATGACCTTTCAGGTATCAGACACCGACCTGCAGAACAAGGCCTTTCGCCGCACCGCTCGGCAGCACGCGTGGATCCCGTTCCCCCTCAGCACGGTGATCAGATCGCGTTCGGTCTTAATACCCAAGCACTGTGCGTCCGCCGGTACCGGCATCACGAGTCACTGTCGTGGAACAGCGTCCTGGATCGCAACCGGCGCGCCGGCCAGCACGACCAGATCCGCCACGGCACCCCACGAGAACCCGCTACGGCCGATGGTTCAGACCCCACGGCTACCTCAACCCCAAGCACGACCCGCCGTAGCCGAGGACACCGACGGAGAGCCGAATTGAACGACATTGAGCCTAAGCCGGTACGACCTCCACGGTGAGCGGGACCTCGACCTCGCTGTGCACCTTGACGGTGACCGCATGGGTACCCAGTGACTTGATCGCGTGCTTGAGCGACACCGAGCGCTTGTCGAGCTTGGGACCGCCCGCCTTGGCGATGGCTGCCACGACATCGGCGGAGGTGATTGAGCCGAACAACCTACCGCCCTCGCCGGCTCGGGCTGGCAGGCTAACCGAGAGGACCTGCAGAGCCTGCCTGATCTCGTTGGCGTGCCCGAGGTCGCGGACCTCGCGGACCTGCCGGGCGCGACGGATCGTTGCGACCTGCTTCTCTGCGCCTCGGGAGGACAGGACCGCCATGCCCTGCGGTACGAGGTAGTTGCGGCCGTAGCCGTCCTTGACCTCGACCGAGTCGCCGGGCGCGCCCAGGTGGGGGACGTCGCTGGTGAGGATGAGCTTCATCAGGTCCCCTACCGGGCGGTGCTGGTGTAGGGCAGCAGCGCCATCTCGCGGCTGTTCTTGACCGCCATGGCGACGTCGCGCTGATGCTGGGTGCAGTTGCCGCTGACCCGCCGAGCGCGGATCTTGCCGCGATCGGAGATGTACTTACGCAGCGTGCCCGTGTCCTTGTAGTCGACGTAGGTCACCTTGTCTTTGCAGAACTGGCAGACCTTCTTCTTGAGCTTGCGGGGTGGTGGCTTGGCCATCAGGAACTCCTGGGAAGGGTGGGAGTGAGTTAGAAGGGGGGTTCGTCGGACCAGCCGCCACCACCACCGGCGCCAGCGGGCGCGCTGGCCCACGGGTCGTCGGAAGTGGCGGAGGCGCCGGAGGACGCGCCCTGAGGGGAACCGTTGCCGTAGCCACCGCCACCGCTGCCACGCGATGCCTTGGTGATCTTGGCCGTGGCGTACTTCAGCGACGGGCCGACCTCGTCGACGTCGAGCTCGACGACGGTGCGCTTCTCGCCCTCCTTCGTCTCGAAGGAGCGCTGCTTGAGCCGACCGGTCACGACGACCCGGGCGCCGCGCTGGAGCGACTCGGCGACGTTCTCGGCAGCCTGCCGCCAGATGCTGCAACGCAGGAACAGCGCGTCGCCGTCCTTCCACTCGTTGGTCGCCTTGTCCAGCATTCGCGGGGTGGAGGCGACGGTGAAGCTCGCCACGGCTGCGCCACTGGGGGTGAAGCGCAGTTCGGGGTCGTTCGTAAGGTTGCCGATCACGGTGATGACGGTCTCGCCTGCCACGGCGGTCTCCTTGGTAAGTCCTTCCCGCACGAGGCGGGCTGTGGGGGTGTGGGTGCGTGCGGTCGGTCGCTTGTCAGGGCGGCGCACGGTGAGCACGGGGAAGGTGCGGCGGGGCAGCGGGTCGGTGCAGTGGATGCGATGCAGGCGGTGCGATCGGTGCAGTCAGTACCGGTCAGGTGCGGTCCAGCCGCTCAGCGCAGCTCGGGCCGCAGGACCTTGGTGCGAAGGATGGATTCGTTGAGGTTCAGCTGGCGGTCCAGCTCTTTCATGGTGGCCGGTTCGGCGTGCAGGTCGATGACCGCGTAGATGCCCTCGGGCTTCTTGTCGATCTCGAAGGCAAGACGGCGACGGCCCCAGACGTCCACCTTCTCGACAGTCCCGCCACCGGTACGGACGACATTGAGGAACGTATCCAGGGACGGGTTAATCGTCCGCTCCTCCAGATCGGGGTCGAGGATGACCATGAGCTCGTAGTGACGCAACAGACCCACCTCCTCCTGTGGACTCATCGGCCACGGGCGATCCGTGGCAGGAGGGTGTTGGCGCAACGGCGAGACGTTACCAGCCGGGGCCGATCGGGCCGGCTCACTTCCCGAGGGCTGTGGACGACGCCTCAGCAGTACGTCGCCGGCCGGCCGCACCGGTGAACAGCATGCGCCCCAGCAGCGAGAGCACCCCGACGATCAAGACCACTGCGAGCACGGCCGGGAGCCCGAACTCCCGGCCGGTGGAGGCTTCGGGCAGCCGGCCGCCACGGACGGCCGGCCCCCCGGGCCCGGCGTCGCGTCCGCTCCCGGAAGTCCCAGACGTCCCGGGGGTCCCAGACGTCCCGGGGGTCCCGGGGGTCTCGGAGGTCCCGGCAGTCCCGGCGGCCGCCGCTGGATCACCCACCGTGATGATTCCGCTCGCCGAGCTGGCGACGGCCAGTCCGTCCGGGCTGGTGTACCGGTAGTCACCCGGCTGGGTCAGCGGCTCGCGCAGTACGAACGAGCCACCGGGCTTGATCGGGTTGCCCGTGATCGACCAGTTCGGGGTGGTCGACACCACCGAGCGGGCGATCCGGTCGTCGTTCTGGAAGGTGATCATCGCGCCTGCGGACACCGCGGTGAGCGGCGGGACCCCGCTAGCTGACAGGTGTACGACGGCAACCTGCGGACTTGCCACCACCGTGGTCGCGGTTGCTGACCGGGTCGACGCCGCTGCTGGGGTCGGCCCAGCGCCCAGCCCGGCCACCATCAGCGCGGTCACCGGCGCCAGCACCTTCGCCACTGCTGTAGGTCGCACCCCCGCATCGTGGCACCGATGCGTCCCGGGCAGGCAGCGAACTGTCCTCGAGGTGCAAACAGTGGACGTCCTCGGCGAGGGTGGCCTCGTCGTCTAGCGTCCGCGGCGTGAGCACGAGCGGGTCCGGTCCGGCGCGGCACCTGCGGTCGCGCGGGGCCGGGGTCCTGCCACTGGTGCTGGTCACCACCGCCGCCATGGTGCTGCTGTCCAGCCTGTGGAAGGGCGCGTGCCTGGACGCCTCGCGCAACTACCCGCTGACCTGCTACAGCGACGTGCTGCAGCTGTTCAGCTCGCGCGACCTGGCGCACGGTGCCTTCCCGTACGTGCACGGGCGGCTGGTGGCCGGCGCGCCCATCGGGACCTTCGAGTACCCGGTGCTGACCGGGGTGTTCATCTGGTTCTCGGCCCTGTTCGCCGACAGCCGGGCAGCGTTCCTGGTCTCCAGCACGGCGCTGCTGCTGCCGTTCGCCCTGCTGACCGGTGGTCTGCTTGCCCGTCTCACCGGTCGCCGGGCCCTGCTGTGGGCGACCGCCCCGGCACTGGGGCTGTACGCGCTGCACAACTGGGACCTGCTGGCCGTCGCGGCAACGGTCGCCGCATTCGCTGCATGGCGCCTGGAGCGAAGTGTCCTCGCCGCAGCCCTGCTGGCGGCGGGCGGCTGCCTGAAGATCTATCCGCTGCTGTTCGTGCTGCCGCTCGTCCTGGACCGCCTGTCCCACCGGGACCGGGCCGGGGCCGGGCGGGCGGCCCTGGCCAGCACGGCCGTCGTCCTGGCCGTCAACCTGCCGTTCGTCCTGATCAACCGATCTGGCTGGGCGACGACGTACGTGTTCCAGCAGCAGCGCGCGGCCGACGCATCCTCCAACAGCATCTGGTTCTGGGCCTCACCGGCGATCCACCTGAGCACCTCGGCGCTCAACGGGCTGGTCGCCGTCCTCGTGCTGCTCGCGCTGGCACTCGCCTCGGCGTACGGCGTTCTGCGCCGGCGACGCGAGGGCAGCTACCCGTTCCTGCAGGTCTGCGGGGCTGTGCTGGCGGTGTTCCTGCTGGTCAACAAGGTGCACTCGCCGCAGTACGCCCTGTGGCTGCTGCCGTTCTTCGCCCTGCTCAGGGTGGGCATCGGCTGGTGGGCGGCGTACGCGGTCGCGGACGCAGCTGTCTACGTCGGGGTCTTCCGCTGGCTGAACACCCTGACGCACGGCGGGGACCACGGGCCGGCCAGGGACCTGCTGATCGCCGGTGTGTGGACCCGAGCCGCCCTGCTCGTCGCGCTGACGGTGGTGTTCCTGCGGGCGCAGGACGCGCTGCGCGGTCAGCCCACCCAGCGGCCGGCAGTGAACGTCAGCGTCAGCACCGCCATCAGCGGAGCGGCGACCGCCATGTAGCCGGTTCGCACCCAGGCGCGCCGCGTCGCCTGCTGCGCCAGCAGGATCCACAGCGGGAACCAAAGCAGCGACGCCCTGGCGACCGACAGGTAGTAGGTGGAGCTGGCCAGGGACAGCACCGACAGGCCGACGTAGGTGGCCTCTCCCCAGCGCCGGCGCGCGAGCAGCAGGCCGGTCAGGGCCAGCCCGACGGCGACCGCAAGCAGCTCGGCGCGCCAGGACCAGGCGTACTCCGCTGCCTGGGACGGGTCGTTGCCCGCGTCGTACGTCGTCCGCAGCGCCTGCAGCGGCGCGGTCAGATGCCGACCCCAGCCTGCGGCCTGGGCGTGCGGCCAGCGCAGCCAGTCACCGGTGAGCGCGTGCAGGTAGGCGACGTAGGCGAACACGGCCACGAACGGTGCGGCCAGCCAGGCCGCGTCCGGACGGGGGCGCCCGCGGTGGGCGACGGCGTACTCCACGACCAGGCCGCAGGCCAGGAACAGCCCGGTGACCCGTACGGTCGCGGCGGCCGCGACCAGCAGGGCGGCGGTACGCCAGTGCCCGCGCCGCGCCGCCAGCCAGCCAGGCAACGCGCAGGCCAAGAACAGCGACTCGCTGTAACCGGCGGCCAGGAACACCGCGTACGGCGAGAGCACGAGGTAGAGCACCGCGCGGGAGCCGTTCACACCGTCCAGGTCGGCGAGCCGGGCGAGGGCGGGCGCGGCGACGCAGCCGGCCACCAGCGACACGGCGAGGCCGGCGGCCGTCCAGTCCGGAAGCACGACGTGCACGACGCGCAGCACGACCGGCAGGCCGGGGAAGAACGCCTCGATGCCCCGGTCCGGGTAGTCCTGCGGGTAACCGGCGTAGCCGAACTCGGCGACCTTGCGGAACAGCCCGACGTCCCAGTGGTCCCACCGGGACAGGAAGCCCTCGACCTGGCCCGCGGGTCGGCCGGCGAGCTCCCACGCCCCGCCGATGGACAGCAGGGCGACGGCCAGGCGGGAGCCGAGCCAGACCGACAGCGCGCGCCACGCCAGCCCGTCCCGCACCGTCCGGGCGGTCCGGTTCGCGGCCGTTCGGGCGGTCCGGTTCGCGTCCGGCCGCGGCGCTACGGACCGGGTGATGGTCACCGCGTCACGGCCGGGCGGCCGAACCACGGGAGCCGCGGGCGGTCCGGCGCACCGTCGAGCAGCCCGCCAGCCGGATCGTCGACCCCGTCCCGCCGTACGACGTCGTGCTCGGGTCGCCACAGGTCACGCACGACCAGGGCCGCGTAGGCGAGCAGCAGCGCGTCGCGCAGCAGGACGGCGGCGAAGAACCAGCCGATGCCGATACCGCCCGCCTGGTCGTTGGCGATGAAGAAGTAGAACCGGGTGAACAGCACCAGCACCTCGGCCGCCTGCCAGGCCAGGAACGGGCGCCAGCGCGGCCGGGCGAGCACGGCGAGAGGGATCAGCCACAGCACGTACTGCGGGCTGTCGACCTTGTTGGTCAGCAGAAAGGCCACCAGGGTGAGGAACAGCGCCTGCGGCACCCGGGGGCGTCGGGGGGCGGCCAGCAGCAACGCGCTCAGCAGCGCGAGGGTGAGCAGGAACGTGACGGCCACCGCCGTGTTGAGGTGCACCGGCGCCTTCCCGCCGACCAGGGCGGGATCGTCGAACACACCGGCCCAGGCGTTGCCCAGGTGGTGGAGGACCCCGCCGAGGGTGCTGGCGGTCGCGTCCGGCTGCGCGGTCTGCAGGTGCTGGACCTGCAGGTAGAGCGAGTCCCAGTCCGCACCGCGACGCGTACTGAGGTCGAAGAACCGGTAGACGGCGTTGACCCCGACCTCGCCGGCCACGCTGTGGTGCGGCGTGAGCGCCGCCAGGCCCTCGCTGGGCAGCCGGGACCAGGCGCTCCCCGCGAGCTCGACCTGCGCCCCCTTGCGTTCCACAAAGCTCGGGCTGGCCAGGTAGACCGGCACGGTGAGCGCGACCGCGGTACCGACCAGGGCGAGCGCTGCGCCGGTCCAGGCCCGCAGCCGGTCCGCGCGCAGGCACAGCACCAGCAGCGGCGCCAGGAACAGCACCGGGTAGAGCTTGGTGGCGGTGGCCAGCCCCAGCAGGACGCCGGCGGCCACCGGACGCGACCGGGCCCACAGCAGCAGGCCGAGCCCGGCAAGGGCGACCGCGACGAGATCCCAGTTGGTGGTGCCGTGCAGCAGCAGGCCAGGGGCCAGCGCGAACAGCGCTGCGTCCCAGGGCCGGCGCCCCGCCAGACGCGCCGTGCTCACGGTCACCACCAGCGCGCACACCGTCAGGAGCAGCCAGGTCACGTCGTAGAAGTGCCTGCCGCGGGCGTTGTCCTCGGCGGCTGCGAGCGCAACGCCGGATCTCGTGGAGTCCGGCACCCCACGAGCCGCGCGCGTGGCCCCGTCCGGAAACTGTGCGGCGAGCCCGGCGCCGAGCAGGGCGGACAGCTGCATCACCCCGCCGGTGACGACCGGGTACTCGACCGGATGCTCCAGGTACGGCACCTGCCCGTTCACCAGGCCCTCGCTGGAGAACAACGCGACCACGTCGGTGTAGCAGGCGTGGGTGTACTGGTGTTCGGCCGTCCACTGGTTGCCGTTGCGGCAGGGCGCCTTCTGGGCCCAGTCCAACCCCATCGTCACCAGCGTCAGCACGACCAGCACGCGCACGGGCGTCCAGAACCTGCGGCCACCGAGGCGGGCGTGCCGTCCGGGCGGGCCCCCCACCGCAGTCACGGCGCCGGCCACGACGGCGTCGTCGTAGGACGGCAGGACCAGATCAGCCGCGGGGACGGTCACGGGCGCGAGCCTGCCAGAGCCAGGGCCTACCGCTGGGGCGACGGCGGGGGCCGTCTCCCGGAGCGTGGGCCGCCCGCCTGCTGGTTCGAGGACTGGGGCGGCTGCGTCACTCCCAGCGTGGGCAGGGTCGTCCCGAGAACGGGCGGGGCGGTCTGGGCCGGGGTGGGTGAGCTCGTCGGCTGCTGGGTCGGCGCCACGGTCTGGGTCGGCTGGGGCGTGTCAGTGGTGGGGGCAGCGGTGTCGCTGGGGAAGACGAACGGCGTCGGCGAGCTGGTGTCCGTCGTGGCCGCGCTGCCGACGCCGGCCCGGGGCGGGAAGTCCTGGTTCGGCTGACCCTGCAGGGCAGCGTCCATGAACGCCTTCCAGATCTCGGCCGGCACGGTCCCGCCGTAGATACCGCCACTGCTGCCGAGGACGCCCTTGAGCGGGCCGCCCTTGGCGCGGCCGACCCAGACGGCTGCCGACAGCTGCGGGGTGATCCCGCAGAACCACGCGTCCTTGTTGTCGCTCGTGGTGCCGGTCTTGCCGGCCGCCGGACGCCCGCCGGCCAGCTGCGCCCGCGTCGCCGTACCGGAGGTGACCACCTGCTGCATTGCGAAGGTGGTGTCGGCGGCCACGCCCTGGCTGAACGCCGACGCAGTGTCGGGCTTGGCCTTGTAGCGCTGGCGCCCGTCCTTGTCGGTCACCGACGCCACGAAGTACGGCGTAGCCCGGGTGCCCTGGGCGGCGAACGTCGCATAGCCGACGGCCTGGTCGATGACGTGCACCTCATAGCCGCCCGACCCGAGCGCGACCTGGATCGAGGGCGTGCCGTCGCCATCGAGCGGGACGCTGCCCGGGATGCCGGCGGCGTGCGCCAGGGAGACCACGTTCTTGGGCCCGATGTCGCAGGCCAACCGGGTGTAGACGGTGTTGACCGACTTCTCCAGCCCCTCGATCAGCGTGATCTGACCGAGTGGGGGGTCGCCCTGGTCGTTGTTCTCCACCTGCCCGCACACCGTCTGCGGGCTCGACCCGTCGTACATCGTGTCCAAGCTCTTGCCCTTCTCCAGGGCGGCGGCCAGCACGTAGGGCTTCATCGACGAGCCCGGCTCGACCCCCTTGGGCCCGGGGCTGTCGGCGTAGTCCAGCGCCCCGGCGCTGCGGCCGCCGTAGTAGGCGACGACCGCACCGGTGCCGGGAGTGACGGCGACCAGCGCCCCTACCGCAGGATTGTCCCCGCTCGCCGCTGGGATGCGGTTCTCCACGGCGGCCCGGGCGGCGTCCTGCGCGCCGCGACGCACCGTGGTCGTGACGGTCAGTCCACCGGCGCTGACCTGGTCCTCGGTGATGCCGTGCCGGTCGAGGTCGGCCAGCACCTGGGCCTTGACGTAGCTCTTGTCGCCCGGGAAGTCGCTGCCCGTCGTGATTGGCAGCACCTTCGGGTAGGTCGCCGACGCTCGTTCGTCCGGGGACAACCAGCCGCTGTTGACCATGCCGTCCAGCACGTACGCCCAGCGGGTCCTGGCGCGATCGGGGTGGGTCTGCGGGTCATCGCCCGAGGGCGAGTTGATGCTGGACGCGAGGACAGCTCCCTGGGTAGCCGTGAGGTCCTTCGCGTTCGTACCGAAGTAGGTCTGTGCGGCGGCCTGGATCCCGTACGCGCCCCGTCCGAAGTAGATGGTGTTGAGGTAGTCCTCCAGGACCTGGTCCTTGCTCACCGTCTTGGAGATCTTCAAGGCGAGAAAGACCTCCTTGACCTTGCGCGTGTAGGTGCGCTGCTGGGTGAGGAAGGCGTTCTTGGCGTACTGCTGGGTGATCGTCGAGCCACCCTGGGAAACGCCCCCACCGGTGATGTTGGTGTAAAGGGCCCGCCCGATCCCGGTGAAGCTGATCCCCGGCTCGCTGTAGAAGCGGCGGTCCTCCGCGGCCAGCACCGCCTTGCGGGCCGCCTGCGAGACCTGGTCGATGGTCACCAGCTTGCGGTTCTTGCCGACCTTCCCCATGACGCTGCCGTCGTCGTAGAGGACGGTGGTCGCCTCGGCGGTGGCGATACCGTTCGGCGGCGGCACCTTGGTGAGCTTGTAGCCCAGGGCCACAAAGGCGACGAACAGCAGCACCAGCACGCCGATCGCCAAGCCGAGGCGCCTTTTCCACCCGAGTTTTCGCCGGCGACTCACGCGATCATTGTCCCCTACTCGCGGCCCGGCCGGCGCGGGCGCCCGTTACGGGTCGGTCACGGAGCGCCGGCTACGGCGCGCGGCCGGTGTGCCGGGGGTCCCGGTCCGCCAGGTCTGCAGCAGGTGGTTCCACCCGCATCCCGGGCAGACCTCGATCCGGTAGACGGTGAAGTCCGGCCGTTCCAGGGCAAGGGCCGCGACCTGGGCGGCGGTACGGGCCGTGCCGTCGGCGTCGCCCACCGCCTCCCCGTAGACCCACAGCACCTCACGGAGGGCCTGCCGGGCGCAGACCGGGCAGCGGCGGTCGGTCTGCTCGCCGTACACCGCTGCCGCCCGCTGGAGGTAGGGCGAGGCGTCGCAGGCCTCGAGCGCGCTGACTCGTCCGCTGCGCAGGTCCGCGAGCGCCGAGCGCCGGGTCAACACGTGGTCCACCACGTCCCGTCGTACGGCCCCCGCCCGTGCCCTCGCCACGCTCGCCACGCTACGTGCGACGTGTGCCGTTCACCTGCCGGACGCCTGGTGTTGCACGGCCGCCGTCGCCGACGTACTGTGCTCTGCGGCGCACCGATGTATCGCAGCGATACATCGGCGCCGATGAACTGGACGAGGGAGGCAGCGTGCTCGAGCTCGCCGTTCTCGGTCTGCTGCACACCGCGCCGCTGCACGGCTACGAGCTGCGCCAGCGGCTCAAGGCCACCCTGGGCACCTTCCGGGCCTTCTCCTACGGCTCGCTCTACCCGAGCTTGCGCCGGATGGAGCAGGCCGGGCTGATCACGCAGGACGAGGGCGACGCCACCGTCGTCGCGGGCGCCCCGCCCCTCACCGGCCGCCGCGGCAAGGTCGTCTACAAGCTCACCGCTGACGGCAAGGAACGGCTCACCGAACTGCTCGGCGAGGCCGGGCCGTCAGCCTGGGAGGACGAGACCTTCGGCGTCCACTTCGCCTTTTTCGCCCAGACCGCCCCCGAGGTGCGCGTCCGCATCCTCGAGGGCCGTCGCTCCCGTCTCGAGGAGCGGCGCGAAGGCGCCCGCACCGGGCTTGCCCGCACCCGCGGTCGGCTCGACACCTACACCCTCCAGCTGCAGGAGCACGGGCTGGAGTCGGTCGACCGGGAGGTCCGGTGGCTCACCGAGCTCATCGAGACCGAGCGCAAGAACACCCCCAGAACGATCTAGCCCATCCATCAGTACGACCCGTCCTGTCTTGACCCACCCTGAACCGAGGAGCGCCCGCATGGGTTCCGTCCGCACACCCATCCGCGTCGCGATCGTCGGCGTCGGCAACTGCTCGGCCTCCCTCGTGCAGGGCGTCGAGTACTACCGGGACGCCGACCCGTCGGCCCGCGTCCCCGGTCTCATGCACGTCGAGCTCGGTGGCTACCACGTCCGCGACGTGGAGTTCGTGGCCGCCTTCGACGTCGACGCCAAGAAGGTCGGCCGCGACCTGTCCGAGGCGATCTTCGCCAGTGAGAACAACACGATCAAGATCGCCGACGTACCGCCGATGGACGTCACCGTCCAGCGCGGCACCACCCTGGACGGCCTCGGCAAGTACTACCGCGAGACCATCGAGGAGTCCGACGAGAGCCCCGTGGACGTCGTCCAGGCCCTGCGCGAGGCCCGGGTGGACGTGCTCGTCTGCTACCTGCCCGTCGGTTCCGAGCAGGCCGCGAAGTTCTACGCTCAGTGCGCGATCGACGCCCGAGTGGCGTTCGTCAACGCGCTCCCGGTCTTCATCGCCGGCACCCCCGAGTGGGCCGAGAAGTTCCGCGCCGCGGGCGTACCGATCGTCGGCGACGACATCAAGAGCCAGGTCGGGGCCACCATCACCCACCGGGTGATGGCCAAGCTGTTCGAGGACCGCGGGGTGATCCTGGACCGCACCTACCAGCTCAACGTCGGCGGCAACATGGACTTCAAGAACATGCTCGAGCGCGACCGGCTGGAGTCCAAGAAGATCAGCAAGACCCAGGCCGTGACCTCCAACATGGAGCACGACATGGGCAAGCGCAACGTCCACATCGGCCCGTCGGACTACGTGCAGTGGCTCGACGACCGCAAGTGGGCCTACGTCCGCCTGGAGGGCCGCGCATTCGGTGACGTCCCGCTGAACCTGGAGTACAAGCTCGAGGTCTGGGACAGCCCCAACAGCGCCGGCGTCATCATTGACGCGATCCGCTGCGCCAAGCTGGCGGCCGACCGCGGCGAGGGCGGCCCCGTGCACCCCGCCTCGACGTACTTCATGAAGTCCCCGCCGCGCCAGGTCCGCGACGACATCGCGGGCCCGGCCCTGGAGGCCTGGATCAACGGCGAGACCGTCGGTAACCACGCCGCCCACGAGGCCGAGGTCGCGACCGACTAGCACGAGCTGCGCGTCGCCGCCGTACCGATCGGTGTTGCGTGGCTCGGGGTCCTGGAGGCCCGCTGGCACGCAATACCGATCGGTAGGGCCCCAGATGGGACAGGCTGTCCAGGTGAGGACCGCGTGACGGCGAGTGCGCAGGCGCCCGAACGCACGGACGGGTCGGCGCATCCGGTCCGGGTCCTGCTCGAGCAGCGGGACTTCCGCCGGCTGCTGAGCATCCGGTTGGCCGGTCAGTTCGCTGACGGGCTGTTCCAGGCCGCCCTGGTCAGCGCGGTGTTCTTCGATCCGAACCGGGCGACGACTGCCACCCAGGCGGCCGTCGGCTTCGCCACCCTGCTGTTGCCCTTCAGCCTGGTCGGACCGTTCGCCGGGGTGTTCCTGGACCGGTGGCGGCGTCAGCGGGTACTGCTGCTGAGCAACCTGCTGCGCGCGGGGCTGTTGGTCGTGCTCGCGCCACTGCTCGCGGCGTTCGGGCCCACGAGCCCCGCGGTGGTCGCCCTGACGCTCGTTGTCATCTCGCTCAACCGCTTCGTGCTGTCCGGCCTGTCGGCATCGCTGCCACAGGTCGTGCCGGGCCGCCGACTGGTGACCGCGAACTCCTTCACCACGACGCTGGGCGGCGGCGCCGTCGCCTTCGGCGGCGCCTCGGCTGCCGGGCTGCGGAGCCTTGTCGGTACCGGCGACGTCGGCGCCAGCCGCTCGGCATTGCTGGCCTCGGCCCTGTACGTCGTGGCGGCGCTGATTGCCCGGACCGTCGGCGCCAACCGGCTGGGGCCGACCGAGCCTCCGGTCGAGCGGCACCTGTCCGCAGCCCTGCGCGCCGTGCTCGGGGGTCTGGTCAGTGGCGCCCGCCACGTCCACGAGCGAGGCCCCGCCGCCAGGGGCCTGGCGGCCATCACCGCGCACCGCTTCTTCTACGGGCTGTCGTTCGTGGCGACCCTGCTGCTGTACGCCCGGACGGGCTTTCTTGGCCGCGGCTTCGCGCACAGTGGCGGCGGCGCGTTCCTGGCCCTCGGCGAGGTCGTGTTCGCCTCGGTGATGGGCGGTCTGCTGGCCGCCCTGGTGACTCCCCGCGTGACCAGGCGGGTCGGCACCCAGGCGTGGATCTCCGTGGTCTTCGCCGTGGCCGCGGTCGTCGAGGTGGTGTTCGGTGCGCCGTACACGCACCGGGCCTTCCTGGTCGCCGCGCTCGTGCTGGGCTTTGCCGCGCAGGCCGCCAAGATCTGCGTGGACACACTCGTGCAGGAGTCCGTCGAGGACGACTTCCGGGGCCGGGTCTTCTCCTTCTACGACACCCTGTTCAACGTCAGCTTCGTCTCGGCGGCGGCGGCGGCGGCGTTCCTGGTCCCCTCGAACGGCCGCAGCTACCTCCTGATCGCTGTGGTCGCGGGCGGCTACGCGCTCACCTCGCTGATCTACCTGCTGGCAAGTCGGCGCGCGGCGCCGGTCCTCGCCGAGACCTGACGGCCGGTCGTGGGTGCAGGCGGTTGCGGCACCAGGCCGAGCACCGTGTCCACGACGGTCTGCACGACACCCGGGGCCGGGGCCGGGGCCGGGCTGGCTGGGGCCGGGCTGCCTGGGGCGGGGCTGGCCGGGGACGGATTGGTCGGCCCGCTCGGTGCCGGGTTGCTCGCACCGGAGCTGGGTCGGCCGGAGCCGGGCCGGCCGGGGGCGACCGGGCTCGGGCGCTGGGGCTGAGCGTCACTCCCGGTCAAGGTCAGTGCGGGAGCCGCTACGGCGCCCGTTGTCGAGGCGCCAGGCGCGCGGGCGGCAGCGCCGGGCAGCCCCAGCACGGTGCCGAGAGCCTGCGCGGTCGCCGCCGTACCGCCCGGTGCCGGTGCGGCCGCCGGGGCGGGACGGCGCAGTCGGTCCAGGAGCGCGCCGACATCGGTCGCCGGGGCGTCCACGATCGCCGCGACCACCCCCCAGGAGCCGGTGGATCCCCTGGCAGCCTGTACCGCGGCAAGCCTGGCTTGGACGTCCCGGCCGCCCCGGTGGGCGGCCTGCGCGAGGGCGACGCCGAGCGCCTGCTCAACGCGCGCCGAACCAGTCACCGCACCCGTCACCGCACCGGTCACCAGCTGCGACACGCGGTAGACCACGGGGGACGCGGCGAGCACCGCCGCACCGTCCGGGCCGTCGAGGGTGCCGGCAAGGTCGTTGAGGTAGCGGTCGGCCTCGACCAGGTCCGCCGCGAGCTGCTGCTCCCAGGCGTCGTCGCGTAGAGCAAGGGCGGTTGTCGGCTGCGGCAGGCCTCCGTACGGCACCTGGACCTGGTAGAGCTCGGCCACCCGCACACCCGCGCGGCTGCGGCCGACGGGGGTGACCTCGGCCGAACCGTCGAAGACGCCGACCCGCAGGGCAGCCGAGCGCTCGACCCGGGTGAGCGCGGCCGGGGGCGTCAGGACATCCCCGGCGTCGGTGCCGAGCAGCAGCCGGGGGCCGGACCGACTGTCGACCATGACCTGGCCCCGGCCCAGGCGCTCGCGCACGCCGTCGAGCACGGTCAGCGTCGCATCCGGACCAAGGTAGACGCTGCGGCCGTTCGTGACCAGCCGGGCGGTACCGGCCGGCCCGGTCTGCACGCTGGCCCCCCGCGGCACGACCATGCCCTCCCGGGCCGGCACGGGCCGGCCGTCGACGACGACATGCGCCACCCGCGCGCCGTGCAGCACGGTGGAGGCCGCGGCGGGATCGCCGCCCTGGACGACGACGGTGACCAGGCCGGCAGCGAGCACCAGCGCCGAGCACACCGCGACGGCCGCCGGGAACCCGCGCCCCGTACGTGCTCTCATGCCCGGCATGTCCACCATGGTGCAACGCCGGGTCACCCACAGCCATGGTCCCTTCTGACCAGATGCATGGCCCGGAGCCCTCATTGCGGGGACAGGCCGCGAGCGGCCGCCCAGGCCCGCAGCTCGTCCTCGGCCCGCTCCCGCGGCAGGGGCCCGTGCTCCATCCGCAGACCCAGCAGGTGCTTGTACGCCGCCCCCACGTCAGGCCCTGGCGGGAGGCCGAGCAGTGCCATGATCTGGGTACCGTCCAGGTCCGGTCGCAGGCGCCCGAGCTCTTCGTTCTCGGCCAGCACGACGATCCGGCGCTCCAGCTCGTCGTAGGACGCCGCAAGGCCGGCCGCCTTACGCCGGTTCCTTGTGGTGCAATCCGAACGGACGAGCGCGTGCAGGCGACCCAGCTGCGGACCCGCGTCGGCGACGTAGCGCCGCACCGCGGCGTCGGTCCACGGACTCGTGCCAGGCTGGCCGTAGCCGTGGAAGCGCAGGTGCATCTCCACGAGCAGGAACACGGCCTCGACGAGGTCCTTGGAGTAGGTCAACGCCTTCAGTCGGCGGCGAGCCAGGTGCGCGCCCTTGACCTCGTGATGGTGGAAGGAGACGCCTCCGCCCGGCTCGTGCCGCCGCGTGACCGGCTTGCCCACGTCGTGCAGGAGCGCAGCCAGGCGCAGGACGAGGTCCGGGCCCTGCGTCTCCAGGGCGACCGCCCGCTCGAGCACCTGCAGGGTGTGCTCGTACACGTCCTTGTGCTGATGGTGCTCGTCGATCTCCAGCCGCATGGCCGGCAGCTCCGGCAGCACGACCGAGGCGAGTCCGGTCTCCACGAGCAGCTCCAGGCCGGCCCTCGGCGCGGCGCCCAGCAGCAGCTTGGACAACTCCTGTTTGACCCGCTCCATGCTGATGATGGCCAGGCGGTCGGACATGGCCGTCATCGCGGCGACGACCTCGGGGGCGACGGTGAAGCCCAGCTGGGAGGCGAACCTGGCCGCCCGCAGCATGCGCAACGGGTCGTCGTCGAAGGAGTCCTCGGGCCGGCCCGGGGTACGCAGCACTCCGGCCGCCAGGTCCTCCAAGCCGCCCTGCGGGTCGACAAAGGCGTCTGGCGCCTTCCAGTCCGGCAGAGCCAGGGCCATCGCGTTCAGCGTGAAGTCGCGCCGCAACAGGTCCCCGGCCAGAGAATCGCCGAAGGTCACGACCGGGTTGCGGGAGCTGGGTTCGTAGGTCTCCGCCCGGTAGGTCGTGATCTCCAGCTTGGCGCCGCCCCGGGCCAGCCCGACCGTGCCGAAGGCGATGCCGGTCGCCCAGGTCGCGTCCGCCCAACCCTCGACCAGGGCCAGGACCTGATCGGGCCGGGCGTCGGTCGTCAGGTCGAGGTCGTCACCGAGCCGGCCGAGCAGGGCGTCACGCACCGAACCGCCGACCAGGTACAGCGCATGTCCGCTCGCCGCAAAGCGCTCTGCGAGCTCGACCAGCAGCGGCGCGGAGCGGACGAGCTCGCGCACGGCGTTGCGCTGCAGGTCGTCGAGTCCGGGCACGAGCGACCAGACTAGGCGTTGCACAGTGGGCGCCTACCGATATCGTGCCGGCAGTGAAGAGCGCCTTGGACGTGCACCGAGCGCTGCTCGCGCAGGACGTGCCCCACGAGATGGTGCGGCTGGGCCAGCGGGTGCTCACTGCCGATGACCTGCCGCGAGCGCTGGGAATCGAGCCGGCCCGGTGCGTCGCCCTGCGCTGCTACGTCCTCCAGGGTGGTCCGATGGCCTTCGCGGCCGTCATGGTGGGGGCCGGATCAACCCCCGACCCGACAGCGCTGCTGGACGCCCTGGGAGCAGGCAGTGTACGTCCCGCGACCGCGGACCAAGTCAATCTGACGACGGACTATGCGGCTGGCCTCGTCAGCCCCGTGTGCCTTCCGGCCGAGGTATCGCTGCTCGCCGACAGCGCGCTGCGCTCGGTCGACGTCCTCTACGCCGCAGTGGGTGAGGGCGGCGTGGCGCTGGGCATCCGCACCCACGACCTGCTCACGGCGACCGGGGCCCAGGTGTGCACGCTGACCGTCCCGCTGAACGGGCACGCGACAGTCATCGACCTTGATGCCCGGACGCTGCAGGCGGCGCGGCGCACGGCTGGTTGACGGCGGTCACCGGTCGCGCCGCGCCACTGAAATCGAGGGTCCTCCCGCCGTACTCTGAGCCTGTGCCGCCCCCTGTCCCGACGCCGCCCTCGCACCGCCCGCTGCGCCGCGTGGACGAGACGAGTGCAGGTGGCCTGGTCCTGGACCGGCTCGGCACCGGGGTCCGTGGCGCCCTGATTGGCCGGTTGGACCGGCGCGGCCGGCTGCTGTGGTCGCTGCCCAAAGGCCATGTCGAGGCCGGCGAGACCGACGAGGACACCGCCGTGCGCGAGGTCGCCGAGGAGACCGGAATCTCGGGGCGGGTCATCGGCAAGCTGGGCACGATCGACTTCTGGTTCGTGGCCGAGGGACGGCGCGTGCACAAGACCGTGCACCACTTTTTGCTCCTGGCGGCTGACCCCGAGCGGGGGCTCGTCCTGTCCGATGCGGACGTGGAGGTCAGCGAGGTCGCCTGGGTACCGCTCGCGAAGGTCGTCGGGCGGCTGGCCTACGCCGACGAGCGGCGCCTGCTGGACCGGGTACCGGGCCTGCTGGCCGAGACCGCATGACCAGGATCGCCCGGTTGCTGGCAGCGGTGGCGCTGGTCGCCCTCCCCATCCTCGCGACGACGACGCCGGCGAGCGCGGCGCCACCGAACGCGGCGCCACCCAATGACGAGGCACCGGTCGCGGTCGACGTGAGCACGTTGCTCCCACGGGCACCGCAGGTCGGTGGCGCGTTCGAGGTGGCCGGGACGCTGACCAACATCGGGGACAAGCCGGTCAGCGCCCTGCGGGTGCGGCTCAAGCTGGGCAGCCGCATCGACAACCGCACCGAGCTGGACCGGACCGACCGGGACCGGCCCCCGACGACCTTCGCCGTCGAGGTCGCACCGGCGTCGGCCGAGCTGGCACCTGGGCAGCGCACGACCTTCGACCTGCGCACTCGCACGCGCGACCTGCCTCTCGGGAACCCCGGTGTCTACCCCCTCGACGTCGTCGCCCGCGGGGTCTTCGGCCCGGACCGGGGCCGGGCCGACCTGGGCGTGGCGCCGACATACCTGCCCTGGTTCAACGGCGAGTCGGTCCGGCCGACGCGGGTCGCCGTGCTGTGGCCGCTGGTGGACCAGCCGCGCTCCGGACCGCGGGACGTGCTGGTCGACGATGACCTGGCCACCTCGCTGGCCGGCCCCGGACGGCTGGGACAGCTGCTCGCCTCGGCCCGGGCCGCCGAGACCGGCCAGTGCGACGGGGTCGCGCATGGTCCAGCGGCGCCCGCCGCTCCCGGCTCTGCCTCCACCCCTCCCGCCCCTCCCGCCCCAACAACGCCTGCGAAGCCGAAGGCCCGGTGCGAGGCGGTGCCCGTCACCTACGGGGTCGACCCCGACCTGCTGCTCACCGCCCAGAACATGACCAGGCCGTACGCGGTGCAGGCCGGCAACAAGACCCGGCCCGGGGTCGGGGGCCCGGCAGCAACGTCGTGGTTGGCCTCGCTGCGGGCCGCCGCCTCGCATGGGCCGGTGCTGTCGCTGCCCTTCGGTGACCCGGACGTCGATGCCCTGACCCGCGGGGCGGCGGGCAAGAACGACGTTGCAGCTGCCCGCGACCTTGGGTTGCGTACGACGACCGAGGTCCTGCGCACAACGCCGAACGAGGCGCTTGCCTGGCCACCGGCAGGCCCCGTCACCCCCGCGGCCACCGACGCTCTCGCCGTCAGCCGCACCAGCGCGTTGGTGCTCGACCCGTCCGCTCTGCCCCCGGAGCAGATCGCCGGGCCGACGCTCGGTACCCGCGCCCGGCTGCCCCTGTCCTCACTGGGGACACCGCTGACCGGGCTCGTCGTCGACACCAAGCTCTCGGACCTGCTGGCCGGGTCGCCCAGCACCGGCGCGGGAGCGCGGCTGGCCGAGCAGCGCTTCCTCGTCGAGACCGCGATCATCGCCGCCGAACGGCCCAGCAGCCCGCCGCGCACGCTGCTGGTCGCCCCCGCACGCAGGGGCGCCATCGCGGCGGCCGTCGCCACGGCGGGACTGCACGACCTGGGCCGGTTGCCCTGGGTGTGCCCGGTCAGCCTCCCGGCGGTGGCCGCCGCCAGTGAGCGTTGCGCCGGTGAGCCCGCGACCGAGCCGAGCGGGCCGACCGGGCCGATCCCTGAGCGAGGCGCACCGCTCGTCGACAGCCGGACCGAGCTGCCGCAGACCTACCTGTCGGGGGTGGCACAGGACCGGGCCGACGGCGATCAGCTCGTTGACGCGGTGCTCATGCCGAGCGATGCCACCTCGACCTTGAAGGCCTCCTTGCGCCGCGCCGCCGCGCGGGCGGAGTCCAGCGCCTGGCGCACCGATCCGGCCGGCGGCCAGGCGATGGCTGCCCTGCTGCACGACGAGGTCGCCGGCCTGCAGGGCCGCGTGCAGGTGCGCGGCCAACGCCTGCTGCTCACCAGCAGCAAGGGCACCTTGTCGGTCAGCGTCGACAACCTGCTGCCGGTGCCGGTCACGCTGAAGGTCCGCTTCCTGTCAGCCACGGCCACCCTGTCCACCCAGGAGACGCCGGCCTTCGAGGTGCCGGCCGGCACCAGCTACAAGCCGTCGGTGCGCGCCCAGGCAAGACGCTCCGGCCGGTTCGTGGTCTTCGCGCAGCTGATCGACCGCGAGGGCCGGCCCTTCGGCTCGCGGACCGAGATCGACGTACGGTCCACCAGGTACGGCCGGATCGCGCTGGCCGTGACCGGTGTCGGGGCGGGGGTCTTGTTCGTGGCGGCCGGGACGCGCATCGTCCGGCGCGCCCGCAGCTCCGCAGCCGTCCCCGCGCACTCCGACCGTGGCGGCAGTTCCCCGGACCGGGCATGACCAGCCTGACCCGTTCGACCCGGACCATGGCGGTCGGCACGCTGGCCTCCCGCGGGACCGGTTTCGTGCGGACCGCGGCGCTGGCCGCCGCACTGGGAGCCCACGGCGCCTCGATCGCCTACAACCTGGCCAACACGGCTCCGAACACCGTCTACGACCTGCTGCTCGGCGGGGTGCTCACGAGCGTCGTCGTACCCCTGCTGGTGCGGGCGGCGAAGCAGGATGGCGACGGCGGCGCGGCCTACGCGCAGCGCCTGCTGAGCCTCACCGTGCTCGCACTCGGCGCGGCCTCGGTGCTGCTCGTGGTGCTCGCGCCACAGATCGTCGACCTCTACCTCGCTCCCGGTGCCCCTGCGGGCACTCGCGAGCTCGCGGTCGCGTTCGCCCGGTTCTTCCTGCCCCAGGTGCTGTTCTACGGCGCCGGCGCCGTCCTCGGCGGCATCCTCAACACGAGGGGCTCGTTCGCCGCGCCGATGTGGGCGCCGGTGCTCAACAACGTCGTGGTCATAGGGACGGCTGCGGTGTTCCTCCTGCTGCCGGCGACCACCGACCCGACCCGGTCGCTGACCCACGTCCAGGTGCTCGTGCTGGGCATCGGCACCACCCTCGGCGTGATCGCCCAGACCGTTGCGCTAGTGCCGGCCCTTCGCGCGAGCGGCTTCCGGCTGCGCGTGCGCCTGGACCTGCGGGGTACCGGCCTCGGCCACGCCGCCCGGCTGGCCAAGTGGGTCTTCCTCTACGTCGTCGCCAACCAGATCGCCTATCTCGTCGTCGTCCGGCTGTCCTCGGGCCTGCCGGACGGCCGGGGCTACGCGGTCTACGTCTACGCCTACGTGCTGTTCCAGCTGCCGTACGCGGTCGTGGCCGTCAGTGTCATCAGCGCGCTGCTCCCCACCATGAGTCGGGCCGCCGCCGACGAGCGCTACGGCGACCTGCGCGGGCAGCTGTCCACCGGCATGCGGCTGGTTAGCGCCGTGCTGGTTCCGGCGGTCGCCGCCTACGTCGTGCTCGGCCCGGCGGTCGCCACGCTCGTGCTCGGTCACGGGCGCCTCAGCGTGGACGATGCCCGCTACATCGGTCAGACCCTCGGGGTGCTGTCGCTGGGTCTGCTGCCCTTCAGCGCCTTCCAGCTCCAGCTGCGCGCCTTTTACGCCCTGGACGACACCCGTACGCCGACGCTGGTCAACCTAGGTGCCACCGCAGTCAACCTGGCCCTGGACCTGCTCGCCGTGCTCGTGCTGCCGCCGGACCAGCAGGTGCTGGGCCTGGCTGGCGCGTACGCCGCGTCCTACGCCGTGGGTCTGGTCCTGTCCTCGCGACTGCTCGCCCGCCGGCTGGGCGGCCTGGACGGCGCCCGGGTCCTGCGTACGGCGGTGCGCTGTGTGGCGGCCGTGCTGGTGCCCGCCCTGCTGGCACTGACGGCGCAGCTCGCGGTCACCGCGCTGCTCGGCAGGGGCACGGGCGCCGCTGTCGCCGCCCTGCTGACCGGCGGCGCGCTGCTGGCCGTGGGCTACCTGATCGGTGTGCGGTGCCTGCGGGTGCGCGAGGTCGACGAGGTCGTCGGACCCCTGCTGCGCCGCGTCGGTCTGGGCCCACGGCTCAAGCCGGGCTGAGGACGCGCCGAGCCCCTTAAGAACGGAAGTGCGAGGGGTGGAGGTGACGGTGCAGGTGGCGCAGGACGACACCGGCGCCATCGTGCTGGGCTGGCTGACCAAGCTCGTGGTCGTCCTGGGCGTCCTGGGGCTGTTGAGCTTCGACGGCATCGCGCTGGTCCGCACCGACTTCTCCGCAGCCGACCAGGCCGGCACTGCCGCCTCAGCGGCCGCCGACGCCTACAAGAGCTCCCACGACGTGCAGGTGAGCTACGACGCGGCACTGGCCGCCGTCGCCGCAGACGGCGACAGCATCGAGACCCGCACCTTCGTGGTCGGACCGACCGGCTCGATCTCGCTGGTTCTGCACCGCACCGCCGCCACCTTGTGGATGAAGGACATCGGTCCGCTCAAAGGCTGGACCGACGTCAGCGCCAAGGGTGAAGGTTCGCCGGCGTCATGAGGTTCTCCTGCCGCCCGGTCGCCGGGGCGTGGGCGACCGCGGCCCTGGTGACGGCCGCCCTGATTCCGGCCGTCCTGGTCCCAGCCGCCCTGGCAGCGCCCGCAGCGCCGCGCACCGACGTGGTCGGGGACGCACGCCAGGAGGCCACCGATCTGCGCCTGCGCGTCGACGCCCTGCAGCTACAGGCCGAGCAGGCCAGCGAGAACTACGACGCCGCGTACGACGCGTTGGGGCGGGCCGTGACCGCGCACGTGGCCGCCGGGCGACAGCTCGATGTCGCCCGGGCCAGTGCGGACGCCACCGACGGACAGGCCGGCCGCCGGGTCCGCGCCCTGTACATGGCCGGCGGCGGCACGGGCCTGTACGCCAGCGTCTTGAACAGCGGCGACCTGCCGGACGCCCTACGCCGCCTGCACCAGGTCGACGCCGTCCTGGTCGGCGACCACCGAGCCGCTGCCGACGCCGGTCAGGCCTTCGCGCAGCGGCGGACGGCCGACGCCCACCTGCAGGCCGCAGCGCTGACCGCCGTCCGGCTGCAGCGCACGGTCGCGGACCGGGCCGACGTCGTGCGTGCCCTGCTGGCACAGACCGATGCACTGATGGCCCACGCGGACGCCCGGGTGGTCGCGCTGGCAGCACAGCAGCGCCTCGACGAGCAGGCTGCCGCTGCCCGCCGGGCGGCCGTCGTCCTGGCCGCCGCGCAGGCCCGGGCGGCCGCTGCACTCACGGCGTCGCAAGCCCGCGCGGCCGCTGCACTCACAGCGGCCCAGGCGCGGGCAGCTGCTTCCCCAGCCGTCCCCCAGGCCCGCGGCGAGCGGCAGCGCGGGGTGGCCCCCAACCCCGGCTCGCTGTTGCCGGCCACCGATCCGACCGCCCCCGGACCGGCATCGACCTCCCCCGACCCGGCATCGACCGCATCGGTCGCCGCCGTCCTCGACTTCGCCCGCGCGCAGCTCGGCAAGCCCTACGTCTGGGGCGCCACCGGGCCGGACTCCTACGACTGCTCGGGGCTCACGCAGGCGGCGTACGCCGCCGCCGGCGCGCGCCTGCCGCGGATCGCGCAGGACCAGTGGTTCGCCGGGCCACACGTGGAGCTCGGTGCGCTGCAGCCGGGCGACCTGCTGTTCTGGGCGAGCGACACGTCCGCGCCGGCGACGATCCACCATGTGGCCCTCTACCTGGGCAGCGGTCAGATCCTCGCCGCACCGCACACCGGCGACGTCGTCAAGATCGAGCCGCTCTACCTCACCGGCTACATAGGGGCGGTACGGCCGGTACTGGCCCGTTAGCGACACCGGGCCATGAGCGGTACCGGGCGGTCGGCCACGTCCCGCCGCAGCCCCCCGCCCACCCCTACGATGATCGGGTCAGACCGGCAAGATCGTCACCCGTCCAGGGAGAACTGCCCGTGCCACCGCTGTCAGCTCCGCCGCTCGCCGAGCAGGACGTGCTGGCGCAGCGATACCGCCTGCTCGCGCCCTTGACCAGCGGAGGGCCGGCCGTGCTCTGGCGCGCTGCGGACGAAGTCCTCGCCCGTGACGTGGCCGTGAAGGTGCTGGACCCCGGCGCGGCCGGCGCACGCGCGCCGTTCCTGGACGCGGCGGTACGCGCCGGAGCGCTCGCCCACCCGGGCCTGGCCAAGACCTACGACGCGGCCGTCGAGGAGCGTGGCCCGTCGAGCGCGGTCTATGTCATCAACGAGTGGGTGGACGGACGGCCGCTCGCCGAGGTCCTGCGGGACGGCCCCTTGGACCCGGTCGAGGCCGTCGGGCTCCTGCGCCAGGCGGCCGACGCCCTGTCCGCTGCGCACGCCCGGGGGGTGCCCCATGGGCGACTGCACCCCGGGAACCTCCTGATCACCTCCGCCGGCCGGGTCCGCCTGACCGACACCTGCGTGGCGGCGGCCGTGCACGGCGCGCCGGTCGGTGGCGCGACCCCGCAGGCCGTCCGCGACGACACGCGCGACCTGGCGGCCGTGCTGTACGCCCTGCTGACCGGCGGCTGGCCGGGCGGCGCGACGCCGCAGCCGTCCGGCGGCCTGCCGGCCGCGCCCCGTCAGGACGTCGGGGAGTACAGCGCGCGGCAGGTCCGGGCCGGTGTACCGCGCTCCCTGGACCTGGTGGTCGGGCGTGGGCTGCACCCGGACCGTCACCCGGGTACGTCCGTGCTCGCTACCCCTGCCGCCCTGGCCGCTGCCGCCGAGCAGGCGGCCGAGCAGGTGCGCGAGGCACAGGAGGCGGCCGCGGCGCCCAGGCCGCCCTCGCGGCTGCGGCGAACCGCGCCCTGGGCCGCCGTTCTCGCCGTGCTCCTGGCGGTCGGTACGGGAGGCTGGCTGCTCGGACTGGCTGTCGGCGAGGTGCCCCGGCGCGCGAACAGCGTCGAACCGGTCCTGAGCACCTCCTCACCGGCGCCCCCCGAGGCGGGGGCCGCCCCCACTCCCGGACCGATGATCGACCTGACCCGGCTGCCCGTGCGCGACTTCGATCCCGCCCCCGGCGACGGACAGGAGTCACCCGACAAGGTGCGCAACGCCGTCGACCAGGACCCCTCCACCGCCTGGGTGACCGACCGGTACAGCACCTCGCGGTTCGGTGGCCTCAAGACCGGTGTCGGTCTGCTCGTGGACCTGGGCGCCCCAACCGCGGTGAGCAGCGTCCAGGTGCAGCTTGCCGTCGCCGGAGCCGGTGTGGAGCTGCGCGCTGCCGACAGCCCCGCAGCAACCGCTGACGGCTTCCGGCTGCTCGCGCAGGCAGCCGACGCCGGTCAGCTCACCACGCTGCGGCCGCCGCCCGGTGAGCGGGCCCGCTACTGGCTGGTCTGGCTCACCTCGTTGCCCCAGCAGGGCAGCGGCTACCGCGAGGGCGTCTCGGAGCTGCGTTTCAGCTGACCGGCGCGCAGGGGCGGCAGCCTCGCTACCGTGCGGCCGTGAGCGGACCGGACGGTGACCTGCAGGACAGGGCGCTGCTCGCAGCCCATCTCGCCGGCACCGCGGGCGCGTTCGACGAGCTGGTCCGGCGGCACCAGGACCGGCTGTACGCCGTGGCCGTCCGCACCTGCGGGGACCGCGAACAGGCCGCGGATGCCCTGCAGGACGCGCTGGTATCGGCCCTGCGCTCGGCAGCGTCCTACCGCGGCGAGGCCAGGGTCACCACCTGGCTGCACCGGATCGTGGTCAATGCCTGCCTCGACCTGGCCCGGCGACGGGCGGCTCGCCCGACCAGCGCTCTGCCCTTGCAGCTGCCGGCCGATCCCCGCGACCTGCTCGGCGAGCGGGAGTCGGCACTGGTCGTCGAGGCGGCACTGCAGGCGCTGCCGCAGGACCAGCGAGTGGCCGTCGTCCTGGTGCACCTGCAGGGCTTCAGCGTCGAGGAGGCCTCCGCGGTGCTCGGGGTTCCCTCCGGGACGGTCAAGAGCCGCTGCTCGCGCGGTCGGGCCCGGCTGGCCGTGACGCTCGGGCACCTGCGGAACCCGGACCAGGTGCCGGGCGTCCTACCCCGGGTCCATGACAACCCCGGGCTCGGCGCCCCGACCGGTCCGCCAGTGACCGACACGGAAGGACAGGGCGCGTGAACCACCTCGACCTCGATGCACTCGCCGACCTGCTCGTCGGCGAGGGCAACCCTCGCGACGTCGAGCACCTGCGTTCGTGCGCGCCCTGCACCCGTCAGCTCACCGACCTCGAAGCCGCTCAGGCACCGGTGGACGCCTCGTTGGCCGCACTGCCGCCACTGGCCGTCCCGGCCCCCTTGGCCGCACGGCTGATCGCTGGGCCAGCCACCGGCCGGACGGCCGGGTCCGACGTCCTCCCGCTGGCCCCCGCCCGGCGCGCAACGGGCGCCAGGCGGCGGAAGCCGCGTCGGCGCCCCCCGTGGCGGGCCGTCACCGGCGTGGCCGCCGCGATCGTGCTGGTGTCCGGTGGCGCCGCGCTGCTGATCCGTTCCGACCACCGTCTCTCGGCGTCCTCCGCAAAGTCCAGTGGCGCCTCGCTCGCCCGGGCGCCAGAAGTCCGGCGCCTCGCCACCGGCACGAGCTACACCGCCGCGACCCTCGCCACCGAGGTGCCGTCACTGCTCGTCCCGGCGCAGGCCGGCTCGGTGCAGTCCGGCCCGGGTCCGGCCAGCTCCCAGGCCACGTCCCAGGCCGGCGCGGGTGCGAGCCCGGCCGCCGGCACCTTTCCCGACGAGCTTGCGCCGCTGCAGGGCACGTCAGCGCTGGCGGCCTGCCTGTCGGCCCTGACCCCGTCCGACCAGCCCGGGCTGCCGCTCGCCGTCGATTACGCCCGCTATGCCGGCAAGCCAGCGCTGGTCGTCGTACTGCCCTCGGCCAGGCCCGGCAAGCTTGACGTGTACGTCGTTGGGCCGCACTGCACCGCCGCCGACGCCGACGTCGTCTACTTCACGCGTCTGGCGCGGCCGTGACCGTCCGCCTGCGGGGAGGCAGCGTCCACAGCAGCACCCCCGCGATGCTCGCCGCGTACGGAAGGAATACGCCGGGGCCGAGCGGCAGATTTGTGTAGGCGTCCTCGTCGACGAAGGAGAACGCCGTACCGAGCAGGGCGTAGACGCACGCAAGGAGCCGGACGAGCAGGCCGGTGCGGCCCGACCCGTCGGTGCCTGCGGCCCGGGTGGCGGACGCGCCGCAGGCGACGCCGAGCAGTGCCGGCGAGATGTCGCTGAAGAAGGTCGACCCGACGTACTCGCTCGTGACCTTGCCCGCCACCAGGGCTGTCACGGTCGCCGCCAGCGCCGCCCGTACGTACCGCTCGAGCTCGCCCGGCTTGGCTGGAACGCCGGTGTCAGCTGTGCGTACGCGGGCCGGGACGGTCATGCGAGGAGCCTGCCACCGCTTCGCCGACGCCGGAGGGGCGCTGATCCCGGCCAGCGGGAAGGCGCTCCCCACCATGATGGTTGGAAGGAACACACCGACAGGAAGGCCAGCCGTGAGCAGCCCGAAGATCCACAACGCGATTGTGATCGGGTCCGGCCCGACCGGGTACACCGCCGCGATCTACCTGGCCCGGGCCGCCCTCGCGCCGCTGGTGTTCGAGGGTGCGGTCACTGCCGGGGGCGCGCTGATGAACACCACCGACGTCGAGAACTTCCCCGGGTTCCCCGACGGGGTCATGGGCCCGGAGCTCATGGACCACCTGCGCAGCCAGGCAGAGCGGTTCGGCTCGCAGTTCATCACCGATGACGTCACCGCGGTCGACCTGTCGGCCAGTCCGAAGGTCGTCACCTCCGGCGGTCAGACCCACCTCGCGCAGACCGTCGTACTGGCCATGGGCTCGGGCTACCGCGAGCTCGGGGTACCCGGCGAGAAAGAGCTGTCCGGGCACGGGGTCTCCTGGTGCGCGACCTGCGACGGGTTCTTCTTCCGCGACCAGGACATCGCCGTGGTCGGCGGCGGCGACAGCGCACTGGAGGAGGCGACCTTCCTGACCCGCTTCGCCCGCAGCGTCACCCTGGTGCACCGCCGGGACACCCTCCGGGCCAGCAAGATCATGCAGGAGCGCGCCTTCAGCAACGACAAGCTCCGCTTCGCCTGGGACAGCGAGGTCGTCTCGGCCGACGGCGACGGCAAGCTCACCGGGGTCACCCTGCGCAATCTCAAGACCGGCGTGCAGTCCGAGTTGGCCGTGACCGGCCTGTTCATCGCCATCGGGCACGATCCACGTTCGGAGCTGGTCAAGGGCCAGGTGGACGTGGACGACGACGGCTACGTCGTCGTCGAGGCGCACGGGACGCGCACCAACGTGCCAGGCGTCTTTGCGGCCGGGGACCTGGTGGACCACACCTACCGCCAGGCCATCACCGCTGCAGGCACCGGCTGCCAGGCCGCTCTGGACGCCGAGCGCTGGCTCGCCGCGCACGAGCTGGAGCGGCCAGACGACGCGGCCGACCAGACCACAGCCGACCGGACCACAGCCGACCAGACCACGGCAGACCAGGCCGACACCGCGAGCGTCTGAGCGGCGCTCGGAATGCCCCCTCCCGGGCGCCTGTTCCACTGCTTGCCGACTCATCGAATTCAAGGAGCACCCCGTGGGCGCCAACACCAAGACCACCACCGACGCGACGTTCAGCACCGACGTCCTGCAGAGCGAGAAGCCGGTCCTCGTCGACTTCTGGGCGGAATGGTGCGGCCCGTGCAAGATGGTCGCTCCCGTCCTGGAGGAGATCGCCGGCGAGAACACCGAGAAGCTCAGCGTCGTCAAGCTCAACATCGACGAGAACCCCGGTGTCGCTCGGGACTACCAGATCATGAGCATCCCGACGATGGCCGTGTTCCAGGGCGGCAAGATCGTCAAGTCGATCGTGGGCGCGAAGCCCAAGGCGGCGATCCTCAAGGACCTCGAGGCCTACCTCTAGGGGTATCCGCTCGAACAGCACAGGTCCAGCAGGACAGCTCCAGCAGTACAGCCATCAAGCGACAGGCCGGGTCCCGCGGGGCCCGGCCTTCGCCGTCCGTAGGGGTGCGCCCCCGTACAGTGGCACCACCCGCCGCCCGTCCCGGAAGGTCCCGCCGTGCAGCAGTACCGCCTCGGCGCCGACGGCGCCGCCGTGGCCGAGGTGCAGGCGATCCTCGTCCAGCTGGGGTCGTTGAGCTCACTGCCCAGCACGCCGATCTTCGACGAGGCCACCGATCTGGCCGTACGGGCGTTCCAGCAGCAGCGGGGTGTGTCGGTCGACGGAATCGTCGGACGCGAGACCTACGCGGCGCTGCAGGCGGCCCGCCTGACCCTCGGCGACCGGCTGCTGTCCCTGGCCGGTCGGCGCTACGTCGGGGACGACGTGGCCGTACTGCAGGAGCGGTTGCTCGAGCTGGGCTTCGACGCCGGTCGGGTCGACGGGGTATTCGGGCACCGCACCGAGGCAGCGCTGAGCGGTTTCCAGCGGGAATACGGCCTCGTGGGCGACGGCGTGTGCGGCCCGACCACCCTACGAGCCCTGAGGCAGCTCGGTCGGCTCGTCGTCGGCGGCCGACCGCACGCGCTGCGGGAGACCGAGGTGCTGTACCGGTCCGGCGCAGCCCTGGCCGGCAAGGTCGTCGTGCTCGACCCGGGCCACGGCGGCCGGGACAGCGGGGCCCGGGGGCACGGTCTGACCGAGGCCGACGTCGTGTTCGACCTGGCCGCTCGCCTCGAGGGCCGGCTGGCCGCTGTCGGCGTACGCGTCCTGCTGACCCGGGGGTCCGAGAGCTGCCCGAGCGACGCCGAGCGCGCAGCGTTCGCCAACACCGCCCGGGCCGACCTGGTCGTGAGCCTGCACGTGGACGGGGCCGCCTCGCCGCAGCCGCAGGGGGTCGCGAGCTACCACTTCGGCACCGGCACCGGGGCGACCTCGACGGTCGGTGAGCAGCTGGCCTCGTTCGTCCAGCGCGAGGTCGTGGCCCGTACGGATTTGCTGGACTGCCAGGTGCATGCCAAGACCTGGGAGCTGCTGCGCCTGACCCGGATGCCGGTGGTACGCCTCGAGCTGGGCTACCTCAGCTCGCCCAGCGACGCCGCCCGGCTGGGCGAGCCGGCGCTTCGGGACACCGTCGCCGAGGCCCTGCTGGTGGCGATCCAGCGGCTCTACCTGCCCGCCGACCTAGACCCGCCGACCGGCGTACTCCGCCTCCCGGACCTCGCCCAGCTCTAGTCCGACGTGACGGGGTCAGACGGGGCGCAGGAGCGGGTCGGGCGACATCGATCCGAGCAGGCGCTCCAGGGCCACTTCGACGTCCTCGCGCCAGGACACGGCGGTCTTGAGCTCCAGCCGCAGCCGCGGGTAGTGGTGGTGCGGCCGCACGGTCTTGAAGCCCACGGCCAGCAGGTGCTCGGCCGGTAGCACACACGCCGGCGCCTGCCACTTCAGGTCGCCAAAGGCCTCGATCGCGCGCACCCCGCGCCGGATGAGGTCCTTGGCCACGGACTGGACCAGCATCCGCCCGAGACCACCACCGGTGAACTCCGGCAGGACGTGCCCGGTCATGAGCAGTACGGAGTCGGCGCTCACCGGCGAGGTCGGGAACGCGATCGAGCGCGGGACGTACGCCGGTGGGGCGAACGTCACGAAGCCGGCCGGCACACTGTCGACGTAGGCGATCTTGCCGCAGCTGCCCCACTCGAGCAGCGTCGCCGAGACCCACGACTCCTTCTCGAACGCGGTGTCCCCCGCCTGCTCGGCGCGGCCGAGTGCGACGGGGTCGAGCTCCCAGAACACGCACCGCCGGCACCGCCCGGGCAGGTCGTCGAGGTTGTCCAGGGTGATGTTGACGACCCGCCGGCTCATGGGCGGCGCGGGGCGCGGAGCAGGCCGGCGAGCCAGCCCCCGGCCATTCCCAGTAGCACGCCGAGGCCGGCCAGGGCGAGGGCGCGCGGACGCGCGGCGAGGGCCACGTGACCAGGGTAACGAGGCCTGGCACGAGCGCGAAGGCCTGCCGTGGTGCCCCGGTACCCTGGGGGTATGGCCGGGGTGACGTTCGACGCCTTCACCGACCGCTACGCCGCGCGCACTGCCGGCATGACGACCTCCGAGATCCGGGCGCTGTTCGCCGTCGCGAGCCGGCCCGAGGTGGTCTCACTGGCCGGCGGCATGCCCTTCACCACCGCGCTACCGCTGGACTCGGTCGGCAAGCTGCTGTCGGACCTGCTGGCGACCCGCGGCGCGGAGGCCCTGCAGTACGGCTCAGGTCAGGGCGATCCTGCTTTGCGGGCGCTGATCTGCGACGTGATGGCCCTGGAGGGCATCCAGGCCTCCCCGGACGACGTCGTGGTCACGGTCGGGTCGCAGCAGGCACTGGACCTGGTGACCCGGATCTTTTGCGACCCGGGGGACGTGGTGCTCGCCGAGGCCCCGTCGTACGTCGGGGCGCTCGGGACCTTCGCGGCCTTCCAGGCCGAGGTCGTGCACGTGGCCATGGACGACGACGGGCTGGTGCCCGAGGCCCTGCGGGAGGCGATCGCGGCCTGCGCCCGCGCGGGCAAGCGGGTGAAGTTCCTCTACACGATCCCGAACTTCCACAACCCGGCCGGCACGTCGCTGTCCGACGCCCGGCGGGACGAGGTGCTGGCGATCTGCCAGCGGGCCGGCCTGCTCGTCCTGGAGGACAACCCGTACGGCCTGCTGGGGTTCGACGGACCACCGACGCCGGCGCTCCGGGCCCGCGGCGCCGACGAGCACGTCATCTACCTCGGCTCGTTCAGCAAGACCTTCGCCCCCGGGCTGCGCGTCGGCTGGGTGCTCGCTCCGCATGCGGTACGCGAGAAGCTGGTGCTGGCCAGCGAGGCGTCGGTGCTGTGCCCACCGGGGCTGAATCAGATGGCGGTCGTGGAGTACCTGTCGACCCAGGACTGGCAGGGCCAGGTCGAGGTGTTCAAGGGCATCTACCGTGAGCGGCGGGACGCGCTGCTCGACGCGCTCACCACGCTCATGCCCGCCGGAGCGACCTGGACCAAGCCGGCCGGCGGCTTCTACGTCTGGCTCACCCTGCCCGCCGGCCTGGACGCCAAGGTGATGCAGCCGCGCGCGCTGACGGCCCGCGTTGCCTACGTCCCGGGTATAGGGTTCTACGCCGATGGTCAGGGTCGCCGGGAGCTGCGCCTGTCCTACTGCTTCCCCGAGCCGGAGCGGATCCGCGAAGGCGTACGCCGCCTGGCCGGTGTAGTGGAGGCCGAGCTGGACCTGCTGGCGACCTTCGGGCCGACCCAGCGCCCCTCCCGCAACGCCTGCTCGACCCCCGGCCCCGACGTCCGGTAGCCGTCCCTGGGCAGTGGTACCGACCCCTCCGTCAGGACTGCTCGTCGGGTCCCTGCACGATGGCGGCGATGCGCTGCAGGTCCTCCATCGTGGCGAACTCGATCGTGAGCCGCCCCCGCGAGCGACCGACATCGACCCGGACCCGCGTCTCGAGCCGGTCCGACAGGTTCTGGGCAACCTCGCTGGCCTGTTCCGGCACCAGTCGCTTGCCCCGCGCCGCCCGGGGCGAGCGCGGCTCGTCCTGGACCAGGACCGAGACAGCCTCCTCGGCCGCGCGCACGCTCATGCCCTCGGCCACGATGCGGGTCGCCATGGCCTCCTGCGCCTGCTCGTCCGGCAGCCCCAGCACCGCCCGGGCGTGACCGGCGGACACGACCCCTGCGGCTACCCGCCGCTGCACGGCCGGCGGCAGCTGCAGCAAGCGCAGGGTGTTGGAGATCTGCGGACGGGAGCGGCCGATCCGCCGCGCAAGCTCCTCGTGCGTGGCCGCGAAGTCCTCGAGCAGCTGCGCGTACGCGGCCGCCTCCTCCAGTGGGTTGAGTTGGCTGCGGTGCAGGTTCTCCAGCAGGGCGTCGCGCAGCATGGCGTCGTCGCCGGTCTCCCGGATGATCGCCGGGACCGCCTCCAGCCCGGCCTCCCGGGCGGCCCGCCAGCGCCGCTCGCCCATGACGAGCTCGTACCGGTCGTCGCCAAGGGGACGTACGACGACGGGCTGCAGCAGGCCGACCTCGCGGATCGAGTGGGCCAGCTCGGCCAGGTCGTCCGCGTCGAAAGCGGTCCGCGGCTGCGACCGGTTGGCGCTGATGGACTCCAGCGGCAATGCGGCGAAACGGGCCCCGGCGACCGGTCCGGGAACGGTCGTCGACGACTCGTCCTGCGACCCGAGGTTCGTCGGCTCGGCCGGGGCGACCGGCGGCGGACCGGACGGGATCAGTGCTCCCAGACCTCGCCCGAGCCCGCCACGCTTACCCGACGGCGTCGTCACAGGGCAGCCCCGCGCTCGGCGAGCTCCCGGGCAGCATCGACGTAGGCGGCAGCTCCCCGGGAGACAGGGTCGTAGGTGACGACGGACTGCCCGTAGCCGGGCGCCTCGGACACCCGCACGCTGCGCGGGATCGTCGTGGTGAGCACCACCTCACCGAAGTGTGTGCGTACCTCGTCCACGACCTGGTCGGCCAGCCGCGTCCGGGCGTCGTACATGGTGAGCAGGATCGTCGACACCTCCAGCGCCGGGTTCAGGTGCGCCTTGACCATGTCCACGCTGCGCAGGAGCTGCCCGAGCCCCTCCAGGGCGTAGTACTCACATTGGATCGGGATCAGGACCTCCTGGGTCGCCACCATCGCGTTCACGGTCAGCAGGCCCAGTGAGGGTGGACAGTCCACCAGCACGTAGTCCACGTCGGCGCCTGGTCCATCGCAGTACGCCGACACGGCCCGCTGCAGGCGCGACTCCCTGGCCACCACGCTCACCAGCTCGATCTCGGCACCGGCAAGGTCGATCGAGGCCGGCACGCACCGCAACCCGGGGACCTGCGGTGCCTGCTGGACGACGTCGGCGATCGGCACCGAGTCGATCAGCACGTCATAGACGCCCGGCACCCCGCTCTGGTGCTCGACGCCGAGGGCCGTGCTCGCATTGCCCTGCGGATCGAGGTCGACGACCAGGACCGTACGTCCGTGCAGCGCCAGCGCGACCGCGAGGTTCACCGTGCTGGTCGTCTTGCCCACGCCGCCCTTCTGGTTCGCCACCGTGATGATCCGGCGCCGGCTCGGGCGCGGGAAGACCTCCTGCGCCGCACGGCTGCGCACCGCCGCTGCCGCCTGTCTTCCGATCGGCGTGTCGTCGAGCTCCTCGTGCAGGGCTGCGCGCAGGCGGGCCGCCGGCTCGACCTCGACCGGCTCCGTCCTGTCCGGCTCGATCTCGACGGGCACCGGCTCGGTCTGGTCGGGCTCGGTCTGGTCGGGCTCCGTCCTGTCCGGCTCGATCTCGACCGGCACCGGCTCGGTCTGGTCGGGCTCGGTCTGGTCGGGCTCGGTCTGGTCGGGCTCGGTCCTGTCCGGCTCGGTTTGGACCGGCTCGGGTTGCTCGACCGGCTCCGTCCTGTCCGGCTGCTCGACCGGCTCGACCGGCTCACGGCTCGTCCGGGGCCGCCAGCGGAACCTCACCGACGGTCCTGCCGCTTGCTCGTGGCCGAGATCCCCCCGAGCCGAGCGTTCGACGTCTGAGGGGCGGCGGCGCGGGTGGCCAGTACCACGCGCGCACGGGTGGACAGCGCAACGGAGCCGACCTGGACCACCTCAGCGGCGCTGGCGCCCGCCCGGCGCAGGACCGGCAGGGCTGCGTCGAGTTCGGCCTGTGCCTGCTCGCCCTTGAGCGCCAGCAGCCGGCCTCCCGGGCGGAGCAGGGGCATCGCCCAGCCGCTCAGCTTCTCCAACGGCGCGACGGCGCGCGCAGTCACGACGTCGACCTCGACGCTGCCATGCAGTTCCTCGGCACGCGCCCGGCGGACCACGACGGTACGCAGCCCGAGCAGCTGGACGGCTTCGCACAGGAACGCCGCCCGGCGCTGCAGGGGCTCAACGAGCACAACCTGCACATCTGGGCGGTACAACGCGAGGACCAGCCCGGGCAGCCCAGCACCGGAGCCGAGGTCGAGCACGACCGAGCCCGCGTCGATCAGCTCGGCGACGCCCACGCAGTTCAGCAGGTGCCGCTCCCACAACCGAGGCGTCTCACGGGGACCCAGCAGGCCGCGCTCCACGCCGGGACCCGCGAGCAGCGCCGCGTACGCCTCCAGGCGTGGCAGTGCCTGCCCGAAGACCTCGCCGGCCGGCGGCGGGGCGGTCAGGACAGCGGCGGTCAAGAGCTGGTGTCGGGCAGCACCACGACGCGGCGCTCCGGCTCCACGCCCTCTGATTCGCTGTGCACCCCGTCAACCGCGGCTACGGCGTCGTGCACGATCTTGCGCTCGAAGGGTGTCATCGGGTCGAGCGAGACCGGCGCGCCGCTGTCCCGCGCACGTTCCGCGGCGCGGGCACCGGTCGCGGTGAGCTCGACCCTGCGCTGCGCGCGGTAGCCACCGATGTCGAGCATCAGCCGGCTGCGTACCCCGGTCTGCTGCACCACGGCCAACCGGGTGAGTTCCTGCAGCGCCTCCAGGGTCTGCCCGCCGCTGCCGACCAGAGCCGACAAGCCCTCGCCCACGATGGCGACGACGGCCCGCTCTCCCTCGACGTCCATGTCGATGTCGCCGTCGACGTCGGCGATGTCGAGCAGCCGCTCGAGGTAGTCGCCGGCGATGTCGCCCTCCTGCACGAGCAGGTCGGGTCCCTGCGCGGCGGGGCTGTCGGTGCTGGTCTCGGTCACGACGGTGAGGTCCTGTCTGTTCAGATGCGGTGTACGGGCTCGACGGCCCGGTGATCCGGGGGCCGGCTCATGCGCAGATTCCCGGGCCGGCCGCGGGGCTGGCTAGCGCCGGCCCCCGCGGCGGTTGGCGCTCTTGCGCTTCCGGCTGCCCGACGGCCGCCGGTCGATGGGGGCTGAACCCGCGCCCGCCGCCGGAGGGGCGGCGGTCGTGACGCTGCGGGCCGGCGCGGCGCCCCCGGTCTCAACCGCTCCCCGAGGCGCGGCCACACCACGCGACGGAGCTGCGGTGATGACCGCGCTGGAGCTCTTGCTCACGCTTGGTTTGAGCTGACTCGAGGCGGGCTGACCGGACTTCGTCAGGCTCGGCTTGGGCGGTCCCTGCTTGGGCGCTCCCGGCTTGGGCTGAGGGCTCGACTCCTGGCTCGGCGCCACGGCGGCGGCACCAGGCTTACGTGCGAACCGGCTGCCCAACGAGGCTCCCGCCGGCACCAGGGCGCCGGCGACGACGGGCGGCATCCGCTTGATGACCCAGGCCTGCTGGCCCATCGACCACAGGTTCGTCGTCAGCCAGTACAGCAGCACCCCGACGGGGAAGCTGAAGCCGAAGAACGCAAAGGACAACGGCAGGACGTACAGCAGGACCTTCTGCACCTGGGCCTGCTGAGCGTCGCCGGGGGTGTTGCGGGCCATCATCTGGCGCTGCGTGTAGAACGTCGATGCGCCCATGATAACGATCATGAGAG
>JAABUU010001242.1_pt1 | contig 44736 bp, 43 predicted proteins | sample 5559301 | NCBI WGS metagenome assembly JAABUU01 (sample SAMN10711884, study PRJNA513360) | rock metagenome | isolation source: Antarctica rocks | place: Antarctica: Victoria Land, Richard Nunatak white | reverse complement strand
GAGAAATGAATTACTTGCTCTCCTGAGAGTGAAAGGGGTCGTTCATTTTCGATTGCTGGATTACTTGCTCTTGTCACAGTGGAAGCAAAAGGCTCTTTTTCCTGAAATGAATTACTTGCACCCCTCGTGTGAGGGATTGAAACCGTACATTGGTATCGGTGTAGATGTGGTCAATCCCCGTCGGAATGATCGGTAGCCCGTGTGAGGGATTGAAACGGCACAGGTACGGTCATATTCGGCCTTGACGTGTCCTATGTCGGAATGATCGGTAGCCCGTGTGAGGGATTGAAACAATCAGTATGCAGGCTCTATTTTCGCGGACATGCTTTCCGTCGGAATGATCGGTAGCCCGTGTGAGGGATTGAAACAATTTTGTGCATGTAGTTGTATGTGTGATTGCCACATAGTCGGAATGATCGGTAGCCCGTGTGAGGGATTGAAACAACGTCATTTCGCCCCATCCGTTGACAAAGAGTCGGTCGGAATGATCGGTAGCCCGTGTGAGGGATTGAAACCAGTCATGGTCATTGTAAAGGCATTAGGGATTGTACTGTCGGAATGATCGGTAGCCCGTGTGAGGGATTGAAACTGAGTTGAACCAATTGCTTGATATGAAATGAACTCAAGTCGGAATTGTAGTGACCCCAGGAGTTAGACAGGAGTGATTTCAATGAGTATACTCTCAGCAAAGAGAGGGTTCTATGGGAAAGCACAAGCATTACGAGGCAGAACTGAAAACGCAAATCGTTCTCGAAGTGTTCAAAGGCCAAAAGTCTCTGGCTCAGATGTGTCGAGAACGCGAGGTCAGTGCCGACTTAGTGTGCCATTGGCGCGATCTCTTCTGAGAGCGAGCCTCTCAGATGTTGACCGATCCACGAGTCGCTGCCAATCGCGAGCAGGAGCAAGAACACATTGCCGAACTGGACCGACTGGTTGGGCAATTGAAGAAGTCACGGTGGAGTTTCCACGCTACGGGTATCGACGAGTGAGCGCAGAACTGGAACGACGTGGCTGGCAGATCAATCACAAACGAGTGCAGCGGCTCATGCAGGAAGCGAACCTGATGGTCGAGGTGCGAAGCTACTGCCAAACGACCAACAGCAGGCATGCCTATGGACGTTCCCCCAATCTCATTAAACGGCTTGAGATTGTCCGTCCCGATCAAGTGTGGCGTGCGGATTGAACCTCTATCCGCTTGTCGTTAGACTATCTCACGCCTGTTGAGTTTGAAGCGCGGTGGCATCAACAACAGGACGCTATTGAAAGTTGTGACCCAAACGGTCTCTAGTTTGATGGGTCACTACAGTAACTGCAAACTTTCTTCTGGAGAAAGGACAAGAATGATGCCGTGGATGAGTTAGCTCAAATGTGACAGCGGGACTGAGCTTTTGAGACTGCTCGCTGGACTTGGAGCATCATATGGTTTTCACGCTGAGAGCGTTTGCAGCTATGACAGAAGAAACCCTCCCTTTCGTTCGACACAAGGGAGGGTTTCTTCTGTCACTACTAGGTTCCGCTACAACTGACGGACTTCGCGGCGTGACAGACCAAAGAGTGCGCCGACAGTGAGGAACGTAGCACTGATGGGGAACATGATGGCAGGTCCAGTATGCATGACGAGGATACCCGCAAGCAGCACAGAGAGAGGATATGACCCAAGCGAGGCGAACATGATCACGCTCATGAGTCGCCCCAATTGTGCGCGAGGCACCGTTTGCTGGATGAGCGTGATGAACAGCACATTTGTGATGCTATTGGTACAGCCCATGATGAGCATACAAATGAGTGCCCCAATGAGACCGCCTGCGTAAGGAATAAGCGCGATGGCGATTGCCTGGACAATGGCTACTATGAGGGAGATTATGCCACGATGCGTCAATTTGCTGAGCAAGCCTGTCACGATGCTGCCTATCAATGCGCCTGCACCGAAGGAGGAGAGCAGGAAACCAAAGCCCTGCGCCCCCGCATTCAACGGGCCATGTGCAAGGGCTGGCAATGCGACCTCGACGATGCCGCCGATGGCGAGATTGGCGACAACGGCGATGACGAACGCGACCTGCACTAAGGCAGAGGAACGGATGATCCGCCAGAAACTTAGCGTAGGCGCACTTGTACTTTCACTGCTCCTTGTGTTTGTCGTTTCAACCTGCCCCATTGTCGGTGCGGCGTTTGCCGTCACTAGCGTGGCAACGTTCTTTGAGTGCATCGACATCAGTGAAACGGCGGACACGATGAAGGTTCCTGCGTCAACGACGAGCGCGATGCCAGAACTCACGGCACTGACAACGACACCTGCGATACCGGAGCCAACGAGTGTTGCGAGTTGCGACGAGGAAAAGTTCAGGCTGTTACCTGCCTGCAGGTCGGCGTCATCCAAGGTATCGGGTATCATGCTGAATGAGGCTGGAATGAACAAACCCTCGAAGGCTCCCAGTGGAATGGCAACTGCTAGCAGTTGCCAGAAGGTGGGATGTCCCATAATGCCGAGTGCCGCGAGGATGGCGACCAGTAGGGCACGCACTGCGTCGGCAATCAGCATGACCCGGCGTGGGCGTATCTTATCGCTGAGTACTCCACCGAGCAGGATGGTTCCCATGCGTGGTAGACCGTACCCCGTCAGAATGATGCCCAGTTCCTGTGGGTTGCCTCCTGTCGTTAGCACCAGCCAGGGTAGCGCGACTGCGTAAAAGGTATCACCCAGTGTCGAGATGGTCTGTCCTGCAAACAGCAACTGAAAATTGCGTACTCTGAGTGGCGAGAAGAAACTCCCCTGTTTTTGCTTCTCGGTAGCATGAGGTTGTGGATCATCTAATGGAGAGATACTATTTTCTGGCTGGTCGCTTTCCTTCTTTTCGATACCATGATCCATGAAAGAAGACATACTGTGTCCTTTCTCTCTGTTTTTGGTTATGTAGAGGTTAGAGTTGGTTAGAAGACCGCGAGCATATGCAAGGTGTGCATATCCAAAAGGACGGTCAGTTGATCTGCACTTACCACATCCGTGAGCCTCGCGCAAATCGCCGATCTTCCCTCGTGTTCAAGTACCTGATACGGTTCGATGATGCATCGTTCGTGCTGGACAAAAAAACGATGTACTATGGGATGTGAGACAAAAGTGGTGGCGATATCTGATACGCTGATACCACATTTGGGGCATTCTGTACGTACCCAGTAGCGGTCAGGTGGCATCGGTAATGCGGTACAGTTGGAGTGAATAATGCTGACTAAGGCAAGTCCGTGACATTGAAAGCATGTGCTTGTTGTAAGTGGTATCCAGACACGCTCTCCTATTTTCTGTAAGAGTTGTTTGATGGCAGGGCGAAATGAGCGAAAACCTTCCATTGAAATCAAGCCAGCAGAGGTACTCATATCGAAGTTGTAGCGGGTGGAGCATTCGGGGCAGCGCAGGCGCATATCAACACGACCATTAGGCTGTGTCTCGAAGATGCCGATCATGCGGTGTTTGCCGCAGAGCCAGCACCATTGGCGCGTATCTCGCCATCCCTGTTCCTGCATGGGGTCAAGGGCCAGACCAAAGCTTTCGGCGGCGGTTCGCAAGTCGCCGTTCAGGGCCTGGCGCAGTTGCTTGCGGGCGCGATGCAAACGTAATTCCAATGCGCCGATGGTCAATCCCAACTGGAGAGCCGCTTCGCGCTGCGGCATTTCCGCGAGGTAGCACATCTCTAAGAGCGTGCGCGTCTCGGGTGAAAGATGCTCCATTGCGCGGTCGAGCAAGGTTGCTAAATCCTGACGGCTCAACTCCTCTACCGGGTCAATGGCGAACGGGTCGGGGATATCGAGCAAGGTATCATGGTCGTTCGTCGTTTCATCGTTGCTTGCGAGATGGGAGAGCGATTCGTGCAAATGCAGCGTGCTATGTAGTGCTTTGTGACGACGACAGACGTTGCGACAGATGCCGTCGAGCCATGCATCGAAACGCTGTGGGTCGCGCAGATTCTCGGTGCGCCGCCATGCTTCCATCATCGTTTCTTGCGCGACATCATCGGCGATGTCGGGCGACATGCCGTTCAAACGTGCCAGTCGCAGGAGACGCGGACGTGCCTCTGTGAAGACCTGCTCCATATCCGCGAGCAAAGTTGCGTGGCTGATCGTCATATTCTCATCATTGATCGGCGATTGATCGTACTGAGTGTGTTGTGTGTCTCTCTCATTTTCAGCCATATTATCCTCCTTTTTCTACGTACCAGTCACGAAAAAGGTGCGATCCCTTACGCGAAAAATGCTGTTCTTTATCTTTTGGTACGCGCCACCCAGAACTCAAGCGTCTCTCGCGTTTGTTCCATCACTGTTCCTTTCCAGCCTCGAAGAGAACTTCTTACTACTATAGACATCGCAAAGAGTGAGATGTGACCAGAAAATGAGCAGAAGCCACATGTGCTAAAAAAATCGGAGAGAGGAAGGAGACATGCTCTCTCGTCGAGTCTGTATTATGCAAGGTGTCGAAGCACGTCAGCAGTTGTCACGATGGTCGCAAACTCTTGGTGAAGTCATCTCGGCATCTGGATTGTTGCGACGCCCCCATACAGGGTTATCAAAACCTTTTTGCACGTCAATAAGAACAAGAATAGCCTTTTGAGGAAAGGGAAGCAGAACATTTTCCATGTGTTTCTCGCTGAGTACTCGCGCATCCTCGAAGCACTTCAATAGAATGCACGCCTCTCCTTTGCCGAATTAGGAAGGCAGGTCAATCTTTCTTTACCCGCAGTGGCAGAAGGGTGAGAAGGATGGAAGAAGCAGATGCCAAGCGAGTGCGTCATCTGAAAAATCAGGGGCTATTCAGCAAACAATGTCCTCCAACGATTCCGGAGCAACTGCTCTGCACCGTCGCCCAACTGATGGATGACATCGGCAATCGGTTGTTCTCGTGTCACCAGTCCCACTGCTTCTCCTGCATACACATGAGCCAGTGTATAGTCTTTGTTCGTGATTGCCTCCGCCAGTTGTTGACGCGCCTTTTCGTCGTGTGCGAGTGCTTCCGTCTTAGTGTGCCACTGGTCCGTGAAACGGTTGCGTAATGCGCGTCCTGGATACTGCGTGGGCCATGGAATCCCTTGTGCCACGTCAAATGCTCGTGTGAGTACCGTTTCCGTTTCCTGTGCCTGGACAATGTGTGAGCGTGCATCCTCTGTATTCTCGCATTCGGGCGAGGCGAGCAAGCACGTCCCGACCCAAACACCTTCAGCACCTGCAGCAAGTGCTGCTGCTACGCCTCGCGGTGACGCGATACCACCGGCAACAAGGACAGGTACAGAGACGGCATCAAGGACGGATTGTAAGAGAGGAAGTGTTCCAACGTGACCTGTATGCCCTCCAGCCTCTGTCCCCTGGACGACAATGACATCAACACCTGCGTTTGCAGCATGAACCGCTTCTGCTTGTGTGTGAATCTGCGTTGCAAGAAGGATACCCTGCTGATGCAGCATCTCGACATAGGGCGCAGGTGAGCCAAACGAGATGGAAATGAGAAATGGATGGATTTCTATAGCAGCATGAAGCAACTCAGGTCTGCTTGCAATAGCCCAGGCCATCAGCCCAATGCCAAAGTGACCGTGATCGGTTCCACGAGCAATGGCCGCCTCTCGTGCAATAAAGTCTACTGCTTCTTTGCTGCCTACCCCAATCATACCTAGTCCTCCCGCTTGTGAAACGGCGCGTGCATAACGTCCTCGCCCTACATAGGCCATAGGAGCACCGATAATAGGATAGCGCAAGTGCCACGATGTTGTGAGATGCGTATGAAGCATAACCACTCCCCTAGAATGTTGAACGTGTGCTGACATTTCTTGGAAAAAGTATAACATATTCCCTGGTATTCAATGAAAAGGAACTTAGTGAGAGCGTTCGCTGACTGCTCCTGTTAGATGTAGGAGGCAATGGCATTCCGCGTTCTCGCATTGACTCTTGTCTCATTGTGTTCTCTCGAGTACGCTATATGTAAGTCAAACATTCATTAGAAAAAGGAGAAGAAGCACGCTTCGTGCTGGTGATATTCTTGGTCAACGCCACTTCAACTCGACGCGGACTTCTATGTGTCTAGTGATACGAAAGCACTCACAGGTCATAGCGATCTCATTCTCGGTCATGTCGCAACCCGCGATCCCTTGTGGCGAGAACGATTGCAGACATTTCGGACGCAGCAAGGGTCGGTGCCAGGCCCAGTGGAGGTTCGGCTTGCTCATCGCTCACTAGCAACGCTGGATGTGCGATTGGAATGGCAGTGCAAGAGTGCCTCAGCGATTGCTCGGTTTCTCACCACTCAACCAGAGGTAGTTCTCGTGCGCTATCCAGGGCTACCACAGGACCCTGTCTATGCCCTTGCCTCTCGACAAATGAAGTGCTATGGGACCGTAGGGAGTTTTGTGCTGAAGGGGCAAGCACAAGCCGAACACTTCTTGAGTGCAACGGTTACAACACTATCACTTCCAAAATCATCTCTATTTCGACAGCAGCATTCAAGGGGAGCTGGGCTACTCCGATAGCAGAACGAGCATGTTGACCCTGTGGCCCAAACACTTCGACGAGCAGATCTGATGCCCCGTTGATCACATAATTCGACGGGACCTCTCCGCTCCCGTTCGTGGTCGTCCGCCTCATGCTTGAAACTACCCCCCTCGTTCGCCGTGTATCGCCAAAATTCGTGTCGTCGTGCTGGGGTTGCTACATTGAACAGATGCTTTCATGCTCTTGCGGAATAGAAACGTTGTGGTAAACACCTCTTCGTGTTATCCGCCATAGCCGCCATGTTCTACAATAAAAAGGAATAATATGCGGCAATTGTTGAAGTAAAAAGGATAAATGACTTCCCTTTCCACGTTCAACGAAGGACAATACGCTGTAACTGAGAAAAAACTTGACAACGTAATAAATGCGTGGTAATATTCTTGAAATACGATATATTTGTATCGTAATTTGGTAAATAGATAGAGCTAGAGAAACATATTCCTTTATTTACAAGGAATATGGAACGAAGCTTTTGCGTACCGATACTCAAGCCTTTGAAGGAGATTAGGTATGAAGAACTATCCCGAACTCGGCTGGGGACAAGGGAGCTTGGAAGTCCATCTGCGTCTTATGGGTGGGTGGGGCAATGACAATCTCACGGCTGCATGTGGATGGATTGCTTCAGGGATGCACTGGCGGACAGCGAAGCAATCGACCTTTTCGATCCACACCGGGCGTGGATATTTTGATAATATGAACGCCTTTCTTGATGGCATAGTAGATGTTGTCGTCACTACACCAACCGTCACAGCGGCAATGGCATTGCAAGGGCAAGGACCCTATACGCAAGCACATTCCAACGTGCGAGCAATCGCAGCACTTCCTCATCGGGATCGCTTACTTTTTGCTATTGATGCAAAAATAGCTGACCGCTATGGCTTGTATACACTGGCAGACTTCGTTACAAAACAACCACCGTTGCGACTTGCCACTGGCTACAATGATGGTATCAATGTGATTGGCTATGCAGTAGACAAAGTTCTCAATGCCTATGGTACAACCTGGAAGGCTCTTGAGCAATGGGGAGGACAGTATTTTGTAGCAGATACTCCCATGCCGCCTCTGACATTGTTTGCTGAAGGAGAGGTTGATGCGCTCTTTCATGAAGCGATGATGATCTGGCCAAGTTTTTTGAAAGACAAGGCAGTACGCTATTTATCTCTTGACGCTCCTGTGCTGGAGGCGTTGCATCAACGGTACGGGTATATACGAGCGGATGTGGAACCAGGAGACCTGCCAGGCGTAGAGCAAAGTATTCCCACGGTCGATTTCAGTCAATGGGTGATTATAGCACGCGACGATTTGCCAGAAGAGGTTGCGTATCTACTCACCCAGGTCATTGTTGAGGATCGTGCTGACTTTGAAGCACGCTACAGTCACTTGCCTGTTCAGGCAAGTCCGCTCCATTATCCGATGAAACCTGAGATTATGTGTCAGGTTGATCCCATTCCGCTGCATCCAGGAGCTATGCGCTACTATCGTGAACATGGCTTTTTAAAGTAAGGTATCATCACAGCCCAATGAGGTAGCAGAAGTTGCCTGTAAATGACTTCCTGGTCACTGGAAGCAAGAGATTCACTCCTCTCGCTTCCAGTGACCAGGAACGGCCTATCAGCATCTTTTATCCAATAAGTTGCGTTTGCAAATCCACTACTAGATGAGGCGCATCTTCCAAATTTCTCACGGCACCAAAGTCGCTCTGTTCCCTACTGTCCTTCAGCTGGGTTCCACTCAACTTCAAGCTTTGTCAAACCTCGGAACATCAAATTCGGTACATGAGAGATTGTCTGACCAGGTTTCAGGCGCAAGCCCTATCTCCTCACTAAAAAATACTGGATGTTCGCGTCTTGCTCGCGCAAAGTATGTATACGGATATTCCAATTGTGGAGGAGCGAAAGGATGATACTCTTTTCCAAAAGGCAACTGGTCAGTGTGTACTGGACAACTAGGGGTCTGCTCATTCATTCGTGTGTTCCTACCTTTTTGATAAACAGGCTAGCAATAGAAAGTGTTCCTCAACTCAGTTTCCCTTTGTAAAGATACGCTAGCTGTTCTAAACGATAGTCGCTGGAGGAGCCTCGATAGTAGCACCAACGGTGTATACATGAAGGTCTGGGGTCGTATATCGCTCGCAAGCTGCCCTCTGTGCTTTGCTGATAGGATGGGCCTGCGCGACATCGAATTCCTCAATGCTGCGAAACTGGAGATATTCCACGACCCTCTCACCTGAGAGTCCTCGATGAAGGCTCACTGAAACGAAACCGGGAAGATGGCGAAGTTCGTGCTCGTGGTGTTCTACAAGAATGTCCAACAGTGCTTGTTGCAGGTCCTGCGTTGTTTTAAAGTGAGTAATGATTGTCACTGGCTCTGGTGCCAGAGAGATGGTTATGCTGGTAGTGTGATCAGGGAGCATGCCACGCTGATCGACATAGTATACTTCGTAAAAATCGACATCGTCTTTACCAGCTTCGCGTACTTGAGTAGTATGTTCAGCAAAGAGCGAATTTTTAAATGCTGCTTGAAAGTGTTCAAGACTTTTCCATTGTACATACTCGAACACTCGTGTTCCATCGAGACTTTTCAGAAAGGCCGCCGATAGAAACCCAGGAAGATGTTTGATCTTTTGCTCTGTCTCATTGACATTAAAATCAAACATCCATTGGAACTTCTCTACAGGGACAGTGAGATAAATGATGCCTGTCAGGATGGAATTCCTCTTCGAGATGGTAATCAAGGTCGTTGTCTCCTTTGAGAACTGGTCTGAAAAAAGAACATTCCTTACCCGACTTCCTTGACATACGTTACTTCATAGATCCCCGCATTTGTTATGGCTGTTGCAGGATCGATGTGTGCCTTTCCTTCTGGACTCTGGGTCATCGCCTCGAAGGAGGCATGATCCTTCCACTGAATGTACTCTGCGATCTTGGTTCCATCAAGACTTTTGTGGATACTACAGGAAACGAAGCCTGGCCTCTTACTATGTGCATCTGCAACCTCAACCAGATGTTCAAATAGCTGTTGTTGATTCTCAGGTGTGCTCGGCCAGACGACAATAGCAGTAAAAACGTTATTGCTCTGTGAAATAGTTGCCATGAATTTCTCCTTGTGCTCCTACTCGAATGTCAACAACACTTTCCCAAATGGGCGACTCTCTACCTGATACCGTTGTGCCTCCACCACCTGTTCAATGGGGAATGTGCGGTCGATCAAGGGATGAATCTGCCCCTCCGTCCATAGCTTAAAATAGGTTTGAAAAGCCTCGTCCATCACTTCTTGGGGAACAAAGGCAGTCATATGCCCAACGATTTTCAGGCTTTTGCTTATAATAGGAAGGAGATTTACGTGAGATTGGTGTCCTGCTGAGGTCCCCATCAGCACAAGTGTGCCTCCGGGTTTCAATACCTCCAGGCTCTGAGCCGTAATATCGCCTCCTAGACAATCAATAACGAGGTCTACTCCGTTCTTCTCCGTGAGACGTGCGATACCATCTCGTATTGACTCTTGCGTTAGATCAATCACATCCTTGTAACCGAGTTCACGCGCCCGCTCAGCTTTCGCACTGGACCCAGCCGTCGTAATCACATGAGCTGCGCCTACTATCTTCCCTAGCTGAATGACGGCGTTCCCGACACTACTCCCCACGCCTGGGGCGAAGACTACTTGTCCGGGCTGCAGATGACCCTGATAGATCAATCCCATATAGGCAGTATCATACGCTGTCCGCAAGGCAGCAGCTTCCATGGAGTTAACACCATCTGGCAAAGATACCACTAATGACCGCGGTGCCAGAACATACTCCTGCCATGTCCCACCACGTGGAAGAAAATAGGCATGCTGAAACATGACCACTGTTCCCAGCGGCAGGTCGCTGCCCTCACTGGCGATGACGCCTACTCCTTCAGAACCCAAGATCATCGGTGGTTTTCTCGCCCAGGGAATGATGCCCAAGCGTGTGTGATGATCCAGAGGATTGATCGCCGCCACCGTCATTTTGACGAGTACTTGGCCCGCTTCAGGAACTGGTTGTGGCAGGTCCACCAACTGTAACTGGTCGTAATCACCATAGGAAGAGATTTGAACAGCTTTCATGATGCTATACCTCCCTGATCAGTAAGCCATGTGCATGTTGCCAACGGAAGTGCTCTGGAAGGTCAATGGCAAGGCGTTCCCACTGTTCTCCCTGGTCGGTGGAGCGATATACACCTCTTCCAGAGGCTGCATAAAAGGTCCCCGGCTCCTCCTCATGGGTGGCGAGAAATTGGATCATGGTTCCCTTTGGCTCTGCAAGCCCTGCACTGACGCGTCGCCAGGGGGAGTTCCGCGTGCGTTTGTAGATATAGGACTCTGCCCAGTCGGCGAAATGGGCGTGTTGAGGTCCACGTGCGCCTGACAAAAGAATCGTATCAGGATCAGCTGGGTCAACAGCAACACTCCAGAAATAGAAGTGTTCTAATCCCTCCGTTTGCGTTTCCCAGGTCATGCCACCGTCATGGGTTTCGGCGTACCCTCCGTATGTGAGCACAAGATAGGGGCGTCCCTGCTCATCGGTTTTCCTGGAGTGGGCAGGAGTTCCAGAGCCACCTGTCTCATAAACCCGTCCAGGGGCTAACTTGTGAGAGGCAAGGGAATGTCCATCGATCTGCGCTTCTATTTTATGATCTTCCCATGTCATGCCAGAATCGCGACTGACCATGACACCTCCCTGTTCAATGGCGAGAAAGAGACGTGCCGGATCAACAGGGTCAGGTTCAATCCAGCGCACATGATGCGTATGGGGACGCGGAGGAAAACTCCAAGGAAGAGTGGTGCGAGACGGAATATCTTGGAGTGAGGTACGCTCGACCCATGTGTCACCGCCGTCTTCCGAACGGAAAAGGGCACTTGGCTCGGTTCCTGCCCAGACGACTCCATAGGTGCCGACGTGTTCAACTGGACTCACCGCAACAGACATCACCTCTGCTGAGCCAATGCCTGATCCTACGGGTTCCCATGTGTTCCCAGCATCATTGCTGCGCCATAATCCTTTTCCAAAGGTCGCGCAATAGAGACGTGTTGGGTTATGTGGATCGGCGGCGAGGGCGTGTGCTGGCACATCAGCCAATGTCGTTTCCAGTTTCCACCTTCCAGCCTGCTCAGTGGCAAGAAATACAGCATCTTCCATCGCAATAGTAAGCGTTTTCATACCTGATCTCCTTTGTCAGTATTTGCGGACAATGCGGAAGCGATATAATTTTTTGAATGACAATACAAATATGTCGAATATCGAGAATAATACCATCGTCTTCCGACTTTGTCAAGTGTATTGCTCTGATATCTCGTTCCAGATCACAGGCACACAAGAGGGAAGAGTTTTCGCGAGGACACATGGAAAGAAACAATCAGATGACTCGTCTTTCCACTCATCTATGAAGATGAGCTATGTCGTAGAAAGAGAAAAACTTGACAGAGAATGAGACATATGATATTATTCTTGATATTCGATATATTCGTATCGTATTGTAGAAATATACAAGTGCAAAGGAAAAAGATTGCTGCGTTTCCAGGTGAGGCACAGTAGAGACAACTCTTCTCAAGCAAGGAAAGTGGCTTGTCTTATTCGACACATCCCATACAGGATGTATCAGGTCTCTCCTATTCCCCCGTATGTAAAGGCTAAGCGTTCCTCTCATGCACATAGCTTTTCGGTCGAAACGGAAGTAGCCAGGGTAGAGAGGCTTCTGTTTTAGGGAAGGACTGTTCAATGTTCGCTCGACTTGATCATATTCAACTCCTCAGTTCAGCACCTGAAAAACTCATCGATTTTTATCAGGACGTTCTAGGGATGGTTGCTGAGCAAATTGATTCTGATCTTTGGCTCTGCCAGGGACCGCAACGATGCTTGCTCATAGGAAGAAAGACGTCTCGAGTGCTGGGTTTTAGTGCCTATCAATGCGCGAGCAGCGAGGACCTCTCCTCTTTGAAAGCCAGACTCCTCAACCAGCAGGTTCCTCTCGCGCCATCGACGAGTCCGCTCTTCTCAGAAGAGGCATTTTCTTTCTCCGATCCAGATGGAAATTGCGTCGTCTTTGGAGGTGCCAGACGAGAATCCAAGCAGGGTACTCACGTCCGGGAGATGACACCTCTCACCGCACGACTTCAGCATGTGACTGTTGCCAGTACTCATACCGAGTCACTTGTGCATTTCTATAGTGATATCATCGGACTGACGACTTCTGACCAGATGGTTGATGATACACAGATAAGTGCCTGCTGGTTGCGTGCGTCAGATGACAACGAACACCATTCATTTGCAATCTTTCGTGCTGAAAAGAACGGCCTTGATCACTACTCCTATGAGCTTGATGACTGGAATGCTATCCGTGATTGGGCCGATCATTGTGCCAGAAAAGGGGTCAAACTCTTCTGGGGACCAGGCCGTCATGGTCCAGGAAACAATCTTTTTATTTTTGTCCTTGATCCCGATGGGAACAAGATTGAACTTTCCGCCGAGTTAGAGACGATGTACGAGGGCCGTCCGATAGGTACTTGGCTACATGAGCCAGATACCCTGAATCAATGGGGACAGTCGTTTATGCGCAGTTAAGCGCACTCGCAAGGGGATGCATATGAAACTTCTCACATTTGTCTACCAGGGAAAGCAAAGCTATGGTGTTGTGCGAGACGATGTCATCATTGATATTGGACAGCGTTTCGGGAACCGTGCAGCAGATTTGCGTGCCGCCCTGACGCATTCTTTGCTGCCAGAGATTGCACATATAGCGTCTCACGCTCAACCAGACATTGCGTTGAGGGAGGTGACGTTGCTGCCCGTGATCCCGAATCCAGAAAAGATTTTCTGCATTGGGCTGAACTACGACGACCACAGGCGCGAGACCGAGCGAGCAGAAACACGCTATCCAACGGTCTTTACTCGCTTTCCAGACAGCCAGATCGGTCATCAAAATCCCCTCCTGCGCCCTACTGTTTCTCAGCAACTTGATTATGAAGGCGAACTCGCGGTGATCATAGGGAAAAGAGGTCGTGCCATTGACTCGGCTCATGCGTTAGAGTACGTAGCTGGCTATGCCTGCTACAATGATGCGACGGTCCGCGACTGGCAACATCATACGCATCAATGGATACCAGGAAAGAATTTTCCTGCAACAGGGTGCTTTGGTCCCTGGATGGTCACGACAGATGAAATTGAGGACAGGAGCACATTCTCCATCGTCACACGGCTCAATGGACAAGAGATGCAGCGGGCAACAACCGACGCATTGATCTTCCCTGTTCCTGAACTCATCGCTTATATCTCGACCTTTACTCCTCTTTCACCCGGCGATGTCATCTGCACAGGCACCCCTGGGGGAGTTGGCTTCAGGCGGAAGCCACCGATCTTTTTACACGCCGGGGACAGTGTTGAAGTCGAGATTTCGCGGATTGGAACGTTACGTAATCCTATTGTCGATGAGTCTACGGAGAATAGCCCCATATGACACTGAAAAAGAGAGAGTGCATGACATCATCCACGAGTGAAGAGTCATTGATGCGTTATCCAGTCGTCATAGTGGGCGCGGGACCAACAGGGCTGACGCTTGCCAATCTTCTGGGACGCAAGGGTATTCGTGCTCTTCTGATTGAACGCCATCTCTCAACGGGTCGGGAACCACGTGCAGTCTCACTTGACGACGAGTCGCTCCGTACTCTGCAAACGCTTGGTGTCGTTGCCAACGTGCTCAAACATGTTGTTCCAGGCTATGGGTCCCATTACTACTCACCAAGGGGGCGCTGTTTCCTCAAGGTTGAGCCAACCGAGACTCCGTATGGGTATCCGCGACGAAATGCCTTCCGACAACCGATTTTGGAGAGACAACTCCTTGAGGGCCTTGAGCGGTTCTCACACATCGAAACACGGTTCGGTTCGACGCTCGAAACCCTGACACAGGATGCTTCTGGTGTTGTCGTTGGCATCACAGGGCCAGAAGATGTGTCCACGCGTATTGCCTGTGACTATCTGATAGGATGCGATGGGGCCAGCAGTACGGTGAGAAATCTCCTGGGGATTTCGCTCGCAGGTTCGACCTTTGATGAGCGTTGGCTGATCATCGACCTGGAAAATTCGGAGAATCCATCTCCTCATACCAAAGTCTTTTGTGATCCTCGACGACCTTGTGTCAGCTTACCTGGCCCAGACCATACTCATCGTTTTGAGTTGAAGCTGCATGCACACGAACGCGATGAGGATCTGCTCATACCCGAAGTCATTCAGAGCCTTTTACACTCACATGAGGCTGATCCAAATAGCACCATTGTACGCAAGGTTGTCTATCGGTTTCATGCACGACTGGCAACGCAGTGGTCGAAGGGCAGAGTCTTCCTTGCGGGAGATGCTGCACACCTCACCCCACCCTTTGCTGGACAGGGAATGAACAGTGGTATTCGTGATGCTCACAATCTCGCCTGGAAACTAGCCTCGGTCGTTTGCGGCCAGATCGGGCCACACATCCTTGATACCTATGAAAGAGAACGACGAGTACATACATCAGCAATGATTCGACTCGCTTTGCAGATGGGAACAGTCATGGCTCCGCGTCACTTTTGGTCCGCCTGGGCTATTCAGACTATGTTTCGTCTCCTTGGACTGTTCCCGTCGGCACAAGCATATGCCGCACAGATGAAATATAAGCCGAAACCTCGCTTCTTTTCTGGATTTCTCTTTTTCGATGGGCAGAGGAAAAGCCAGACGATTGTCGGAAGCCTCTTCCCGCAGCCGTCTGTCGAGACGAGGGAAGGTGAAAAGGTCCTCCTTGACGACATCCTTGGACATGGGTTTGCCTTGCTTGCACTGACTGCTCGGCCTGATCTTGCGTTCGCAGCTACGGGACAACCACTATGGAGTCGCCTTAACGTTCGACGTGTCGCGATCCTTCCCGAGGAGTACCCGTGGTGTGACTCATCGGGAAGTACTGTTGTTCGAGAACGAGATTCTGCGCTTTCGGCACTACGAGCAAAATATGCCGAGCACCTGATTCTCCTCCGTCCAGATCACTATGTCGCGGCATGCATTCCAGTCGCAGAGGGTACTCAAAGAAGTGACCTCATGAATGCTCTTCTGCAACAAACGAGTCTGTTAACAGACGAGCGTGTGGTACGAGAGTGATGATTGGTCTGTCTTCTTCTCGTGAAGAAGCAGGAAAGAGAACATATTTCACACGAATGGAGATAGGCTATGCGTTTAAATATTGCCTTTTCGCATAATCCCAGACTACAACCACTCCTTGATGGAAGTATTCAAGCGGAGGGAATCGAGTTTGATTGGCATCTTGATCACCCAACGGCACTCTTCCTTGAACACCTCAAAAAGAACGCCTACGATGCGTTCGAGTTCTCGCTTTCAGGCTATATCGTTGCTAAAAATAGAGATGCCTGGAGCCATCTTAGGTGGATTGCTCTTCCTATCTTTCTTTCAAAGGCGTTCTGGCCGCTAGAAATTCTCGTCAATGACCAGAGTGGCATTCGTACCTGGGCTGATCTGAAAGGAAAACGGGTGGGTGTCCCAGATTTCAATATGACCGCCGCCATCTGGTTACGGATCATGCTCAAGCAGCTGTATGGTATTTCCCCTGAAGATATCACCTGGTTGAACGGTCGGCGTCCATCACAGAGGCATAGCACTTTACTTGGCTTCAACGATCATCCAGCGAATGTGGTACTTCACGAACCAGAAGAAGGAAGCAGCTTGAATGATCTGCTCATGAGACGAGAAATAGATGCAGCGTTTGGCGATGGTGCATATATGATTCCGATCTACGAGCAGCCGCACGTCTCCCGGTTACTTTCTTCCGAGCAAGCACTACAAATACTCGGAGATTTTATGCAACAAGCTGGCATCACACCAGTCAATCATATCCTTGTCATACAAGAGAAACTCCTGGAGCAACCACAACTCGTCCATCTGCTCTATGACACGTTTGAGGCTGCCAAACAGGAAGCATACCACCGTGCTCGCCAAGATGCAGATGCCTACCTTTTCCTGCCTGATGTTGCCTTTACTCAGCAGGTAACACTCTTTGGCGAAGACCCGTATCCATCAGGTCTTGCCGCGAATCGAAAGATGCTGACCACGCTTAGTGAGCAACTGTTCTCAGAGGGACAATTGAGTCAACGCGTCCCAATTGAGCATCTCTTTGCCGAGTTCGCCTGGAATACATAGAGAGGCTTCCCGTTTCCTCAAGGACCAGGGTACCCAAAGAGTCGTGTTTCGCTCTCCTATATGAGAGCCACCACATGCATCTTCGCCAACACACCCTACCCAGAATGTATCGAGTATCTGCTATTCTCATTTGACAGAAATGTGCAGAACTGCTATGATGAATGTCGTAATTTGGGATGTATCTATTAGAAAGCAAGAATTGCAAGGGTAAGACCATTGAGGCAAAATACGGCACAGAAGACAGATGGTGCTTCTTCTCAGACGCGCAATACCACAGCTGATCGGGCGATTGATATATTACTGCTTTTTACTGAAAGACAACCTGTTCTCACAGCCATTGAAGTTGCCGAGAATTTGGGCATGTCGCCGAGTACGACATACCGCTATCTTACCAGCTTACGTGCCTCTGGACTGATAGAAGAAGGCGAAACGAACGGAGAGTTTCGCTTGGGACCAACCGTGTTCCAGCTTGCTCGAATTGCACGCAAGGGGTTAGGTCTCTCAGAAATTGCCTTACCAGTGATGCGTGATCTCGTCGCTCAGACGGGCGAATCTGCCCTGCTCACGCGTCGCTCTGGGCCGCACGTCGTTTGTATCGAGCGAGTTGAGAGTCCTCACAGTGTACGGCTCTCCTATGAACGTGGGCACGTGTTACCACTCCATGCAGGTGCTTCAGCAAAGGTCATCCTCGCGTACCTCAAACCTTCTGAGATCGATACGGTGCTGAACGGCAAACCGCTTCCCCGGTATACGCAGCATACGGTCACCGATCCAGATATTCTCCGTTCACAGTTGAATGCTATTCGTGTCGCTGGGTATGTGGTCAGCGATGAGGAGGTCGATATGGGAGTGAGAGGAGTTGCCGCGCCAATTTTGGATAGCGGAGGACAGGTGCTTGCAGGCGTCAGTATTGCAGGTCCAGCATTCCGCCTCAATGACACACTATTGCCCACGGTCATTGCTGAGGTGAGCCATGCCGCACAGGTGATAAGTCATCGGTTGCAGAGTGTGGAGAGCTAACGTACTAGCAGTCTCAGTACGTACAGGATACCATGAAGGATGCGAGTGTGTCACGCTCTGTTTCGGCCACTGGTAACAGAGCGAGCGAGGTGCTACGTTAAAGGTGGAATGACTCCATGTTAGGTAGAAGGGAGGCAAGTGGCGCGATATCGATCTCATCAACAATGTGCGTAAACCCCTCTTTGACTATCCGCACGCGATAGGTGATCCCGAGCGCACATATGTGTTTCCGTCACAACTCAGCAAACGATTCACCGAAGAAGGCATTCATCGCTGGTTTCGTACGCTCAAAGCACAGGCAACCAAGGAACAGTGGGAACGTATTCATGTCAGACCACGGTTCGCTCTACTCAGGTGAGTCGGAGGCAGGTCAAAGAAAAACTCTGAGCCGTCAAGGGAGAACAGACGTGCGGCGAGGAGGACGTCTGTCATCGAGGCGACAAGCGACCTCGAAGAAGGAAAATGATGCCTAGACGGGAACTCCTCTCATCGGCACAACGTGCCGAAATGCTCGTGCTCCCCACCAACATGAGCGAACAGATGCTGGCTCGCTACTACACCCTTTCCTCGGATGATCTGATGCTCATTCGACAACGTCGCCGACTCTACAATCGCCTGGGGTTCGCGGTACAACTCGCGTATCATCGCTTTCCTGGACGAACCTGGACAGCGAGCGAAGAAGTCTCTCCCCAGGTACTCATGTCTCTTGCTACGCAACTCGACATCAACCAATGAGGCCAGAACAGGCTCCCACATCGTTTGTCACAGGTCGGTGGGAGAACACGTGCTGCAAGACGAGACGATAGAACGCCATGCCTATGAACTCTGTGCTCTCTCAGCAAGCTGTTCGTGCATGCCTAGAACCTCCGCCAACTGCACAAACGCGCCTTCCCACGCTACGCTGCCCACGCGAGTGATTTCGTGTTTCAGCACCTTTCGCCACTCCCGGCAGCATGAGTCGCCTCAGTTCAGCGGTGGCCCGGACATCATTGAATTCCTTACGACGCGTCCGTGCTCTGCGTGGCGGGTTGGCCGATGAGCTCAAGCGAGACCGTCCACAGTTTCTGTGCGGTGTCCGGGTCAATCGCCCACTGCTTGACGCCATCGCCATTTTCAAACAAGTCGGCGTCGTTGGGCACTGTGTGGGCCTCTCGGCCGTCAGTAAGATAGTGCCCGCCAGTGTGGGCAAATTCGGGGGCGACTGCCGCGACGAGGGTGGTGGCGGCGCCTTGCTCGACTGTTTTGTAGACGAAGACTCCCGAGGCTTCGGCGTCGGCTAAGTAATCTTTTTGTTTCTGTGTGAAGTCTCTTTGCAGCCCGGTGGCGACGCCGCCGGGGTTGACAGCGTTGGCGACAATGCCGTCGGCGGCCCAGCGACGCGTGGCTTCGACCGCGAATAACGAGTCGGCGGTCTTCGACTGTGCGTAGGCCGCCTGCAGGTCGTACTCGCGCTGTTCGAAGTGGATGTCGTCGAACACGATCTGTGATCTCATATGCGCCGTGGAGCTAACCATAACGATGCGTGTCTCACCCCGTTCGCGGGCACCAACGGCGAGGGCGTTATGCAATCCGAGGCTCAGGGCGAAGTGGCCAAGGTAATTGGTGGCGAACTGCAGTTCCCAGCCTTCCGCAGTTCGGGACAGCGTGCTCGGAATGACCCCCGCGTTGTTGATCAGCAGGTGCAGTGGGCCGTTCCAGTTCTGGACAAAGGTGGCTACCGAGGCTTGATTGGCGAGGTCCAGGGCGGCGACGCGCACACGCTCATTCCTGGTCGACTTCGCAATGTCCTCGGCGGCCTTCGCGCCAGCGTCGGTATTGCGGACCGCGAGCGTTACTTCCGCGCCAGCACTGGCGAGTGCGCGAGCGGTCTCAAGGCCGATACCGGACGAAGCCCCAGTGACGATGGCACGAACATTGGTGAGGTCGAGACCAGCCACAACATCCTCAGCAGTACTTGTGGCGTTGAATCGGGTCGTGATGAGTGAATTGGGTGTTGACATGAAAACCTCCTGAAGGAAACATGCGTGTTTGTGGTTGTACCAGAAGTGCGGAGAGCCGTGATTGGTGACACAAGCGTCCCGTTTGCCTTGGCACGATCCAATCTACACGTGACGAAAAGAACCAAAAAGTCAGGGGTATCGTACCCGAACAGGCGAACGGCACGATCATGACGGTCGGAGTCAGATCAGTAGGGCGGGGTGGGTCAGGCGTCGGTGGGCTTGAAGCCAGCTCTCGCGGACGTGCGGGCCAAGTCAGCGTCGTTGGAGATGCCCTGGACGTCGTCGCGCGGTTGTACGGAGCCTCGAGCGCCGTTACCTCGTCGTCGGTCAGCTCGATGTCGAGCGAGGCCACAGCGTCCTCAATGTGGGAGGGCTTCGTCGCGCCCACGAGCGGGGCGACGACGACGGGGTTGTGCCGCAGCCACGCCAGCGCGGTCTGCGCCCGGCTGACGCCGCGGGTCTTGGCTCGCCATACGACTCACAGCCGAGGGCGATGGGCGACACGTCGAGGCCGGTGTGGCCGAGTTTGATGTAGCGCATGGTGTGTTCTCTTCCGTCATGTAAGATTGTATACTGTACGAGGACGGAGAATTCTCCGCTCATAGACGTATAATAACGGAGAATTCTCCGTTTGTCAAGCTCGGTCATGCACCGAGCCGGTGGAGGCATGATGGCGTACAGACAGACCGAACCTTTGCGGGCGGACGCGCAGCAGAACCGCGCCCGCATTCTCGCGGTGGCGGTCGAGGCGTTCACAGAATCGAGCACGGCCTCACTGAACTCAATCGCGAAGAAGGCTGGCGTCGGGATTGGCACGCTCTACCGCCACTTCCCCACCCGCGAAGCGCTCGTGCTCGAGGTCTACCGCCACGAGGTGCAGCAGCTCGTCGACGCCGCGCCGGTGCTACTGGCGACCATGCCGCCCCTCGACGCGCTACGGGCGTGGCTGGACCGCGCGGCGCACTACGGGATGACCAAGGCGGGCTTGGCGGACGCGTTTAGCACCGTGACCACCTCCCACGAAGGCCTCGCCGCCGAAACCTATGGACTGGTGCTCGGCGCCCTCTCCCTGCTCCTGCACGCAAACGAGCAGGCGGGCACCATCCGCGCCGGCCTTGACCCTGCCGATGTCCTCATTCTCATGAGCTTCTTGTGGCGGATCGACCCCATCGGGGATTGGCGCTCACGCTCTGACAGGTTGCTGGACCTGTTCATGGACGGTCTCCGCGTCGGCGCTCCTGGACCCACCACGAGCGTCGATCGCTAGCTCGTGCCGCCGAGCGGACAGCGGCCATGATGGTTTAGCCCTTCCCGCCTGGGTGGCCGATAAGCGTCCGGTCCCCCAGGCGGGAAGGGCTGAGAGGGCATAGAGAAGGGCCGTAGTGGTGCCAAGGTCCCTGCCTGCTCGTCGCGCCCCTCGCGCGGCGCTGCGTACCGTGCTGCACAGACATCGGCTGCGGCGTCAGGCACCAGCAGGTCGTCGATCTCCCGGATATCCAGTTCAGGGTCGAGCCGATCCAACTCGGCCAAACAGCAGGCTTCTGATCTGTCTTATTTGGCCTCACCATAATTTCTGGGGCAAAACATATTCTAAGCCATGAAACTGCTCCTCAAGCTCATCAGGAAGGAAAGGGAGAATGTGATTTCCTTGCTTTACGAGAGGAGAAAACACTGCTTTTGTTTTGTCCTGCAGTATTTACAGGTTAGAGGAGATGTATAAAACGCCTTACCGTATGTTTTGCCCCAGAAATTATGGTGAGGCCATTTAGCTATCGGCGTTTTGCGTGATGTGTATACTGTGAATAGGTACATGTGAGTGTATAAATCCTTTCATACAAAAGCGAGTTGTTCTCTGTGGGCTGAGAACAACTCGCCTTTTGCTGCTTGCGTATTTCTCTAAAAACGTGCACTATATTTCTTTGCTTATAAAAGCTGCAATAGAGATTTTACAGCTCTATATGGCTGTCCCAGGAAGTAATCCTTGCCATATCCCTCTAGAGAATGAAAAGAAGTCTCCCTCTCTAAAGTTGTGAGCAGAAGATAGCTTTTCTGTACACAACAATGCAGTGGAGAGTGCTTCCTCGATCGGCGAGAGATCGGGCGAATACGAAGGCAGGAACAGGAGCTGGCAGCCCCTAGCTTCGATGGCCTGTTTGACCTGGGGTCCTTGATGGATCGACAGATTGTCCAGGATCACGATCTGTCCTGGACGCAAGTTGGGAGCCAAGATCTGCTCGACATACGCCTCAAAGGCCGCCGCATCCGCCGAACCATCCAACATCAGCGCTTCGCCCATGCCAGAGAGCGACAACGACGCGATCAAGGTCAGATTCGCTCCGTAGTTGCGCGGAACCTTGCCGATGGCGCGTTCGCCTCGAGGTGCGTAGGCATACAGCGGCGTCATATTAATCTGAGAACCGGTCTCATCAACGATAACCAGATCCTGGGTTGGTAACTGACTCGCCTGTTCTCGCCAGGCTGCCCGAGCCGCTTCATTCTGTTCGCTCGCTCTCAACGTTTTTTTTTGCGTGTCCAGCCCAGTGCTGCCCTCGCGCGACTAATGCTGGCGGAGCTGACCGGGATACCGTGGGCTTGCTGGAAGAGCTGGCAATGGTCTTCGCGGATCGCATCGGGATGGGTCTCCAATTGCGCCCTCAAATGGGAGGTAAATTGGGTCAAATGTGGGCCGATTTTGAGCCGAAACGTAGGACATCGGCGTGAATGGTGGGAATCCTTGATTTCGCATCTGGGAATACGGCTCCAGAAGCAACCTGTGGCACTTTCGTGTTGGAAAGTCGCCCCTGGTGGGACAATTTGCCCGTTGGTATCAAGCCTTTGTTCAGCCTGTGGGCGGCCCAAATGGAGCGAGAACGCAAGATGTGCTTCTATGATGTGCCACAGTTTCTGTCCTGGTCAGTGACACCTCACTGGTCCAACCGTTGACTCTATTCCTTGCGGGAGATGAACGTGGCTGTGAGAATGAAGCTAGGTTTTGACGGTTAACCGCGTTCGTGGTCCAGTTTCGGAACCATCAACTGTCCTTTAGTCTATCCCTGATGGCCGGATATAGGACAGATGCACCACGCCTTCTCACTCCTGCTTCCAGTATACTTGCTTACAGACACCGCAACGAGAGAGCACTGCTTCTCTCTGCGTCTCATGACTGTGCATATTCTCTTCGTTTCAACTGGAGGAAAACATGTCTTCTGAAGCTTTCTTGAACAGCAACCCACGACCTGGATTCTGGCCTTGGCTCATGGGTGGAATCACTTTTTTGATCACGACTCTCTTTCCACCTCTTGGATTCCCTCTCAATTATAGTTTGATCTCCATTTGGTTGTCGCCACTGGTTGCCTATGGTTCACAAGGTGGTATAGCTTGGCAAGTATTGCATGATGTGCAAGAAAACGTAGCGGCATCGTATCCCGTATCGGCCTTGTTCTGGATGATTTTGCCTTACTGCAGTGTTCCGATTGTCTTGACCCTGAGTTCAGTGCTGACCTGGCGACGGGTGGTACATCGCATGCCACGTCCCACTGCACAACGCGGACTTCTGGCTGTTGTCCTAGCCGTGGCTCTTTCGCTGCTCGCCATTGGTCTTCTGGACCTGCTGATCCTTGGGCCACTCGCGCTGTTTGCTCCCCATGAAGCCTACCTTCTCGGCCTGCTCATAATTGCCGCAGCCGCCCTGGGACAGTCGTTGTGGGTTCTCCCTGGCTTGCTCCTCGCCGGAGCAACTCTCGCGATAGTGCAGGCACGAAGCCGCACTCGCTACCCACGGAGGGGAATGGAACATCACCTGGGGAGCTCTCCTCCATCGGGAGCAAGTGCGGATGCTGAAAGAGGATCAAAGCCGCCGCATTCGGCCACCAATTTCCAACGCGAAAGCGCCGCAGACCACTTCTAGCGCGACATGCTCAGGCAGCCAATTCTCGATTCCCACCTTCACGCCATGTCCTACGTTTCGGCTCAAACCCGTGCATATTTGACCCAATTTACCACATAGACAAGCAGGTGGTGCCAGTCTCATTACCCAACTACACACAACACCCTTGATAGAGTGCAAAAATTTCGGTATGCTCTCCGTAGAGAGAGGCACTTAGAGCTAGCTACTTTGAGAAGTGGGAGCCAAAGAACCCTTGCCCAACTATGGAGATCGACTCTTCTGACGTAAGTGGGGGATGCGCTCTGATCCTTCATAAGCCTATGAGGGTGGAAGTCCCAGACCTTTTGTGTGTAGCTGGGTAAAACGCATCCACGGCTCCCGGCCTCTCTCACCCCAAATTGACTTGTTATCTGTAATGCGATGATGTCTTCTGTGTGGAGGAACACATTCATGGCTCACCCGAAGAAAGCACGTCCAGATCTGGCACTCATCCCAATGCTTCCTCATGAAACCCTCTACATCGGGATCGATGTGGGTAAGTTCAGGCATGTCGCGGGCTTTCTTTCTCGAACCCTGCTCCAGCGACACGAGCGTTTTGAGGGGTGTCCAACATTGACTTTTGAGCAGTCGCGTGAAGGCTTTCGTGCCTTGGTTGACCGCATTGGTGAGTACACGCCACTCGAACAGGCAACGATTCTGCTTGAGCATACAGGCCATTATCACAAAAATCTTGAGCAATATCTGCTGGACTTGGATATTACTGTCTACCGCATCCATGTACAAGAGCGCTCTAATGGGATGATGAAGACCGATAAACGCGATGCCCTTGGCCTAGCAAACCGTCTGTATACTCAATTGGAATTGGGTGCTCAGGTCGCGGATAAAATGCAGTTAGTCCGACGGACTGAGCCGCCAACACCAGCAGCAGCACACCTGCGAGGCTTTATCCAACATCGTTATGAACTCTCGCGCCAGTGTACACAATTGAGAAATAAATTGACTGCCATCTGCGATGAGGTATTTCCTGAGTTTACCCAGATTTTTCACGATCCCAATCGTGAGGTGGCTCTTGCCTTTCGAGAAAAGTTTCCTACCCCACACGAGATTGTGACAGCCAGCCTTTCTGCTCTTCGAGAAGTGCGTGTGAGGTATTTCCCTTCAGAAGCAAACCTGCTGCGACTCCAACAGCTCGCTCGTGAGACCATTGGCATCACCAATGTGGATCGGTTGCGCGGTCTCAAGCTTGAACAAGAGTTGTTAATCAAAGAATTAAGGCTACTTCAGGAACACGTAGAACGACTCGACACGGAAATCGCGGATATTGTGAAGAACTGTCGTGAAGGACAAATCTTGCTCTCGATACCCTCCATTGGGCCAGTGCAAGCGGCGACCATTATTGCCACGATGGGTAATATTGCGAACTTTGAGAAAGCAAGTGAACTCAAGTCCTATTTTGGATGGGCCCCTAGGCAGGATCAAACCGGTGTCTCGTTTGATCGAACAAAGCTTGCGAGAAGAGGTGTACGTCCCATGAAACACATGCTGTATCTGATGGCCGCGCGATCTACCACTTTTGAGTGCGAATGGGCCCGGATCTACCAGCGCCTGCTCCCACGAATGGGAACATATGATGAGAGGACCAAGGGCTACCGTGGCAAGAAGAGAGTCCTTGGGCGGATTGCTGGGCAGATGGCTTCCATGATCTACGCGTTGCTAAAAACAGATCAGGAAACATTGAATAAAGTCCCACCAGGTCAGGAACCCCCTGCTCCCATGCTCTATGATCCAGAAGTGCATAGGAAGCATCAGGAAGGTCACTATCGCTCCCTGAAACCAGGCACTCAGCCGAGAAAGATTCTCCAACTGCCGAAGAAGACGTGATCGCTTGCTCCAACGGAGTCGCGCAAACGGTTCCCGAACGTCCCTCCTGCTGACCGTGAAGAGCATCCTACCGACCTCTCCAACGTCTGCCGCAGCCCGAACCGCGTTCCCGACTCCCGGTGCGGGTTGCTTTCCACAAAGCAGATTGTGTCAAGGCCGCGCAGGTGGTTGTGACATGGGGCAGGGGCGCGCTTGTATAGCCTTGATACGATCTGCTACACTTGGGCAACCGCACGGAAGGCAACATTAAGGGAAAACTCTTCTTTTGGTGTGGATGTTATAAGCCTTACGTCAAGCATCATCTGTTTTACCGAATGAACGTTGAACATGAGCGAGCGGAACGGGGAAGCGTTTTCATCTATGTGAGAGTATAGCATAGGTCCAGTAAGAAGGTGCGTGTTCTCACCTTCACGTTTTGCGCTTGTCTATTCCGTACTCTGGCGTAGAGTGAAATGGCTTGAGAACGTCCCGCGACGTAACGTAAACGTGAACCACTATTACACTCTGGCGGGCTTTGATGAGGGGATTACTATGGGATTAGCAGGCAACTACATCGATTGTGGGAGCAAAGCCACGATCACCGCCGTCGAGATGCATGGCTGTGATTCACAGCCATGCATCTTGATAAAAGACACAAGGACTCATGTGAAAGTGAGCTTTCTCCCAGATCGAGACTATACGAGTGCGAACTACCGTGTGAGGATGACCGTTGTCGTCCCAATCGTCTTGGTGGAGGGCGATGCCTGTGAGAACGGTCCTCTGACTCAGGGAAACCCCCGACGCTTGACTTGGACCTTGATATCGCATCCGACTTTCCTCAGATCAATACCCGTGTCACCATTGTAGTCTACGATCCTGAAGAAGATGGTAGTAACCCCTTCGTGTGCTTGGAGTTTGATGTACAAATCCGCAATGCTTCGTCATAATGCACAGATTCGGGTGCGCCAGCAGACTGATGAGACGCCAGTGTTCTCCGAATAGCTGGGGCATATGGTTTTTCCGTTCGTCTCCTCCACCGTACTCGTAACTGGACAAGCGAAACGCATGGCCCGATTTGAAGATATCCGGGAGTTGCACCAGCAGGGGATCGGTATCCGAGCAATTGCACGAACACTAGGAGTCTGTCGAGCAACGGTCAGACGATACGTAGATGCAGAAACTCTCCCTGAACCCTCTTCTCACTCTCGGCCTCCTGCACTAGGGAGACTTAATCCCTTTCTTCCCTACATTCTCAAACGATGGGCTGAACAATGCTACAATGGAACGCAACTCTATCGGAAGCTCTGTGAACAGGGATATACGGGTTCGCATTCGCTCGTTTCACTGCTGATTGCTGACCTGCGAAAAACCTTACCGCCAACACTGGAACCAGGGGATCAACTAATTCGTCCCGTTGATCCCCGCGAACGGCCTGTGGCTGGAAAACACCATGTTCAGCTTCTTCCAGGACATCAGCAGCTTTCTCCGAAATCTGTCTCCTGGTTGCTGGTCAGTTCTATGGAAAAATTGACTGAAGAACAACAGACCGCATTGAAGCGGGTCTGCCAGGCAGCTCCAGAATTTCAGACGGCGTATGAACTGGTACAAGGTTTTGTCCATATGGTTTGTGAGAGAAAGGCCGAGTTGTTCTCTGACTGGCTTGATCATGCAGAACTGAGTGGTCTCAAGGAATTCAAAGGTTTTGTCCAAGGGATACGACGTGATCACGTCGCCGTTCTCGCAGCTCTTTCGACTGCAATCAGCAACGGACAGACAGAAGGTCAAGTAAACCGCTTGAAGCTCATCAAAAGTCAGGGATATGGCCGAGCGAACTTTGACCTGCTTCGCCTTCGGGTGTTGCATGGCTCTGGGCTGAAAGCTCATCAAAAGTGCGTCTGATCCGCGGGCGTGTGTGACTTTTTTTTGATGATGCCGTCTTACTGAGGGAGACGTGAGCTATACAGGTAGTTTGCCGACGGATTTGGCCCTCTATCACTTGAAGGTCAAGCCCAATCCTGAACTTGTTACGGCCACCTTGTCAGGCTTCTTTGTCCTTAAGCATAGACTCTTTCACGAGTATAGGTGATGAACTTCTGCCGTGACAAGCCAGAGGACAGAACATCTGTCTTGTCATGTGTCCTTGCAATAATCTCTCTGCATCTCCCGTCGTAGCTCTCTGAACTCTCATGATGAGGAGCAACCTTTGAGAGAAAGAATTGATCGCTCCTCTCGTCATTGTGACATGCTTATGCCCGGCAGGGCTGCGAAGACCGTTCGCGTTTCTCATTGGACTGTTGTTCCTGTTGCCTACCATCCATGAGGAGTCCTGGATGAAGTCCGACTCATCCGAGTCGAAAAAGGAGTTTTTTGTGAATCTTCTCAACGCCGTCATTACCTCGTTTGCAGCGGCTCTGGCACTGCTCTTTTCCTTCGTGCCCAAGTTGCTCGGTTTCCTGGTCATCTTGCTGGTCGGGTGGATCGTGGCTACGGCCATCTCAAAAGCTGTAACCTTCCTGCTGAGAAAAGTGGGCTTTGATCGCCTCGCTGATCGCATCGGCCTCTCACGCTTAGGACAGCAGGCAGGAGTCTCACTCGATGCCGCAGGCATTCTGGGCAAAATCGTCTACTGGTTCATCTTCCTCATCTTCCTGGTGCCCGCTGTCGATGCGCTGGGTCTCACCGCCGTCAGCACGATTCTCAATCAGGTCATTGCCTACATTCCGAACGTGTTTGTCGCCATTCTGATCCTCTTCCTGGGGACGGTTGCTGCGACCTTCGTTGCGGACATTGTGCGCGGGGCCACTGGGGGTGCGAGGATGGGCAATCCCACCCTCTTCGCCAACATTGCCCGCTACGCTATTCTCGGTTTTGTCGCCCTGATTGCCCTTGAGCAGCTAGGAATTGCGCCCGCCCTGCTGAACATCTTGTTCACGGCGGTCGTTGGTGCTGCCGCCCTCGCCGCAGGTCTGGCCTTTGGTCTGGGTGGACAGGACACGGCACGCAAGTACCTGGATCGTACCGAGAGTGCCGCAAGTCAAGCCGCTTCACAGGTTCAGGCACAGCAGAGCATGAATCAAGGAAGAACGCTTCCAGCGTCACGCCCTGAGATGCCACGAGGTCGGTAACATACGTCGTACTCGTCCCATTCATAACGAGGGACACTCTATATTATAAAGTATGAGGAAGAGCGTTCCCTAAACGCCTCCTTCCTCACAACACAACAAGGAGAATTATCATGGCAACCCAAGCAACGATTATCGCTGGTGTGTTCGAGCAAGAGGCTCAAGCACGACAAGCTCTCGATGCTCTAAAACAGGCTGGATTTGGTTATGACCAGGTTGGAGTCGCAGTGCAGGGACAGAAAGGGGTCGATCTCAAGAACGACCTTCTCAGCTTAGACGTTCCACGTGAGCAGGCAAACTACTACGCGCAGGAATTCAAGTCAGGGCGCGCCGTCGTCTCTGTCCGACCTGATGGGCAAGAGCAGAAAGCCCACGACATTCTGCACCAGTATGGTGGCTATGACTATGAACATCAGACCGCGGAGACACAGACCGCCGCCGGCTACACGCAGAGCAGAGCAAGCACCCAGCAGGCATACTCCTCTGCTCAAACGGCTGCGAGCGACGTCCAAGATGAATTTCATCAGCCACGTTCGCTGCGGTTACGCGAGGAACGCCTCAACGTGAGCAAAGAACGCGTGCAGAGTGGCGAGATAGGTCTGCACAAAGAAGTCATCACCGAACAAAAGACGGTCAACGTCCCGGTGACGCATGAAGAAGTGGTGATCGAGCGTCACGCCGTGACGGATGGTCAAGCTGAGACGACCCCGATTGGTGAAGGCGAGACCATTCGTGTTCCGGTGAGTGAAGAGCAGGTCAACGTCACCAAGAACACGGTGGTCACAGGAGAAGTCGGCATCGGCAAGCGGACCGTTGAGGAGACCCAACAAGTGACGGATACGGTCAGGCACGAAGAGGCTCGCATTGAACAGGAAGGCAACGTGAACATTCAGGGGGAGATCGATCCCCGAAGACGCTAGTCATCTTCCTTTCCAGAGGAACAAAGAGTGTTGGCAGGCAGGAGTTGTCCTGTCTGCCACCTCCTAAGAGTAAAACTCTTGCGCCCACAAGAGGAGAAAGGAACACTCAATGAAAGACAGCACGCACCTTGTGAAGTCAGCCCTAGCGGAACTCGTCGGCACTTTTTTTCTGACCCTGGCCGCCCTGATTAGCGGAACGCCCTACGTCGTTGGACTCACGCTCGGTGTGTTTGTGTATGCCATTGGCGCGGTTTCGGGATGCAATCTCAATCCCGCCGTCTCGCTTGGCTTGATGGTGACTCGGCGTCTGCCCCTTGTGGTTGGTGCGCTCTATATTATGGTGCAGTTCGCAGGGGCAGGGCTTGCGCTACTGGCCGCGACCTTTACAGGTCATCTTGCAGCCCACTATGCTGCGGGCAGTCCACTCGCGGAGTTTTTGGGCTTTGGACTGTTAATGCTGACCGTGGTCGCTGTTTCGGACAAAAACGTGCCGCAGGCAGGCAGTGGTATTGCGATTGGGGGAGCACTTGCCGCAGGACTCGTGATAAGCCGAGGCATCCTCAATCCCGCTGTTGCTGTTGCGATGGGACAAGTTCTCTCGCCTGCGACCTGGGCGACGCTGCTGAGTGGTGTCTGTTTTTGCTTGCTCTACCAGCTCTATGAGTCAAAGGAGAAGCCGGCAGAGGAAGACGCCAAGCAGAGGAACACCCAACAACGCTTTTCGCAAATGAGAAGCGTTCCACGTGCAAAATAAAGACAAACAGAGAAACAGTATATATTCATATACGCATGCACTTCTCACCTCAGCTGGATTGAGAGGTGCATGAGGCTCCAAGCATCTAAACGGGATGGAGATGATGTATGACGCCTGTACAGGTGTCTCTCAAGAAAGGAATAGACCATGGGAAAATTTATCAATGGACTGCTAATCGGGCTGGGGATTGGGGTACTAGTTGCGCCAATGAAAGGTGAGGAGACACGCCGTCTGGTCAGTGAGCGTATAACGAGCCTGCGTACCTCGCTTCCCAGTGGTGAGCAAACTCCCCAATAGCAACGCCTCGCTTCTGACCCTGTGTCACAGGCGGCAAGCATGCTGAAAGACACCGCAACGCTGGCGCGATTGACAGGAAGCATGCTTGCAGATACTACTCCGCACACGGCTTCCAAGGTAAAGCAAACAAGCCAGGATATGGCAAAGACGACGAAACAAACCGCGCGTTCGACAATGCGTGATACGAGTGGACGTACTACTCAAGGATAAGAGAGAACATCTCTCAAGGAGAACATCTATGTGGCCTTTTGATCAAAACAACCAGCAAATGTACCAACAATATTCTCAGGCGCACGAAGCTGGCGATTACAGCACCATCGATCAGAATCAGGCGATGGGCAATATGCAGCAGTTTATGCAAAATGCACCTGGTGATACGCAGCAACAGGTCTATCAGCAGCACTTTGAGCAAATGCCCTATGAGCAACGCTCGCAATTCTCTCAACAGATGCCACAAGAGTATGGGGTAGACCCCAATAATCCACAGGGCATGGCGCAGGGCTTCTATCAGATGGGGCAGGAGCAACCGGGAATGCTTTCACAGATGTTTGGGCAAGGAGGAGTTTCAGGCTCTTCGATGGGGCAAGGAGGTTTAGGTGGACTCGTGGGAGCCGTGGCGCAGCATATGATGAGCAATCGAGGCGGTGGAAACTTCTAGCAACCGAAGAATGGGAACCAGGAGAAAGAGACACTCGGTCTTTTCATAGACCAAGGCTTAGGCGTATTCACCAGAGCGACCTTTCGCCACGTAGATAGTCTCACGAGGAAGTCGAGTTGTGCTGTACTTCTTCCCCGTTTTTCTCTTCAGGGGTATACTTGCTGACACGCTTTTTGTTATGAGTGAAGAGAGAATTCTTCTTGAAAGGAGAACAAGATGCAGGAAAGAACATTCATCAAAAGAGGAGGGAGTCCAGCCCTCAAATACGGTCTTCTGTTTGGTATTCTTCTTGGCGCATTTCAGGTCGTTCTGAGTTTCCTCACAACCTCCCTGAACTTAGAGAACTTCGCGCTCTATGTTAGCATTCTCGGCATCGTTGTCGCGCTCATCGTCTACCTGCTTGCAGGAAGACGTGCCTCGCAAGAGACAGGCAGAGTAGGGACAGGTGCCTTTGCAGGTCTGTGGACCGGAGTAGTAAGTGTTCTGCTCAGTATTCTTGGTGGACTCCTTCTTGCCTCTCTGCATTTGGGCACCATACGTCAGCAAGCCATAGCCACATCCCAGGCGACCGCCGCTCGGCTCCACCAAGCCGTTCCTATCACTCCCGATCAGCTCTTGCTTTCGACAGTTGCTCTCACAGGTGTTACCGGATTGATCCTGGCAATAGTGCTAGGTCTCATTGTCGGAGCTATTGGGGGGATGATTGGCAGAGGACGTGCCTCGCGTAGAACGCTAGTCGCTCAAGAGAGAACATATGGGGATGTGCCAACTCCACCACAGAGCAGGTAGTTGAGTCATGGTGACTCAGCACCTTTCGGCAAAGGCGTACTCTTTGCTCATCATATTGAAAGTTGCTTCTGGAAGGAAGGAGAACAGAGATGCAGACGAACGATGTGAGCCAATCTCTGTGCGAAGCGTGTTCGGATGATCTGCTTACACAGCGCACGCTTGCAGGAGACGAAGACGCCTTCGCAGTCCTCATGCGTCGCTATCGTCCCTGGCTCTTGTCCTTTATCTATCATCTGACTCACAACGGAGCCGACGCAGAAGATATCGTTCAGCAGGTGTTTCTCAAGCTCTATCTTGCATTACCAACCCTACGGACCGACCAGCCCCTCCATCCCTGGTTGTTTCAGGTCGCTCGCAATCAGTGTCTCGACGAGAGGCGACGTAAACGGGCGTGGTACTTCTCAGAGATTGAAGCAGCGATGGGAACGCATGAATTCCCAGAACTTGCGCTGCTACTCGACCCACACCCCTCACCCGAGGACATCGCAGAGCAACACGAGATGCAGTCCCTGGTCCTGCACGCGATCAATGCATTGCCTGCGAAGTATCGTGCCATCGTCTTGCTACGGTATGGAGAACAGCACAGATTTTCCGAGATTGCTCAGATACTTGGCATCCCTGAGCAAACCGCGAAGACCTATATGCACCGTGCAAAACCGCTTTTACGAGCGGCATTGAGAACTCAGGAACACGGACCTGTTCTGGAGGCCTGTCACGAGACAGAGGATGTCGTGGCACCTGTTTCATTAAAGAGAAAAGAGAAGAGAAGATGAAGACTATGGTGAAAGGACTCCTCCTCGTCTTTCAAAAGTCGCTTCTCCGTTGTCAAGTCGTAGGGATACTCTGAGCAGAATGAAGCCAAAGAGCTATGACTTACAGATAGGATTGATAACTTGTAAAGAGGGCATCGATAGCCAAACTGGCTGCTCCCACCACGCTACCATTGGGAGCCAGTGAAGAAAGCACAATCTCACACATTTCGCGTGGACGGCGCAAGGCCCGTTGGTGAACCACGCGCCGCACCTCCTCCAGAAAGAGTGTTCCGCCAGCAACTGAATCTCCCCAGATGATGATGCGCTGGGGATTGAGCGCGTTGACAATCGCGGCAAGGCCGGTCCCAAAGTGAGCGGCGTGTTGATGGACAAGTGCAGTGGCTTCCAGTCCACCTCCTCGAGCAATGCGAAATATCGCATGGGAAACCTCGTTGATAATCTGAGGCTCCAGTTTCTCCTCTTTCTCGCCATCAGCGCGTGATCGCTTGGGGAGAATCAAGCCTTCTGTTTGCAGAAGAGTTGCATGCTTCCTCTCGTAGGCTCGTTCCACCATCCAGGTGGTGGAAGCAAGAGTTTCCCAGCACCCCCGATTCCCACACTCACAGAGCGGCCCGTCCTCCTGAATCGTCATATGCCCGATCTCTCCAGCACTTTCTCCCGCTCCACGGTAGAGCATATCCTGCAAATAGAACGCTGCTGACACGCCAATGCCACTCTCAACGGTCACAAAATCTGTGCAGTGCTGCCCTTCTCCAAAGTGGCGTTCAGCCAATGCCTGCACATGACAGTCGTTGTCAATCCACACCTCTACTCCCAACCGTGCTTTCAAAAGATCTCTCACGGGCACATCATGCCACTCGGGAAAATGGGGGGCAAAGTGTACCACTCCTGCGCGAAACGAGGTTAACCCCGGCACTCCCACCCCGACGCCCAACAACTGGTCGGTAGTCAAGTGGAGCAAGCTGAGGAGTTCCTGCAATGCATTTGCCAGTAGTATCATGACCGGTTCGGGGCGCCGATCAGTGCCGAGGGAACGTTCTATGCTTCCCAGGACCCGTGCGTTGCCATTCACTATCGCGAGATGGGCCGTATCGACGGTCAGAAAAATCGCTCCACTCTGGACACCATCTGCGTTGAAGCGGTAGAGCGCACCGGGTTTCCCACCACTGGCCGTGGGGGAGGTGACACCAATGCGCTCTGCTAAATCGTGCTCCTCCAGTTCATCTATCAGCTTCGAGATGGTTGGGCGGCTGATACCGCTGGATTGAGCGAGTGCAGGTTTGGTAACAGGACCAAGCTGACGGAGCATGCGTAGGACGGTCAGTCGATTGATTTGTCTGAGGCTTCCAGGAACAGCAGGCCCGCTGAGAAAAGAGGTCACATCTATTGTCTTTCTACTGAGGATGACGTGAGCATGATTGCAGCTCAAGCTTCCTCTGTACATGTACACGTCTTTGTATACTTTTGTTCCTCTGAGTAGTAAGGGAAGTACTACACATTACTAAGAGTATATGCGAGAAAGGAAGAGTTTGTCAAGGTATGACCCCGCAGATGAATGTAGGAAGCGAGTTGGGAGTGTTTTATGGAGTGCATTTTGTTTCCCTCTCTTTGTGAAAACTTTTCCCTAGTACCTGCATTTTCGGCCTATACCGACTTGACAAGCACAAAAAAGTTATGTATACTCATTTTTATGTGTTAGTTAACAAAGTTTCATAACTAACTCGTGGATCGTGAACCTTGCGACAGAGAGTCTCTTGCGTTCTGCGGATACGGTCCTACAGCTTTGTGATCAATGGAGGTCACAAACACACGAATGTTGTTTTTTCTTGCTTAAGGAGGATCTTATGCCCAGATTGACAACGCGCTTCCTGTTTGTTCTTCTTATTTTGTGCCTCAGTATTTCCGTCCCCTTTTTCGCTCCACCCATAGCACGTGCTGCAAGCGGTCCTAGCGTGAGCACCTGGCTCACAACCGCGAATGGACAAAGTCTGTTAGCTCCTCAATCCAACCAGAACTTCGTACCAGGAGTTGGTACGACTGGCTCAATCATCACTGTGAACGATCACCTACAGTATCAGCAAATGGTCGGCTTTGGCGGTGCCATGACCGATTCTTCAGCCTATCTCATTGATAAAGTATTGACCCCCACGGAACGCACTACCCTCATGCAGAAGCTGTTCGGCTCGACCGATGCTGCTAGCATTCATATGAGCTTTGCTCGTATTCCTATGGGGTCATCTGATTTCTCGGCCACTCCGCTAGCGAATCCTGCTCCCTATTCGTATGATGAACCATCTCAGGGTCAGACGACCGATCCTAATCTGGTCAATTTTTCGATCAGCCATGACAACGCGTACATCACACCTACCCTCCGTCAGGCTTTGCAGATTAATCCCAACCTGACCTTCATGGCTAATCCTTGGAGTCCCCCCGACTGGATGAAAACCAATGGTTCAATGATTGGCAATACGAATGGTCAGAATGGAACGCTTATCACCGCCGATTATGAGCCGCTGGCACAATACTTCGTCAAGTTCATTCAGAACTATCAGGCACAGGGCGTTCCGGTCTACGCGATCACGCCCCAGAACGAGCCACTGTACATTCCTACAGGGTACCCAGGTATGAGTTTCTCTTCCACTCAAGAGGCTGCCTTCATCAACAATAATCTGGGACCAGCGCTGGCGAATGCACATCTTTCGACCAAGATATTAGGTTATGACTTCAACTGGTACAATACGACCTACCCGACAGATATCCTGAAGAACGCCGGTTCCTATGTCTCTGGGACTGCCTGGCACTGTTACGGTGGCAACCCTACAGGGATGACGACCGTCCACAATGTCGATACATCGAAGGATGTTTATGAAACCGAATGTTCTCCCGGCATCATCGGGTCCGAAGTGATCGATGAGACCTTGAATTCTGTGCAGAATTGGGCCAAAACTGTTCTCCTGTGGAATATTGCCCTGGATCCTCACAACGAACCTAGAATAAGTGGAGGCTGCGGTGCCTGCACAGGTATGGTTCAAATTGATCAAAACACCCACGCTATAACCTACACGAAGAGTTACTATCAGCTCGGTCAGGTCAGTAAGTTCGTGCTGCCCGGTGCCTATCGCACGAACTCAGTGAGCTTCGATGGCCGTCTCAACACCGCTTCGTTCACCAATCCTGATGGCAGTAAAGTGTTGGTCGTTCACAATACGTCTTCCAACCCAATCACCTTCAATGTCAATTGGGATAATGCACAAACGTTTTCTTACCCTTTATCCGCTGACGGTATCGTTACATTTAAATGGAGTGGCAACACGGTTCTTAACAGTGCCATTTCTATCAACGCCGGAGGAGCCGCGACTGGTTCTTTCAGCGATGACAGCAATTACACCGTTGGCTCTACCTATTCGACATCCGCGAGCATCAACACCGTTGGAGTGACCAATCCCGCTCCCCAGGCCGTTTACCAAACCGAGCGCTATGGCAACTTCGCCTATACCATCCCTGGACTCGCTCCTGGCGGAACGTATAAGGTTCGCCTACACTTTGCCGAGATCTATTGGGGCAGTAGCGGGAAGCGGCTCTTCGATGTGACGATCAACGGCCAGCGGGTCCTAACCAACTTCGACATCTATGCCACTGCCGGAGGAATCAACAAAGCTATTGTCGAGCAGTTTAGTACCACCGCTGATAGCACGGGTCGGGTGAATGTCCAGTTTAGCACAGTACTTGACAAGGCCAAGGTGAGCGGCATCGAGGTAACTACTTGAGAACAAAGCAAATTCACCTTTCTCTTCTCCCATTGGGTACCCTGACATTTCGACACCGTGAGTAAAACAACACATATGAACCGCTAGCATCTATCAGATGATGTAATGTTCTTGCAGCTCAACAACCTGCACAGAGCATTACATCTCGCCTTTTCATCGAGAGCGAAACAGCACTTACTTTACTTCAATCACACACAGCACCAGCCCACCTGTCCGAAAATCCCAATTGTATCAAATATTTACCCCTGCATTATTTTAGCCTATATGGCCCTGCGTTAAGGAAGGAGTTTCGTAGCTTACACATGAAAAATTCGCACAGGATAGTAAACAAACATGCTTCACCCAAATGAGGCATATCCTTGCCCATTCCACAGGCTGATTTGGCCCGCAGAATCGCACGGACGAACACTCAATTAGGAGAACTTGTGAGCGTGCTTCTCCTCAAATTCCTCTACCGTTAGCCCATAATTGAGTACGTCAACGTATTGACCTTTGGTAAAACCAGCCCTGCGAATGCATCCCTCCAATTGGAAACCAAGATGTTCATGCAGACCTCTCGAATCTTCGTTGAAGCTGGCTACCTGAATAGTGACCTTCTGATAGCGCAATTCTTGAAAGAAATAGCGCAGCAGGAGCAAAACGGCCTCGCTGGCATACCCTTTCCGTCGATACTCTTTCGAGATGGCAAGCCCATACCCGAAATGCCCCACACGTGGATCGCGATCATGTGAGCCAATCCTGCTAACCACCGTGCTATGGGAAGAATTAAGCCAAAGGTTAATTGGAAATCTTATTTTTTACTGATCCCGCGACAGGTTCAAGCTTGATAAGAATTGATGTAATTGAGGATGACTTGATATACAGATACATATAACTGCAATATAATTATGTTGCCCTTCATGTCATCAACGTTGGAATCGGGCCATCATGATATCCTTGTTTCCCTTTTATTCTTTTGGAGACCAAAACCTCTGTCTTCAAGAGTACTTTTAGAAAATGTCAGGGAAATGTCAGGGAAATGTCAGGGCATCTCTCTCAATTTCCATGTATACTTCCCTCGTACCTTGTGCAGGTACCCGTGACTCCTCTTTATGAAGGGCAGGGAGATTTTCTCTCCGTACAGAAAGAAACTATCGTGAAAAGGTCAACCATCTCGTTCAAACAGTTCAATAGATGTCATTCCATTCGCTCCTCTTCCTTTTTCCTTGGTCTCGCAATTGCAAGCATTCTTGTCGTGTTCTCCCTTGCTGTCCCTGCCTTGAGTGCCCATGCAGCAACAACTGCTCCAGCGAGGACGACAACACCGCGCACAGCGGATACGAGTGTTCGGTGTTCTGGTGTGTTTCAGAATAATGGAGCAACAGGCAATCATGCTTGGAATTATACTGCCAATGGAGATCCGAACGATGGGTGTAATAGCAAAGCATGGGAGGCAGTCACTGCAACTCCAGCTAATGCAGATTATCATATGGGCAGTATTACGAGTGCTGCTAACTATGAGTTAGATGCTTACATTCCTTCCAACGCGAGTGCGTACATGAACTATGATATTTATCAAGGCACGACGATGTCAACCTCATTGGCCTTTAATCAAACACAGCATGGGTGGCAAGTCATAGGAAACTTTACTGTGACCATGATCGGTGCTGGACTCACAATCCATGAGCGTACTGGTCAAGTCACTGGCGGCCTTGTGATGGCACATGCGGCTATCCGTTTAGTCTTCAAAGGTCGGCCGAGTAACCCTCATGCCCCAGCGTGGCGCGCAGAAGGACAACCATATATCCATATCTCTTCCTCTTACGAGGCAAGTGTTGACTCGAAGATGGATTCAGATCCGTCAATAAGCGACGCAGACAAAGCCAGTATTCATGGCGCGGCGGACGGGTATAATGCTCAATCGCTTGCAGAAAGAGAGTATCAGGGACCTGGCTCTCATTCCAGTACCTCTTCAACGACACGCTCGATTGTCCCTTCAGCGAGTGGCACTTTCCAGAGTTATACACTTATTCAGTGGTGGGGGTATCAAACATTCCTGAATGAGCAAGATACACTGCAGCTAGACTTTGATCTGAAGGCAGGAGTTGCTGGCGCAGCACTTATTACAGCTATTTGCGCCGGTACCCTTGCACTAGCGACTGGGCTTACAGGAGTAGTTCCTTGCGTGGCAATTGGCGGTATTGTTGTAGCTGCACTAGCGTTTGATTCAGCAGTCCTAGAGGCTATAAATAACTCTTGCGGCAATATTGGTATTCAAGTAGACAGCACTGGAACAAATTCAGCAGCATGGTTCTATCAAATTTGTTAAGTGTGTGTACTTGAAGTTTGTACGAAGCATATGTGTTAGGGACATGTGAGGGGTGTGGCTTAATGCATATATCTTCCTCATAGCCAGGAGATGCTCTCTCTTGATCTTTTCCTGGCTGTCTCTCTGTATCAATAAGTAGATAGAGCTATCTCATAGAAGTTAGCTGAATTGGACAAATAATGAGTCAGCAGCATGTATCAACCCTCGGTTCAGTTTTATCTTTGGTACTTGTTGATATACTTATTTGGATAGCGGTTTACCGCTACCCAAAAGGTCAAAATCGTAGGCTTCTCTTCGTTGGAGGAGTTGGGGTTCTTGTAGCGATTGTTTTACTCTTATCTACGTTTGCTTTTTCTTAGGAGAGAGGATATAAATCATCTCTTTTTGATCCTGATAGACATACTGCATACTTCTTGTAGGATACTTGCTATTGGGGGTCGAGTACTAGTCATACGGAAAACAACGATAAGGCCGAAAAGGAGTGGTTAACATGGTTTCTCAGGGCTTTTGAGACCAGCGATAAGAGATGCGTACAAGTGGTTTCCTCTCAAGAACACGCATTTTTTACTTCTCTCGCAGCTTTTTTGCTCCTTCACCTCCTCTACAATCCTTATCGTTGTTTTCCGTATGACTAGTACTCGACCCCCATGTTCAACGAAAACTATGGACACTCGTGAGAGGTTTTGAGCGTGGAAGAGACGCCCGTAGACATGTATGGATGGGCTATGCCGATGGAGAGATTCGAACCCTCAATCCTTTCGGAACTTGTTTTTGAGACAAGCGCGTATACCGTTCCGCCACATCGGCCTGTATTCGTGTGTGCTATGATAGTACACTGGCAGGTAAAAGTCAAGCTTTTTTAGCTACTCTTTGCCTGCGTAAGCCAGTTCCAATTGCTTTGTTATTTATGCCTCGACTTTGATGGAGTCAAACACACCGATGTTGCGAAACTTCTGGTAGCGTTTCTCTAACAAGGTCTTCGTCGATGCTTGTTGTAGTTCAGCAAGGTGTTTGAGCAGAGCTGCTTTGAGGTTGTCCGCCGCCTGTCGATGGTCGCGATGTGCTCCACCAAGCGGTTCTGGAATCAGTTCGTCTACCAGGTTGATCGCTTTTAATTCTTTTGCGCTAATACGCATAGCTTCGGCTGTTTGGGCTGCAAATGCTGTGTCACGATACAAAATAGAGGCCGCAGCCTCCGGTGCTGCCACACTGTAGGTGGTATGTTCTAACATGAGGATACGATCCGCGATACTGATGGCTAACGCTCCACCACTGCCCCCTTCACCTATGACAATGGCGAGAATGGGCGTTTGTAACTGTGCCATGAGATAGAGGTTTTCAGCGATAGCGGTGGATTGCCCACGCTCTTCATCTCCCAGTGTGATAGATGCACCCGCCGTGTCAATGAGCGATACAACAGGTATGCCGAATTTCTCTGCTTGCCGCATGAGACGATTAGCTTTTCGATATCCTTCTGGATGAGGCATACCTGAATTGCGGAATATCTTTTCTTTGGTGTCACGCCCTTTTTGTTGACAGACAAGCATAATTGTCTTGCCATCAAGTGATGCAGGCCCTGCCATAATCGCATGATCGTCCGCAAAAGTACGATCTCCATGTAACTCGAAGAAATCGTCGAAAACCAGATTGATGTAGTCAGCCGCATACGGGCGGTCCTTGTGCCGCGCCACTAATACCGTTTGCCACGATGAAAGATTTCTATAGATTTCCGCTGTGCGTTGTCGTAACTCACGCTCTGTCTCTTGCAACTGTATCTGCTCGTCTGCTTTCAAGCGATCACCTTTACGCTGCAAGCCAACAATCTTTTTCTCTAATTCTGCCAGTGGCTTCTCAAATTCAAGGTCGTAAGCCATCACGTTCCCCTCTCACGGTGTATCTTGTTGTCATCCCCAATGTTTCTCTCTCAGGTCGTTGACTTGCTCAAGCATAGAAGCGCAAGAGACGGCTAAGTGTCTGTCGCAAATCTTTTCTATGCACCACCTCATCAATCATGCCATGTTGATAGACAAACTCGGCACTTGCCGTCCCTTCGGGCAACTTGATGTGCATGAAGCCCTCGATAACGCGGGGACCCGCAAAACATACTAATGCACCTGGTTCGGCAATAATGATATCGCCAAGCATTGCGAAACTTGCTGTCACGCCGCCTGTAGTTGGGTCGGTTAAAAGGCTGAAATACGGAAGTTTTGCCTCTTTAAGTTTTGCCAGCGCAACCGACGTCTTCGCCATTTGCATCAATGAATACAAGCCCTCTTGCATACGCGCACCACCAGATGTTGACGCGATGAGTACAGGAGTATGTTGCTCAATTCCTAACTCGATGGCTCGCGTAATCTTCTCTCCAACAGCAGAACTCATACTACCACCGATAAAATTGAAATCCATCATTGCTAATGCCAGTGGCTTTGTCTCGATAGTCGCGTGACCAGTAACGACGCCCTCGTTTAATCCCGTCTTTTGTCGTTCTTCCTGCGCTTTACCTGGGTATGATTGAGAGCGAACAGAGAAGCTAAGAGGGTCTGCCGAAATGATATCAGCATCCGTCTCGACAAAACTCTCTGGATCTGCCAAAAGCTCGATGCGTTCATAAGCCGTGAGCTTGAAATGATAGCTGCAACGCGTACACACTTTAAGATTCTTTTCCCAATCGCGCCCATACAAAATTTCCCTGCACTTAGGACATTTCACCGCTAAATTACCAGGGAGATTCTGCTTTGATCCGTTCGTAGACATATCCTGTCCGGTAGAGGGAACAGCGGCTTCTTTGACCATCCGATACCTCCTTGTTACTCTTGCTCGAAGAGTGCGTCAACAAAACTCTGTGGATCGAAGGGAGCTAGGTCTTCAACCTTCTCGCCTGTGCCGATAAATTTGATAGGTACGCCAAGATCGTCGGCAACAGCGAAGGCAAAGCCACCTTTAGCAGTGCCATCAAGCTTCGTAATGATGACTCCAGTGAGACCGATGTCTGCTGCAAACTGACGTGCTTGTAACAAGGCGTTTTGTCCAGTGGTCGCGTCAATCACCATGAGTAGTTCATGGGGGCCGTCGGGAACGAATTTCTGAATAACTTTATTCAGTTTCTTTAATTCTTCCATCAAGTTGTATTTGGTGTGTAGTCTCCCCGCTGTATCGACGATCAGTACATCACTCCCGCGCGCATGTGCGGCCTGGATTGCATCATACACAACCGCCCCAGCATCTGACCCTGGATTTTGACGAATTACAGGCACCTCAATACGTCTTCCCCACTCTTCAAGCTGATCGATGGCTGCTGCACGGAATGTGTCACCAGCAGCGAGTATAACTTTGCGTCCCTCGCGTGAGAGCCGATACGCCATTTTTGCAATAGTCGTTGTCTTTCCTGACCCATTTACTCCAATGACAAGAATGACGGTCAGCGGCGACTGTTTGGAGAAACGAAGTGGGGATGGTTTACCGAGAAGTTTTGTCATCTCTTCGCGCAACACACGTTTGAGTTGTGACCCATCACGGATGTTCTCTGCCGCAACTCGCTCACGTAAGCGGTCCATAAGCCATAAGGTCGTGCTAGGGCCGACATCAGCTTCAAGAAGCTCTTCCTCTAAATCATCCCACAAAGAATCAGTGATCGTATCGTTTTGTTCAACGGTCGTGTTAATCTTGGTGAACATCTGGCGTGTGCGTTGTAAGAAACCAAAGCGTTGCTCTGTACGCTGTTCGGCTTGTGGCTCTGCTGCCACTTCTGTCTCTTTGTTAGGCTCTTCTTCTGGTTTACGTCCGAAGAATCGATTGAACACGACAACTCCTTTATAACATATGTATAGTAGAGCAGTATTTTATTCTTTTCTATAGAAAGAAGAGGGCTGCATTTCACCACACAATACAGTGTTGTGACCGTCCCTCTGAGAAGATATAAGGCAAAAGCAAGAAGGGATACAACTTGGTCTCTTGCCTTCTGCTTCACGCACAGCGAGCGGGTATCAAGCCGCTCACATATGCACCGTTGTAACTCTACCCTTATTGACGACCGCTACGGTACGAATGGAGAGAGCCATCGCTAATCGGTTCATTAATAATGATATCACCATTACGGATTTTGATGTTGTATAAGCACGAAGGATTGGTGCAAACCCAGGCCTTGTACTCAATAGAAGCTCCCTGGCTACCGAAATCCGAAAGCGGAACCAGATCACCTTCACCACATTTGCGACAGCGGGGAAATGCGTTTTCCACGAAATCGTCTCCTTCCTTCTCTTTGGAGGTCTATCGCTTGTTTTATTATAGTAGCAAGCGAGGCTTAGCCAAAATGTAAGCCGAGGGGGAGCCTCCGCCACTGCATCCGCATCCCCACAGCAAGGGACAACCCATGCCCTTCCTATCATACCACAACTCTTGTTCTCTGTCAGCAGGTTTGTGAAGAAAACTTCATTGTCTGTGCCAATGAGTCCCTTCTTTCATTACTAACGAAACAAACGCTTTTTGGGAACAGCAATGAAATATGAAGAAAAATAGGAAAAAGTACTGCGTAAAAATCCTCATTGGTGGAAATATCTTCACTGCTTCCTTCCATAAAAATGCTCGTCAATTCCTCTCATGTCTCTTCAAAAAGTTTTTATTGTCAACAAATATATAGGTGGAAATGTTGAAACACCATGAATATTCTTGATACATGATGCCTGTCGTACGTTTTGGCACGATTATTGCAATGAAGAATTACAAGGACATAATTATGAAACAAAATTTATTTTTCTTTGTCTTTTACATCTTGCACACGCAATTAGGAAAAGGAGTCCCTCTCATGACTGCTAGAAAAACAAACGTATCAACCTCTGCGCGTACAGCCTTACGCTCATTGCATAGAGATGAAGATGCACCACTGACTACTGCTAGAAAAGCACGCACGAAATCATCCTCCTTTGAGAAAAGCTATCTCACAAACGATAATGATTTCGACTTTGGCTTTGACGATATTGTGGATGAGTTAGGAGAAGACGAAGACGATGAGCAGGAGAATCAGCATACTATACAGGATGATTCTGTAAAGCAGTATCTGAAAGAAATTGGCACCTATCCCTTGCTGAGCGCAGCGCAGGAGTTAATGCTCGCGGAACGTATCGCACGTGACGATCAGGTTGCCTATCAAATGCTCATCGAGGCAAATCTTCGTCTCGTTGTCAGTATTGCGAAACGCTATGCCAATCAAGGGTTGTCGCTGCTAGACCTTATTCAGGAAGGCAATTTCGGCTTGATGCGTGCCGCGCAAAAGTTCGACTATCGACGTGGTTTTCGTTTTAGTACCTACGCAACCTGGTGGATCCGTCAGGCGATCAGTCGTGCTATTGCGGAGCATTCACGCACGATTCACATTCCGGTGCATGTCGTCGAAATCATTTATAAAATCAAGCGTGTTGCGCGTCGGATGTATCAGGATGAGGGCATAGAGGCATTACCAGAGCAGATTGCTGCCGAGATTGGATTGCCGAAAGAGCGTGTTGTGGAGCTGCTGAACATTTCCGATCAACCAATTTCTCTCGATGCGCCGATGGCTGACGACGAGCAATATCATCTCGCCGATACCATTGAAGACGTGATAACCGCTTCACCTGTCGATCAAGTCGCGCACCAGATGCAGCGTACATTTATTGAACAGTCGATGGCTATTCTCAATGAACGCGAACGGACCATCCTTGAAATGCGCTATGGCTTGAAAGATGGACATTCGCATACACTTGATGAAGTGAGCGTTTTTTTCAAGCTGACTCGTGAGCGTATTCGCCAGATAGAGGTGAAAGCTCTACGCAAGATGCGCTATCCCGAACGCTATGAGAACAATGTACATGACCTTTTACACGCATAAGAAAGAGT
>JAABUU010001235.1_pt1 | contig 44906 bp, 38 predicted proteins | sample 5559301 | NCBI WGS metagenome assembly JAABUU01 (sample SAMN10711884, study PRJNA513360) | rock metagenome | isolation source: Antarctica rocks | place: Antarctica: Victoria Land, Richard Nunatak white | reverse complement strand
AGATAGATAGATAGATTTATTACACTACGCAGCCCCAGCTAGGCTGATGAGCGTCGGTCCTTAGTAATCAGGTCATGTTGTCTCATGCACTCATACGTGAAACAGGCCACACCATACTGGTCTGCCTGCCACATGAACAGCTTCACCGTGCGCGGTGAGGTAAACATACCTTGCTCCCATAGGGGGCTTGCCAGACAGCCAAACCCTTGAAACCAGGCAGGGACACTTATGATCCAAACAGAGAACGTCACAATGCTGCTATGCGTGCCTAGCGCCGGCAGTAAGATAAGGCAGGCTCAGCCGCACCGGCGCAGGCGCGCGCGCGTCTGCAGTAGCGGCAGCGTTGTCGTGCGGGCTGTGCGCTGGCAGGTTGCTGCTGCTGGCCCGGAGTGCGGCTGCGCCAGGCGGCTGGGCGCCGCCTGTGGCCGTACCGGCTGGGCGGTCCGGTCCCACGGCGCGCAAGAATGGAAGATTGTGTGATGGACGTGTGCTGCCCAATGAACTGCATGTGCATCCAGCCCACATGACCAGGACGCCGTGGCCGCCCAGCAGCTAGGTGGGCATGTGTTTCTCCGCACCGCAGCAGATGACTTCGTGCCAGCTGCCTCCGCCGCTCTCCAGACAAGGTGGTTGGCACAAAGTCTTCCACAGTATGGGGAGAAGTACATGCCCGCCGAGCTGCAGGCCCACGATGGCATGCTGCGCGCTGGCCAGCGCCGCCTCGCACTGCTCAGCGGCGTCGCGCGGCGGCCAGGTCTGCCTTGCGCTGCGTGGCGGCGGCGGCCACCCCGCGCTGCGCCGCGCCCCGCTGCGTTGCGCGCCTCTGACTCGTCCTGCGCGGTCGTCAACTGGGCCTGCACGGCGGCCAGGTCGTCGCGCGCGATCTGCAGCGCGTCGACGCTCTCCTTGGCCGCCTGGCCGGCGTGCGGGCCCAGCTGACGACCGCGGAGGACGAGTCGGAGGACCGCGGCAAGCAGCGGGACGCGGCGCAGCGCGGGGTGGCCGAATCCGCCAAGCAGCGCGAGGCGGACCTGGCCTTGGCGCGCGACGCTGCCATGCAGCGCGGGGCAGAGCTGGCCAGCGCGCGCGCTGCGGCCAAGGCAAGCGGCAAGGCGCTGCGGGCCCCGCGCGACGACCTGGCCGCCGTGCAGGCCCGGGGTGCATGGAAGTATGCAGTCCGCATCAGTGTGGTTTTGGACTGTGTCTCAAGCGCACACGCTGTGAGGTCGATATGGGCAGCATGCGGCGCTTGCACTGGCCGCTCGCGCTGACCCAGCGTAGGCTGGCTCGGCGGTTGTCCACCTTGATCTGGGTTGAGTCGGTCGAGCGTCCAGCCGGGGCGCTCTCGGCCGGGTCGATATCGTGCAGAGCACAATGCCCGCCGTGCCGCATGTGCCCTTCCAGCGATAGTCGCCATTGAGGTAAGCCTGCACAGCCGCTCATACCTTTATGAACGGTTGGCTGCAGTGCTCTCTGTTGAAGCCTTGAAAGGCACGGCTCTGGCTTACACCAGGAAAATTGAGCAAAATAGGGCAAGGTGCTTGTGCGCATTCCATAGCAGACTGCGTTAATGCGCGAAGCAGCGCTGATAATGTGTAAGCAATGATTTTTCAGGATTTCAGCATTGTTTTCAGAACAAACAATTAATCCAGCCACCGCTAAGCTGCCTCTCATGTTCGTAGGGCGCATGCCCCGTAGATGATGCAAACAGCAGGCGCACATCAATCAAACGCATGGCTGTGCCCAACACTAGCCCAACAAAGACAAGTCCTGTCTGCTCACGAAAACAGTCTGCTCACGAAAAGTCCTGTCTGCGCGTTTGATAAGGCACGACAGAAGCAAAGCCACGGTGTGGTGATCAGCCCTTGAGCACATGCCATGCTACTTTCAGCAAGAAGACCAGGATACCAATAAGCTCAACCACTGACCCATTTAACGGCCAGCCTGACCAAGTCCGCCATGCTGTTGAGCACGATGGCTGATCCGAACCCACTGGTCGTCCTGGTAGTGAGTGCATGCTAGCAACAAGGACAAGTCCTGTCCTAGACAAGTCCCGTCTATGCTAGGCCAAAAAAAAAGGTGGGCAAAAAGTAATGGTTCGAGTTGAGGCTGAAGCGACTCGAACGCTCGACCTGCTGGAGCTTCCATTTCTGGAATCAGCCGCTCTAGCCAATCTGAGCTACAGCCCCCAACCCTATTCCGCTGGGGGGTATGCTGTCATTCCAGCAATTGGCAGTGGTAATATGAGCCAGGACACATGCATGTCAGGTGCAGTGCTCAGGCTGACTCAGTTGCAATGCACGGCAAGCTGGGCACAGACTACTGGGCAATTGCACAGCACCATAGGCGGTGATATTGCTGTGGGAGGCGTTATTTACCAGCTGCAGGATCCAATGCTTGTAATTCCGCATGGCCTTGTTCCTCCTTGGCATCCGCGCGCTATGTTGGCCTCGCTGCCGCCTGTCTCGGCACTACCACACAAAAGCGCGCAACGGCACTTTCGAGCTGCTCTTGCAGGCCCGCCACAAGGACGTTGCTGCCCTGTTTGAGCAAAAGCTGCTCCCCATGTCCCTCTACCTTGGCCTGAAATATGCTTGTTTCAGCGCATTCAGCACGAAACATGCGACTGCCAAAGCTTCCAAACGGCCCACGCAGGCCTCAAGAGTATTGCTACACTGTGTGCGCAGAGCAAGCCCAAGCAAGCACCCTGCCGCAAGCGCGCTTCCTCCACACTGCAATTCTGTGAGAAAAGGCGGTGCGGGACAGGGACTGGATAACACTTAATGCAGGCTTCAACCCAGCAGGCATGCGGTGCATCGAGCCAGACAAGCATGTCCCATATACCCTGCGGCGATAGGTCCAGGGTCCCGCTTTCAAAAACTGCCCAAGCTGCGCACCGATAAAAACACCTCATCCTGACGCCCCAGCCAGCCATCTGCCCAGCTCCTGCACACGCCTGCGCCCGCTCACGCCCGCCCCAGAGGGTCTTCGCAGCCAGCCACCACGGAGTCCAGCGTGATGGTGCGCTGCATGCAGCTGCAGCGCCTTAGGCGCTGCATGCTCTGCACAATCCGCAGCCGGGCATGCACTGATCCGCCTGGCACCCCCGTGCGCAGAGCTATCGCAAGGTGCCCGCCGTGCGGCGGGACGCCAGAAAACCCGGCGGGCGGCCACCCGGCCTGACAGAGGAGCAGAAGCAGGAGATCAGGTGCGCGGGGCTGCCGGGGCCGCCGCGCTGCGTGCGCTGAACCCGGCGCGTTGACCGCGGCCCCCGGGGCGCCGCAGGGAGGCGTTTGACCTGTTCGACACGGACGGCTCCGGCGCGATCGACGCCAAGGAGCTCAAGGTCGCGATGCGGTGCGCGGCCGGTAGGCGGCGCGGGTCGCCGGCGCGACGCATGCGCCCGGCGGCGTTCACGCGGTGCGCGCGCGCAGGGCGCTGGGCTTCGAGCCCAAGAAGGAGGAGGTGAAGAAGATGATCGCGGACATCGACAAGGACGGCTCCGGCACCATCGACTTTGAGGACTTCCTGGGCATGATGACCACCAAGATGGGCGAGCGCGACAGCAAGGAGGAGATCCTCAAGGCCTTCCGCCTGTTTGACGACGACGAGACCGGCAAGATCTCGTTCAAGAACCTCAAGCGCGTGGCCAAGGAGCTGGGCGAGAGCATGACCGACGAGGAGCTGCAGGCGCGCGCCCGGCTCCCTGCTCTGGCATCAGCAGCCGCGCCGTGCGTGGTTGCGAGCGCGCGCCCTATTTGCTTGTACGGCAGCAGCCGCGCCGTGTGTGGTTGCAAACGCTGTACTCTCGCGCGTCTCGGGCGCGGCTGCTGTCCGCGGCCTGCGCAGCGCTGGCTCGGCGCTCGCAGTCGTGCAGTCAAGAGGGACAGCCCGTGCTGCGCCTCAGCGCACGCCCCGAACCCAGCGTGTGTGTCTGGAACGATCTTCTGCACAGGCAGGCCTGATGGCTGGCTAAGTCGTTTCACAGAATCAGCATTCCCGCTGTCAGCGGCGCGTGAGGCGATGCGTTGTATGTTCATGCGAGTGGGGCGACGCGAGGCGCGATGCGCGCGCGCGCGCGCAGGAGATGATCGACGAGGCGGACCGCGACGGCGACGGCGAGGTCAACGAGGAGGAGTTTATCCGCATTATGCGCAAGACCAGCCTGTTCTGAGCGTGCGCGCGCGGCGCTGCGCCTGCGCGCGGCCGCCCCGCAGCGCGGCCAGCGGCAGGGGTTGCCGACGCCGTGCTGCGGCCGGCCGCGCCTCCGCTTTGCTGTTGCGTCGGGTTGCAGCGAGGGCTCGGCCGCGCGTGCTGGGCACACGCGGTTGCCCTCCTAGTGGCCAGGGGCGTGCTTGCGCGACCTGTGCAGCGGTGTGCTGGCCGCTGTCGCGAGCTCGCGGACGCATGGCCGCGCGTGGTATTGCGCGCGGGCTGAGAGGTGGGCGTGCTGTGCGGGGCTCTCTGGCCGCGCTGTGGGTAAGCCAGCCGGCCAGCCTGCCCTGCACATGTATGCATGCTTCTGCCACGGCCCATGGGTTGACGGAGCCTGTCAGTTGCGAGGGCCGGAGCCCGTGACTGGCCTCTGGATGCTGTGTCATGTGCGGCACGCTCCGGTGGCGCTCGGTCTCTGTCTGTTTAGGGGCACCTGCGAGCCGGGGGCGCCGCGGGGCTGCTTGGACAGCCTTGACAAGAGCGAGCAGCTCTTACTGTCGCATGAATCTGCTTGAACTTACACACTCCCGCGACCGCTGCACCTGCCTAGTCTGAACCCTCAAGAGTGTCCTGTGCGCTACGTCCAAGGTGTACTAATAAGCGGGGGGGGGGGGGGGCGGGTGGGGAGGCAACCAAACTGGTCACGCCGCAGCAGTGCTGCAGCAGGGCGCCTAGCTCTGCTCTGCTGGAGATGCCAGCAGTGCGCCACGACCTCCTGCAAGTGGCCACTGTCGAGACCGCACGCTGTAAAAAACCGTCCCAGCTATGCTACGGCATGCCCGTGCGATTGGATTCGCTTGTCCTCAGGGAAAGAGCTGGCAAACCCTGGCGCTTTCCGCCAGCAACATGCGCTCACCCAGCGTAAGCATAGGCATACGAGCCCTCCTCATTACCCGCTGGCGACCTAGGCACCCAGCACTGGGCACAGTCTGCAGGCGTGACGGCAAGGTGGCAGCGCCCGGCCTTGCACCAGACATGCCCCAGGCGCGGGCGCATACCCGGCATCCGGCCCTCCAAGCCGCCAACACCGGGCAGCGCCGGCCGCGCCCCGGCGCCAACAAGCAGCATGCTCCGTAGGCAATGCTGAGCGTCCAGCATAGGCAGCCTGCCCGCATGGGTTGCGCCCTGGCATGCGGCCCCCGGCGTACGCCCAGGCAACCATGTTTACAGCGCCGCAGCGCTGCCGGGTGGCAGCCCGCGCTCAGACGCCCCAGTCGCCCTGCGCGTCGTCGCCGTCCCAGCCGTGCAGCGCAATGTCCGGCGTGCCGCCCGCGTCGCCGCCGGCCGCCGGCGCGCCGCCGGCCGCGGCGGCCGCCGCGGCCTTGGGCGCGGGCGACAGCGGCTCGCCGGCCGGCAGGCCCTCCAGCGCGGCCGCGCCCTCGCCTGGCAGCAGGCGGCACGAGTCGTGTGAGCTAACAAGCACATCGGGCCAGGCCAGCACGCCGAGCGGGCAGAGCAAGCTGGGCGCAAACCGCCACGCTGTGAACATCATGGACACTGCCAGCTGACGGGCGAAACTGCGATGCGGCGGTCCGACAGCCTGCCTAAATAGGACCAGGTTCCAGCTGCGGCGCTGCCAACACATGCATGCCGACTGGAACTGGGCGGGAGCGTGCATGGGCAGGAGGCGCGGCCGCGGTCACCTTCGGCGCTGGTGGAGGCAACAACGGCGTCGCCACCGTCGCCGTAGCTGCCGCCGGCCTCCTCGTCGTCACCGCCCACGGTCTCGTCGTCATCATCGCCAAAGCCAAACTTCTCCTCCACCTGCCGCGCGCCGGCAGCGCGCTGCTGCAGCGTGTGTGCAGAGGTGGCAGTGGTGGCGCTTCCCTGGACAGGCCAGTGACGAGCCTGGCGCTGGGCGCAAGCCAGCGCGCCCAACCGGCGCACGCGCTGCGCACCTTGCATCAAGCAGGTGCACTGCCAGCGGCCCGCGAAACGTGCGCTGCGCGCTGTAAACAGAGCCGGGATACCCTGGTATCGACATGATGCCCGATGCCGCGCCGCCAGAAGCACCGTGAGCGGCACGTGTTCAGGCAGCAGCTGCTGACCGGCGCAGGCTCGCTGCGTGTGCGACGCCTGGCAGGCACGGGGGTCGGGCCAGGTGCTGCATCCTACGGGCACTGGCCACGTGGCTGCCGCAGGCCCGGGGCCCACCTCGGCCAGGACGGCGCCAAAATCGATGCCGTGCCCCTCCAGCAGCACCTGCAGCTCGTGCACCTGCCGCGCGCGACGCGCGCTCAGCTCCTGGCGCGGGGCGGCGTGCCGCTCGACTCACCGGCGGGGCGTGGTGCCGCTGGCCTGTGGGACAGGGGCCTCTGGTGCCCGGCGGCCTGGCGCGTTTGCTCGCAGAAGAGGCTGCCGCCACAGGGAGCGGCGCCGCGCCGCACGCCTCCGCTGTGCACGCGTGCGAGCCCCCGCGGGGTCATGCAACCAAGCAGCCGGCGGACGGCGGCGGCGCGCGCCTTGGCGGTCTCCTGGCCGAGGCAGGCCAGCAGCGCGTTGTGGTCCTCGCGCAGCTCCGCCAGCTCGGCCTCCGCGGCCGCCAGGCGCGCGCCCAGGCCTTCGCCCTCGGCCGGTCTGCCTTCGGCGTCGGGGCCAGGGCCAGGGCCGGGGCCGGCCCGCGCGCGGTCGTCTGCCAGCTCCGCCTCCAGCCCGGCCAGCCGCGCGCGCAGCGCGCCGGCCTCGGCGCCGCGCTCTTCGGCGGCGGCCTCCGCAGCCGCCGCGCGCGCCTCCGCGGCAGCGGCGCGGTCGGGCTCGGCCTCGGCCGCGGCCAGGCGGGCGGCGAGGTCGGCCTCGCGCGCGGCACCCGCCTCGGCCGCCGCGGCCGCGCGCGCGGCGTCCTCCTCCAGCCCGGCGTTGGCGGCGTCCAGCATGGCCTCCCAGCGCGCGCGCTCGGCCTGCATGGCGGCCAGCTGCGCGCGCGCGCCAGCCAGCTCGGCCGCGCCGGCCTCCGCAGCCGCGTCCACGGCTGCCAGGCGGCCGCGCAGGCCGCAGGCCTCGTCCGCCAGCGCCGTCGCCCTGCGCACGCGGCCGGTCAGCACGTGCTGCGTCGGTAAGCCTCGGAGGCCACGAAAGTGCCGCCAGAGCGCACACAGCACGACATGCTACACACACGCGGGGCGCGAGTGAGGCCGCACCGCGCGTCCAGCGCGTCCGCGCGGCGCGCCGCGTCGGCGGCCGCAGCCTCGGCCGCGTCTGCGCGCTCGGCCAGGCGCTGCGCGTCGTCCGCGCCGCCAGCCTCGCCGCCGGCGGCCTCCAGCTCCTCGAGACGCTCCTGCGCGCGCGCGCGGGGCCCAGGTCAGCGCCCGCTCGGCCCTCTGCGGCGCTTATGGCCTGTGCGCCCGCCGTGCGACGGCCCCGGATGCAGGAGCGGCGAGCGGTCGCCCGGCGCTCCCAGCAGGCATCCCTCCAGCAACCTGCCAGGTGGTAGATAGATGCGCCCGCGCTCACCGAGAGCGGCCGATCACAAGCAGCCCGGCCGCCCCAGCACAAGCCGCCGCGCCGCGCCTGCAGCTGCTCGTTCTCGGCCGACAGCAGCGCCACGCGCTGGAAGTCCAGCTCCTGCTGCTCGCGCGCGCGGCCCTCGGCGGCCGCGGCCTCCGCGCGCGCGGCCGCCAGCTGCGCGCCGGCGTCGCGCGCGGCCTGCGCGGCCTCCGCCGCGCCGCGCCGCGCCTCTGCCAGCTGCGCCTCCAGCTGCGCGCGCGCGCCCTGCGCCGCGGGCGGCGCTGCTCGGGGGGGGGGCGCCGCGTGAACGCGCGGGCGCGGCGGCGGGCGAGGGCGATACGCGCGCGCATTCGGCAGCCAGGCGTGCGCGGCACGCGCGCGCCGCGCATTTGACAGCCCTTGCTTGAGGGCTGGCGGATACTGCTGAGCTGCACTGGCAGCTCGTGCGCCGTGCATGAGAAGCGGCCTGGACGGGCGCGTTCTGGGCCGCAAGCGGAGAAAGCAGCGCCTGGCCTGCCAGCGGGCAGCCGTCGACGCTTGCAAGGTAAGCACCCGCATGGAGCCCGCGCCCGCAGCTCCGCTGCCGTCTGCCCTGCATAATACACCAGGCAGCGCGCTGCCAGCCTGCACGTGAGCCGCTGCTCCCAAACCATCAAGCCTACCAGCCCGGCGCCGCGCCGCTGACCTGCCAGGCGTCGCCGGCGGCCGCGTGGCGCGCATTTGCGGCCTCCAGCTCCTCCCGCAGCGCGCCGACCGCGGCTTCGGCGTCCGCGGCTGCGGCCGCGGCCGCCTCGGCCGCCGCGGCGTCGCCGCCGGCGGCCTCCAGCTCGTCGATGCGGCCCTGGGCGCGCCGCGCAGCAGCGGCTGCAGCAGAGCCTCCCGCGCCGCAGCGCCGGGTTGCTTCCATGCACTGGTGCGTCCCGGCGCAGGGCCGGACCCCGTCCTCTCGCCTCCACAGAGGCGCCGACCGCCGAGCAGGTAACACAAGCTTTCCGCACAGCTGCGGACAGTGGCGCGATGCACAGCGCCTGCGCATGCCCGACTGGCCGGCGCACTGGGCATGCAGCATGCGCGCGGCGCGCCTGCAGCAGCGCGTTCTCCTCGTCCAGCAGCGCGATGCGCTGGAAGTCAAGCGCCTGCTGCTCGCGGAAGCCCGCCACGTCTGCGGCCAGCGTGGCGGCCTCACCCCGCGCTTTGTGCTCCGCCTCGCGCGCGCCGGCCAGGTCCGCCGCCGCCGCGGCGGCCTGCGCCTCCGCGGCGCGCCCGGCCGCCTGCGCGGCCGCGCCAGCCTCGGCCTGCTCGCGCGCATCGGCCCGGGCGGCGGCCAGCGCGGCGGCCGTGCGCGCGGCGGCCGCGCGCGCGTCATCCAGCTCGGCGCGCGCCGCCTGCGCCTCGCCGCACGCCTCGGCCATCTCGTCGTTCAGCCACTCCACGTCCACGCGCTGCTGCGCGGCCTCGGCGGCTTTGTGGGCGGCGCGGGCGGCGTCCGCGCGCAGCCGCTCCAGCTCGGCGCGCAGCGCCGCGGCCTCGGCGACCGCGCTCGCTGCGCCCGCCGCGCCGGCCCGCAGCGTTTCCAGCTCCGCGCGCAGCTTGTCCGCGTCGAGCGCGGCGCCCGCGGCGGCGTCGGCCTCAGCGCGCAGCCGCCCCAGCTCCTCGCGCAGCGCGCCGGCCTTGGACGCGGCGCCGGCCGCGTCTGCCGCCTCGTTGCGCAGCCGCTCCGCCTCGGCGCGCTGCTGCGCCAGCTCGGCGCGCAGTTCCTCGGCCCCATGCGCAGCGCCCGCGGCGGCGTCCGCCTCGGCGCGCAGCCGCCCCAGCTCCTCTCGCAGCTCCTCCGCCTCAAGCGCCTGCCCTGCAGCAGCGTCCGCCTCGGCGCGCAGGCGTTCCAGCTCGGCGCGCAGCGCGGTGGCCTCAGCGGCTGCGCTAGCAGCGCCCGCCGCCTCGGCGCGCTGCCGCTCCAGCGCGGCACGCAGCTCCTCCGCCTCGGCGGCCGCACTGGCGGCGCCCACGGCCTCGCCCCACAGCGCTTCCAGCTCGGTGCGCAGATCCTCCGCCTCAAGCGCGGCGCCCGCGGCGGCGTCGGCCTCAGCGCGCAGCCGCCCCAGCTCCTCGCGCAGCTCCTCTGCCTCGAGCGCGACGCCCGCGGCGGCGTCGGCCTCGGCGCGCAGCCGCCCCAGCTCCTCGCGCAGCGCGGCGGCCTCGGCGGCCGCGCTCGCGGCGCCCGCGGCCTCAGAGCGCTGCCGCTCCAGCTCCGCGCGCAGCTGCGCGGCCTCGGCGCGCAGCCGCTCCGGCTCCGCAACGTCTGCGGAGCCGCTCGGCGCCGCGGGCGCCCCGGCGCGCAGCCGCTCCAGCTCCGCCGCCTGTGCTGCCGCCTCCTGCAGCGCATGCGCGGAAGGGTCAGGGTTTTTTACAACCTACAACACTGCGAGCAGACAAGCATTGCGCCCACTAAGCTCAGCGGGGCCGTGCGCATGCCATGGCAGCACGCATGGCTGCGAGCGCGCGTCAGCCCCAGGCCGCCGCGCAGATGCGCAGCCGTGCCGGTGTGCGCCGCCTGGCCCCCAGCGGCTCCGCACGCCTGGCGCGCGCGGCCCCTGGCTTGCACCGCCGAACCCCGTGGGCCGGGCGCGGCGCGCGCGCCTTGGCCGCGTGCGCCAGGCGGCCCTCCAGCGCCTCGATCTCCTCGTCCTTGGCCAGGCCCTCCTCCGCCAGCGCCTCTGCCTCCGCCGTCAGCGCCGCCACGCGCGCCTCCAGATCATCCCCACCCTCCGGCGTCGGCTCAGGCGCCGCGGCCGCGCCGGCGTCCGCCCCCTGCGCGGCGCGGGGCAAGGCTCGCCCTGTGAGGCGGGGCGGGGCATGTGCAGGCCCGCAGCTGCCATGCACGCAGTGCTCTCCTGGACCCAGTGACGCGGGGCTTCCAACAAGCGCCTAGCCTGATCATGTGAAGCGCCGCCGCTGCTGCGCGCACAGCCATAGTCGCTGCGTCCCAGCGTCCGCGCATAGCGATGCAGTCGGAAGCGACGCCGCCCCCAGCCCCGACGCCGGCCGCGCACCTGCGCGGCCGCGCTTTCGTCCTGGAGCGCCGCGGCGCGCTGCTCGGCGGCGGCCAGCGCGCCGCGCAGCTCCGCCGCCGCCGCGGCCGCCGCCTCCGCCGCCTCGCTGCGCCGCACGAGCGCCGTCGCGCGCGCCAGAACCTCGTCCAGGGATGCCGCGCCGGGGCCCGCGGCATCGTCCGCGTCGGCCTCCGGGCTTGCGCCCGCGCCAGCGAGCGCGCGAGCGATCGCAGCGCGCTCCACGGTGGCGGCCGCGGCGGCGTCGGCGGCGGGCACGGCCAGGGCCCTAGCACAGTCCTGGGCCGGCGCTCCCGGCGCGGCGGCCTGCGCGGCGGCGAGCGCGGCGGCGAGCGCGTCGCGCTCCTGCATCAGGTCCTCGGACTGCGCGGCGACGGCCTCCGCGTCCGCGCCCAGCTCCGCCAGCTCGGCCTCCAGGCGCGCCTGGCCGCGCGCGCACAGCGACTCATGAGCCAGCAAGTGAGAAGGCTGGCGGCTTAAGAGGCGGTTCGCCCCGCGCAGGCCTGCCCCCTAGGCTCTCCCGCGCACCGCGGCCAGAAGCCGTGCGAGCGATCAATCAGCCTCCCTGGCGCCCCTCAATGAATCGAGGCGGCTGCGAAGAGCGTCAGCGCGGACGCGGGCGCACGCACTGCACAGAGAGCAGCTCGCCGGCCGCCACACCTTGTCGGCCTGCAGCGCGTCGCGCTCGGCCGCCCACGCTTCACTACGCGCCGCAAGCGCGTCCTTTTCGGCCGCCAGCGCCGCTGCGGCCGCGCGCCCCTCGGCCAGCTGGCGCTGCGCGGCGTCCAGCTCCGCCCGCTGCGCGTGCACGCCGCGCGCAAGTTCACGTGCGCGCGGGGCGGGCCACACTAACAAACAGGCGCACCGCATGGGAGAAGAGACTCTCCGCGCGTGCACATATGCGTGCTTGAGCTGCCCGCACAGCAACGCCGGAAACGCTGCTTCTGCGCAGTCAGCAGCACGTCCATGTGTTGGCCCTCGCAGCCTTCCCGCCCGGCTCATACTCAGGCGGGCGCGGCGTGAGGGCGCGCCTGCTGGCTGGCGTCCGCGCCGGCGGGCGGCGCGGCCTGCGCGAACGCGGACACGACACGTGGCGGCTCCGCCTCGCCCGCGCCTGGCGCCTCCGCGGGCGGCGCGCCTGCAGGCGCACCAGTGTGGGCGCCGCTGCAAAACAGGCAATGCGTTTTGGGGAGATGGAGCAGGCGCACCGGGCTGGTGCAGCGGCACAGTGGAGCGGGCATCCCAACCTTACCAGGTTCACATGCCCTGCCACTCGTTGACAAGCTCATGCATGTCCCGCGCGGGCGCACCAGCCGCGCCCTCGCCGATCAGGCTCTCAAAAAAGTCGTCGCCCGCTGGCGCGGCGTGCGACACGGGCGGCCCGCCGTTCGCGGCGGCCGCCGCGCCGGCCGCCGGCAGGCCGTTGCCGTGCGGCGCCTGCGCGCGCGCGCGTTTGGCGCCAGGGCGGGGCGGCTGCAGCCCGGCCCGGCGCCGCACAGAGGCCCGCGCGCGCCTGCGCCGCGCGCGTGTGCGCGCGCAGGCCGGACCCACAGCGCAGCGATCCAGCCATGCTGGCCGCGGGACAGGGGCTGCAACGCGCTGCATGACATTCCGTACTCAGCGCTCTCGTGCATCAGCCAGAGGAGGGCGGGGGGCACCTCGTCCATGCTGGCGCGGCCGGCGTCGAGCAGCTGAGCGGACTGGCGCTGCGCAGTGGGCGCGCCGCTGCTGCCGACCGCCTCGTCGAACGGCGAGGACAGCCGCGCGTTCAGCCGCTTGCCCAGCAGCTCGGGGCCGGTCCTGCGCGCGGGGCGCCCGGTGACCCACCAGCTCATGAGGCGAGGCACACGTAGCTATTTGCGCGACGCAGGCGCCGCCTGCATGGCGGGACAACAGCAGGCTGCCGTCGATGCGCTGCTAAAGCAAGCGCCGCGCAGCTCGCTGGCACAGCAGGCAGCGGCCGCGCCGGGCGCGCACCCCTCGGCGGTGAACTGCGCAGCCAGCGCCTGGAAGTCCAGCGCCGGCGCGGCGCCGCGGTCGTCGCCGCCGGCGTCCGCGGCGGGCGTCGCGCCGGCGGAGCGCGGGCGGCCAGACGCCGCTAGCAGCGTGCGCGGCGTCGCCGCGCCGCCGCCGCCGGCGCCGGCGTCGCCGCCCAGCAGCAGCGTGTGGTCTGCCGAGCGCGGGCGCTCGATCGAGGCGGCGCGCGGCGCGGCGCCCGCGGCAGCCCAGGCCGCGCCGGCGCGCGCGCCCGCGGCCGCCGCCCACGCCGCGCGCGGCGTGTCCGCGACGCCGCCGGCCTGCAGCCCGCCGAACGGCAGCGGCAGCGAGGCGGCGCCGACGCGGCCGCGCGGCCCCGGCGACGCGGCGCCCGCGCCCGCGTAGCCGCGCGGCGTGGCCGCCTCGCCCGGCCCGGCGTGCGCGTGCGGCGCGCCAAACACGGGCGGCAGCCGCAGCGCGCCCGGGCTGCCGGCGTGCGGCTGCGGCGCGGGCGCGTGGCCCGGCGCGCCGTGCGGCTGCGACGCGCTTTTGGGCAGAAAGGCGGCGAAGGCGCCGCCGGCCGCGAGCGGCGACGCGCCGCCGGGCGGCCCGTGGCTGCCGCCGTCGGCGCGCAGGCGCGTCGTGTCCAGCAGCGGCACCGGCGGCGGCGGCGGCGCGGCGTAGCCGCCGGCGCGGCTGCCGCCGCCGGCCTCCAGCGCGTCCAGGTCGCCGCCCGGCTCGCCCCAGCCCTCGCCGCTGCCGCGCGCGGGCGCAAAGTCCGGCTCGAACGCCGCGCTGGCGCGCCAGGCGGGCGCCAGGAAGGCGGCCGGCGCCGCGCCGCCCAGCGCGCCCGCCGGCGACGCGGGCGCCGAGGGCGGGTAGCGGTAGGCGGCCGCGCCGCCAGCGGCGCCGGCGCCGCCGCCGCCGGCCCAGCCGGCGGCCGCGGGCGGCGCGGGCGGCGGGCCGCCGTTGGCGCCGTACGGCTCCGCGGAGTAGGCCTGCACGGAGTGCGAGCGCGCGCCGCCGACGGCCCACGCCGGGCTGGCGGCCGCGCCGGCGAAGTCTGTCGACGCGCGGCGCGGCGCGGGCAGGGCCTCGCGCGCGGGCGCGCCAGGGCGCGCAGCGGCCGGCGGCGCGGCCGGCGCGCCATCGCCGGCGAGCCAGTCGTCGGCGCCGCCGCCGTTCTCGCCCCAGAACGCGACGCCGGCCGGCAATGGCGGCTCGCCGGCGGCCGCGCGCGCAGGGCTGGCCGCGGGCGGCGGCCCCTGCACCGCGTCGCCGCCGCGCTCCGGCCCGGCCGGCGGCGCCGGCGCGGCGCCCTCGCGGCCGGCATCGCCGCGCGGGAAGCGCGCACCCAGGCCGCCGACCGCCGACTGCACGGCGTCTGCGCGCGCGCCCGCCGCCTCAGCGCCCGCGGGAGGCGGAGGTGCCGCACAAGAGCATCGCGCGGGGGAGCGTGTCGGGCAGAGGCGGCGCAGGCGGCCGCAGTGATGCGGCGTGCCGGCGGCGCGGACGTGTCGGCCAAGCGCAGTTGTCTCCGAGCAGGCCCCACAGCCGGCGAAATCCCAGGCTCTGCGGCAGCCGCTCGCGCGGTCTACGCACCGGCTGCGCTCCGGCCTACAGAACGCCCCTACAGCCCTGCTTCGGCAGGGCACGCGCGCAGCACACGACGCCCAGCCCTGCCGCGCGCACCCGAGCGCACGAGGCCGGTGACCCAGCCGGCGAGCGCGCCGCCCGCGCTCTCGGCCGCCTCCGCCAGGGCCACGCCCGCCAGGCGCGGCGCTGCGCGCGCGGGGTCCGCGCGCGCGCCCGCGCCGCTGCCGGCGCGCGCCGCGCCGTCAGGGTCGCCTTCGCCCGCGGCCCCCTCGGCGGCCGCGTCGCCCGCGGACGCGAGCGAGACCGCGTCCTCCTCGGTCGCGCTGCGCTCCGACACCGCGTCCCAGGGCAGCGGGCCTGCGCACGCGCGCGCGCGCTCAGCTCAGGGCGCGCACGGCCGAGCATGGGCGCGGGGAGCCGCGAGCAGGCGCCACTCATAAACATGCAGTGTGGGCCACAGCGCAGGCCTTGTGCGTCAATGCCCGGCTGATGCGTCGATGCCCCGGCTGCCGCGCCGCGCTCGCGAGGCGGGGCGGTGCGCGCGGGCGGGGCGGGCGGGGCGGCGCGCACCGGCGAGCTTGCCGAAGCTGGGCTGCGCACGCTTGGTGGCGGCCGCCCAGTCGCCGAGCGAGGAGGCGCTGGCGGCGGGCTCCAAGCCGCTCGCGCCGCCGCCGCCGCCGCCGTCTGCGCGCAGCGGGGGGCAGCGGGCGCTGGGACGGCCGGGCTGCGCCGACAGGTGACCTGAGCATTGGCGCGTCTGAAAGGGGCCCGGCGCACTGCCAGGCACACAGGTGGTTTTGAGCTGAGGAAGAGGCAGGCGATTTGGCTTGGTGCATGCAGAGGGACGTGGGCGGCGAGCGCCGCCCTACGCTGGCCGCCAGGGTGCGACACAGCGGGCAGGCGCGCATACGCGCAGGTTCGCAACGGCAGAACGCTTGGCGCGCTCACTAAGCATCGGGCACGCAGCACCTTGCGCATTGGCGCACACGGCTTCCCGACGCAAGGACCGGCGCGCACCCGCGCCCGCGGCCGGCGCGCTCGCCTCGGCGGGCAGCGCGTCCCGCGCTGCGCCGTCGTGTTCCAGGCCGCCATTGGCGTCGGCGGCGGCCGACGCTGCTGCGCTCGGAGACTCGCCCTTGCCCGATGCAGGCGCCCCAACCTCACCAGCGGCCTGCCGCTCGCCGCCGTCCTCGCCCGCGGCCTCCGGGCGCCAGCGGGCGGGCTCCTCCGCGCCGTGCCCCTCCACAGCAGAGCCCGCGCTCTGGCCGGCGCGCGGCGCGTCGTCGCCGTCGCCCGGCGCCGTGTCGCCGCCCAAGCCCGCAACGGCATGCTCCGCCGCGTCCGCCGCATCCGCGCCGGCGGCCGCGTCGGCGCCGTCCTCGGGCGGCTCGGGCGCCTGCCCGACCGCCGGCCATGCGGGCGCGCCGTCGCCGGCCGCGCCATTGCCGGCCGCGCCAGCCGCGCCCGGCGCCGCGTGCGCGTCCGCGTGCTCAGCAGCCGCATCGAACGCGGACGGATCGCCGGCGGGCTCGGCGTGCGCATCATCCTGGGCGGGGTCAGGGCCGTCGGGCGCGGGCGCTGCGGGCGCGGGCGCGCCGGCGGCCTCGGCCTGCGCGACCAGGCCGGCGACCCACTCCCCCGCCTCGGCCTCCGTGCACTGGCCGATCTCCACGTAGTACGCCGCCCAGGCGTGCATCTGCACGCCGGCCGCCGGTCACGCCGCCTGTCACGCCCCGAGCGCGGCGAGGGACAGCAGGTGTGTCGAGGCCTCGTCAGCGCGTGCGTGACGCGCGCGCGTCCAGGTGAACAGGCGGCTGCAACGCACGACCGCCGTGCTTGGAGGCCGTCCCCGTGACCTGCCTCGCCCGAAGCCGCACTGCGGTGCATGCAGCCTTCCCCCGCCCGCTTTGGCGCGGCAGGGGGCTGCGCCGCCAGCGCGGGGCCGCGCCTGGTCCCATGTGTACCCTCCGTAGGGTCCCGCCTCGCCGCCGCCCACCTCGCCGCCGCCCGCCTCGCCGCCGCCCGCCTCGCCGCCGCCCTCGCCGCCGCCGCCCCAGGCGCCCGTGCCGCCGCCCTCCACGCGGCTGCCCGCGTCCGCGCCGGCCGCCGCGCCGCCGCCGGCCTCCGCGGCCCAGCCGCCTTCCGCGCCGCCGGCGCCGCCCTGCGGGGCCGCCAGCGCGTCCGCCCCGCCCTCCCAGCCGCCACGGGCGCCTTCGGGCAGGTCGAGCGGGTCGCCGCCCGGCAGCCCGCCGCCGCCTGCGCCCGCGGGCAGGCCCAGCGCGTCCTCCCCGTGCGCCCAGGCGCCCTGCAGGGGCTCCAGCGGGTCCGCGCCGCTCCCCCAGCCGCCGGCGCCGCCCGCATCCGGGGCGTCCAACGGGTCGCCGCCCTGTCCCCAGCCGCCGCCACCCGCCTCGCCCCCTGGCGCGCCAGACCCCACGCCGGCGCCGCCGGCCGCCTCTGCGCCGCGCTCGGCACCGGGCGCGGCCCAGGCAGCGCCCTCCGGATCGGGCGCGCCGCCGGCGTCAGCGGCGGGGGCGCCCGCGCGCCAGCCCTGCCAGGCGGGCGCGTCCGGGGCGGAGCTGGTGGGTGAGCCGGCGGGCGGCGCGTCCGCCTCGCTGCCCGCGGCCGCGTCGGCGCTCCAGCCGGGGCCCGACAGCGAGGGCTCGCCGCCGCCCCAGCTCGCGTTCTCGCCCACGGACTCGCTGGGCGTGATGCCTGCGCGCGGCCGTCGGCGGTCGGCGCCGGCCAAACGCAGGCGGGGCCCGCGCGGCTGGCTGTGTATTGCAGCTATGGCGTTTCCTGCTGCAGGCAGCTGTCCACGCCTGAGGCGGCAGGACGGCGAGGGGCGCCGGAGTGCGCTCGGTGCTGCTGGGCGCGCACCCGCCTCGGGAGCAGCAGTGGCGTTGTCATTGTCCGCGACCGCGGGCTCGCAAGCGTCTGCACGCCCCGCCGTTTGTCAGCACACCAGCACCAAGCGCTCTGCGGAGGGCGCTGCTTGCGGGATCGCGCACTGGCAGGAGCACCGCAGGCTCGGCAGAGCCCGCGCAGAGCCCTGCACGGCAGAGCGCGGCGCACCGAGCTTGGCGCGCTTGGGGCTCGCCACTGCCTCGCTGTCGTCGGCGCCGCGCACGTCGGCGCGCCCGCGGCCCTTTGCGCCCCGCCCAAATGCGGCGTACCCGCCCGCCTGGCGCAGGCCGGGCTCGTCGGCGCCGCCCCGGTGAGGGCGCCGCAAGGCTCCGCACGACAGGCGCCGCAGCACCAACACCAGCCGTTGACATGCCCCACCGGCAGACCCCGCCTGGTGTGCAGCAAGGCGCGCGGCCAGGCTGGCCCCCGCCTTGCGGACACTGTGGACCGTGTCCGCGCACGGGGCCGCGCAGGCGGCCATGCAGGCGCAGACACTGTGGACCGTGTCCGCGCACGGGGCCGCGCAGGCGGCCATGCAGGCGCAGGCTATCGCACGGAAGACAGGGCCGCGCCTGCGAGGACGCGGCCGCGCCCGGCACGAAGAAGCGCGGCTGCGCGGCCGCCGCGCCGGCCGCCGCTCCCCCGCCCGGCACGAAGAACTGCGCCGGCGGGCCAACGTTATTAGGGTGCCCTGGCGACTACCTCTCGCCGCACGCGCAGCGCCCGACAGCCGCAGCAGGCTGTTCAGACGCCCGGGCGTTTGCCGAGCTGAACGGCGACAGCTGCCCCGCCAACCATGCAGCCACAGCCTCATGGGCCGCCCTGCCTGCACGTCCTCGCCAGACACGCGTGCGCCCCGCCGCGCTGGGCAACCCGCACTGACTGGCGCAGTTGCACAGGCCGCGCCTGCGTGCTCAGAGTGTCTGCGACCTGACGAGTGCATACTGCGCAGGTTGGCTCGTGCGCGGGAGCCCCACCCTGCCGTGCTCACCCAACCCTGAGTCCCCCACAGCAGTAGCCGCGCACCGTGGGCGCCGACGGCGCAAGCGGCGGCCTGGGCGCCAGCGCGTCCGCGGGCACCGCCGCGCGCGCCGTCCCGCCCAGCAGCCCTGCATCGGCGTACCGCGCGGCCACGCCCCGCGCCCTGTGTCCCCGCACGAACCATGTAGTTCATATACACTAATGGCTCAGGTCCTGGCGCTGACCACAGCACTGGCTGGCTCGGCGCCGTCAAAAGCTGCCACCCGCAGCTTTAGAGACAGGCGCGCCGCCAGTGCACTCGTGCGGGGCTGCTAGCCCCCGGTGGCCTCCTTGGCACGTGCCAGTAGCAGCCAACGTCCGCAGCATAGCGCGCCGGGAGGGCAGCGCACAGGAAGGCGCGCTGGTGCACTGCCCCAGCCTGCGCTGTGTGCGCACCCGGTGGCGCGCGCGGCGCCGTCCCCCTGGCCGCTGCCGGCGTCGGACGCGGCGGGCGACGCCGCGCGCGACGGCGGCGGCGGCGGCGCCCCGCCGCCCTCCGGCGCGGGCTCCCCAGGCATCCGCCACATCTTCAGCTGTCGAACAGACCACATGCACCCGCTCAGCCACTGCAGTGCCTTATAGTAGCTGCCCGCGCCCCCCTGCCGCCCACCACACCTGCCCGCTGCCACACCGAGCGCGGGCGCGCCCCGCGGAGCCTCAGCGCACGCGCAGGACGCAGGCACGCCCCCGCCAGCTGGGTCGGCCGTGTGATCAGGCACCAGCCCCATTGCCACAACGACAGCGCGCTGCAGGGCGATCAAGGCACGCGGCCGTCCCGGCGCCCCGCCCGCTAGGCTGCCGCGCCTCCCGCGCCCAGCAGAGGCCCGCGACAGGCACAGGGGCGCCCGGCCCTGGGCGCACCTCCTCGTCGTAGAACATCGTGTTCTTCTCGCCCAGCTTGGCCTTGACGGGCTTCTTGCGGCCCTCGGCCGCGCCCTGCGCCGCGCGAGCGCGCAGGCTCCGGGGCTGCCGCAGGCACGGATTGCTGGGTACGCAAAGATACCGCGCGGCCTTGTCACTGTCATACAACTGAACGCATGCAGGGCCCAGACGTCCGGGCGCACGCCTGGCGCGATCAGGTGAGCGGGGTGGTGCGCAGCGCTGTGTGATGCCAGCGCGGCTGAGGAGAGCGTGCAGAGCACTGCACGGGCATCCCCGGCCCCGTACCTTGCCGCTCCATAGCCGCCCAAACAGGCCGCTCCGCTGGGCGGGCGGGGCCGCTTGCGCTTGCGACATCCCGCGCTGATCCCGCGCTCAGCAGACGCACATCGCGGACGCCGCTGCCGCCGCGGCTGCCAGACGCGAGACTCCCAGCTCGCTGGCAGCGAGCACTGCGGGCGACTTGTGTGACCGATCTGCGCCTTGCTGCTGACACCTGTGCGCTTGGGCACACGCTCGTCTAGGCCGGCACGGACTGGGGAGCATGGCCCGCCGTGCGCACAAGTCCTTCGCACTCTCCGATAGCAGCCGTACCCTAAACAGGCCCTGATGGAAAACAAAATTTTTGAGCTTGAGCGGCTGCTTGGCAAGGCCCTCGCCAAGTTGCGCCCTGCTGAGCTGCAATAAGCTGCGCATTGGCGTGGCGGGCACGATACATAGGCCAGTCTTCAGGTCCTGCTTAGTGCAATGCACCGCCATAGCTTTGCTGGGCTGCCCGGCCTTGGTTGTGGCTCCGGCGACGGGCGATACGGCGGCGTTCTGCTTGGAAACGATTCCAGCGGCAGGGAACTGGTGTACTGCACTGTGGGCCTCACCAAAGAAGCAATGCACACATACCAATTTAAGGCCGATACACTGGACGCGCATCCCGGCGCGCTGGTGGCCTCTCTGGCTGGCCTTGAGGTGAGTGGCCGGCAAGTTCTGCCAGTGTGGAGCGGCGCAGCGGTCTTGCGTTCTGACGGGGCGCTTGTGCTTTTGCCCACGGGTGATGCTTGCACCAGCGGCCCGGCATTTCCTGCCAGTGCCCGAGTCTGCGCTGTGACAACATGTGGCGAAGAGAGGCGCGAAGGGTGTCGCGTCTGGCAGCGCGGCGCGGTGGACCGGCCGGTCACGTTGACGTTCCACCGCTGCCCAGAGCTGTTCCACCGCCTGCACGATTACATGTGGTGAGCTCCTGCTTCTCCCCAGCAGCAGCTGCTGACTGAGGTGCTGCCTCTGCATCAGCCAACTGCGGCTGTGCACGGGCTTGGCATGCAGACTCACTGTGGTGGGACCGGGAAAGGGGCGCCATGCAGCAGGCGCCCTGGCTGCAGAGGTCTGCTCCCGCACATCGCGGTCGCCACTCAGCTGCCAGGCAGCGGCCGGCCGCCAGCGCTGCCCGGGCGCGCGCGGCAGGTGCGGGAGGCCGGCCGCCCTGCCGGTCGGGGTCGACCTGGTGGACTACGCCAGGGAGGCCGACTTCTACCAGCTGCCTCCGCAGGCGATACCCCTGCCGCTGCTGCTGCATGCGCGCGTCCTGCAGGCGCACGAGGCCGCCGTGGAGGGCATGCTGGCGCACCTGCTGGTGCGCGGCACGCCCCGCGCGCCGGGCGCCCGGCGCCCCGCCCGTCCTCGGCGCGCCGCGGCGGCCCGCTGCGCGCCGAGCTCGGCCGCGCGCGCGCGCCAGGCGCGCACGACGGCGGGCCACGGCGACGCGGCGTTCCTGGTGTGCGCCAAGGCCAGGGCGGGCTGCGCCGCGGCGAGCGGCCCGGCGCTGGAGGTGGCGGCCGTGCCGGTGTCCGCCGGCTACCCGGTCGGCCGCGCGCCGCTGCCGGGCAACATCTGGAGCTATGGCAGGGACGGCGAGGCCGCGCCGCCCGCCAGCGTGCTGGCCGTCCTCACCGAGCGGCTGGAGCGCCTGTCGGGCGCCCGGGTCGCCCAGGCGTACAAGGTGAGGTGGGGGCCGGGCGACCGGCCGCCGCCGCCCGGGGCTGCTCTGACGCGCACCCTACCCGCGCGCCCGTGCCACCGGTCCCAACGCCGCCGCTGCGCAGGCCGTGCCGGGCGTGCGCTTCGAGGTGCCGTCGCAGGTGCTGGGCCCGCGCTGCTGGGCCCGCCTGCGCAGTGCGCCGCTAGGCTGCGCTCCCGCGCCGCGGCAGAGCGGGGCGCTGACTCGAGTGTATGGCGAGGCCCGCGCAGCACGACGCGCAGCCGATGCAGGTGCTGGAGGTGACCGTACAGCCCACCGACGGCCGCAAAGGCTACTCCGACAGCCTGTCAGAGAGCGCGATGCGAGGCGCGACGGCCTGACGCCGAGCGCGGCGCGTCTGCGGCCGGGGGCGGGTTCCGGCTGGGCGAGGCGCGGCCGCCCTGCCCTCGGCCCACGCTGCCTGGGTGTCTGTAACAGGTGTCTGTGACCTCGTGCGCCGCGCACTGTGTACATGTCGGTCAGCGTGACTGAACAGGCGCATGCAGCGTACAGCCTGGGTGCTCACGCGACAGGCGGAGCGCTTTTCCCTTTTTGCTCACATGTGGCGAGCAGCATATTGTGTAAATGATAGTGATGCGCGCCTCAGAGGTAGGCTTGTGGCAAAGTATGGGTACCCTGGAAGGCTGTTAAGCGGTTTGTACATTGAAGACAGTTTTGAGGCTGGGTTGATGCCCTGTTACACCGCCCGGCATCCCTCAGTGATCCCTGTGTGCAGTGATGAGCCGGCTGAGGCACGGCGTGATGAGTTTCATTAACAATGCTGCTAGGTTTTTACTACTAATTTTGTAGGCAAGTAAATGATGGGCAGAGCACAGGCCATGCAGCATGCGGAAGCCCGCCTGTAACAAGCTTGTAGAGGCGAGTGAGCGCGCATTCGGCATCCGCAGCCCCCAAGTCATCACGTATGTGAACACTGCAGCCCAGCCGCGAGCCTCGTGAAACAATTCGTGCACGGGTGTGGCGTGCGTGCCTCCCAGCCGCCTCCCAACTGCCCCACGCGGCGTGCTTGGTTTGGTGGGGGGCGGAAGCACTGTGTCACAGTTGCCCTGCTGCTCTGCTAGCAGGGAGTCTCCTTGAGGTTCAATGTGGCGTGGTCGCAGGAAGTGAAAAGTGGGTGTGACCTTGGACTGCCTGCGGCTCACACGCTCTTGGTGCGGTAGTGCGGGCGGTGGAAGTGTGCACTCCGTCTTTACATTACAACAGCTCTAGTGCCGGCAAGGTACACACTGTGCCGGCAGGATGCAAACGTATGGTCTGCCTCGTGTTGCAAGCATGTAATCTCGCCTCTACTCCAGCAGACTGGCCGAACTGCTGGCGCATGGGTGCCTGCAGAACCGCCTGACGCGCACGCCTCTGGAGCGGCAGCAGGTGGTTGGTAGCACATGCAAGCCAGCTGTCGCGCACACGGCAGGCAGCTGCGGGGTGCCCACGAGTGTTGCCCGCACTGCAATTGCACCTTCATGGCGCATAGCCCATTGCTCCAGTCTAATGGACCATAACGTTACAGTGCACCGCCGTGCCCTGCCCTATTTCCCCCCTTCCCAATTCATTTTGGATTCACTGGTAAAGATGACGTCTAGCTCAGACGTCTGCGCACTACCGTGCGCGCGTAGGAAGGTGGCCCAGAGTGCTGAGCAATTTGACACCGCTGGTTCCACACCAGGGCTATATGCATACGTGCCGTTTGTCATTCACCGCACCCCAGACCTCCTTTGCAATGGAGGCAGAGTTTGGCATGGCGAGTCCCGGATCTAGTGATCAAGCCGCCAAGGAGGTGCGGCACTCTTACGCCAATACAAGGACAACACATTGGCGCTGTGTGCGGTGAATGACTCTCGCGTCGCTTGGAAACCTGAGGTGCTGCGAAGCAGCGCCAGAGAGCTAGCCTGCGCTTGCGCTCGGTTGCGACTGGCTGCAATGAGCTGCAAGCCTTGCCTTGCCGAGGTGTTGATATGCGTGACGGGCCCACACACGCCCTGCGCAAGCTGCCCCCCCCCTTCCCTCCAGAGACTCCTGCAACCTCGAGGCAAGCTGCCACGCGCCTCGCAGTGTGAGAGCGTGTGCCAGCAGAGTCCTGGTTGGTGCAGCATTACACCGGTGAGAGATCGGACCGCAGGCGGAGAACACTGCCTGCACGTCCATCTGGCTGCCCAAGCCCACGCTGCACTGCCTCGCGCCGCAGCCGAGGTCACAGCCTCGCGTCACGCGCCCTGCCGGCCGCGCAGGTGCCTTTCACGACACTGCCCAACGAGCTGCTGGGCGCCATCCTGCGGCGCGCCTGGGCGGACAGGCCGCCGCGCCCTGCAGCGGAGGAGGTGCGCGCCGCGGCCGGCCTGGCGTCCGTGTGCCGCCGCATGCGCGAGCTGCTGCGCGCGGCGCCGCTGCCGCTGGCGCTCGACTTCAGCGCGGCGCCTTCGAGCGACGCGCAGCGCCGCTGGCTGCTCGGTCCCGCGCGGGCCGGCCGCGTGGAGGCCGCCAAGTTCTGCGTCGTTTCTAATGAAGATGAGGAGCCATTTCCGGATATCCTGTGGGAGCGGCCGCTGCTTGATCGGTTTCTGGCCCGGCACGGCGGCGCGCTGCTGCAGCTGTCCGGAGTGCCGCTGCAGCTGGTGGCCTGTGGGAGGAGGCACATGGCGCGGCCTGCTCTAGACCTGAGCGGCCTGCGCCTGACCAAGCTGGGCATCACCTGCTGTGATATCAATGCCTACAGATACGACTGCGAGTTCTTGTGGCCCGAGTACATGCCAAGCACCCTAGAGGAGCTGGACCTGCTCGGCCTGTCTGGGCTGATGTCTGACCTTGACATGTCGAACATAGCATGGGCGCCGCGCTTGGGCCCAGGCGTGGGAGGGTGGTTGCCACGGCTGCACACCCTCCGCTTGACAGCCGGTGATGTAGCCTATAAACCAGCCAGTAGTGTGAGCCCATGGTTGGGCATTGACAATCCACCCCTCCTGGAGGGCTTGGCTAGCCTCCCGCATCTCGAGGTGGACGGCTCTGGGGCGGCTGTTGAAGGCTTGGAGGTTCAGGTCTTTAACAAGGTCAGGTCTGCGCGCGTCGTGTCCGGTGGCCATGTGGAACTGTGGGCCGACGAGGAGGATGCGGCCATGGCCGCGGAACGCCTCTGCCAAGCCCGCCTGCAAGCTGCAGAGCTGTGCGCCGAGCGCGACGGCATTCGCATATTTCGTTTAGTCCGGGGGGATAAGTGTGACGTTGAGTGCGCGGAGCGTCTCACTCGTGAGCTTGTGCTAAAAATGATAACCAGGTGCGGGGACCGCTTTGCGGTTGAGGTGGAATTTCCTGAGGTGCCTCCGGATGGGCGCCATCGGGGCAAGGCCAGGCTGACCCGACTGGCCTGGCGCCGCTGGCCTGCCCCCGGCGCGCCCAACCTGCCGGCAGCCAGGGCTGCGCACGAGCGCGCTCGCGCATGGGCGATGGGAGGCCCGCCGTGTGATGTAGGTGGTGAGGACGATGCTTCATAGCACTGACCTTGGGTGTGGGTTAGGGGTACATGCACAGGGCCAGTTGCAAGCTCAACAAGAACTGCAAGGCGTTGCGACCAGCACACGCTGAAGATGCTGAGAGCGATGAAATGCGGCAAGGGAACACATACACACTGATCGTGCTGAAATGTGTATGTAGGAGGGGCAAGGACGCGCGTCAAATAAAGCTAGGACTGTAAGCATGGAATGGTGATTGTGCTGCTCCTTCTATCACGCTCCTGTGTCAACATAAGCACAGTGTCCAAACTCGTGTTCGCATAACATGCATGATAGCCAGCACCTGCTCATGCCAGCCGTAGCTCTGGAGCAAAGCCTACCTATGCAAGACAGTGCATAGGCGCAACAGGCCATGGTCGGTCGTTGAACAGGAACATGTGCTGCTCAGCAAGCTGAAGCCTGCCTGTAACAAGCTTGCGGAGATAAATGAGCGCGCGTTTGGCATCCGCAGCCCCCTGTCATCACGCACGTGAGCACTGTAGCCCAGCCGCAAGCCTAGCGAAATATCTCGTGCGCGGTTGTGACGTGCGTGCCTCCCAGCCGCCTCCCAGCTGCCTCGCGCGGTGTGCTTGGTGGGGGGTGGAGACGCTGTGCCACGGCTGCCCTGCTGCTCTACTTGCAACATGTGTCGCAACTGTTTCTGGATGGCTCGTAGCCCTTTGCTGCAATTCAGGCCTTGCCTGGCGTTACAATGAAGCCAGATTCCGTACCCTGTCTACCATTGGACTTGCTTAAAGTCCGAACCGTTGCCTCGAAGGAACAGCGCCACACTGCAAACCCATGTGCCATGCAGCGCAGCTGCGGCCTGCCTGATGCGTCCGTACGGGGTCGCACGCGCATCGCGCCAAGCAGGACAGGCAAACAGTCTGCCTGCCCCGCCAGGTTTCCCGGCGTGGTGGGCATGTTTGGCGCGGCGCTGCTGGCGGCCAGCGGCCTGGCGGCCGGCGGCGCCTGGTGGGGCGTGGCCGGGCTGCTGCACCTATCGGCCGGCGCGGGCGCCGTGCTGCTGGCCGCCCAGGCCTTTGCGCTGCACGCCTATGCGCAGCACTGGTGCGGGCCTGCAGACGCGCCCCTGCGAGCTGCACCAGCGCTTGGGCACTGCGCAGGCCGCCCCGCCCTGATGGGTCGAGGCGCTGCCGGCGCCCGGCGACGCGGCGCCGAGCCTGCATGCGCGCGTATTTGAGCACACAGCGCGGACGGCGCGCAGGCCGGTGCTGGCGGTAGCGGCCAGACACGACAGCAGCGGCGGCCTGCGCGCCGTGCTGCGCGTCCTGGATGCGCACGCAGCGCCGCTGTGCGCCGCGGCGGCCGCGCTGGGCGCTGCGCAGGCCGCCTGCCTCGTCGCGGCCGCCGCATATGGGTCGCGCACGCCGCTGGCCGCGCGCGCGCAGACGGCCGGCTGCTGGGCCAGGTAGGCGCCCCATGGGCATGCGAGCGTGCCATATGCGCAGTGGAGGGGTGCTCAGTGGTTCTTGGCGGAGCAACTGGCTGTCCTATTCTGGCGTGCTGCATGCGTTCATGTGCGTTTTTCCATGACGCTGTCGGGTGCATGCTGCATGGCTGGCCAAGCTCACCAAACACGTTGCTGGCTGTCGATGAATGTCTTGCAGCGCGTGAGAAGGCGTCGCACAGCGCTGCACAGCGGTGGCCAAGCATGCACAGCGCGCAGGGCCAAGTGCAGCAAGGGCGCCGCTGCTGCGGCGGCCGTGGCGGGCGCGGCCGCCGCCGCCGCGCGCGCGCGCCTGGCGCAGCTGCCGCCGCCAGACAAGCTGCTCGGCGCGCTGTCCGCGCGGCTGTCGTCCTCAGGCGGGCCTGGCTCCCGTGCGTCCTCCGGCGCGTCGCGCGCCTCCAGCGCCGGCGCCCGCTCGTCCGGCCGGGAGTCAGGCTCCTCGTTGGGCTCGCACGCGTCCGACGCGCCCGCAGGGTCGCTGCGCGGCGGCAGCGCGGGCGCGCCCTGCTCCGAGGCCGGCTCCGACGCGCCGGGCGGGGAGAGCGGCGTAGGGCAGGCGCTGCCGGGCGCCGCGGGGCGCGCGGACGCGCAGCCGGTGGTGCTGTACGCCGCGTTTGGCGGCACGCCGTGGGCGGCGCTGCCGCGCGCGCTGGCGCCGTCGCCGCCGGCGTCGCCGGTCGGCAGCGCGGCGCCCGCGCCTGTGCGCTGGGCGCTGCGCGACGCGCAGCTGCCGTACTGAGCGCTGGGCACTGCGCCTGGGGAGCGAGGCTGTACTAAGGGCCAGAGTGATCATTCTACCTGCTATGGAGCACTGGCCGTACTGGGCACTGGGGCTGCGCGCTGCGCGCTCACTACATCGCGAGCGCGAAGGTTGTCAGGGTTGCCCTTTCAGGGTGGCCCTCCTCATAGTTGGACATTGCAGACTCATGACCTGCAACAGTGGGCAAGCAACTGTGTATAAATAGCAAACTGCTGCAAATGTCAGCGGGTAGTTGAGGCTGCCGAGGGAAGCTTGGGTACGCTCGAGAGTCCAATGCATTGTGGTGACAGGACAGGCAGGGATGCAGTACTTGACACCCATTCCAGTACAGGACGGATTGAAGTCTTGAATGAGGATTGAAGCCTTAAAGCATGTTGCCTGCCTAGCCTGGATAGGCTGGAAAGTCCTGCTGTGCTGGGTGCTTGCGCTGGCGGAAGTGGCAGAGGGTCTGCATCTGAACACTGGAAGAGTTGAAGCATGGCGGCAGGCCCACCAACAGGGCATTTTCTTGGGCGGCTACAGGATCAGCACAGGTCCGGTTTGGGTTGTCGGGGTTGGTGCGTGCGCTCGCGCATTGCCTGGGTCTCGAGCGCCGGCAGGCCTGGAGTGCCATTGTATCGGCCAACAGAGGTGTGAGGTTGTCCATTAGGCTCGAATTGAAGGGGCAAAGCGTGGAGTGATGCCGGGAAGAAACTGACAAGGCACACATTGGCGGTCATACTGGTGGTCAGAGCTCAGCGGCGGAATGCGCAAGGCCGTTTGTGTCCGGCAGAGCAGCCTGTGGGCGATGTCAGAGCGCTGGCTGCTTTGTGACGGGTACTTCTTGGGCTGGTTGCGCCCGCTTTGGCGTGCTCATGTAGCTGAGTGTACATCACGCCATGCTTGCATGCACTGGCGTGCCTGCCGTCCTTACTGGAGTGTGGGCTGCTTGGCAGCAGAGGGGTCTGTTTGCGTGTTGTGGCTGGCAGCTGCTTGCAGACGACTGTGTACTCCGGTCTGCACTTGGGCACCAGCATGCAGGTAGTTGGGCGCACCGTTCACCTGAGCAATCTCTCAGTGTTGGCTTCAAGTCCTGAAGTTCAAGACAGCTGACATGTAGAGAGGCAAGCGTTTGTGTGCCCTGCTGCTCTTCCGAGCAGATGTGGGGGCGGTGGCAGGTTGCAAGCCGAGCATGCAGCCAACAAATGATTGTTGTGTGTTGTTGTGTGCTGTCGTCGCAGGGACATCATGCTGTGGGTGGTGCCATGCGAGCAAGGCAGTAAAATTGACAGGCAACAGTGCATGCTGCTTTGCCCCTTTCCTAACAAAGCTCTGATTGAAGCTGCAAATGTTGGACAGCGGTGCGCCCTGTGCTTGTCACAAGTCTCTGGCACATTCTGATGCGCAAGCTGCCGCGTGCAAGGCCTAGCGCACTGCATGCCAGTGCTGCAATGACTAGTGGTGGTACGGCTCTCCTCGCAGGATGGTCCAGCCCCGATACAGCTGCTCCAGCAACACGATCCTCGCGACCTGCGCGCCCGGCCGCCCGCCACTGCAGCGCTTCTGCTGTGCATGCATGCTCACAGCGGACAAACTGCGACCGAAGGATGACAGAGCCACACAGCACAAGAATGAACATGCTTAATCTGTGTTCTGTTCAAGCCGCACGCCAGCGTGCAGCAAGCATGTGGCGCACGGCCTCCGACCCTGGCAGCACAGGCCTCCGCCGGGAGCCATCGAACACCCACAGCAGCGTGCGCTGTGCTCGAGCGCGTTGCATGGGCCCCAGCGCTGCAACGTGTGTTGCGGGAGGGATGGGTGGACGATGCCACTGCAGGTTCTTGCCGGGTGCCGGGACAGGCTGCGAACCTCGTGGTTAAGCACGCACGCGGACAGGCGCAGCAGGGTGTCGGCGCGCGCGCGCACTGCGTCGCTGTGGCCGTGCGGCCCACCGATGATACAGGCGAGGCAGCCTGCGCCAGAGTCGCCCGCCTACGCGCACGGCGGCGCTCGACGCGGCCGGAAAGGTAAACAGTGAGCTGCAGTGCTGTGCAGTGCTCAAGTGTGGGGCAAGCGCCACTCGCCTTGTCAAACACATGCAGGTTTTCAGACGCCGATTTCCAGGACATGGCTGGTCACGCACGCTGGCGATGAGCTGCGCGATGCCCTCGCTGCCCAGCTCCGCGCCCCGCTCGTCCAGGACCACCACGCGGTCCTGCACCGCCGTGCTGTATGGTACGCCACCGTGCCGCACTGCCAAGGCTGCCGCTCACGGGTGGCCTTGGCTCTTTCCACGAGGGCACGACTCTCACCAGGTTGAGCAGGCTCTGACCAGACCTGCGTATGGCAACGTGGAACCGGCGGCAGGGCTCCCACAACAGTGGGTGGTGGTCGGTGCGGGGTATGGTGGGTGGGGCAGCGAACCGAGGGCGCCAGCGCCTTCAGCACGGCATCGCCCTCTGTGCGCACGGCGACCGCCTGTGCGTCCGAGCGCTTGGGGTTGGGCTGGATGCGCTTCTGCTCCACGCGGACATACCGCGCCAACTTGGCCGCCCAGTCACCTGGCCAGCCCCAAGTTCTGAGCCTTCTGAACCAGTACAAAAAGCTCATCGGCAAGCAGGTGCTCACCTGCGCACGCCTCGGCAGGACCACTGCTGCTCTTTGCGACATAGATGAGCTTGATTGGAACTGCCCGCACCGCGCGGGCAAGCTGCTTGCCAGCGCCAGTCTTGTCGAGCTTGGCGGCTGCGCTGGCGAGCAGCACGGTATGTCTGCACACACGGCAAGTCATATGGCATATGACTTGGCCTGGCCTGGCAGTGGTGGGTGAGCAGCAGCACGCCTCTGCGTCACGCCCAACGCCGCACACAGGCACGCAGGCATAGAACCAGGCGTCAAGCCCAAGTCAAGAGCCCGTCATACAACGAGGTCCACACGAACGGCAAGCGTGCATGAGAAAACCAATGCAGCAAGACGTGCATTTACACCTGGTAGGGCGCCGGACAAGTAGCTTTCGTACAGGCTGCGTACTGACAAGCTTTCCAAGCCTCCACTTACTTCACAGCATTTGCCTACTCGCGTGGGCTCTGCTACATGAATTACACTTTAAACTCTATATATAGATGCAGGTTGTTTTTAATATAAATATAAACATTTGCAGGGTCCATTTTGCCACTTTCACAAGTGGTATACAGACATCAGTTTTCTCACTTCCACTGGCAGCTGTTCACTGCTGCCATGGACGCGCCGAGCGTTGGAGACCTGTCGCCGCTTGCGCAAGTCATTCTGGGCATTAGCGCGCTTTCCATCGCTGTAGCTGCCTTGAGTGTGTGCAACTATGTGGCATCTTGTATTCTGAATACGCTGAGCAGTCGCAAAGCGCGGAATGGTCTAATCACGGCACGCGAGGGGCCTGCAGCGTCACGGCAAGTGCCAGCACACACCGCGTGCAGTGCTGCTGCTCCGGAACTCGAGGAGCACTGCTGTGACAGTCGCCTGCGACGCTGCGACTGAGTACTGGCGTTTTGCAGGCGAAAACAGGCGAGCAGAGTGCAGCCCGCGCCGGCGCCTGAGGAGCCTGCCGCGCCTGCAAAGCCGGGCGTCTCGCTCAAGCAGCTGATGAAGGATAGCAGCAAGAGCGCGGCCAAGGCCAAGGCTGGCAAGCACGGGTGCACTGGGGCCTGCGCGCCGGGCCTCAGCCGCTCCCCATTGCTGCTGTGCACTGCCTGCGCGCGCCCGGCAGCGCGCCGGCCAGAAGGCAAGCGCCCCTCTCTTTTGACACGCGTTGTGCGTGCAGGGCAGGCGCCCTGGACAAGGCTGCGCACCATGCGCTGCACGTGAATACCCTCAAGGTAACGTCTGCCTGCTGCTCGAGGCCTTATTTATACAGCCTTTTGCTTGCTGCCCTGCCCTTTTGCGGCCTTTGCAGAACCCCGTGCTGAAGCACATGCTGCAGGCTTTGCAGCGTGAAACGTGTACACGCGACTGCAGCTGTAGCACGGCACAGCGTATCAAGTCTAACCACAGTCCTGCCAGCGCACAGGGGGACCCTTGCAGGGATGCCGACTGCTGTGTGCAGCTCTGAGCAGCGCCTGAACACGTGCAGGCCCGCACAGCGTGCAAGCATGTGCAGCCGAGACGCGGCCCCGCACAGCCCGCGGAGTCCGCCCGCACAGGCGCCCCTGCCCGCTGCGCTGACGCGCGCGGCGCGCGCAGGGGCACCAGGGCGCGCTCCGGGGCCTTGCATTCAGCCCCGACGGCGGCGCGCTGGCCACCGTCAGCGACGACCGCGCGCTGCGGCTCTTCGCCCTGCGCGACGTGGCGGACCCTGGCCTTAATTCCCGCCGCAGGCGCGCGCCATTTATTGTATACACGCACGCGCTTGCTCGCGCTGCCCCTGGTGCCTGGTCGCGGTGCCGGGCGTGCGTGGCTCGCGGCGTCCTCCCCTGTTGCTGCGGCGGCGTGCACAGGGTGCGGCGGGGGGTCGGTGCGAAGGGAAAAAGAGCTGATGAAGCGGCAGCACAGGCTTGTGATTGATAATCTAGGCACAGGCGCCGCAGTTCGACCCGCTGCTGCGAGCCGGCGGCGTGAGCGATGCGCGGCCGCGCCCCGGCCCCAGGAATCTGCTGGCGGCGCCGGTCGACGTCGCTTTCGGACCGGACGCGCAGACGGCCGCCGTGCTGCTGGAGGAGCGCGGCGGCACGGCGGGCGTGCAGGCGTTTGCGGTGGGGTCGGCGGCCGCCGACGCGCCCGCGTGGGCCGCGCCGGACGTGCTGCGCGGCCAGGCGCCGCTGTGCCTGTGCGCCGGCGCGCGCGCCGGCAGCCCTGTGCGCCCCCGGCCTCGCGCCCGGCCGCACACTCGTGCGCACTCTCGAGCCGCCCAGGATCCTGGCGCCAGCACCAGCACGCACCGCATGTGCGTGCCTGCTTGACAGCATCCGCCGCACAGGCGTGGGCCCTTTGGGGCCGACAGCAGGGGGCGCGCGCGCGTGCGCGCGTGGGCGCCCACTCCGGTCAGCTGGCGCGGCAGGGCGTCCTGCTGGCGGCGGCGGCGAAGACGGGCCTGGCGCTGCTGGATGCGCGGGGCGGCGGCGTGCTGGCCGCACTTGACAGCGCCGGTCTGGTGAACCACGGCGCGGCGCTGTCGGGCGACGGGCGCCTGTTTGCCGCCGCCACGTTCACCGCGGATGTGAAGGCGCGCGCGCCGGGCCGGCCGCCTCTGCACTCCCCCACCGCGGCGTCTGGCGCTGCCGGGCGCGGCGCGGCCCGATGCCGCCCGAGCTCCAGCTGCTGCTGTGCCTCTGGCTGAGCTGCGGGTGCCATCTCGGGCTGCTTTCCCGCAGGCGTCCGCTGCAAGGGGCGGGAGTCTCCCTGGTGAGCACGCATGGGTTGCCGATGTGTGGTACCCGTGAGAGTGATATACATGAGGCGCGTGCAAGTGCATTAGCACCTGCCCCGCCTGCCCCGCCACATGCGTTTGCAGACAGGGTGCAACGTGGACGACCCCACGTACTGGTGCATGCATTGCTTCGTTGCGTCGCCCGCAGTGGCAGCCGTGAGAGGCCGGGGCGGGCTCAGGTGTACGAGGTGCGCGTGGACGCAGCCGGCGGCTTCACCGGCTGCCACAAGGTCATGGACCTCAAAGCGCACAGGAGCCAGGCGCGGCCCCGGTCCTCTAGCGGCGCCGGCCGAGGCGGCGCCCGTCTGCGTGTGCAGCATCCCTGCCTGAGGAGCCCGGGGCTCCACACCGTGACGGCCTACCGTGGCAGGGCGGGCAGTCGTGCCTCAGGCCAGGGTGTGCTCCATCATCCGCCCTCAGTGTGCGCCCTCACGGGCGGCCAGGCCTCTGCGCGCCTTGCCGTCTGGAGGCAGGCTGAGACTGCTGGAGCGCACGCACGGACGCGGCGCGCCGCGCGGGGCGCGCGCGCAGGTGCAGGCGGTGGCGTTCTCGCCGGACGGCGGCCAGGCGGCCACGGCGTCGCGCGACGGCACCTGGTGCGTCTGGGACCTGGCCGTGCGCCACTGGCTGCAGGAGGACCCGAAGAAGCTGCTGCAGGCGCGCGCCCCGTCCCCGCAGCGCCTCCCTACCCCTAACCCTGCCATACACCTATGGCTGCAGGAAGACCAGAAGAAGCTGGGTCAGGCGCGCGCCCCGTCCCCGCAGCGGCCCCCGCGCCCGCGCACGCCCTGGCGCGCTGGGTGGTGCGCGCTGGAGCTCACGCAGGCGTGTCAAAGGGGCTACACACGGGCCGTGCGCGTGGGGCAGGCTGCACTCTGGTGGTGCGCCGCGAACCTGCGCGCCCTGACAGAGCCAGCGGTATGCACAGCCGTGTCGTGCGCCAGTGATACAGTCCCAGTTATTGGATTCACCCTGGGCTTGGGGCGGCAGGCGGGGCAGGGCCTGGGGCCGGGCGCATGCTTCCAGCGGCTGGCGTTCGGGCCGGGCGGCGTCGTGGCTGCCGCCGCGCCGGGCGGCGAGCTGCACTTCCTGGACGCGCGCACCGGCCACCTGCTGGAGGTGCGGGAGCCGCTGGCCGGCTGCTGGTCGGCTGTCCAGCGGGCGGCCCTGGCCTGGAGCCGCGCCAGGAGCGTGGGGTCACTGGCGGGCATGCAGGCGTGGCTGCTGAAGTCACACAGGCTCTATCCTGGCCACCGCCTGCAGCAGTGCCGGAGGCAGGCTGCGGCCGCCTGCGGACCGAGCAGGGCGGCGGAGTCGGCGGATCCCGGGCTCCTACCTGTGCGCTTGTTCGCAGCTGCTCAAACTGCCTCGTGTTGTCCTGGTCCGCTCCACCTCCTTGGCTGCCGGTGGGCGCCAACGGAGCGGCACCGCTCTCTGCTCTTTCGGCCTGCTTAGGGGGACGTGCTGTCAGCACCTGCACCGCTCCCGCAGGTGGTGGATGCGCACGAGGGGGACATCACCTGCATGCAGTGGAGCCCCGTGGCGCACAAGCTGGGCAGCGGGCGGGCGGCGGTCCTGGCCACGGGCGCGGCGGACCGCCGCGTGCGCCTCTGGCGCGCTCCTCAGGTCTAGGGCCCATTGCACGTCATCGTGTATTGGCCCAACATTCTTGGGCCTGCAGTATCTACATCCAGCACTGCAATCGGCACTGGCAGGCCAGGATGGCAGCCAGGGAATGCATTCCTGCGAACGCTCTGTAACGAATGCGGGCAATGATGCAGCAGCGCGCTTTGCTCCGTGCAGCAAAGGTGTCTGGGATGCTCCGCCCTTGACACTGCTTGTGTCCGGCAAGCTCTTCAGGTGGGCGGCAAGACACGCACATGGACTGCAACTTCCTGCACTGTTTGCGCACGACCATTCGCCTGCCGGGCAGTCTGTGCAGTGCGCAGTGTGCATGTGAAACCCTACAGCGTCCTTAAGCGGCTGCAGGCAGGCATGAAGCGGCATGCGGGCTCGATGCTGAGCGCATTGATGTTTACATCAGAAACTCGCACTCTCAGCATCTACTGCAAAAGGATATGTAGAAATAGTCGGCAGTCCCCCCCAGCCTGACACAAGCAGCAAACCCCTTAAGAAATTGAGCTGCAAATGCTGGCAACAGCAAGCTGGGCTGAAGCGCATGTGCCGGCACGCCTGTCAGGTGGTTAGCCTACCTGTACCGCTGTGAACTCTATGCTACTCGACTCTGTCTGCCTCCCGCCAACGCTGACCCGGAAACCGGTGCCAAGGCATACCAAGCTAGCGCGGCTCGGCGTCCCAAGCCCAGGGGTGCTGCATGGCCGCCCGCGGCCGCGGATGGTGCCCACGCGAGCTGCTCTCTGGGGCGGCTTTCCGACCGAGGCTCAGGCTCTCGAGCGCCTGCCGCGTGCTGGCTGCCCAGTCAGATGCTGCGCTTGAGCGCTCCGACGGCGCGGGCGACGCGGGCTGGGACTGCGCCTGCGCCGCCACGCGCGCCCAGCATCAGACTGCTGGCCGCCGGTTGAGCAGAGCATGTTTGTGAGCAGCTTCAGCCTGGGCGTGTCAGCAATGCCACCGGAGCTGCACTTGCAGGCCTGCATTCGTGATGTTCCAGCAGTCTGCCTGCTCCACGACACGAGCAGCTGCTGCACTGTGATGCCCCATGCATGCGCAGTCCTGCGCAAGCCTGGCCGTTGTGCCAATGTCAAGCGCTGCCACAGGATTTGCAAGCCAGGACTGCGTGTGTGACCCGTCTGGAGGTGACTGCCGTACCGCAGCGGCACGCAACCTAATCCTATCCCACCCCAGAAGCCACTCCATGTCCCCACAGAGACGAACCTGCTTCGGCCGCACTTCTGCGCAGCCCGCGCTTACAGCGCCGCAGCAGCCGGCGGCTGCCGCCTCGCGGTTGCTGAACGCGTGCCCGCTGCACGCCGGGGCGCGTGCCGCAGACGGCTCAGCTCGCGCGGATGGCGTGCCGGCGCGCCGCAGGCGGTGCTCGGGCGCGATCCAGCGCTGGGACGCCGCGCCACGGTTGAAGAAGCCCTCCTGCAGGCGGGGTCACGGAGCGGTTACAGGGCACGCTGGTGAAAAGGCTGCTCTGTCAAGCCCGCAGGCATCCTCCCGCGCGCATCATTCATTCTTTTGTTGTGAAGCGCTGTACTGCTCTAGCCCAGGTATGCCACGGCACCAGAGATGCACGGCCATATGGCCTGCCTGCGGACAGCTCTGTCGGGTTCTGTGGCGGCCTGGCCTCGCACAGCTTGCACGCAACGGCGCGCCCGCTATTTGAGCCGTCTGAACACTCTGTCACGCGACACACAGCCCCCGGCCCAGACTGCCCGCACCTCTGCATACACCTGCCGCCGCTCCGCCTCGCGCGCGTCGGCGCACTCCTGCAGGCGCCGCGCGGCCGCCGCCGCCGCTAGCCGCCGGTTCTCCTCCGCGACAGCCGCAGCGGCGCGCCGCCGCGCGGTCGCCGCATCCTGCTCTGGCACCGCAATGGCCGCGACCTCCCAGGGCTGTCTGCTCTGCAGGATGGCCGCGCTGGGCGCGGACGCGGCCGGCCCGCGCGCCGCGCCGCGCGCCGCCCGCCGCGCCTCCTCGGCGTCTGCGGCCGCACGCGCGGCTGCGCGCGCGGCCGCCTGCACCTGCTGCACGCGCTGCTGCTCCGCGCTGCGCGCGGCGACAGCCGCTTGGGTGCTGCTGGGTGCGCACAGGCGCCATGGTGACACAGTTGTATGGGCAGGCAGTCAGACCGTTCAAACCGTCAAAGGTAAGCGCTGGCCGTGTGTGCGCAGCGCTGGCACGACACCTGAAGAGGGGCAGGCGGGCTGGCCTTGTTCCGACAGGTGGCAGCATGCATAGAGGCCGCATGCCATAGAATGCCATGCCATGGATGCCAAGCATGGTGCACAAGGGGCGATCGCGCACTAGTTGCGCTGCACGTCTGCCTTCTCGGGGTACAGCGCTGTGCGCAGCCGCTCATCGGCCTCCGCGCGCCTCTGGGCCTTGCCGCGCCACTTGGCCTGCACGAAACGCAGGCGTTCACAGACAGCCAGTCTTCGAAGGCAACCCAGCCGCCTCTTGCAGTCCTTCAAACACCTGACATGAGGCTGCGTGGACTGAGCGCGCTCGTCATAGCGCTTGATCACATGTCTATACTGCACTCCCGCCTGCGCAAGTAGACACGCGAAGCGCGCGTGCCTGCTCCAGCTCATGCTCCTTGGCCTGGTTCTCTGTGTTGGGGTTTCGCAGGTTCTCCTTCAGCGGGCGCGCCAGGATGCTAGCCGTGGGCCTGGGCAGCATGGTGGCTCCTGCTGACACACAAGACCTGCAGCCTACCTCTTCGATGAAAGGCTGCAGCCAGGCTGCGCTGCTCTTTTTGAAGGCAACAACAGACCCTAAGGCCCACAAGCTAGGGCTCGCTGAGGGCTCAACACTTTGCCTCAACACTTTGCCTCCACTTTGCCATCAGTCCTCGCAGTTTGGCGACAAGCTCTCACCGATCAAGGTCCTGCAGACTTAAGACAACTTGCCATACTGCTTAGGTTTACGCGCTGTGCGCGGTCCTGCACTGCAGCAGTGGCCTGCACGAGGTGCGCGCTGTGCTGACTTGCGGTTATCTGTAGCGTTCTGGTCACAACAAAGCGCGCAAGACGTATGCGGCAGAGTCTTTATTGAGGACGCACGCACTTGCTCTGCGCTAGTGTCGGGTGGGCCAATAGTCTTGGGATGCGGCACAAGCGTCCTGCACCAGTCAAGCATCAGCCTCATCTTGATGTAAGGTGCCAGTGTGCGCGCGGTACTTGGCACCCTGCTTCACAGGACTTGCACTGCAGTTCTTTGCACCTGCTGTGGGCAACACTGTGGATATGCTCGCAGCGCGCTGCCTACCTGGCGGCACTAGCTCTCCTGCGGGTTGTGCGCACCCCACTGCCGCTGGCCGCGCACGGCGCGGCCAGGCCGCCCGGCCGCGCTGCCACCAGCCCGTTAGCGGCCTGCACGCCAGAGCGGCCAGGCTGGAGGCAGGCTATGAGCAGGGACTGCCGCTGGCGCACACGCCGCCCGCCTGCACGGCAAGCGCCGACGGCGCAGCACCAGCCGGCGGGGCCAGCAAGGAGGGCCGCATGGGGTCTGTGTATGGGATGCTCGGAGAGGCCAGCAGAGGGAACGGGCTGACGCACCCGCCCCCGCCGGCCGCCTGCATGGCAGCAAGCAGTAGCGCGAGCAAAGAGAACCGCCCGAGCAACGCAGCCGAAGCCGGGGGCCAGGCTGCGCCGCTGCCAGCGCCGCCTGCCACGGCGCACGGCCACGCCTGCAAGGCGGCCTGGCCTGCCCGCGCGGTTCCCAGCCGGGGCCCCGCGGTGCAGGCTGCCGGCGGTGGCGCTGCAGTGCCGAGCGACGCCGCCGGCGACAGGCGCGGCCCGTTCACGCTGTGCTGCCACACCGGCTGCCTGCCCCTGCCAGGTGGTGGGTGCAAACCCTGCAGCCCAGTGCAAACCTGGCCTGCGCCCCCTGCGGTGTGCACAGCCGCAGGCCATAGCAAGGTACGCCAACACGAGTGAGGCACTGTAGCATATCCGTTGTCGCCAGAAAATAGCGACAGGGGCACCAGAAGCTGACTGCGTGCGCGCGGCGTCACGCAGGCCAAGCCGTGCGGGCCTGTTCAAGTGCCCCCGCGCAGCCACCGCGCCCGCAGAGGCGGCCTCAGCCGGGGCGGCTGGCGCTGCCCGCTCCGGGCCGCGTGGCGTGGCCGCGCCAGAGAGCTCCAGCGGCGGTGCCGCTCCGCCAAGCGCCCTCACTGCCCACGCAAGGGGCGCGGCGGGCGACGGCGCGCTGCCCGACGCAACGGCAGTCCCAGCGGGCGGCGACGGCTCGGGCTGCGCGGCCGAGCGCGCCAGCCACGGCGCAGGTCCTGATCATGACCCTGCCGAGCGCCCTGGACCTGGTCAGAAGCCCAGAGGGCTGCTGCGGCGGCCGGCGCCCACCTTCGACCTGCTCTCGGGCGTGCTGGCCGGGTCGCCCTCGGGCGGGGCCGCCCGCCAGACCCTGGGCGCAGGCCACGCACCGCCGCGAGCAGGCCTGGGCGCAGGCGCGCTGCGCGCACCGGCAGGGTCGGTGATCGCGCCCGCTGCGCGGCGTCCGCCGCACAAGCCCTTTGTGCCGCCGCGCGCGCTGCGCGCTGCACGCCCTGCTGCCGACCCTGGGCCCGCCAGCGCCGCGCCGCCGCCGGCCGCGTCAGGCGATGCGCCAGCGCTCCGCGCCGCCGGTCCTGGCGTCGAACCCCGCGCCGCCACCGCAGCGCCCGTGGCGGCGGCCCAAGGCCAGCGAGGCCAGGCACAGCCACCTGATGGAGAAGCAGACGTGCAGCCCGCCGAGCGCAGCATGCGCGGGCCGGCGCACGGTGAAGGCGCCAGCGCAGCGGCGGGCCTGCCAGGCAGCGTGCAAGGACCACACAGCTGCGGCGCTGCGGCCGCGGACCACATCGGCGGTGGGCGGACCATGGCCTGCCCTGAGCCAGGGTCGCCGGCGGAGGCTGACGCGCGAGCCGATGACCCGAGCCCTCCTGCTGCAACGGCGGCCGCATACGAAGAGCTGGATGGCCCTTGGCCGCGGCGAGCGGCAGGCGCTGAGCGCGGCGGGGGCGCGCAGAGCGCCGGGACAGGCCAGCCGTCAGGGCTGGGGCAGGGCGTGGGGCTGCCCGCCGGCGGCGCGCTCGACGGGGGCGGGCCCAGCGCGGGGCGGGCGGCCCGCCCGGCGGCTGCGGGGCGACACGCGGCGGGGGCTGCCACGCCCGCGCCGCGCCCGACTGCGGGCGTGCCAGCGCCTGAGCGGGCCGCGAGCGGCCTGCCAGCGCGCATGCTGGCGCTGCAGAGCGCCGCGGCGCCGGGGCGCGTTCCGCCTGGGGGCTTCCACACGCCGGGGGCGGTAGGCGCCCTGGAGCCGCCCGCTCTCATGGAAGTACAGCACGAAGTGCTGTACCTTATGTCTGAAGGGGCACAGTGCAGCACCCGCGTACCTTGGTCGTCATGCAGCTGCGGGCAAGGCATGCACCCCTGCAGACAGTGGCCCTTTTGGTCCGCTCATGAAGTGGAGTGCGCCACGACAGTGGGGCCGGTGCTTGGCTGCGCAGGATGGCGCCCTGGGAGCTGGCAAACCGGCCTCCACCGGCTTACGGCTGCAACGTGGCTCGCAGCTGCCGCTGAGCTCGCGCGGGCGCGCGGGGCGCTCGACCGCACCCCGGCGCGCTCTGAAGCCGCTCTACCTGGACGACGACAGGGGCAGCCCTGGGTCCGGGGGCAAGCGGCGCCGGCGGCGGTCAGCGGGCTCGTCCGGCTCGTCAGACCTGGACTGCATGGAGCTGGACAGAGCCGCGGCCGCGCGCCCCGGCGCGCCCGAGCTGGAGATTGCCGACAGCGAGGGGGAGGGCGCGGCGGCGGCCGCGCGCGGGCCCCGCCCTGCCCCGCACGACGCTGCCGCAGCGCCCACTGTCGCGCGCATGGCGGGCGCCACCCAGGTCGCCCCCCCGCTCAAGCGGCTGCGCAAGGCGGCGCCCGCGCCCGCCGCGGCTCCGGCGTGCGCGGCGTTCGGCGGCGATGTCGTGTGCCTCCCGGCGCGGCCTGGGGGCTGTGACGGCGATCGCGCCGGGTCGCCCGGCGCTGTCGCCCGGCGCGCGGCCGGCTGGGAGTCTGATAGCGAGGACAGCAGGGGCGGGGGCGCGCCGGGCGGCGCGCCCGCGGCGGAGGCGGTCAGTCGGGCCGGTGAGGCATGCGGGGCAGGGTTCTGGGAAGGCCCCGACGGAGAGGGTCCTAACGAGCCGGGCGCGGCGACCGCGCGACGCGCGAATCCGTTCCTGTCGGGGCGCACGCTGGAGCGGGGCTACCCGGTAGCCGCCCCGCCGCCCCTGCCAGCTGAGCAAGCACGTCTGCCATCATGCGAGTTTAGTGGTGTGCCGTGGGACGGCGTACTGTTGTGGGGTAGCAGCCGCCAGGCGCGCGCCATGGAGCCAGGGTGCAGGACCCCCGCTTGGCTTGCGCTGACAACCCCGCTCGCCTCCGCGCGGCGCCAGGAGGTGCGGCACCCGCAGCGCGCGCCGCGGCCGCGGCCGGGCGCGGCGCCCGGGCAGGCGGAGGCCCTGGCCGCGCTGCTGGCCCCGCCCGCGCCGCCCGCCACCGAGCCGGACGTCATCGACCTGGCCAGCGATGACGACAGCGGCGGCGCCGCCGCCGGCGAGCGCGCCGGCGGCGCAGCCGGAGCGGCAGGCGGGGCGCGCAGCCGCCGCGCCAGCCCCGGCGGGGCGCACGCCTATGTCGGCGCCTACTCCGCGGCCGCGCTCGGCACCGCGGCGGGCGCCGCGCCCCGGGACCCTGGCGACCCCGGCTCGCATGCATTCCCTGGCGCCGCGCGATGCGGGCCTTCGCGGGCGCACGCACACGTCGCTGATGGACCCTCCATCGGGCGCTGGGGCTTCCAGGACCGCCACGGCAGCCCGGCGCTGGCAGGCCCCGCCCCGCGCGAGCCTGCCGGCGCGGCGGGCGGCGGCTGCGCCGCTGCGGGGTCACCCTGTGCGGGCGGCGGGGAGCCGCTGGGCGCGGCCGGGCGGTTGGCCGGCGGTGGCGCAGTGCGCGAGCCGCCCTGGTGGCACCGCCTGCCCGACTTTGTGCCGGTGGCCGCGCTGCGCGGCGGGGTGGACCCACGGCGCGCCGCTTCCCCACCCCCCTGGGGACCACGGGCAGGCGTTTTGCTGGCCTGCGGTCAGCAGTGCGCCGGCGCAGTGGCTGCACTGCGGGAGCTTTGGGCTCTGGCAAACCGCGGGGCGGCCTCACAAAGTCGGGCGTATGCTGAGCGCCCCGGCCCGCTTGTGGATGCATGCACCGGGTCTTGGCAGTGCCGGCGAGCCTGTTTTATGATGTGGAGGAGCATGCACGTGGACGGACTTGCTGCACTTGCCGCTGCAGCCAGCTCGTGACACAGCATTGCCCGAGCAGCAATGTGTGCTGCTGCGGGCCAGTGAGAGTTTGACGCCTCGAGCAACCCGAGCGCCGCGATGAAGCTGCAAAGCGGGTGAGGTCGGCGCGTGCAGGAGCGGCGCGCGGGTGCACGTCGACTACGCCCGGCAGTTCTCTGGGCTGCCGGCCGCCGCCGCGGCAAGGCCGTGCGGCGGCGCTGCGCGTGCCGCGCCGGCCAAACGGCGCGGCAAGCGGGGCGGTGGCGCAGGGCGCGGTGGCGACGGCGCGCCGCGCAGCGGCGGCGCGCGCTGGACAACGGATAGCGGCGGCCGCAAGGTGGGCATCTTCCGGGCACTCCTGGCTGGGGTTGGTGGCGGGTCTCACGTGTGGCAGGTAAATACTGCATGTATGCCTGGCTGCGATGGGCCCACGACAGAGAGCGACTGAGCGGCAAGCACGCAGGCTCTAACTATGCAGGGAATGCAGTGGGTACAAGCAGGTTGCTGACCGACATGCTTTTGACAGCCTGCTTGTCCACTCTCCCAGGCACCCAAGCGGCACAGGACCGTGCACGCATAGTTGGGGCAGTACCACAGAGAGGCAGTCCTGCGACCCAGAAGCCCAGTGAATGCGAGCAACACCTGCGCTGCTCCCAGCCTGCCAAATTAGCCGCCTGTTCTGAAGCCGACACGCGCACAGGTGTTCATCGACGCCAACAACGTGCGGCACAGCGGGCGCGCGGCCTGGCAGGCGGCCGGACAGGAGGGCGGCCGCGCGCGCAGCAGCAGCGGCGGCGTGCGCAGGCGCAAGGGCAGCCGCAAGTAGTGCAGGGAAGCTAGGCCTGGCTGTCTCTCAGTGAGTGAGCATGTGGTGCAAGGTGCATGGTGGCTGCATGGTGTGCATAGATCTGCAGTACTGCATAGATCTGCAGTACACGTTACCGCCAATGTAACGCGGCCAAGGTGCCAGGCGAGAGGGTCGATATGCAAATGGCCTCTGGAAGGGGTGCTCGTTAGGAACGCCCCTCCAGTGCTCACGACCACCGCTCACAGCACACCAGGGCCGGCGCGTACCGAGTGCGAGGACGGAGAAGCATGCAGGCGGGCTGCAGCGCGGAGCTGGCCCGGCACTACGCGGCGTTGTCCACCAGGGGGCGCATCCTCGCAGAATATCTGTGGGTCGGCGGCACCGGTGCGGCCCCACTGCCGGCCCGTGTTCCGCAGACGACGCTTGCCGCTGTCGTCGGCCGGCGCCGGGCCTTCATCCGTGAGCATCTTCTGGGCGGGATGCAAACAACTGGGGTTGAGGCATGGTGCCGGGTGCTTCCGCAGGCTCCAACCTGCACAGCAAGTCGCGCGTGCTGGACAGCAAGCCGCGCTCTGTGGAGGAGCTGCAGCCATGGCACTTTGATGGCAGCCAGACCGGGCAGGCGCCCGCAGCGGGCTCCGCGGTGTATCTGCGCCCGCGCGCGATTTACCCGGACCCCATCCTCGGTGCGCGCCCCGGCCCTCCGGCGCCTGCCTGTGCAAGCGCGGCGCGCGCTGCGGCGCAGATGCCCCACGAGGAGGCCGCGCCGGTGCACACTCGCCATCGGCCGCGCAGGCGGCGAGAACATCCTGGTGCTGTGCGACACCTACACGCCGCCGACGGTGGAGAGCGACACCGGCGCACAGGCGATGCAGCTGCACCCCAGCAACAACCGCGCGCCGTGCGAGCGCGTGATGCGCGCCGCGGCCGCCTCTGCACCCGTGTTCAGCTGCGAACAGCAGTACTCGCTGCTTGAGTCCAAGAGCGGACGGCCCATCGGTGCGCGCCCCGCTCCGCGCTAAGGCGCTGAGATGCGCATTAGTCGCCCGCCGCGTTGCGGCTGGCGGCGGTGCCTCTTTGTGAGTTGGCGAGCCCCGTGCAGCACGTCGTTGCGTCAGAAGAGTCTGTGAAAATCTGTGAGAGCTCTATTGGTCCTCACGCGACACATGGCGGCTGCCGTCCGGTGTGATGCGGCCTCACTCTTGCTCACAAAGAGTGTGGCACTTGGCACAGGCGCGCCCGAGGAGCCTGCAGCGGGGTCCTCAACATTGTACTGCACATCAGGGGCGTACAGCGCGTCCGGCGCCAGCGTAGCCGACGGGCGGGACTTTGCAGACGCGCACCTGCGCGCGTGCATGCACGCGGGCATACGCATATCAGGTAGCGCCCCTTTTGTGCTGCAGCCGGCTGTTCAGCTGGTGTGAGTGTAGCACTGTTGGCTGTCTGCAGTGTGGGGAAGACCTGGTGTGTTTCCTGCAGACTGCGTGCGCTGGGCGGTTGTGTACCCGCACTCTCTCTCCATTTGGTGTGGTCTGTGTGATAATTGAGATCACGCGAGCGGCATGCGTGTAGCCCAAGCATGATTTCCAGCGCCTGCGGTGACTCCACTGGCGCGCCGCGCGCAGGCGGCCACGCAGAAGCGGTGCTGGGGCAGTGGTCGTACTGCGTGGGCCCTTGTCGCGGCATCGAGCTGGGCGACCAGCTCTGGGCGAGCCGCTTCATCTTGCTGCGGATGGCGGACCAGTTCCGCCTGACCGCCTCGCTGGATCCCAAGCCGCTTCCCGGCGACTGGCCCGGCAACGGCGCGCATGTGAAGGTGCGACCTTTCAGCGACGGCAGTGGATGATACTGGCGTTGGGGCAGGGCTTGGCGGTGCGAGCACCTGCGTGTTGGGAAACAAGGCAGTGTCAGGCCTGCTGCGTGCGCCACGCAGCTGCCCTGCGCATTCCCTCGAAGCGGCACTCTGGCCACGGCCTGTCTCTGGCGCGCCTGTGCTGCGAGCGGCGAGTCGGGAGGGCTGGGGCGCGTGCAGGGTGCTGAGCCAGCCTGCAGCGCTGCCGCAGGTGAGCACGCGCGAGACGCGAGAAACGGGCCGCGGCTGGTTTGCGGTCCAGGAGCACGTGCGGCGACTGGGCGCCGCGCACAGCCAACACTTGATGGCGTACGGCGCGGGCGCCGCTGCGCGGTTGGGCCCGTCTGCACTCGCGTTCCGTGCGGTGCGCTGCCCCCGCTGGAGCCTTGGCTCTGACTCAAATGCCCTCCCGCCCCCTTTGCGCGGCACGTCGGCTGGTAGTCCACCTAGCAGGCCTGGTACACCTGTGACATTGCTTCTCCTTCAAAACTGCCTCAAATGCCTCAAATGCCTCTAAACTGTTTGGCGCGCGCAGGCGGTGGAGGACCGGCGCGCGGCGATCCGGATCCCGACCACGGTCCTCGTCAACCAGCGCGGCTGGTACGAGGACCGGCGGCCGGCCGCCAACATGGACCCCTACCTGGTCACCATGCTGCTGGTCTGCACCACGCTGGGCGTGCCGCTGCCGGTCGCCGGCGAGGCCGGCCATGGCCCGTCGGGCGGCCTGGGCGCGCTCACCAGCCCGACCGGCGCGCCCAGCTCCGGCGGCGCCAGCGGCCTGGGCAGCGCGAGCAGCAGCGCGATCCTGGACGAGCTGGATGAGCTGGGCAGCTTCGCGCCGGACACGCCGCCGCAGGCGCTCGGCCTGCTGGCCGCCGAGTGCAGCTCCGACAACTTTGCCTGCGCGTGAGCGGGCGGCGCCGTGGTCGTGCACAGGGTGATGGGGGGGGGGGGGGGGGGGGGGGGGGTGGGCTTGGGGGGGGGGGGGGTTTGTGGGGGGGGGTGGGAGTGGGTACTTGAGGTGGAGGCGGCGTCGTCGTGGGCGTCGGCGTCGGC
>JAABUU010001233.1_pt1 | contig 44959 bp, 45 predicted proteins | sample 5559301 | NCBI WGS metagenome assembly JAABUU01 (sample SAMN10711884, study PRJNA513360) | rock metagenome | isolation source: Antarctica rocks | place: Antarctica: Victoria Land, Richard Nunatak white | reverse complement strand
GAAGCGCTTCCAGATCGTCGTGCGCCCGTGGCGCAGTTCGTCGCCGTCTTCGATGTCGTCGTGAACGAGCGAGTAGTTGTGGAGAATTTCGATCGCCACGGCGGCATCGAGGGCGCCTTCGACTCGACCGCCTTCTTCGAGCGCCGTTCGAAGAAGAAGCTGGGGGCGCAAACGCTTGCCGGATTTACTCTTCGCCGGCTCACCGTATCCGAAGTGGTAGCGCAGCATCTCGTAGATCGGCGATGCTCCGCGGTGACGTTCAAGCGTGCGCGCGAGATGCGCTTCGATCAGGCTGACCAGCTCGACGGCTAGGCTCCTCCCGCGGCGAAGCTTGCGGGCGCCGTCAGCGCTTGCATGCGCGCTTCGACTTGATCGACAAGCCAGCCCGGCGTGGAGGCGCCCGACATGAGGCCCGCGACCTCGACGCCCCGAAACCACTGTGCTTCGAGTTCGTCCGGACCTTCAATATGGTAGGAACGCGCGCCGCGCATCGCCGCGAGTTCGGCGAGGTGCTTGGTATTCGCGGAGGTCTTGCCGCCGACGACGACCATCACTTCGACTTGCGTTGAGAGGTCTTCGGCCTGCGATTGACGGTTGTGCGTGTCGGTGCAGATCGTGTTGACCGCGCGCACTTCGTAGTATTTCGAGCTCAGCTTCTGAACGATTTCGGTGAACCCGGCGCCGGACCAGGTAGACTGCACGACGACGCCGACTTTGCTCGCGCGCGGCAGCAGATCGACGTCGGCCGGCTCCTGCACGATCCAGGCACCCGGCACGTGCGAGAGCGTTCCTTTGACTTCTGGATGGTTCGGATCACCGACGACGACGATCTTGTAGCCGTCGGCGCGGAGCTTTTCGGCTTGCACGTGAATTTTCGTCACCATTGGGCAGGTGGCATCGACGATCGTCAGACCCTTTTGCTCGGCCTTATCGAAGACTTCGACCGGCAGTCCGTGCGCGCGCACGAACAGCGTGCCGGCATCGACCTCGTCGACCGAGTGCGCGTTGCGCAAACCTTTGTCTTCGAAGGACTGCACCATCTGCGGGTTGTGCACGATGTGACCGAGCGTCGTGACGTTCCCGTCGCCGCGCGCTGCCACCGTCTCCTCGGCCTTCTTCAGCGTGATCGCCACCCCGAAACAAAAGCCTTGCGTTTTAGCCTTCCTGATTTCCACCGAATATCTCCCCGAGGGCGTCGATGCGCCGCATGAGTTCCATCGTCCACTTCGCCAAGTCGTCGCGCGTCGCTTTCCCCGGTGACTCGAACCGCAATGGTTCTCCGAACGCCACCCCGATTCGCGCCAAGCGGCGCACTCGCGCCGTTCCCGAAACGTGGGCCGGGACGACCGCGGCACCGGTTCGAGAAGCCAGCAGTGCGACGCCCATTTGTGGTTTGATGTCTCTCTTCATATTACGCGTTCCCTCCGGGAAGATTCCCATCGCAGCACCTTTTGAAAGGAGCTCGAGCGCGGCTTTGATGGCGGCGACGTCGCCCCGGCTCCGATCGACCGGAAAGGCGCCGAGCGCCCACAGCAGCGGCCCGAGCAGCGGAATGCGAAACAGCTGCCGCTTGGCCATGTAGGCGAGCGGCCGAGTTGCCGCCGCCCCGAGTGCCGGGGGATCGAAATAGGACACGTGGTTGCAGGCCACGATCAGCGGCCCGCGCGGGGGGATGTGCTCCGTGCCGGCGACCCGCAAACGCCAAAACGTTCGCAGCAACGCCCAGCAGACGAAGCGTGAGAGGCGATAGACGGTCGGGCTCACGCAGGCAGTCCCTTGCAAACCAGAGCCAGCATGCGTTCGAGCACGGCCTCCGCGCTCGAACCGGTCGAATCGATTTCAACGGCATCGCGCGCCGCGCGTAGCGGCGCAACGGCACGGGTCGCATCGAGCCGGTCGCGCCGTTCCAGCTCGCGGCGGAGCTCGAAGGGATCGACGGCCGTGCCGAGCGCGGCCAGTTCGGCGGCGCGGCGCGCGACGCGTTCGCCGATGCTAGCCGTGAGAAAAAACTTGTAGGGGGCGTCCGGCAAGACGACCGTGCCGATGTCGCGCCCCGCCATCACGACGGAGCCGGCATCGGCGATTTCGCGTTGGCGCGCGACCATCGCACGGCGCACCGCCGGATGCGCAGAAACGGCCGACACTACAGCGCTCACCGGGGTGCCGTAGAGCGCATCGCCTGGTTCTCGTCCGCCCGCCATGATGCGAAACCCCGTTCCGTTGGCGGGCTCGGGAGCCATTGCGATCGGCTCGCGTGCCGCGAGCGCCAGCAGCGCCGTTTCGCTCGACGGGTCACAACCCGCTTGCAATGCAAGCCACGCGAGCGCACGGTACATAGCGCCCGTGTCGAGATAGAGCGTTCCGAGCCGCCGTGCCAGCGCCCGAGCGACCGTCGTCTTCCCGCTCGCGGCGGGGCCGTCGATCGCGACGTGCAGACTCATCTCGGAGCGGCAGCGTTCGGCCCGCGCCGGAACGGCCCTGTGCGGGCGCCCCAACACATGGTGTGAGCGCCGACACCGCGGGCCGGCGCGACGAAACCGATACCCGTGATTACGATGTTCCGTTTGTATGGTTTTCGTATGATTGTGGCCTGTGCTGTTCTGAGCGCCGCCTTGGCCGCGTGCGGCGGCGGCGGCGGCGCAACCGCCGCCCTGCCGAGCGCCGCCTCTGCCGCCCACTCGAACGGTTTGGGCCAGCCGATTCCGTCTCCGGCGCCTAGTCAGTCAAGTGGCCCGGCGGCCCCGGCAGGAGTCGGCTTCGACGGACAACCGGTCGGCACGACGTTTTTCGCGAACAACGCGCTGGCGCGCCCGCTCTCGCAGAACCCACGCATCGATCCGCAAAGCACGGCGATGGTCGCCGCCATGACCGTCGGCGACATCGGCCATTTGCAGTTCGACCCGAGCGGCGATGCCGGCACGGTGGTTTCAACAGGGCATGCCTCCGACCCGATGTATTCGGTGCGCTGCGTGGAGCCGTGGGGAACCTGCAGCGCGACCTCGGTCCACGTTCCGAACGGGGCGCGTTCGGGCTCGGCTACCGATTTTCACAACGCCTTCATCGACGCCGCCGCCGGCACCGTGACCGACTCATGGCTAACCTGCGCTTCGCTTCAAAGCGGCGGTCAATTCGGCGCGGGTTATTATGGGAGTCCCTGCAGTTTTCCGCTCTCGGCTCGCACGCTCAACATCGGGTGGGGCGGCAGCGGCGCTCTGTCGAGTGACGGCACGGGTTTGGCGGAACGGCAAGCTCGCTATCGCTGGTCGCGGGCATCGTACGTCCTGAGGACCTCCTCGCCGGGCGGATGACGCACGGTATCGAGATTGCGGTGCAATGCGGAGAGCGCGGCAACCCCGTCTATCCCGCCAAAGGGAGCGACGGCCAAGGGAACGCGACCTGCAGGGGCGCGAGTGCCGAACCGCGCTACGGGCAGATTTTATGGCTCGACGCGACGGGCGAAGCCGAAACACTCGGCCTCAATCCGACGGTTCTTGCGCCGTACATCCGTGCAATGCACGACTTCGGGTTCTACATCGGAGACCGTGACGAGAGCGCAAGCGTCCCGCAAGGCAGCGACGAATTTGCACCCGACGTCGAATCGAACCCGGGCTGGGCCACCGTCGTGCACGCGATCCAATTAGATCGGAACCCCGTTGATACGACGGTCACAAACGGAGCGTATCACATCACCCCACGCGTCCCAAGCGACATCCGCAGCCACCTGTTCATCCTCGATGCAAGCTGTTCGCAGAGCGGGTGCTGATGTCCGGTGCTTCCGCCGACAGAACGCGTCGAGGATAGGTCGCGGTGTCGCGTGCTGTGCGGCTTCCCGCGTGATCCGGTTAGCGCTGTTCGGAAAGAACTGGGAGCCACCGGATGTCATAGCCGGTCGAGCATATCAACTTCGCCAAGGCGGCGCTAATCACGATGCGGGGCTGATGTTTTACAACGATTAGGCCGATGAGATCGGCGGCTTGATCTTTGGTGGCCAGAACTCTACCGGCGGTCAGGTCCAGCAAGGTCAATCGCTGACCTTCGATGCGTACCGACAAGATCAGGTAGTGCAGCTCTATCATAGCCAGGAAGGGCATGAGCGTGAGGCCGGCTTAATCGTTTCCGACCGGCCACGAACCTCATACGCGAAAATCATGCCCATGGAACAAGCGATCATGAAACAGCCGCAACATCAGCGAGACGTTGCCATACGGAAATTCGTGCAGCGCAAGGATTTCTTCGGCCGCCCACGGCTGTTCGCCGGGTTGCGCCATGAAGAAGCGGCTATCTCACTCAAGGATGCAAATGGCAAAGATCGTTTGCGTTTGTCAGTCGCGCCGGACGGCACGCAGAAGATCGAGTTTCTTGCCGAAACCGGGGAGGTTGTGCGCACCATCGGCGCTGCCGATGCACGATAGAAGCGGTCCATCATCACAGCATTTTTTGGTTCGCCATTCATCGGGATAGCTTCGTGCGCGCCGCGTGGGTCGTGCATGCGTCGGCCAGCACATTATCCCATTCCCCAAGGAATCGTTCCAGACCGTAGTGCTTCATCACGTGCTCGCGCGCACGCATGCCTAGTAGGCGGGCAGCTTCGCGGTCGTGCATTAGCCGCCGGACCTCGGCGACGAGAACGGCTGGATGGTTGGACACGATGCCGGTGCCTGGAGGAACGGCATACGGAATCTCGGTCGTTCCGAGGGCGGCGACCGGCATGCCGCAGGCCATCGCTTCCAAGAGTGCGAGGCCAAGTGATGTCCAGCGAAACGGATGCAGATACACGCGGCACCGCGCAATGGCGAAGTGGAGTTCGTCTACGGGTAGATCGCGCGGGGTGCCGATACCGTAGTGGTCGAGCGGCCCTGCCTCGCGTTCGAAGTACGGCAACAGGTCCGTACCCGTGACGCGACCGCGGCGCTCGGCTTCGTTGATGACGACCGCCACGCGTTCCAGTTCGCCCGTGTAGCGGTAACCGGGATCAGGGATGCCGTGCTCGATGACTCGGGTACGCGTGGTGCCGCAATCCCAGAACAGCGCGTTGAAGTGCGTGACGTGAACGATGGTGAGATCGTCGCGGTCGGCGAAGGGATGGCGCATCTCGTTGATGCGACCCTGCGGCGCGTTGTGTTCGAGATAGATGACCGGGACATCGAGGATTGGCTTTCGGGCACCGAGCCAGCGGTGCGCGAGTTCGAGTTCCGAAGGGCGTTGAAGGATGATTGCGTCGATGTGCTCTGCCGGCGCCTCGTCTGCGGTAACATTGCGAACGCTCGCGGGCCACAAGGGCCGCCGGCCTCCCGCCTCCGAGCCCGGTTCGACCGGCAGCAGATAGCGATGCGGGCCGCGGACGAAGGCTTCCATCCACGATCCATGCACATGCCATATCAAAATCGTCAGCGCGTCCATCGCTACCCGTTCGCTTCCGCGCGCGATTGGGAGCGGATCGGTTTGAGAGTTCGAATTCGTGGTTCGATGGTCCACAAAATCATCTCGCCCCAGTCGTTTGCTCCGGCGTTTTCGCCCGTAGCGGCTGCACGGAAGCGCGTCAGGTTCGTGGAGAAGTCGTGGGAATCGTAGACGAGCCGGATGCGAACGTCGCGTTCCGATGCCAGCCGAGCCTGCAACCACGGCGCAGGCGAGAGGAGGTAGGTATGACGCGCTTCGGTTACGGCCCAGCGCGGGGGCATCGTACCGGACTGGTATCCGAGCCAGCGTGCTTCGGCCGGGACGAGCGGCGCCAAATCGAGCAGGGGCGCTTCATCCTGCGTACTCACGAGCAACGTTCCCGGGTGGTCGCGCAATTCCGCGGCAATGCGAGGAACGGCCTTGTTGCCGTTGTTCTCCCACCATGAAGTCGAACGCGCGCTCACGGCATCCGAAACGATGCCGCCCGCAAGGAGCAACGCAAACGCACCGCCTGCGATCCGCGTGCGGCGCGAGAGCCCAAGCAGGGCGGCGACGGCCAACACGATCGCAATCCACGTCGGCATAAGGTAACGTGCGATCGTCGAGAAACGGTGATGCAACACGAGATCCGGCACCGCGAGCGCCAGAAACGCCGATGCCCCGAGCGCGATAACGAAGATCGCCGCAGCCCCCTTATTGCGGCGCACGAGCGCGACGGCGGCGGCCACAACGATCGCGAGCACGATGACGGCGACGAAGGTGAAACGCGCAGATGAGTATTCGAGATCAAAGAAGGTCGCGGCCGCATAGAAGGCCCACTTCGCGATCATAAAGCGCAGCGGATATGCGCTTGTGGACCAACTGACGTCAGCATTTGCTACACTGCGATTCCTCAGCACGACCCACAGCCACGGAGCGCAGAGCAACAATCCGGTGAACGACGCCGCTGCAAAGGCCGCCAAAGAACGTGGGCGTCGCCGGCCAACCGTAAAAGGTGCGACGGCGGCAACTGCGTGCGCCACGATGACGAGCACAAATAGGAGATACGTATACATGCCGAACGCGACCGACAGCGCGTACCAACCCCAGCGACGACCGCCGCCCAAACGCGCGGCGCGCAAGAAGAGAACGCTCGAGAGCAGGATCGCACTCGTCAGTAAACCGTATTCGCGCGCTTGATAGGCGTACAGGACGAAGAACGGTGATACCGCGAGCAGCGCGGTGGCGATCAAACCGACCGTGCGCGACCCAAAGAGTTCGAGGCCAAGCGCGTACATCAGCGGCAAGGCCGCCAGACTCAAGGCCACCGCCAATAATCGCGTCCAGAATGGCGAAACGCCGGCGGCTCGAACCCACAAGGCCTCGAGTGCATAGAACGCCGGCGGATGCTGTGGGTCTTCGAGCGCGAGTGAGCGGATCGTGTCGGCAACTCCGCGCTCGGGCGCAGGCCGCAGCAAGCGCTGTACCTCGCCGAACGTGTGCGGTTTGCGATCGAAAAGCTCGTCGAAGTCGTGGAGCGTGAAGCCGGCAACCCGAAGCGACGTCACCGCCTCATCCTGATAGTAAACCTTGTAAACGGCATTTGAATAGCGAAAGCCGATGCCGAGCAGGATTGCCACGATCGTGGCTGCCACGATCCAGCGCGCCGGTGGCGCGTTGATCCCGGAGCCGGACGTCGAAGGGAGTGAGATGTCAATCACCTTTGGCCATGTCGTCCCGATACTTCGGATGCTCGACGTCGGGAAGACACGCGAGTTTTATATCGACTTCCTCGGCTTCGTTGTTGACTGGGAACATCGTTTTGAGCCGAAACTTCCGCTCTACATGCAAATATCGCGCGGCGGCTGCGTGCTTCATCTCAGCGAACACCATGGTGACGGAACTCCGGGCAGCCGCGTGCGGGTCGAGACGGCGGGCATCGAGGAGTTCCATCGTCAATTGACCGAACGCGATTACGGATACGCGCGCCCGGGCCTCGAGCGGGCACCGTGGGGCGAGCTGGTGCTGGCGGCCATCGCTCCCGTGGGCAACCACATCGTGTTTTACGAGCGTACGGCAAACGGCGCTGTTCACTCCTCGCCATCGTAGTATTCCAGCGCTCCGGAGCGGATGAGGCGGTACTCGGGCGACCCGACCGCCCACTTGTCGCTATTGGGAAAGTAATGCGACTCGCCGATGGGATTGTCCGCGACGACATAGACGACGAGGTCTTCTGAACCGTTATTGGAGACCTGATGAGGATCGCCCGGCGGAAAGATGAACGCATCGCCACCCTCGATCGGCGTCGTTCCGTCCTTATGTCGCACAAAGCCGTTGCCCGAGATCACATGGTAAAACTCCCATTGAGCGCTGTGAGAGTGGTACGGGTACGGACTCCTCCCCGGCGCAACGCGAAGTATCTCGACGTCAAAGGGATGCCGTTCGTTCAGATCCGTCGATTCCGGCTTGCGCCCGAGTGCTTCGGATATCTCCTTGCCGGCGCCGGAAAACGTGCCGAGCGGCGACGACCACGCGAATTCTTCAACCGTCTTCGTATTGACCTTAAGCATAATCCTCGGCTCAGCGCGCTTCATGTCTTGTTCGTCCACCGTCGACAGCCATCGTCGACCCTCGCACGGGCATCTTCCCGCGGCGGCTCGAAACCTGCCGCCGCGGGGACCAAAGGCCGAATGCCTGCGTTTTGCCGAAGCCGCTGGTGATGGCGAAAGCACGCTCGATCTTCTTCTGTTCGGCGTGCGGCCATGAATCGTTGCGCTGGATAGGCCAATGTCCCGGCTGTAATGCCTGGAACACGTTCGTGGACGCGCCGGCAGCACCGCCCCGCAAAGGCGCAACACCGACGCGGCGCGGCACGCCGGCCGCAGCTGCGCCGGTGCGTCTGGCGGAAATTCCAAGCAGTACCGCCACGCGCGTTCGCAGCGGCATGCCGGAATTCGACAATCTGCTCGGCGGCGGCATCGTTCCGGGCAGTCTCGTTCTGATCGGTGGTCCGCCCGGCGCGGGAAAATCGACGCTGGCCCTGCAGATGGCGGCGCGCCTCGCCGGCGACTGGGGCCCGGTCGTCTACGTTTGTGGTGAAGAATCTGCAGCGCAGACGAAACTGCGCGCCGATCGGCTAGGGGCCGCCGGCGACCTGCTGCTCTTCGCCGAAACGAACCTGCGGGCCATCCTCGACGCGCTCGAAGACTTGCAGCCGCGACTGCTCGTTATCGATTCGATCCAAACGATGGCGCTGCCCGACGTGGAGTCGTTTGCCGGCAGCGTCGCGCAGGTGCGCGATTGTGCGACGGCACTCATGGAGTTTGCCAAGCGCTCCGACTGTGCGACACTCATCGTCGGCCACGTCACCAAAGACGGCTCGATCGCGGGACCGCGACTCCTCGAACATCTCGTCGATACGGTCCTGTACTTCGAAGGCGACAGCGGCGCCGATTACCGGATCGTGCGCGCACACAAAAACCGCTTCGGCAGTGCCGACGAGATATGCGTCTTCGCGATGGACTCGCGCGGCCTCCACGAGGTGACGAATCCCTCACAACTGTTTCTAGGGCGCAGCGGCTCGGCCGAGCGGCCGAGCGGGTCGTGCGTGGTGGCAAGCATCGTCGGCTCGCGTCCGGTGCTGGTCGAAATTCAAGCCCTCGTCGGCGAAACGAGTTACGGCACGCCGCAACGCTTGGCCGCCAACGTCGATCGCGCGCGACTCGCGATGATCCTCGCAGTCCTCGAACGCCGCGCGGGACTCGCGCTCGGAACGCAGGACGTGTACGTTTCCGTCGCCGGAGGCTTACGCATCGCCGAACCCGCCGCCGATCTCGGCATAGCGCTCGCGATCGCGTCGGCCTTTCGCGGCAGGCCGCTGCCCGCAGGCACAGCGGCATTCGGCGAACTGGGCCTTTCGGGCGAAGTCCGCGCCGTCTCACAGCGCGGACGCCGCGCGAATGAAGCCCACCGGCTCGGCTTCGCGACGATCATCGCGCCGCCGCTCGGCGCACGCGAACGGGGCGACGAACGCACGGTCGCGGTCGACGACGTCGCCGCAGCGATCGCTGCCGCGTTGTCGTAAAGGAGTGAAGCTGTTCGAATGCGTCCCCAACGTCTCCGAGGGACGTGATGCCGAACTGTTGCGTGCGTGCGCGGACGCGATTGACGGCGCGGGTGCAGCTCTTGCGCATCAAACGAGCGACCTGGTTCACAATCGCAGCGTGTTCACGTTCTTCGGCACGCGGGAACACGTGCTCGAAGGGGCGCTCGCCCTCGCTCGCGTCACGTGCTTGGGGATCGACCTGCGCTCTCACTCGGGCGCGCATCCCCGCATCGGCGCGCTCGACGTGCTGCCGTTCGTTCCACTCGATGGGTCAACGATGAGCGACGCCATCGAAATCGCGCAGGCGGCAGCGGCGCGCATATGGTCGGAACTTGCGATTCCGAGTTACTTTTACGGCGAAGCGGCCGTGCTGCCGGAACGACGACTGCTCGCCGATGTGCGGCGGGGCGAATTCGAGAGTCTTGCGACGCGAGTCGACCGCCCCGACGTCGGCGACGTCGCCCTGCACCGTAGCGCCGGCGCCATCGCGATCGGCGCGCGCGACGTGCTGATCGCCTTCAACATCGTGCTTGCGAGCGCCGACCTCGCGCTCGCCAAAGCAATCGCGCGCACGCTGCGGGAGCGGGGCGGCGGTCTACGCAGCCTACGCGCGCTCGGCATCGCGCTCGACGACGGCCGCGTACAAGTTTCGTGTAATCTTAGCGACGTCGCGGCGATACCACTGGATCGGCTGGTCGCAGTCGTGCGTGTCCTCGCGGCGCGCGAGGGTGTCGCGGTGTCGGCTTGCGAGTTGATCGGTCTGGTCCCCCGCGCGGCGCTCGTCGCCGTCGCGGCGCGGCTTCTGGGCACGGCTGCGTCCGAACGGGACGGCAGTGAGGCCGAACGCGAGGATTGCGCGAAGGAACGAACAGCATGACTGCAACGGCCGCCTCGAACGCGATTACGACCGTGGATCCCTCTAGCGGAACGCCACTAGCCGAGTATGCCGTGCACGATCGAGCTGCGGTCGACGCGGCACTCGACCGCGCCGTAGAGGCATTCGCCGCGTGGCGCTATCGACGCTCTGACGAGCGCGCGGAACGTCTGAGTGCGCTCGCCGCAAGACTGCGCGCGCGCAAGAGCGAGCTCGCGATGCTTGCGACGCACGAGATGGGCAAGACCATCGTCGAAGCAGAAGCGGAGATCGAGAAGTGTGCCGTCTGCTGCGATCACTACGCGCGCCACGGCGCCGCTGCGCTTGCGGACGAACGTGTGACGACAAGCGCAACGGAGAGTTACGTCGCGTTTCGGCCGCTCGGCGTTTTGCTTGCGATCATGCCGTGGAACTTTCCATATTGGCAGGCGTTTCGCGCGCTCGTTCCCGCCATGCTGGCCGGCAACGCGGTCGTGCTCAAGCATGCGGCCAACGTGACCGGCTGTGCGCTCGAGATCGAACGCGTCGTGCACGATGCCGGTTTTCCGGAAGGAACCTTTACGACGCTGATCGTCGCTTCGCGCGACATGGAAGCGGTCGTGGCGGACCCACGCATCGCGGCGGTAACGCTCACCGGAAGCGAAGCGGCCGGCAGCGCCGTTGCTGCGACCGCAGGCCGGCAGCTCAAGAAGACGGTCCTCGAACTCGGTGGTTCCGACGCCTTCATCGTCCTGCGCGACGCCGACGTCGAAGCCGCCGCCGCGACGGCCGTCAAAGCCCGCTTTCAGAACAACGGCCAAAGCTGCATCGCGGCCAAACGCTTCATCATCGAAGCCTGCGTACACGACGCGTTTCTCGAAGCGTTCGTCGCCAAAGCGCACGAACTGCGAATCGGCGCTCCATCGGATCGCACAACGCAACTCGGTCCCCTTGCACGGGAAGATCTGCGGGAATCGCTCTCCGTGCAGGTGGAACGATCGCGCGAGCTTGGTGCACGAATAGCGACCGGCGGCACACCGCTCGAACGTCGCGGTTATTACTACGCGCCGACGATCCTCTCCGACGTGAAGCCGGGCATGCCCGCGTTCGACGAAGAAACCTTTGGGCCGGTCGCCGCCGTCGTCCGCGCGAGCGACCTCGACGAGTGCGTCACGTTGGCGAACGCGTCGCAGTACGGCTTGGGCGGAAACCTCTGGTCGCGCGACATCGAGCGCGCGAAGTCACTCGCCGCCAGACTCGAGTCGGGCGCCGTCTTCATCAACGGCATGACCGCCTCCGATCCGCGACTACCGTTCGGCGGCGTCAAGAAAAGCGGTTACGGGCGCGAACTGGCCGCTTATGGAATCCGAGAGTTCGTCAACGTGCAGACGGTCTGGATCGGACCGGCGCGCGACGAGCAGCCCAACGCGACGTCCGCAGAATAACGCCGCGCTCCGAAGACCGCGACCACTTCAGCTCCGCCGGCAGAACTCGGAGAGATACGGAACCCACGAACCACTTCGACTGCGGGCGAACTCGCGTCGAAATGTTGTCGTCCCGAGCGTCGTGTAGCTCATGTGGACTTCGGACGGCCGACCCTCGGTTTCGATGCCGTCGAAGGTCCACGTCGCACCGCGCCACGGCGATGCCGTACCGCGATAGGCGCCGCCGGCCGTAACATTTTTCCACACATTGCGAGGCGGATCGAAGCGATAGCTCTCGTCGATCTCATACCGTCGCCCGTCGAGCGTAAGCGCATTGCGTAACGCGATCGAGCCATCATTGCCGAGCGTATAGGTCTGGGTGCTCGTCTCACCACCGGTCGTCCTACACGCCCACGATCCGATCAGTCCGTATGGCCGGTCATCGCGCTGCGCCGGCGCCGCAGGGGCGAGCGCCACACGTTCGTGCCGTTGCGGGGCGGCGGCGCTTCGGTTGGCGGCCGTCGCCGTCGGCTTGGGCGTCGGTACGATGCGTCGCTTCATCGGCACGGACGTAGACTTAGGCGCCGGTGTAGATTTGGTCGCCGGTGTCGGCTTTGGTGCAGGGATCGGCTTAGGCGCCGATGTCGGTTTGCGTGTCGGTGTTGGCTCCGACGTCGGAGTCGGCATGGCCTTGGGCGCGAGCGCAACGCGCGGGCTTGCGGATGTTGACGTCGACCGAGTGGAAGGTGCCCGGGGCTCTGCGTTCGAGCCCTGCGCCGTTGCGCTCGGCGCGGGTGCGAAGCGCCACGGCGCAAAGGGCCAGGGTCGCGTTATCGTGGCCGCGGAGCGCCCGACCGGCGGCGTCGTCGCTACAGGCGACGGTTTTACCGCGCTGCCCAAAGCAGGCGTGAACGCGACCGGCGATGCAACGCTCGGCGGCATTACCCCCAGAGTCTCTCCGGCGCGCCGGCACACATAGGCTGCGTCGTCACGCCACATGCCGCCGGCTTGTACCTGATGTTCGCGCCGGAACGAGTCCCGCCCGAGATCCGTGTACACGATGCGTATCGGCATCGTCTTATTGTGGAAGCTTTCGGTACCGGCAAGAATCCATTGGCTACCCGGCGTCCACACGGGGCCGCTCAGCCGAAGTCCCTGGAAGAAGCCGTTCGGCAAGCCCGTCACATTCCACATCGCAATGGACGGAGAATAGGAAAACGTCTCGCTCACGAAGCCGCTCGCTCCGCTCGAGGTGCGCACCGAGTTGCCCAGCGCAACGCTCGTATCGCCGGCGCGAGTGTAGGTCTCGGTACTTGAACCGCCACCGATGCCGCCGTCGCAGTTCCAGGCTCCCAGGAGCCGAGCCACATCGGCCGTGGCCACGCTGGAAGGGCCGCTGTGAGCAGCGGTCTGCGCTCGGCACGTCGTCCCCAGCGTGAGCGCGAGCAACAGAGCCAACACCGACCGCATACATTTCTAACGCGTGAGACGTTCCGTATATTTCCGCACACGGCCGATTTCCCCAAAGTCGGGGATGAGATTACCTCCGCGATACGCCTGCGGGCGGTCGCTTGCCCGTACCAGTCCGTCGCGATCGGTCGCGTTCGGCGCGCATTCCTAAACCGGCGACGATAACGCGCGCTCGCCCACGAAGCCGGCGATGCGTTGCAAGCCTTCCAAGACCTCGTCCCGTGGGCCGACATAACTCGTCCGCAGCCAGCCCGCAAGCGATGGGGCAAAGATGTCGCCGGGCATGGCGACGACGTCACGTTCCTCGAGCAACGCCTCTGCGAAAGCGAGACTACCGCCCGGGCCGATGCGGAGGCACACATAAAACGCGCCGTCGGGCTCGATGAAATCGAGCGCCGTTTGGCGCAGCGCCGACAGGACGCTCCGACGCTGCGACGTGTACCATGCACGATGCTCGCCGAGTGCTTCGGCGGAAAAAATCTCGAACGCGACGCGCTGCGCGAAGGTGCTCGCGCAAGACGTAACCCACCCATGCATCTTCACGATGCTCGGCATCACGTCCGCGGGAGCCATCAACCAGCCGAGCCGCAGCCCCGGCAAGGCGTTGGACTTCGAGAGCGAGTTGATCGCGACCGTGTACGGATAGAGGGGCGCGAACTCGCCGACATCGCCCGTGTAGATCAGTTCGCGATAGATCTGATCGTGTAAAACGTAGACCGGAGGGCCGCCGCGCGCAAGCAGCGCCGCGCAGATGCGCGCCACCGTCGCGCGCGAAATCACGCGTCCGGTTGGATTCGAAGGCGAGCACAGGACGACCAGCCGCGTTTGCGGACCAATCGACTCCAAAATCGCGTCGGCATCGAAAGCATCGGCTGCGCGCGCATCGAGATCGAGGCGACGCAGCGGAATTCTCTCGGCTTGCGCGATCTTGACGTAGACGGGAAATGCCGGCTCGACGACGAGCACCTCCTCGCACGTCGGATCGACCAGCGTCCGCATCGCGACGTACACCGCCTCTTGTGAACCGCAGGCGATGCACACGTTGTCGGCGTGTGAGAGCTGCGGATATGCGTAGTGTGCGGCGATCGCTTCACGCAGATCGTGATCGCCGATATTGGTCGAATAGCGACAACCGTGCTTGGCCGTCCAGGCGGTTGCGCGTTCGAAAAAACGAGCATCGGGCAGCAGCGTCGGCTCACCGATACCGAGATTGATCGACGTCGGCCGGCGGCGACCGTGCAGCTCGCGGATCAATGAGCCGCCTACGTTTGCAATGGCTGGATTCAAACCGCTACTCCGTAGTCGCGAATGGCCGCTTCGAGCGACGTCTTCTGATCGGTCGAGGCCGAGCGCTCCCCGATGACCAGCGCGCACGGTACGCCGTACGTTCCGGCTGCGAACGCCTTCGGCATCGTTCCGGGAATGACCACCGCGCGCGCTGCGATCCGGCCCTTGCCGACGACTGCCTCGCCGCCGCGCACGTCGACGACGGGCGTGCTTGCCGTCAAGATGACGCCCGCGCCGAGCACCGCCTCGCGGCCGACGAAAACGCCTTCGACGACGACGCAGCGTGAACCGATGAAGGCGCCGTCCTCGACGATGACGGGCTGTGCCTGAGGCGGTTCCAACACGCCCCCGATTCCCACGCCGCCGGAAAGATGGACGTTCTTGCCGATCTGCGCACATGAACCGACCGTCGCCCACGTGTCGATCAGCGAACCATCGTCGACATAGGCACCGACGTTTACATATCCCGGCATCAAGATCGTTCCGCGACCCAGGAACGAGCCATAGCGAGCAACGCCCGGCGGCACGCAGCGCGCCCCAAGCTTGGCGTAGTTGCGCTTCGTCGGCAGTTTGTCGAAGTACGACGGCGGATAGCGCAAAGCGTTCCGCCCTTTACCCTTCGCCGCGCTTCCGCCGTGCCGGTAAAGACGGTACGCTCCCACTTCGACGCTCGCGTGCCGCGCGAAATACAGCAGGATGGCGCGCTTCACCCAGGCGTTGGTCGACCAGGCACCGTCGCGGAGTTCACAGACGCGCAGCCAACCCTCATCGAGCGCTTCGATCACCTCATCGACCGCCCGCCCCTTGGCTCCGCGCACGTTATCGGCGTCGGCATCGAGCGCTTCTATGTGCGAACGCAGTCGTGCAATGTCCATGGCACCTCCGTGTAAGGGCCGTTACTGCGCAACTCCTACTAAAAAGGCGACGATACACGCTGCGCGCGGCGCCTGCGGCCGATCTGCCTTTCGGGGAATGAAGGGCGAGGCGGCGAAGTCTCAACGCCCGCCTACCGAGGAGCGCCCGTGCCGAACACCCCTGACGATCAGCAGCGTATCGACGCCATTCGCTTTCTTGCCGTGGACGCGGTGCAAAAGGCAAACTCCGGACATCCCGGCTTGCCGCTCGGGGCCGCCGCGATGGCGTACACATTATGGACCCGCCATCTGAAATTCAACGCGGCCGACTCGGCATGGTTCGATCGCGACCGCTTCGTGCTGAGCGCCGGACACGGCTCGATGTTGCTCTATGCCCTGCTGTACCTAAGCGGCTATCCGCTGACGCTCGACGATCTCGAACATTTCCGGCAGCTCGGCAGCAAAACGCCCGGGCATCCCGAGTTGCACCACACGGCCGGGGTCGAGGTGACGACCGGGCCGCTCGGCCAGGGCTTCGGCAACGCCGTGGGACTCGCCATTGCCGAAGCGCAGTTGGCGGCGACGTACAACCGCGAGCAGACGATCATCGATCACTACACGTACTGCATCGCAAGCGACGGCGACCTGATGGAGGGCATCTCGAACGAAGCGAGTTCACTTGCCGGCCATCTGCGCCTCGGCAAACTCATCGTTCTCTACGACGACAACAAAGTCTCGCTCGCCGCGAATACCGACGTCACATTCACCGAAGACGTGTGTGGGCGTTACGATGCGCTGCAGTGGCATACCCAAGAAGTCACGCAAGACGGCGGTAACGACGTCGCGGCAATCGACGCCGCCATCACTGCCGCCAAAGCCGATCCGCGTCCGTCGTTCATCGCAGTTCGCACCGTGCTTGGTTTCGGTTCGCCCAAGGCCGGAACGTTCGGAGCGCACGGCGAGCCGCTCGGGGCCGATAACGTCAAGAAGACCAAAGAAACCCTCGGCTGGCCCACGGAACCCCCTTTCTATGTGCCGGACGACGTGCTCGCATGGTGGCGCGCCGCGGGCAGACGGGGCGTCACGCGACAGGACGAATGGAACCGCGCGTACGAGCAGTGGAAGGGCGCGAACCCGCAGCCGGCCGCGCAATTGGAGCGCATCCGCGACGAACGGTTGCCCGAGCGGCTCCCGTGGCCGGTCTTCGACTCGCAGAACGGCTCGGTTGCCACGCGCGAAGCGGGCGGCACGGTCATGAATGCAATTGCAAATGCCTTGCCCGAACTCGTGGGTGGGTCGGCCGACCTCGATCCCTCGACGAAGACGTACCTTAAGGGGTGCGGTGATTTCCAGGCCGGCGACTATGCGGGACGCAACCTGCATTACGGCGTGCGCGAGCATGCAATGGGCGCGATCACGAACGGCCTCTCCGTGCACAGCGGAATCGTTCCGTTCGCGGCCACGTTCTTCAATTTCCTTGATTACATGAAGCCCGCGGTGCGTCTGGCGGCGATCAACAAATCCAAGGCGATCTTCGTCTTCACCCACGACTCCGTCTTCCTCGGTGAAGACGGGCCGACGCATCAGCCGATCGAACAACTTGCGAGCCTGCGTTCGATGCCGAACATGACGACGATTCGACCGGCCGACGCGCTCGAAACGCTCGAAGCCTGGAAGTTCGCGATCGCACACAAGGGTCCGACGGCGCTCGTGTTGTCGCGTCAAAAAGTACCGTTTCTCGGTGCGCGCGATGCGGCCGTCGGGCGCGGCGCCTACGTGCTGCACGACCCGCCGGAGCGCGCGGAACTCGTGTTGATCGCAACCGGTTCCGAGGTTTCGCTCGCGCTCGATGCAGCCAAACTGCTCGCCGAGCGCGGCCTGCCGGCGAGCGTCGTTTCGATGCCGTCGATGGAACTTTTTCTGCAACAGGATGACGCATACCGCGAGAGCGTGCTGCCCGCCGATCTGCGCGCTCGGGTCTCCGTCGAAGCCGCGTCGACCTTCGGCTGGGCGCGTTTCGTGGGCGATCGCGGACTTGCAATCGGCATCGACCACTTCGGGACGTCGGCGCCCGCCGCGGCGATTGCTCAAGCATTCGAATTTACGCCGGAGGCGGTCGCGCAAAAAGCGGCGGGCCTGCTGGCCAGCGCCCTCGCTTAACGTAAGGAGACGATCGTGAGAACGCAACTCAAAGAGCTCGCCGACGCCGGTCAAAGCATCTGGCTCGACAATATTCGGCGCGGCATGTTTGCCTCGGGTGAACTGCGCAAACTTGTCGATGCCGGTCTGCGTGGAATGACCTCCAACCCTACGATCTTCGAAAAAGCGATCGGCAGCGGCAACGACTACGACGATCAACTCGGAGGTCTGATCGGAAAGGAGCACGATCCCAATCGCCTCTTCGAGGCGCTGGCAATCGACGATATTCGTCATGCCTGCGACGCGTTTCGGCCACTGTTCGAAAGCACGAACGGCGGCGACGGCTTCGTCAGCCTGGAAGTCTCGCCGCTCTTGGCCGGCGATACCCCTCAGACGAGCGACGCCGCGAAACGCCTTTGGAAGATGGTCGATCGGCCCAACGTGATGATCAAGATCCCCGCGACGCCGGAGGGCATTCCGGCGATCACAGAGACAATCGCAGCGGGCATCAACGTGAACGTGACCTTGATCTTTTCGCTTGAAACGTACGAAGAAACCGCCAATGCCTACCTGGCCGGGCTCGAGGAGCGGGTTGCCGCCGGCGGTTCGATCGAACGGATCGCCTCGGTTGCAAGCGTCTTCGTCAGCCGCATCGATACGGCGGTCGACAAACTGATCGAGGAAAAAGCCGCCAAAGGTCAGCCGCAAGTCAAAGCGTTGCTCGGTAAAACCGGGGTTGCGAACCTCAAGCTGATTTACCAGCGCTATAAGAAGACATTCGAGAGCGCGCGGTTCGAGGCGCTCAAAGCCAAGGGCGGTCGCGTGCAGCGGCCTCTGTGGGCCAGCACCGGCACGAAGAATCCCGCGTATTCCGACCTGCTGTACGTCGAAAGCGTCGTCGGCAAGAACACGGTCAATACGGTACCGCCGGCAACGCTCGATGCGCTGATGGAGCATGGCACGATCGTCCCGGACGCCGTGGAAAGCGGGCTCGACGAAGCGCGCGCTACGATTGAAGCGCTCGCCCAAGCGCAGATCTCGTTGTACGACGTCACCCAAAAACTGCAAGTCGAGGGCGTGAAGTCCTTTGCCGACTCCTATAACGCGCTGCTCGAAGCAATTGAGAAAAAACAGAAGCTGCTTGCCGGAGGTCAGTCGCGCGTCGCGATCGCACTCGGCAAGGCCGGCGCGCAGCCGGACGACGCCGTCGCCAAGCTCGCGCAGGACGACTTTCTCACCAAACTCTGGAAACACGACCCGGCGCCGTGGTCGGTCGACCCGAAGCACGCGGAGATCATCCGGCACGCACTCGGCTGGCTCGACTTTCCGCGCTCGGTGCTGGAGCGGGTCGACGAGCTGACCGCTTTCGCTGCCGAAGCGGCGAAGACGTTTACGCACGTCGTCGTGCTCGGCATGGGCGGCAGTTCCCTTGCGCCCGACGTACTGCGCGCGACATTTGGTACGGTTGCGAACTATCCGCAGCTACATGTCCTCGATTCAAGCGACCCCGAACAAATTCGCACGCTCGAGGAGTCGCTCGACCTCTCGCACACCCTTTTCATCGTCGCAAGTAAGAGCGGCACGACGACCGAACCCGAAGCCTTCTTCCGCTACTTCTACGAGCGGGTTCAAAAGACGGTCGGCGCCGATGCTGCAGGCGAGCACTTCATCGCGATCACCGATCCCGATACACAACTCGCCAAGGAAGCCGAACAGGCGGAATTTCGGCGCACCTTCCAAAACGATCCCGACATCGGGGGGCGCTATTCGGCCCTTTCCTACTTCGGGATGGTTCCCGCGGCGCTCGCGGGTTACGATGTCGCAGCGCTGCTCGATCGCGGCCTAGGCGCGCTGCAAGCCAACTCGAGTTCGACCAAAGTGGCGGACTCGCTCGGCGTACGCTTCGGCGCGGCAATCGCATCGCTCGCGCGCGCCGGACGCGACAAACTGACCATCATTACCCACCCCGACGTAGCGGCCTTCGGCACATGGGCCGAACAACTGGTCGCGGAATCGACCGGCAAGAGCGGCACGGGCATCATCCCGATCGAAGGCGAGCCGCTCGGTCTGCCCCACCAGTACGGGCGCGACCGCGTTTTCGTGTACGTCGGCGAGGGGCTGCCGCCGGCCGAACACCTCCAGGGCGACATGGACGGCGACGCCATCGAAACGCGGCTTGGAATGCTCGAAGACGCGGGCCACCCCGTCATTCGTTTAGCCATGAACGACCGGCTCGATATCGGGGAACAGTTCGCGCTCTGGGAAATCGCCACGGCGGCTGCGGGCTCGGTGCTCGGTATCGATGCATTCGATCAGCCCAACGTGCAGGAATCCAAAGACAACACGAAACGGCTCCTCGGCGAATACAAAGAAACCGGTCGCTTCGCGGAGCCCGAAGCGAAAGCGAGCGACGCGATCGCAGGTATCATCCCGATTGCGGGTTCCAGAGACGTTGCGCTCGGCGCCGATCTCTCGAGTGCAGTATCGGCCGTGCTCGCGCAGGTGCGCGAGGGAGACTACGTCGCTTTCACCGCCTACTTCGAACGCAATCCCGATCACGAGCAGCAGATGCACGACATCCGCCTCAAAGTCCGCGACGCGCTCAAGGTTGCAACCACCGTCGGCTTCGGGCCGCGCTTCCTGCACTCGACGGGTCAACTCCACAAAGGCGGTCCGAACAGCGGCGTGTTCCTGCAGTTGACGCTCGATACTCAGGCGGACCGCGATCTGCAGATTCCCGGCATGGTCACCTTTGGGACGCTTCTGCGCGCGCAGGCTCTGGGTGATTTCGAATCGCTCGACAAGCGGAAGCGGCGTGGTTTGCGTCTTCATCTTACAGCACCGCTGCCGCAGGCGCTTGAAGCGCTCTCGGAAGCGATCGATGATGCGGTTGCGGCGAAAGCGTAAACGGAACCCTGAGGCGATGTTGCGGGGGACGCTACGCCGAGGTGCCGGGGCGTCTCAGCTTTTCGCGGAGCGCACGATGCGCGGGAGCGAAAAGTGAGCGAGTAGCAATTTCGCGTGATGCGAAATTGCGGGCGTCCCCGGCGCCTCGGTGTAGCGTCCCCCGCAACGAGGCGGACGCCGCCCTCACTGTTCTTGTTGGTAATCTAGGCTAGGAGATGCGATGCAACTTGGGATGATTGGGCTTGGGCGCATGGGCGCTAATATGACGTCGCGGCTGATGCTGGACAAGCACGAACTGGTCGTGTTCGATTTCAGTGAGGCGGCGATTGCGCATTCGGCGGGTGAGGGTGCGGTCGGTTCGGGGTCGGTCGCGGAGTTGGTTGCGAAGTTACGGGCGCCGCGGGCGGTGTGGATCATGGTGCCGGCCGGGAAGCCTACCGACGATACGATTGGGGCACTGCTCGAGCACTTGCAGCCGGGCGACATTATCGTCGATGGCGGGAACTCGAACTTTCGAGAGTCGCAGGGTCGCTATGCGCAGGCGAAAGCCAAGGGCGTCTCGTTTATCGACGCCGGCACGTCGGGCGGCGTGTGGGGGCTCAAGAACGGTTACTGCCTGATGGTCGGCGGTGACGACGATGCGGTCAAGCGCGTTGAGCCGATTTTTCTTTCGCTTGCGCCTCCCGACGGGTACGCGCACGTCGGGCCGAGCGGCGCGGGCCACTTTTCGAAGATGGTTCATAACGGGATCGAGTACGGCATGCTCGCCGCCTACGGTGAGGGGTTCGAGATTCTCGAGAAATCCGAGTTTTCGTACGATCTCCATGCGCTCGCGGATCTTTGGCTGCACGCCTCGGTCGTGCGGTCATGGCTGCTGGAACTTGCGGAACTTGCGTTTCGCGCGGACCCGAAGCTCGAATCGATCCGTGGTTACGTCGACGACTCGGGCGAGGGGCGCTGGACGGTCGAAGAAGCCATCAACGAAAGTGTGCCGGCGCCGGTCATCACGATGGCATTGCTTTCGCGTTTCACATCGCGGCAGGATGAGTCGTTTAGCGCCAAAGTAGTGGCGGCGTTGCGCAATCAGTTTGGAGGGCATGCGGTCAAGCATGAAGGCCGCACAGCGGCCATACCGGAGAGCGTGCGCTAGTGGCCGTCGAGGTCGGCGCGCGGCCGGTTAGCGCGAGCGCGAGTGCCGTCAATCCGCTGCGAGCCGGGCTTGAGTCCAATCGCATCACCGATCCGTGTAACGTCGTTTTCTTCGGCGCAAGCGGCGATCTGACCAAACGGATGCTGATGCCGGCAATGTACAATTTGCGGCTCGGCGGCGTGCTGCCTACGAATTTCGGCATCATCGGGTTCTCGCGCTCTGACAAGTCGCACTATGATTTCCGCGAAGAGATGAAAGCGGCGATCGATACGTTTTCGCGCTCCGGCGAAGCTCGCGAGCCGCTTTGGACGGACTTCGCAAACCGGCTCTATTACATCCCGGGTTCATTCGACGATCGCGATGCCTTCAAGGCGCTGCGGGAGCAACTCGAAGACAACGATCAAAAGCTCGGCACGGCCGGCAATCGGTTGTACTATCTCGCGACGCCTCCGAGCGCATTCGCAGAAGTGATCGGGCAGCTCGCCGCGGCGGGTCTGGGGCCGAAGGATCAGGCCGCAGGCTGGTCGCGCATCGTGATCGAGAAACCATTCGGATTCGATCTCGAATCGGCACGCGCGCTGCAAAGCGAAGTCACGCGGGTCTTCGATGAGAAGCAAGTCTACCGCATCGATCACTACCTCGGTAAGGAACCGGTGCAGGACATCGTGGCGCTACGTTTCGCGAACGTCATGTTCGAACCAATTTGGAACCGCCGTTACGTCGACTCCGTGCAGATTACGGCGGCGGAGACCGTCGGCGTCGAAGGGCGCGGTGGCTACTACGAAGGCGCCGGCGCCTTACGCGACATGATTCAGAATCACGTGATCAACTTACTCGCGCTCGTCGCGATGGAGCCGCCGATCTCGCCGAATGCCGACCACATTCGCGACGAGAAATTCAAGGCGCTCTCGGCAATGCGGCCGTTCTCCGTAGACGAAGTGCCCAAAATAACCGCCCGCGGTCAGTACGGTCCTGGCCTCATAGAAGGCAAAGCGGTGCCGGGCTATCGGGATGAGCCGAGCGTCGATCCACTGTCGACGACGGAGACGTACGCTTGCACCAAGTTTTTCATCGACAACTGGCGCTGGGCCGACGTCCCATTTTACCTGCGCAGTGGTAAGCGGCTCGCTCACAAACATTCGGAAATCGCAGTCCGCTTCCGCGGCATTCCGCACCGCATCTTCGGCGAAGCGGGCGATGCGATCGAAAACAACACGCTGGTCATGAAGATTCAGCCCGAGGAAGGCGTCTCGCTTCGGTTCAACGCGAAAGTACCGGGTCCCAAGATGCACATCCGCGGCGTCACGATGGACTTCAACTACGGGACGGGCTTCGGCGTCGTATCGGCGCCGGCGTACGAGCGGCTGATCGGCGACGCCATGCGCGGGGATGCAACCTTATTCACGCGTTGGGACGCCGTCGAAGCAGCTTGGAAAATCGTCACACCGATCATGGAACGCTGGGAGCAAAGCCCGGTCGTCGACTTTCCGAACTATCTGGCCGGCGGTCAGGGTCCCCAGAGCGCCGACGCGCTGTTGGTCGCGGAGGGACGCGAGTGGAGGCGCATATGACGATGCAGTCGGAGCCCGGAACCGATACGGCGGCGATCTTGCGTCGCTTGCGTGACTCGCGCCGCGAGGCTGCGGCCGAGGGTACGGGCGCCGCGCAGATCGCGACGATGAACTTCGTCGTCTTCGTGGACGACCCGACGCTTCGCACGTGGGTGCTCGAACGAGCGCAGACCGTCGTCGAAAAGCATCCCGCGCGCCTGATCGTCCTCGATTCCACCGACGCGGCGACCGGCGTCGACGTTGCGACGAACGCGCGCACGACCGACGGCGCGACGATCATCAACGAGCGCGTCGACGTCGGGGTCAAACACCTCGGACATGCAACCATCATCAGCTTGGTGCAGGAGTTAACGGTCCGCGAGATTCCGACGGTCCTGTGGTGGAGCGGTGCGCGCTTTCTTGCGAGCCGCACCTTCTCGGGGCTGGCGCAGAGTGCGGCGACCGTCGTGGTCGATTCGTCGGGCAAGGCGCGCGGGGAAGAAACGGTTCGGGAACTCGGTGACTTCCTGCGCCGCTTTACCGAGGTGACGCTCAAGGATTTAGCGTTCATGCGTCTGGCACCGTGGCAAGACATGATCGCGCAGTTCTTCGACGATCCGACCCTGCGCGAAGACCTGTTTTCCATCGACGGTCTCGAGATCGAGAGCGGCTCCGACGCGGAAGCGTTGTACTTAGCGGGCTGGCTCGGCAGTCGGCTCTCCTGGGAGCCAGTCGGGCGCCACGCTTTCCGCGACCGGCGCGGCCGAACGCTCCCCTTTACGAAGATCGACAAGGGGGACCAGCGTCGCGTGGTCTCCGTCGTGCTCAGCGCGGGCACCTCGCGCTACCGCGCGCAGCTGTCCGACGACCCAAACGTCGTCTGTCTGGACGTCGAGGGCGACAAAGCCAAGCCGGCATGGTGCGTGCCGTTGCAAAACATCGAGAACACGACGATGATCGAGCGAGCGATCCTCGAAAACGGCCGCGACGACATCTTCGAAACCTCGCTGCTCACCGTGCGCGACTTACTGGGGTGATTCGCAAGCGCGGTGAGCTCGTCGTCGCCAAAGATGCCGAAGCACTCGCCCGCGCACTCGCGGAACGGATTGTGGCCGCCGCGCAGGAAGCGCACGAACGGCATGGACGCTTCGACGTCGCCTTGGCGGGCGGCTCGACGCCAAAGGCCGCGTACGAGCTGCTTGCGGCATCGCCGCTTCGCGATCGAGTCGACTGGCGTGCGGTCCGCTTCTTCTTCGGCGATGAACGTTGCGTGCCGCCGGGCGACGACGCGTCGAACTTCAAGATGGCGAAGGGCACGCTCGGCGGCGTGATGACGGACTCCGGTGCCGACGTCTTTCGTATGCGCGGTGAGGATGAACCGCAGGCGGCCGCGCGCGCTTACGCGGACGTGTTACGTGAAGAACTCGGCTCCGACCCGGCATTCGACCTCGTGTTGCTCGGCATGGGTCTCGACGGCCACACCGCCTCGCTCTTTCCCGGAGCCGACCCACGTGCCGACGACGCCGCGCTCGTCCGCGCGCCGTTCGTTACGCACCTCAACGCCTACCGTCTGACATTGACGCCGCGGGCGCTTTGCGGCGGCCGCAGCGTCATCGTCGCGATCGCAGGAAGCGCGAAGGCCGATACGCTGCGCGCCGTCATACAAGCCGACCCGGAAGACCTCGAAAGATATCCAATCGAAGTCCTGAAGTCGTGCCCGGGGCGGCTCACATGGCTCATCGACCGCTCCGCGGCCGCCAAGCTGCCGGCGAACCCCGCGAATTAACTAAGGCGTTTCCGCCGTATCGACGTTTTGAAGCTGCCGCAAAAAGGCCTCAAAGATCCGATTGGTCGCGGCGTTGTTGCGAGCCGTGATCTCGCGAGCCTGGCGCCGCTCTTGTTCGGGCGTGAGGTCCGTGTTCCACCGTGGCCCCGGTGCACGCCCGACGCCTTCAAAGCGCCCGAGATCGCCGAAGTTGAGGGTGAACGCGCCGCCTTGCGCGCCCAGCGTCGTCGGCGCTCCCTGAAATACCGGCGGCGCATGCGGCGGCTCCGCCGCCGGTGGATCCGCTAACGCGACGGACGGCAACACAACCGTCGCACAAGTCAAAGCCGCCATCACGGTCCTGCGCATCACGTCCATCATGCCGGAATTATACCCCAGCATGACTCCGTCTCGCACCTCAGCAGCACCGCTCTGGACAGTAGCGCCGCAAGCCAGATCGGCGCCTTTGTGTTCTTTTTCGCGCCACCAGCTCGTCGAGCGGGCTTTCACCTTCACGTTTCGGGACAGATTTTCGGGACGCGGAAAGCCGCTTCGCACTTAAGGTCGCGACATTGTACCAAAAAGGGTCGGTTTCGGGACCGAAAGCGGCACGCGGAGGTCCTCATTTTAACCGGCAGAACGGATAACGTCATGGGCTTGGCGCCTCGCGGTCTCCGGTCGTTTGTTCCGCTTCTGGGGCTATGCGTTGGCTTGGCGGCAACGACGCAGCTCGTCATGGAACTTTGGGGCGTCTGTGGTGACGAGCTCCCGGCGGCCGCCGCGTGCCCGCGTCACCTCGTTCTCGGAGGCGTTGCTCTCGCCGCCTTTGGAGCCATGGTCCTTAGCGTCCTTGCGGAGATCCGGGCGTCGAGCAGCGCGCTCGACGCGAAGCGCCGCTTGCGTTTGTCTTTTGCCGCGTTGCCGTTCTCGAGCAACCGGGCCGCTTTCATCGGCGTGGTCGGCGTCCTCCAATTCGGATTAGCGGCTGCCGCCCACACCGGCGAGGGTCCGGTGTGGACGCAGGACGCTTTGGGCTGGGCCGTCGGTGCGATGCTCTCATCGCTGCTCGCCACGGCGCTGGCGTGGTTAGCCCTACGGCATCTACCTGGTTTCGTCGTCGCGCTGCTTGCGGAGTTTATCGGGGACGGATTATCCGCGATCCGGCAACCCAGCAAAGAGCCTCCGCGAGCGACGCGCCGCGAGCACTGGCCCTCACAACTCTTCAACCGTCCGCCTCCGCTTTCGCAACCCGCGTAAATCTGCCGCTGCGGCGGCTCTTTTCGCTTGGCATCCGTCCGTGGTGCCGTGTTGCCAAACGCTGGAGGACTCATGACAGTACGTCATCTCTTCGACGTCGCTGCGCGCCGTCGAATTATTGGTATTTTTCGCACCGCCGGTGCGCTATTCTGCCTCATCGCGCTCTGCGCGGTGTTTGCCCCGAGCGCAGTTCTGGCCGACGACAACGACGTCGATGGCATTGTGCTGCGAGACGGGAAGCCCGTCGGCGGTGCTGACGTCACCTTGACCGGACCCGGTTCGCCGCTCAAGACCACGACTCGCGACGACGGCAAGTTCCATTTCGAGGCCGTCGCGACCGGCAAATACCGGGTCGTCGCGACAAAGGACGGTTTGCGGGCCAAAAAGCAAATCGATGCCGCGGGCGAAGGCGTTCGCGACATCACGCTCATGCTGACCAAAGATGGAAACTCGAGCTTGACGGAGATCGGCCGGGTAAACGCTCCGTCGGCCTCGTCGACCGTCTTGGGAACCGGTAACGTCCTCACGTTCACGGGCGCGCAACTTGCCCGTAATTCGGCGGCGCAAGATTTCTCGAAATTCCTCGCGCAGCTCCCCGCGGCGGTCGCGGGCGTCAACGGGCGTGTCTACGTCAACGGGAGTTCGAGCGGTGTGTCGTACACGATCAATTGCGTTCCCATTCCCGTAGGCCTTTCGCGCGAACTGGCGAGTTCCATCGATGCCGACAACGTCCAATACGCAAATGTTACCGAAGGTGCGTTTCCGGCGGAATTCGGTGGCAAGTTCGGAGCCGCGGTCACGGTCTCGACGAAATTCGAGACCGGGCCGCCGGCCTTCGGCACCCAGTTGACGGGTGGCTCGCTCGGAACGTTCGCAAACGAATTATTTTATCGCGCCGCGCTTGGATCTCGCGGCCTTCTGTCGCTCGGAACACGGGCCGAGCGCACGGATTGGATCCTCGATCCGCCTACGGTAGACGCTCATCATGACGAAGGAAGCATCGCAAACGGGTTGCTCCGCGCCGAATATGGCGTCGGCGCGTTCGGGACGCTCGATCTGGTCGCGAGCCAGACGCATCAAACGTTCCAGGTACCAACGCCGGCCTCGTCGTCGGCAGACGCCTATCAGGACGAAAGCGACGGTTTCGCCTCGTTGCGGTATCGCTTCGCGCGCTCGGCCAACAGCGCGTTCTCTGTCGGGACAGTCCTGCGGCACACGCGCATACGCGACGACACGGGAGAGTTGACTGCCTCGAGCGCGTGCGGAACGCAGGCGCCGTCGTGCATTTCATTTCTCTCAGGGAGTCGGACGATCGACAGCCTGACCTACGACGCTGCCTATGCGAACAAGTCGGCGACCCACGACGTGCGCGCAGGTACGTCGTTCACACCGTCGCATGCGCTCGTCGCCCCACTGTTTACGTCGGCCGGCGTCTCCGCGACCGACACCGACTCCGCGCGTAGCCGTTCAGACGTCGGAGCCTATCTTCAGGACGCGTGGCAACTGGACCGCGCGTGGTCGCTCGACTATGGCCTGCGCGCCGATCGCCTCACTGCCTCGGGTGACGGCGACGCATACGGTCAGCTGAGCCCGCGCATCAAGGTCAGCCGAGCATTTGGGCGGCGCGCCACCGTCTACGCGTACTTCGGGCGGCTTTTCGAACCGTTCGACATTGACGATTACTTCGTTTCGCCGAGCGACTCGAGAACGGTCGCCTTCGCGACGCCCGTCGCTCTACGCCCGCAACGCGACAGCCTGTACGAAGTCGGCGGCCGCCTTCCAATCGGCACCGCGGATGTCACGATCCGCGTGTCCCATAAGGATTCGACGGATCCGCTCGACGACGGCCTCATCCCGAACACGAACGCGCGCCAAGAGCTGAACTTTCAGCAGGGCGTGGTTGATCTGCAATCGGCGTATCTGGTGAAAAAGACGGCACGCGGCGGTCAGTCTTATCTCTCGCTGACGCACGGCCGGGCTTCCTTACGCGGGTGCGTACCCGGCGGCGTCTTCACTTGCGCCGGTATTTCGAATGGGTGGGTTAGTGCGGACTATGACCAGCGCTGGACCGCGACGGCAGGTCAGTCCATTCCGCTGAGCCGGGGCTGGCTCACGTGGAATGGCCAATACGGTAGCGGAATCCAGTCTTCAGAGTGCGTTTCATGTGGCGGTGTCGCGCACCTTACGTTCGATGTCGGAGCGGGCCGACAGCTCTCGCGGCAGGCGTCGGTCAGTCTGATCCTGCGTAACGTCTTCGACGACCGATACGCGGTGACGGCTCTCGACGAGCTGCAGGGGCCGCACTACTCCACCCCGCGCTCCTTCGAAGCAAACTTTACGATTGGCGAGTAGTGTGTCCCCAAAACGGTCCGTTTGCGGTACGCAAGGCGTGTCGTCTTCGGCCCGGGTAAGTTCTGCTCAATGAACGCCCCTACGAAAGCGCGGCTATTGAATCGCGGTTTTTTGCTCGAATATCTGACGCTCGGTTGGAATGTTGTCGGTGTCGTGCTGATTCTCATGGCCGCGTTCGCTGCGCGGTCCGCGGCGCTCGCCGGCTTCGGCCTCGATTCGTTGATCGAAATTTTTGCGTCGGTCGTCGTCGTGTGGCAGCTGACCGGCGCCGGGCAAAATCGCGAACGTCGAGCGCTCCAACTCATTGGCGCCGCATTCTTCGCGCTTGCGATCTACGTGCTCGTGCAGTCGGGATACGTTCTCGCGGTTCAGCTGCGTCCAAGTCCGTCGCCGGGCGGTATTGCGTGGCTCGCTTTGACGGTCGTCGCGATGCTGGCACTCGCGTATGGAAAGCGCGTGACTGGGGCAGAGCTCGCAAACCCCGTTCTGTCAACCGAAGCACGCGTCACCTTGATCGACGCGATCCTCGCCTTCGTGGTCCTCGTCGGGCTTGTGTTGAATGCGGTTGCCGGATGGTGGTGGGCCGACTCCATCGCTGCGCTCGTGATCGTTTACTATGGCGTTCGCGAAGGCATGCACGCTTGGGCTGAAGGGCATAGGATCGTATCGTCCACGGGTTCATCTGCAGGCTGATCGGCTCCGATACGCGCAACGAGGAGATATGCCGCTGTGGCCTCGATGGGGGCTCTCTGGGCTCGGCTGGCCCTTCGTCGGGCTGTGCGCCGTCTTCGCGTTCGGCGGCCAGCTCTTCATGGAGTTCCACGGGGGCGCCGGCGAGCGCGATACAAGCCTCGACCCACGGCACGCGGCGTTGCTGATCGCGACGATCGCGATCGCGCTGCTAGGGTGGCGCGTTTTGCGTGCCTTGCGAGCGCAAGCCGAAGGCGACCGTGACTTCCACCGGCTTTTGAAACAAAGCCTCAGCGAGCTGCCGTTCCTGGGCCGCGGCGCCGGCTTCTTTTTGACAATCGCCGCGACGACGTTCGGAATGGGATTGCTTGCCCACGTCGGCGAGCGCGGTCCTTCGACGCTTCACGACGCGGTCGGGTGGTTCGTCGTGGCGCTGTTCGTCGCCGTTGTCGCAGCCCTTGCGGCGCGCTTCATCGTGCGCGTCTTACCGGATCTCGTCGCCGCCATTTTAGCGTTCTTTATCGCGATCGAGCCGCGCCAAGCCGTGGCGCTCTTGCACGAGCACATGCCCGTCTTCACGCGACGAAAATGTTGGTCGCCGCCGCTCTTTAGTCGACCGCCTCCACTCCAAGCCTAAAGCCTCGACCTCGCCTTTTTCGCTACGTGCGTCAGTGTCACTGGCGCTGCTTTGGGTTTGGAGTTTCTCATTATGTCGACCGGATCGCGGGTCGCGGATCGTTCCGCGTCCTCACTCGAACGGCTCTATCGCAAGCATTCACTTGCGACGCGCGTCCTGCACTGGGCGAATTTCATCGTCATCGCCGTGCTCCTTTGGACCGCGTTCCTGTTGCTTTCCGGCACGCCCGAGCTGCCGTATAGCCATTGGCTCTCGCCGGGGTTCTACGCAGCGCTCCACCTCGACAATCGCAACGACGAAGGCCGCGTTTGGCACGTGCTCTTTTCGTTCCTCATGGTCGGGATCGGCGCGATCTACGTGGTCTACCTCGCGGCCTCAGGGCGCTGGAAGACGTTTGTTGCCAACGCCGGCTCGTGGAAAGATGCGTACTTCGTCGTGCTCAACGATTTGGGCGTGCGTCGCCATACGCCATCGCAGACAAAATACAACGGCGCGCAACGCATCGCGTACAGCGGCGTCGTGCTGCTTGGCCTCGGTGAGGTCCTGACTGGTCTGCCGATCTATTTCAAAGACTGGACCGGTTTTGCGAATCTCTTAGGCGGCCAGGATGCGATCCGCGCTCAGCACTTCGCCCTCATGCTCGGCATCATCGCGTTCATCGTCGTGCATCTCGTGCAAGTCGCACGCGCGGGCTGGAACAATTTTCGTTCGATGGTGACCGGCATCGAGGTGATCCGCGTCGACGGGATACGTCCAACCGTCGAGCAAGCCGTTCCGGAGCCGGCCCTCCTTTCCAAGCCTCTCCCGGAGCCAGCCGTGGCCGCGACCGTGCGTAGCAAGTCGCGCGGTAGTGCGCTGACGGCCGCCGGCGTCGCCGTCGTTTCGGCGGTATTCATCGGTTTCGCTCACCAGCAGAGCGCTGCTCGCGCAGGCGTTCCAACCTGGCTCGACTGGGCGCGCGATACGCAAGACCCTGCCGCTGATCTTGATCGCGCGAAGTCCACCGATCCCAATCGCAGAAACGCTCCCGCGGATCCTGACGCAACTGGAGCACCGAAATGATCGTGGCGCGGTTCATCGCGATATCGACCGTCGCCGTCGGGTTGCTGTTTTGCATCAGCCCGCTCAAGGGATTTGCGGATTCTGCGGGTGGCGGCTCGCCGCGCGCGACTCCGGCCCCGACCCAAGCGCTTGGCCTCACCGCGAAGACGCTAATTTACAATCGCACGTCGCTCATCGGAGACTTAAGCAACGGTCTCAGCGACAAGGTCAACATCGACTATGGCTTTGCGCACGGGCAAGGGTTCGACTTCCGCGCCGAGCTCTACAAGGACGGGAGCTTCAACGAGGATCCGGCGTTTGCGATCCCGTCGAACTCGAACATCTACGAACCGAAGCTCGAGTATCAGCTCACCTATGGCCTACCGGTGACGCGACGCGTGTCGGTTGCCGTAGCGATGCTGCATCACCACAACTTCCTTTTCGAGGACGCCTACTACTGGGCTATCGGCTCGCTCACGTATGCGCAGCCGATTTCGCGCGCAATGCAGCTCACCGTCACGGGATCGGCCGAGAAGCGCCTAGCACCGGGCGGCCTCTTCTACGACGGCGTTGCAACGGTCGACCAGCAGCTCGGGCCGACGCTGAAATTCGAGACGACCGTCCACCGCTACGAAAATTGGGGCGAGCTTGATCCGGCACCAACACAGAAGATCGAGATCGAAACCGGGTTAATCAAGAATCTTACCGATCGCCAATCGCTGTGGGTGTCATTTTTTCGACACTACCAAAACGGGGCGCCGAACGATGCGTTCTCGGTTCTGCAGGTCAAATACGGAGTTGCTTTCGGCCCGGGCGCGAGCTCACCGTGACAGGCCCGTCGCCTTCTTCAACCCTCATCCAGTTGGTCCTGAAAAGGGTCGTTTGTGGGATCGTTCGGGGTCTGCAGCGCGCCGACAGTGCCGTGGGCACGTGCTGAAAAACTCCAGCACGCTGCGTTGCGGGGGCGCATTCTGGATTGTTGGGCGTAGAGGGCGTCTAGTGTGAGTAGAAGCCGATCCCAAGATACGGCGCGATGTGTGTTTCGTTCGACGGGGCGCTGCTGCGGGCTGTCTGCCGGCCGCCCAGCACTCCGAGATCGATGAATACCGGACTACCGGCCGGGGCGAGCGCTGCACCGACGCGGTAGCGCAGCATGCGATAGTTTAGACCAAGCGATCCGGTCGTGCCGAGCTGCGTGTATTGGCCGGTGAGATTCGGATAGTAAAACAACGAGAAGTACACCGAAAGCGGCGACTCGTAATCTGACAATTTTTGAAGACCTAAACCGTATCCGCTTACCGTCGGATAGCCGGCTTCGCGCGTCTTGCTGAGGTAGCTTGCAGCGAGGTAAAGGCGCGGCTCCAGCAGCTTCACGCCGAGCCGGCCGTCGGCGTCAGTATCGCGCAGGATGGACGCCGGAACGAATGTCTGGCCGCTTCGCCCGATGACGGTTACCGGTGAAGCATCGTGACGATATTGATAATTGCGATCTTCGCCGCCAATCATCGCAGGAAAGTTGGCGAGGTTGAACTCCGCCGCGCCGCCCAAACTGTACGACGACTTGCCGGTCGTCGCACCGGCACTGAACTCGTTGTGCACCGTCGGCGTGATGAGGTAGTCGCCCGTTACGACGATCTCATGGCGTCGATCGAAGCTCGGTCCCGGCGGCCCTTCGGGCGACGTCGTCGGAACGGTCGATGCCGTCGGTATCGGAGGTTCGCTCGGAACCGGCGCGCCGATTTTCGCCGGCGAACCGAACGTTACGGGCGTGCCGCCTGGCGCGGGGGTTGTGGTAGGAAGTGCCGTCGCAGTGGGGACAGGAGCCGTCGCAGGCTGCGCCTGTGAAGCCGCGGCGTTCACCGCGACGGCGCCGAGCAATGCGAAGGAAGCCAGAGGTAACGGGCGCATCAGCGAGGAGCTCCGATGTACGGGAACGAGTCTGAGTAATGTTTGGCTGCCGGAGTGGTGTGGTCGCTCGTGAGGCACGCCGTTTCGTGTCCGTCGTCGGTCGCAAGGCCGAGTTTCGGAATTAAACTGCCGAAGATGGCGCCGAGCGAGAGATCTATCACGGGGCTGCGCAGATCGCGGCCGCCGAACTGACGATACGGGTCGCCGAGCGCACGTTTGATGCCGTAGATGCCGATTGGCGGAACCGCACGCACCACCGCGACCGGCAGACCGCTTTTTCCGTTCGTTTCGACCGCAAGATACCGCGCGGGGCCCGGAGCCGAGAGATCGGCTTCGATCGCGTCGGGAATCAACAGCTTGTCGAGCGCATCCGCAACGCCCGCGGAACGTCCGGCGACTCCGGTGGCGAAAGTGTGAATCGAGCGTGCAAGCAGCCCGTCGTCCGTGATCGTGCTGCGGTTGGTCGCATCGTGGTTGGCGTAGGTTTCCATCGATTCTTTGACCGCTGGCCGCGCTAGCCGTTCGACCTGCGTGTACGTTTCGTTCGTCGTACCTTGGCCGGCGAGGACTGCGTTGAGATTCTTGACGACGTCGGCGAGCGAAGCCAGCGGCGAGGAAGGCGTCGCGCTCGGATCACTTTCCGGCAGCGACGTCGTCGCCCAAACGTTGATGCGCCCGACGTATCCGTTTGAATCCGCCAGCATCTTACGCGGCATCTCCACGACGAGTGACAGCACGTTGAAGCCCGCCAAGAAATCCTGGCCGTTCGGACGGAAGCACCCGGCGATCGGTGTCGGCACGTTCGGCTGGTTCGCAAAATTACGGTCGGGCAGGATCGCGTAGAACTGCGTCAGGTCGAAGTAAAACGGATCTTCGCGCGGACCGGCAAATACTTTGACGCCGTTCGGCAGCGTCATGGGATTGTTGTAAGCGACCGATCCGCTCTGCGCGATAAAGGTCGACCTGACGCCCTGCATGTTGGGTTTGCCAGGTCCGTACACTGCAATCTGTTGCGATGGGCCGGCGCCGTTGGCTTTAAACTGCACCACAAGGTCTTCGGTGTAATGCGCGCCGGTGCCGATTTTGAACTGGTACATGGCGCCCGGATCGAAAAACTTCGTGGTTCCCATGCCGGTCGGGATGAAGGGCCACACGTTCATCGCAAGGACGACGTTGTTCGGATTCGTCGAGCTGGGGAAGACGAAAACGTCGGTCAGGTCGATTCCCGGATGGCTCACCGTCATCGGCGAGTCCTGGTGATCGGAAGCCGGGACGCTGCGCACCGAGTACAGCGTGAACGCGAGCATGGATGCCACTAGCGCCACGGCGCTTGCTACTCGAAGAAACACGGCCGTTACGGACCTTTCGTGTTCACGTGTGGTCCCGTACGTAGGACCCCTCCCGCAGAACGGTTTCAACATGTGTTCGGATGTGCAGCCGCGGTTTCTTAGGACGTTGACGGTGATCTTAGAATGCGACGTCGGTGCCGCGCTTTCGGCGGTAAGGATCAGAAAGAGTGGTCTTATTGGGAGACGAGAAGCCGCTCTCCGATGGGCGTTGTAGAGCGGCGTATTGGTCGAAGCTATCTTGCCCGATGGGGGGACCGGGGTACCGCTCGGGGCAACGTCAGATTGAAGGCCTTTGATCAAGGGGTTCTACCCACGGGGCAGTGCGTGAGATTCAGTACGATGCGCTTGTCCATAGCGGTACGCTCGCCGGCGGTGAGGTGCACAAATCGACGAGGATGCGAATCGGCTCATGGCGCGGGTCCGCGATCGTGATGTCGCGGCGTTTGAAGCACTCTACGATGCGTACCATCGCCTTGTCTACGGCATCGCATGGCGCATGCTTGGCGACCGCGCGGCGGCGGAAGACGTGACGCAATTCGTTCTACTGAAAATCTGGAACGCACCGCACACGTTTCCGGGTGGGAACGTCGGGTCATGGCTCGCGCGCGTGACGCGAGATCGCGTGCTTGATGTGTTGCGTAGCCAGTCCGTGCGGCAAGGTGCCATACCGACCGATGTTCCGGTCGAGCTTGAGGTCGAGGAGACCGTGTTCGCTAGCCTTGACGGCGAGCACATTCGCTCCGCACTTGCCGAGCTTCCACACGAGTTGCGCGACCTGATCGAACTGGGCTTTTTCGGTGGCGTAACCCATGAAGAGATCGCGCGCATGATGGCCATGCCGCTTCGCACGGTGAAAACCCGCGTCCGCGCCGGCCTGCGTAAATTGCGCATCTCGCTTAAAGCCGACGCATCGTGAAGCTCCGCCGCAAGCGAAACCAACTGATCGCTGAATTCGTCGTCGACGGCGACGACGCAAAGCTCGCTCCGTTCACGCTCACGCGTGAGAGGTGCGGGCCCGTCGCGACCCGCGTCTAGTTCAGATCCTCGCCAAAAAGGTGTCGTTATTAGGGCGAACCTTCAGCAAGTTGAAGTATTATCGATCGTACGACGGGGCGCCTCATTGATCGCTTGATCTAACGGCATCAACGCGTCACCTGCTTCGCCAACCTCCTCAAGGAGGTGGTGCAAGTGGGGTTCCAAGGCGCAAAGCCGTAGATCGACTCCTTCATCCCGACGTCCGCGGATCCACTGTGCGAACGTCAGGAGTGCGTCGTTATCAATGTTGTCGACGGCTTGGAGACAAACGATGTAGGCGTCGAATTCACGAGAAATCGCATCGTCGATGGCTTGTGCGAGCGCTGCTCCGTCCTCGTGAGAGAAAGCTCCGCTCGCATTGAAGGTCAGCGTCTTAGCCGGTGTGGCGCTACGCTCACGGACATTCTCACGCGGTTCGGTAGGATCGCGCTTCGCCGCAATGGCGAGTTCAAAGCCCATTTCTATCGCATTCGGGCTCATCGGCGGCGCGACCCTTTGCTCGTGCCAGGGAAGCACTTGAGGGGACCTTATGCCCTGATGCGGCGCTTCAAAATACGACCTAAGCAAAGGCAGCCCATTCTCGAAACCGGTCCTTTGTGGAACGGGAGACGATGGAAGCCCTTGTTGTATATTTATGCTTGTAAGAAGTGGTCGATGATGGCATCCGCGTGGGCGTATGCGCTCGGAACGCCGTTGGGAAACAGTACCAGTGGACCCAACTTCCGAAAAGGCGCGTCAACGTCGGCGGACAGATCAGGCAGATGCTGCGGCTTCGCTAGCCCCGTAAGTAGCCGTTCCAACGGGTGTCCCGGTTCTAGGCCGCTCTGGAGACGCGATAGCGCGACGGCGCGCCGGCCCTCCCCATGAATGGCTTGATGTTCCTCGATCCACGCTTCGAGATGCGGATCTCTTCCGCCGTAACCGATTACAAGAAGCCGCGGAATGCGCGCGAGAGCGAGCATCGCCTCGACATTCTGATAGCCTAGCGGCCGGACGTTGTGGGCCAGTCTGGCGGCCTTGTCCAGCGCCGTGATGAACAGGAACGCTGAGACGTTTGCTCCCGCGGCCGTAGGCTCGGACTTGCTGACGCCGGCGAACGTGCCGGCAGCTTCCCGCGGATCATCGTACTTCGCCGGCTCGTGCATCGTTATGAATTTCGGGTCCTTCAAATCGTAATGACCGTAGCGCACGCTTCCGTGAAGATGGATGAGCAAGTGCTCCTTTTCGGCCAGAGCTTTTGCCCATTGCTCGGGTCGAAACAGCGCGTAATTCTGCTTGCCGATCTTCGTGAATCCGTCGCTCCAGCCGATAGCGATGCGGTCAAGTAGATCATCGTAGTTTAGGTCAATCACGACGAGCCGGAAGTGCTCCGAAAGGCGCCTGATGAACGCCTCTTGCGCCGCCCGTGCATTGCTGTCATCTTGCGAGTACGTTTGACTGCATTTGGCCGCGATATCCTTATGGATTGCGTTCACGATTTGATGCCGAGCAACGGATAGGACGCCGCGATGCCCGAGGAGATCAAACCGCCGCAGCAGATCGGTGAAGGCCGTCATAACCGGTCGCAAGTCCGGCGAAGACCTCTCCCAATCGATCGCGTAATGCTCCAACTGGAGCAGCGCGTGGATGATGAGTTCGAAGTCTACGCTGGCGAACGCGCCGTTCAGGCCCTCCAGCAATGGCATCGCGAGGTTCGTTTGCGTTTGCATTCCGGAAAGATGCGACCCGGCCGCCGTCACGTAGGCGACCGGCGGTTTCTTCACCACCGTCGGGAGACACTCGATGGCGATATTCGTGAGATCGCTCGTGCTCGGGATACCGCACGGAATTGAGGCGCCGGAGCCTACGATCATGACGAGTTCCGGCTTGTTTAAGTCCATTCGTCCTTTCCCTGGCCTTGTGCCGGGGGCTCAGCGCTCCGTCGCGATCTCTGCCAACCTCGGCAGTGGCTTCCTTAAAAGGACTCCCGAAAGGGACCGTTTCGGGATGATTTGGCGACGTCGCATCGCGCGCTACTTCGACACCGTCTTTTCGTAATAGATCAGATGGTTGCCGAACGGGTCGATGACCGTGACGGATCGCTCGCCCCATTCGGCCGTTTGAAGTCCCGGCTTCATGTAGCCGTAATCTTTGACGCTCAGCTCGTGGTGAAATGCGGCCACGTCTTGCACGACGACACGAAGATGCTGCCCCGGGCTGCCATCGCCGTGATGTTCGCTCAAATGCAGTATCGAAGCGTCACGCGAGACTTGTGTACAACGGTAGCGTCGGTTCGAAACGATGCTCCCAATCAACCCCGTACCCGAGGTAGTCGACTAAACTCTCGCGCCTTCCCAATGGCAAAGATACGTAAGGGCAACTCTGATTTAGCGGACATCGTGCGAGCTCACTCCTCGAGGTCGCGTTTTTCATCAGTTCGGTCGGATTGTTTCGGTTGCGATCGCCCGCTTATTTCGCCGTTTTTCATTGGATTTTTGGCGAATCGATCGCCGTTTGGGCAGACTACGCCCCGGCAAACCGCGTTAACTGCTTTTTTTGAACGAAAATATTGGCGAGCGCCAAGCACACGTACAGACGGTTCTTGTTTTTCGCCAGACCCCGATACCGAACTTTCTGAAAGCCAAACATCCCTTTGACGATCCCAAAGACATGTTCGACGCGCGAGCGGGTTGAGGACTTGTGGCGATTTGCCTGCTTTTCGTCGTCGCTCAATGGACGGTTCCGGTACGCGCGCTTATTCGTAAAGTCTTGTGCGCACGGAGCCTTCGCACGCATCACGTCGGTCTGGCCGACGTAGGCGGAGTCGCCCCAGACGCGCGTTTCGTTTCCGTGAAGCAGGTCTGGAAGAACCTTGCTGTCGTGAACGTTGGCAGCCGTCGTCACGAGGGTGTGCACGATTTTGCTCGTGCTATCGACGCCGATGTGAGCTTTCATGCCAAAGTACCACTGGTTCCCTTTACGGGTTGAGTGCATCTCGGGGTCACGCTCCCTTTTCTCGTTCTTCGTGGAGCTCGGGGCGTCGATGATCGTCGCATCGACGATCGTGCCGGTGCCAACTGATACGCCTTTCTCTTTGAGATGGGCGTTCACGGCACCGAATATTTTCTCGCCAAGGCCGTGCTGCTCGAGCAGGTGGCGAAACTTGCAAATCGTGGGTCTCATCAGGTACCGGCGCGTTGCCCAGATCGACACCAGCAAACCTGCGCATCGAAACAACGTCGTACAGCGCCTCCTCAGCGGCGGGATCGCTGAGATCGTACCATTGTTGCAGGAAATGGATCCTGAGCATCAACTCCAGGCGAATCGGCGGCCGCCCACCTTCGCCCTTGGGATAGTACGGCTCCACGAGCTTGCAAAGGCGCTGCCAAGGAACGATGTGCTCCATCCCTTCCAGAAACTTCGCCCGTTTTGTCACTTTGGCGTGGCATTCAAACTCGGCACCAGCGAACGAAATGCGCTTGTCGCTCATTGTTCGGTAGTGTACCATAAAACGTGACTAAATCAGAGACGCCTAAGATCGGTGTTGCCCGCGCCAGTCCTTCCGCCATCGACCCTCCTTGCAGACGCGCAGTGTATATGCATCTGTCAGGACGTTACCTCCCGTTCTTCCCGAAAACGGTCGACGGCGTTGCAAAAAAGCCGATGTGAACCCATTTTTCAACGCCGTCAGTCCTTGTGGGAGGAGCGCTCATCGGTGCCGGAATCTAAAGAAAGCTACCCTAACGCAGACGTGCTGTCTAAGTGCGCTGCGGCCCTGGCAGACACCGCGCACCGTTGGTAATTCAGCGCGCGCGCTTCACGTCGTCCGGGTTGATGATGGGCGCGTTGTTTCCCCATGACGTGCGTTCGTGGTCGATGATCGCCGCGATGTCGTCGTCCGTCAACTGGGGGAACGGCGGCATCTGGCCCGCGTACATCGTTCCGCGGATCATCTTGCTGTGTAGGCCGTGCAGCACCGTTAATATCTGATCCTTGGGGTCTTTCGCCGTGACGACGGGATCGCGGGCGAGCGGTGGAAAGACGCCGGGCGTGCCGGCACCGGCTGCGCCGTGGCACGATGAACAGTTAGTACCGTACAGCTGCGGGCCAGTCTTTGCGTAGTCGAAGCCGGCTGCTACGCCGTGACCGCTGTAGGCCGGCGGCGACGTGGAAGCCAGTGGCTCGTTCGAGCCGGCGACGGGATTGCGTTCGTACGTGGGTGTGGCGGCGAACGACGCCGGGGTCGGGAACTCCGCGATGCCGTACCAAGCGGCCCACGCCGCGATCAACGCGGAGACGACCCACGTCCATACCGGGATCGGACCTCTCGATTCGGCGCGAACGGGATCGAACGGTTCGCTACCGCCGAAGGCGTTGACGTCGATCGAGACCTCGCCGCTGACGCGCTCGTTCGCGCGTAACCCGGTCACTGTGATGCCGGGACCGTTCTGCACGACGAACGGAATCGTGCGCAGACCAACGTTGCCGACCGCGTCGCGCGCCCGGATGCGCAGGACGTGATCCCCATCTTCGAGGTTACGCGTGTCGAGATTGACGCTCGCGGGCGGCCGGTAGCGCGCGAACGGTTCGCTCGCGTCGTCGAGATACAGGCTTACCGCGACCGCCGATTCGAGATTGATATCTTCAGGCTGCGACATCAGCGATCGTCCTTGAAGATCAGATATTTGGGATGCCGCGGATCGTGCTCGCCCGGCGAAATTGAAACGTACACAGCGAACGCGATCGCCCACAACGTCAGCAACGTCCCGACGACGACGATCGCGATACCAACTGGATCGCCGTGGGCCGGCGGAGTCATCGGCATGCCGTCGTTCATGGCGCTGGTGTCGGGAGCGGCGCTTGTTTGAGTTCTTTGAGATATGCCACGAGGTCGAGCGCCTCGGGTGTAGCGACGACTACTTTGCCGGGCGGCGCATATCCCGGCGGAACGTGAACGACGACATCCCCCGGCGCCGCGCGATCCTTCACGACGAAGAGCCACTTGTACGCCGGCATGATGGAACCCGACACCAGTGCGCGCGGCTCGTAGAGGTGGATCTCTTGCCAGACGTCGCTCGGCTGCCGCGCGCCGATGTTGCTCAAGTCAGGGCCGTTGCGGTGATCGCCGAGGAGCTCGGGCGTCGAAAAGGCGTAGTCGCCGGCGGTTGAGGGACGCCCGTAGACGTGGTCTTGCGCCAGCGGGCGAACGCTCTGTGTGTGGCAGTACGCACAACCCTCCGACACGTAGACGTCGCGCCCACGCTGCGCCGCGGTGCTAAACGGAATGACCCCTGGGCCCGGCCGCGTCGCGGAGAGCGTGAGACCGGGCAGCACGCCCATCAGAACCGCGAGCGCACCGTAGACGACGGCCGAACTGACGACCAGAATGCGGACGTCGTTCATTCCGCCGGCACGTCGTTGCGGCTCGTTCATGTTGGAACTCCCGTCGCGTTCGCTGGCCCGGCAACGGTCCTCGAGGATTGCGGTGCTAGAGTCATCTTCCACACGTTGTACGCGAAGATGCAGTGCGCCAGGAACATCATTGAGCCGGCAACGGCGCGTGCTTGCCAGTAAGGCGCGGCCGCTTCAACCGAAGCGATGAACGGATCGCCGGCCGCCCATGTGAGGCCTTGCAGCGTCCCCGCAATCGAGAGTACGGCGACGTAGATCGTCACGCCTAAGAATGCGAGCCAGAAGTGTAGGCCGCAAGCCAGCCGCGACGGCTGTTTTTTGGTCGCGAACGGCAGCAATCCATAGATGCCGCCCCATGCGATGAACGTGATGAAGCCGTACATCGTCAAATGCGAGTGGCCGATCGTAAAGTTGGTGAAATGCCAGATCGTCTGTAAGCTGCGCATGGCTTCGATCGTGCCTTGCGTCGAACCGAGAAAGTAATACAAGACGCCGACCCAGATGAAGGGCAGCGCGTAGGAACGGCGGATCGTCGCCCAGCGACCCCGCATCGTCAACCAGAAATTGCCCGAGCCCGCCCACACGGGCACGAGCATGCCGACGCTGAAGACGATCGCGAGCGTCTGCAGCCACCACGGCAGCGGCGTGAACTCGAAGTGGTGCGCGCCGATGATCGGATAAAAGACGAGATTTGTCCAAAACCCGAGCACGCCGAGGGCGTAGGAATAGATCGGACGGTTCAGCAGCTTCGGCAGCGCATAGTACGTGATGCCGAGCGCCAGAAACGTGAACCACATGCCGACCGCGTTGTGCATGTAGAAGCCCTGCACCGCGACTTGGCCGAGTCCGTGTTGGTACCATGGAATCCCCGCGGTAATTCCAAGGATCGTGGTGAAGACGAAGCCGCCGATCGTGTACCAATTCGAAATGTATATCTCGCGTTCGGCACGCGACGCGACCGTGGCGACGACGACGATCCCGCTGAGGACGACCGCGAGCACGAAGAACGCCGCGACCCACCAGACCCATTCGCGATATTCCTGATCGCCGTTGTTGATGCCGAGATCGAGCGTGATCGTGCCGAGCACCGCGGCCAGGTTGAACGCCGCGAGTGCTGCCCAGGCGAGTTTCTTTTGCGCGAGCGCAACGCCCGACGACCGCGCCGCGACCCAGAATGTGCACCCGACCAGCGCGACCGAAGCCCAGCCGTAAAACGTCCCGTTCGTGTGAATGGCGCGCAGGCGGCCGAACGAGAGCCAGGGTGCCGTGCCGAAGTCGGGATAGGGGAACTTGAAACTTTCCAGCAGCCCGACGGCGGTCGTCAGTAGCAACCAGAACGTCGCCGTGATCGTAAACGCAGAAAAGATCGCGACGTCTTCGCGCGACTCAACGGCAGCGGAGCGATGTGGTGGTGACGAGTCGGCGATCGTGGTCATCATTTTCGTTAGCGAACCATCTGCAGCAGCGAAAGCGTAGGCGGCGGCGTCGGTGGCGGACGTTCGGCGATCGCGCGGTGGCGAGCAATGATAACGTTCGCCGCCATCGCGAGCCATCCGGCCACGCCGCAGAGCGCGCCCGTTTCAAGCAGCGCAGCTGTCTCCAGCAAAAGCCCCGCCGCGCCGGCCGCGACCGCAGCTTGGAACAGCCCGAACGAGACCCAGCTCAGCGGCTCGGTCAGCAACTCACCGGGCCTCGTCTCGTCGTCGTCGCCGCGCGCCATGGTCGCGAGCAGCCGAATGCCGATGTGATAGAGGTGGCCGTTGACCATCTGGCCGATCCAACCGACGAGCAGCACGTACACCGCAGCGGCACCGGAGTGCCCGTCGACGAGCGCGCTCAGCGCAAGAGTGAGCCCGACCAGAAGCCAGACGGCGCCGCCCCAGAGGAACGCCTGCGGCGGCCGATGCGGCTGGGTCGCCCGACGTAGCACGTCGACGAGGTCGCCAATGTAGAGAAGCGCTCCGGCGGCGATCGTGATAACTCCGGTCCAAGCGAACGCCGCTTGGCCGAGTGCGAAACCGACGGCCACCGCGATGAGCCCGACGAATTCAGCCCCACCAGCAGCGGCGTGCGCCCAGCCGAAACGAGAACGACCGCCAGTTATCGGCCGCACGGTTTGCGTGGACACGCCCATTATCAGCACGGTCAGCCAGCCGATCGTCCCGAATGCCGCGTGAATCTGCGGGCCAAATACGATAACTGACGACGGCAGACGGCCGGCTAAAGCCCAGGCGAGTATAAATCCCAAGCCGGCGGTGACGAGCAGCGACGCGAGCGTCGCGGAGAGCGCTCGCGCGATCGCGGCCTCGACGCGCGGCCGCGCGTATCCGGCCGCAAGGATTCGCGCCGCCGGAACGAGGTAGCACCCCAAGCCGGTCACGACGAGCGTCGCCGCCCACGGCAACGCCGGCAACGCCTGCCACCAAAACGCGGCGACGAGCGCGGCGACGCCGCACGCGTAGACGACGAGCGCGCGGCGCGCAAGCAACTCGCCTTTCCATGCAACGTCGGTGAAGGTCGGAATCACGTACACCAACACGGAAAGCGCAATCATCGTCAGCCAGCCGAGGGCAACGAGATGGACCCACGCCAGCGCCGGAAGGCCGACGGCGAACGGCTTGCGCACGGCCAGGACGAGTAGCACGATCCACGAGATGCCGTGCGCTGCAAAGCCGGTCAGCAGACCCGCCGGCGGAATCCAATGGCGCCGCGGTGCTGCCACGTTAGTGCGAGTCCAAGGTTAGCGAGTTCGGGCGCGACGTAGTGGGCGGCCGAACGCGCTGCCACGCGATGATGACGAAGATCGCAATGCCGAGCGGCTGCGCAACCGCCGACACGAGAAGCAGTGCGGCCGCGGCGACCGTCGCGCCGCCAAGCTGATACCACGGTTCGCCGACGAGCCGCAGCACGAGCCCACCGTTGAGCAAGGTGAAGCACGCCGCGACCATGCGCCGTGGATAACGCCCTTGCGTGCGGGGAAAGCGGGACCGGTTGAGCGCAACATCCATAGCGCAATACCGATGACGGTATTGACCAGCCATCCCACCGTTCCGAGACGAGCTAGCTCGATCCCGAAACATACGGGACGGGATGCCCGACGGCTTCGAGCGCGAGCAGTACGCTGCCCGCGACGAAGGTAGCGCCAGATAGCAGAGGCCCGCTTTGACGAACCAACGTGCCTCCGGCGGCATCGATTATTTGAAATAATCCGCGTTGATCGCCGTGTAGTGTTTCCACCGTTCCGGCACGTCTGCGTCGGCGTAGATGGCCTCGACCGGGCAGGCCGAGACACAGGCTCCGCAATCGATGCACACCTCGGGGTCGATGTAGAGCTGCGGATCCCCATCGGCACCATGGATGCAGTCGACCGGACAAACGTCGACGCACGACTTGTCTTTTGTGCCGATGCACGGTTCGGTGATCACGTAGCCCACGGCTGCATTGTCATCTTTTGCGGAGGGTTCGCGCTTTGACCGAAATCATTGCGGCAGTCTGACGGCGCAGCCACTGTTAGTGGAAACGACCAGCTTCTCTGCAGGCGTGCACCGCGCGAATCGAGGTTATCGAACAGTTGCTTGAGTTCATGGCGGCACGGTCTATGTCAAGGGTATCGTGCACAACTGCGCGGTCATTGCAGACCTTCGGTCGCGCGGCGTCTGCATCGATTGCGAAGACGACACCGACTCGACTTCGCGCTCGTTCCCGTGCGATCCATAGGGGGACGGGTTCGCCGCAAACGCCGTCGGCACTGAATCGTCAGAATAGTACGCGATGAACGTGAGCTTCAATCTCGACCGGTTCTATTGGACGCTGGCGCACGACGCCCCAGACGCCGTCATCTACGCGGACGCCAATGGCCTCATCCGCTTCTGGAATAGCGCAGCCGTACGGGTCTTCGGGTTTTCGGAATCCCAGGCGCTGGGACAATCACTCGATATCATCATCCCGGCGAACCTCCGAGCCCGTCACTGGACGGGTTATGCGGAGGCCCTGCGAACCGGCAGAACGCGTTACGGCGCCGGTGAGCTCCTAGCGGTCCCCGCGCTGCGTAAGGACGGCGCACGCATCTCCGTCGAGTTCACGATCCTCCCGATCCGCGGTGATAACGGCGACGTCCTCGGGATGGCGGCAATCCTGCGGGACGTCACCACGCGGTTCACAGAACGGCTCTTCAGGCTTTCGTGTGGGTTGGTGAGAGATCGAGGTTGCCGAGCTGAAAGAAGATGGCGCGCTCAAAGCGATCCTCGTTTCGATACCCTCGCGCTCGGTACTTGATAAGCTGAATTTTACTGTTGAGGCCTTCGGCCGCTGCATTGCTGATCGGTATGCGCAGGTAGGTGAGGATGTTCGCCAAGTGGCTCTTGAGCATCTTAGCGAGCTTCACGAAGGGTTTGAGCCGAGAATGCGTCGCCCAGA
>JAABUU010001231.1_pt1 | contig 45021 bp, 39 predicted proteins | sample 5559301 | NCBI WGS metagenome assembly JAABUU01 (sample SAMN10711884, study PRJNA513360) | rock metagenome | isolation source: Antarctica rocks | place: Antarctica: Victoria Land, Richard Nunatak white | reverse complement strand
CAAGGTCAACGGCCGCTCCGTCCTCGGTGACCTCCGCAACGCCCTCGCAACAGCATCAATCAGCGACACCGTCGCGCAGCCGGGGTGAGCAATTACATTGCTGGAGGTTCCAGAAGCATCAATCTAACAAGCCGCTTTACCAATTCCAGAAGTGACAGGGTTATAGGCGTGGCACCAGACAAGGGCGCGACTATGAGCAAGCAAAGGCAATAAGACACTACGTATCCAGGGTATATACGCAATACGCGCCTGCGTAAGTAACTTCCAACCGAACGAGAATGCACATAGCTCTTCGCTATCAGATAGCCGCTTAGTAAGAAAAACCCGTCAACAGCTACTTCGCCGAAAGTCATGGTGCCAAACATACGAACTAGAAGTTCCGATGATCGGCCACCAATAAGTTCGAACGAATGAGAGACTATTACCAGTAAGGCAAGTACTACTCTAAGCAATCCCATGTTGTTGTAAGCATGAGCCGCTTCTGGTTGCGGGTATGATCTCTCTAGTTGTGAGTATAATATTAAAGAACTACCCATGGTATTGGATGCTTGTCCATAATTATTGTACTATTGCATTCCGCACGGTGGATTGAGGCGCTTTGACTGGTGCTGACAGATTGCAGCGCAGAAATCAAACGGTATGCCGCAAATCGTCCTTGGCTGCCGTCGGTATCGACGCCCAAGCCTTCGGAGCTTTGTGGGTTCCGTTAGCGTTTCTACCCGCGTCGAGGGCTTGCTGGACCAGATGTTCGCCTGATCCAGGGCGTTGTTGCGAGCGGCCTGGCAAGGCTGTTAGACCGTTGATGCAGAGGAGCATTGCCGTGACCGACCGCCCCAGGCGCCAGTGAGCCGCCCGTGAGCCGCCGCCCGCGTCGCAGCGTCACGCTGATGGCGCTGATCGTCGCCGCCGCGCTGACGCTGGTGGCGCTCACCTGGGAGTTCACCAGCGTCTCCGTCGACACCTCGCAGCGCGAGGCGCAAACCCACGCCGAGGGCAACGTCGCCAACCTGGCGCTCGCGGTCGAATGGCAACTGAACCGGCAGTTGCAGGCGATCGACCAGATGATGCAGGTGCTGGCCGCGCAGTGGAAGGCCGATCCGATCCATTTCGACCCGGCGTCGTGGAAGCGCCGCTCGACCGTGCTGGCCGACGTGTCGCTGCAGGTGTTCCTGCTGGACAGCGCCGGCTTCGTGATGTCGAGCACGCGGCCCGACCTGATCGGCTTCGACCAGTCGGATCGCGACTACTTCCAGACCCAGAAGGCGTCGCGGCGGGCGGGCTTGTTCATTGGCCCAGCGATCCGCTGGAAGGCCACCGGGCGCTGGGAGATCAACCTGTCGCGCCGGCTGGAGCGCGACAACGGCAGCTTCGCGGGCGCGCTCGTCGTGACCTACGACCCGTGGGCGGTGACCAACCTGCTGGAACAGGTCGACCTCGGCTCGCGCGGCCTGATCGCGCTGGTCGGCGCCGATGGCGCGCTGCGGGCCCTGGTGTCGCCCTACGAGGTGCGGCCGGGCGAAGACATCTCCTCCTCGGCGATGTTCCGCGCCGCGACGGCGCATCCGCAGGGCGTGTGGACCGGACCCTCGGCGCCGGATGGGGTGGAGCGCATCCATGCCTTTCGCCGGCTGGCCGACGAGGACCTCACCATCGTCATCGGCGTCGACCGCAAGGTGGCGCTGCGCGACACGCAGGTGTGGACGTTCACCGCGCGCCTGTTCGCCGCCGGCATTTCGCTGGCCATCGCGCTGATGGCGCTGCTGCTGCTGCGTGAAATCCGCGCCGCCCGTGGCCGGGAGGACCGGCTGGCGCAAGACCGCGCGGCGCTGGAGGCCGCCTATGCCGAGGCGCACGCGGCCAGGGCCAGCGCCGAGGCCAAGACGGCGCAACTGGAAGGCACCCTGGCCGGCATGTCGGACGGCGTGATGCTGCTCGATCCCGAGTTGCGCGTGGCGCAGTGGAACGACCGCTTCCCGGCCTTCACCGGCGTGCCGCGCGAGATGCTGCGGGTCGGCGTGCCGATGGAGGACCTGCTGCGGGCGCAGGCGCGGGCGGGGGAGTTCGGCCGCGTCGACGCGGAGGCGGAGGTGCGGCGGCGGATGACGCTGCTGCGGACCTTCAAGAGCGTCGGCTCGCAGGACCGCACCCGCCCGAACGGCCGCAGCCTCGAACTGCGGCGCAGCGCGCTGCCGGGCGGCGGCTTCGTCACGCTCTACACCGACATCACCGCGCGCAAGCAGGCCGAGGAGGCGCAGGCCGAGGCGCGGCGCATCGCCGAGGAGGCGACCGAGCAGAAGTCGCGCTTCGTCGCCACCGTCAGCCACGAGATCCGCACGCCGCTCAACGCCGTGGTCAACAGCCTGGCGCTGCTCGACCAGTCGGACCTGTCCGCGCCGCAGCACCGGCTGGCCAGCACCGCGCGCCAGGCCGGCGACGCGCTGCTCGACCTCGTGCACGACATCCTTGAAATGTCGAAGGTGGAGGCGGGACAGCTTGCGTTGCGCCCCGGCGTGTTCGACATCCGCCACCTCGTCACCGGGGTCGCCGACATGTTCCGCGCCCAGGCAGGCGGGCGTGGGGTGCGGATCGCCATGGAGGTGACGCCCGACGTGCCGCCGCACCTACGCGCCGACAGCGGCCGGCTGCGCCAGATCATGATGAACTTTGTGAGCAACGCGGCCAAGTTCGCGGTGCCGGGAACCGTCACCATCCGCGCCGCCATCACGCTGGTCGGCGGCCGTCCGGCGCTGTTGCTGGGCGTGCGCGATCCCGGCCCGCGCATCCCCGAGCGCGACGCGGTGCAACTGTTCCAGCCGTTCTCCCGATTGAGCCACGCGCGCGACACCGGCACCCCCGGCACCGGCCTCGGCCTTGCGATCTGCGAGCGGCTGACGCGGCTGATGGCGGGACAGATCGGGCTTGGCCCGTCTCCGGAGGGCGGCAACGAGTTCTGGCTGACGTTGCCGCTGGAGGTTGCCGCGCCGCCGGTGGTGGCCGCCAACGACATGCCGGCGCGAGGCAAGCGGCGCGCCAGCCTGCTGCTGGTCGAGGACATTCCGGCCAACCAACTGGTGACGGCAACCATCCTGCGGCGTCTCGGGCATCGCGTCGACATCGCCGAGTCCGGCCCCGACGCGATCCGCATGGCCCAGGCCACCCCATACGACCTGGTGTTCATGGATCTCGTGATGCCCGGCATGAGCGGCTACGAGGCGGCGCGGGCGATCCGCGCCATGCCGGGGCCGGCGGGCGCCATGCCGATCGTGGCGCTGACCGCCAACACCGCGGACGAGGACCGGGAACGTTGCATCGCCGCCGGCATGAACGACATGCTGGGCAAGCCGGTGCGCTCGGCGGAGCTGCTGGCGGCGGTGAACCGCACCATCTGGCGCCCGGCCGCGGTGGCGCCGTTGGTCAAGGCCGCCCCGGCCGCGCCGGCGGTGCCGCTGGACGGGCCGCCGGTCGACCCGCTGCGGCTGGCCGACCTGCAGCAGGGCCTGTCGCCGGCGGTGCTCGCCAACCTGGTCGAGCAATGCCTCGCCGACTTCCGCCAGCGACTGCCGCTGCTGCGCGAGGCGCTGGCGTCCGGCGACCCGCGCGCGGTCGAGGCCAACGCGCACGCGCTGGCCGGCATGGCGGGAACTTACGGCCTGATCGCGCTCGACCGGCGGATGCGCCGCACCATGGCGGCGGCGAAGCTCGGCGACGTGGCGGCGGCGGCGATCGCGGCGCAGGACCTCGACGCTGAACTGCTGCGCGCCAGCGAGGCGATCCGCGGCGCGTTGCGCGCCACGGCGGCCTGAGGCACGGCGGGGTGGCGCGCGTCTACCTCGCCGGTCCTGACGTGTTCCTGCCCGATCCGGCGGCGCAGGGCGAGCGGCTCAAGGCCATCTGCGCCCGGCACCGCATGGTCGGCGTGTTCCCGCTGGACCCGCTGGACGGCGGCGACCCGGAGCAATGGGCCGACCTGCCGCTGGCCGAGCGCATCGCCCGGCGCAACGAGGCGCACATCCTGGGATGCGACATGCTGGTCGCCAACCTGACGCCGTTCCGTGGCCCCAGCGCCGATGCCGGGACGGTGTTCGAGCTGGGCTTCATGCGCGCGCTCGGCCGCCCGGTGTCGGGCTGGACCAACGTCGCGGCCGGTTTCACGGAGCGTACGCTGGCCTTCACCGGCCGGGCGACGGCGGCCGAGCGGGACGCCGACGGCATGGCCCTGGAGGCGTTCGACTGCGTCGACAACCTGATGATCGACGGCGCCATCCATGCGTCGGGCGGCGCGCTGGTGGTGGCCCGCGTGACGCCGGAGGCACGCTGGAGCGACCTCGGCGCCTTTGAAGCCTGCGTCGCGCGCCTGGCCGCCCTGTTGCCGCAGCCAAATGTCCATAGCCAGCCCCGGCAAATTAACGTCAGTTGCATCATGTCGGAGAAGCGACTTACCGGGGCGCTTCCAACAGAGGAATTATAAACATGAAGCTTCGTCATACCGCATCCGCATTCGTCATGGCGGCATCGCTGCTCGGGGCCGCGGCCCAGGCCGCGCCGGCGCGCATCCGCGGCGTCATCGAGCAGGTGACCGCCTCGTCGATCACGCTCAAGACCCGCAGCGGGGCCACCCAGACCATCGCCCTCTCCCCCGACACCAAGATGGTGGCCATCACCCACGACCAGATCTCCGACATCAAGCCGAACAGCTACATCGGCTCCGCCGCGGTGCCGAACCCCGACGGCACGCTGCGGGCGCTCGATGTGCAGGTGTTCGACCCGGCGATGCGCGGTTCGGGCGAGGGCAACTATCCCTGGGACAGCGCGCCGCACAGCTCCATGACCAACGGCACCGTGGGCAGCCTCGTGGGCTCCAACGGCCATACCATGAAGGTGCAGTACAAGGGCGGCGAGAAGACGATCGTGGTGCCGGACAACGTGCCTATCGTCGCCATGGCGCCCGGCGACCGTAGCTTGCTGAAGGCCGGCGCGCATGTGATCGTGTTCAACAAGCCGAGCGGCGGCGTCGGCGCGGTCGCGGTGGGCGTGGACGGCGTCGTCCCCCCGATGTGATCGGCTGGGCGTCACCATATGGGGCTTGCCGGCGAAGGCATCCGGCAAGCCCCTCGCCACGTAGATGGAGCACCATGAGCCAAGCCCGCGCCATTCCGGATGTCAAAGTCCGGCTTACCGTGATCCATCCGGCGATCGTGCGGATCACCCATTGGCTGAACGCCGTCGCTATCGTGATGATGGTGATGAGCGGCTGGCAGATCTACGACGCCTCGCCGCTGTTCGGCTTCAGGTTTCCGGCCTGGGCGACGCTGGGCGGCTGGCTTGGCGGCGCCATTGCCTGGCATCTGGCGGCGATGTGGCTGCTGGTGGTCAACGGCTTGGTCTATGCCGTCTACGGCTTGGTTTCACGCCATTTCGCCCGCGACTTCCTGCCGATCACCCCGGTCGCGGTGGTCTACACGATGCGGCAGGCGCTGACCTTCCGCCTGACCCACCGGCTCGGCACCTACAACGCGGTGCAGAAGCTGCTGTATGTCGCCGTGCTGCTGTGCGGCGTGGCGGCGGTGGCATCCGGCCTCGCACTGTGGAAGCCGGTGCAGTTGCAATGGCTGGCGGCGGCGCTCGGCAGCTACTCGGTGGTGCGCTACGTCCATTTCTTCGCAATGAGCGGCATCGTGGCGTTCACGATCATCCATCTGCTGCTGGTGATCCTGGTGCCGTCCACGCTGGTGGCGATGATTACCGGCCGTGCCCGCGTCGACGCGACAGCCGACCTCGAGGTACTGCCATGACCCTGTTCACGCGCCCGCGCCCGCCGCTCGCCCGCGAGCACAAGGACGAGATCCTGCGTCTGGAGCGGCGCGGGCTGTTGCGCGCCGGCCTGTCGCTGGGCGCGTTGACCATGCTGACCGGCTGCAACCTGGCCGATGGCGACACGGTGGACCGCGTGCTGTGGGCGATGTCGCGGTTCAACGACCGGATGCAGGCGCTGCTGTTCGACCCGAACCGGCTGGCCCCGACGTTCGCCGCCAAGGACATCACCAACCCGTTCCCGTTCAACGCCTTCTACCCGGTCGACGACGCCCCCGACATCGATGAGGCCGATTACAAGCTCGAACTGTCCGGCCTGATCGAGAACAAGGCGCCCTGGACGCTGGCGCAGTTGCGAGCGATGCCGCAGGAGGGCCAGATCACCCGCCACATCTGCGTCGAGGGCTGGAGCGCCATCGGCCAATGGTCGGGCGTGCCGTTCCATTTGTTTCTCAAGAAGATCGGCGCCGACCTCACCGCCAAATACGTCGGCTTCACCTGCGCCGACCGCTATTACTCCAGCATCGACATGCCGACGGCATTGCATCCGCAGACGATACTGGCGCTCGACTACGGCAACGCGCAGTTGCCGGCCAAATACGGCTTTCCGATGAAGTTGCGGGTGCCGACTAAACTTGGCTTCAAGAATCCAAAGTACATCCAGGAAATCTTCGTCAGCAACAAGTATCCTGGTGGCTACTGGGAAGACCAGGGCTACAACTGGTACAGCGGCTCCTAAGCCGCGGTGGGCCGGAACCGGAACAACTGCGTCTGCCGCACGCCCGGCCCTTGCCACGCCTTCATCTGCGGGATGTGCGAGGCGGTCACGTAGATCGATCCGTCTGCGCCCTCCGCCATGCTGTCGGGCCACAGCAGGCGGGAGTCGCGCATCTCGGTGACGAAGCTGCGGTCCGGCTGCATCCGCTTCACCGCGTTGTCGCTGCAACTGGTCAGGTGCAGCACGCCGTTGCGGGCCATCCAGTAGCCGTCCGCCACGAACGTCTGGACGTATAGCTCCACTTTCGCAGCCAGTTGCTCCGGCGTCATCTGCGCGTCGAACAGCGCCGCCACCGGCACGCGGTACATCGTGGTGCCGGTCGTCGCCTGCCAATAGGCGTACTCGCCCCTGGTATCGAGGGCCAGGCCGTCGGCGGAGAACTGCGGCGGCGCGCCGTCGCCACGCCGCAGGTCATGGCCGTTCACCACGACGGCGACATTGGGCTGGAACTGCGTGCTGGGATGCCCGTCGAGCACCCGCCGCGCCTGCCCCGAGGCGACGTCGAAGGCAACCAGGCAACCCGGCTGCCCGGAGTTGGTCATCACCGCGCGCTGGCCGTCCGGGGTGAACCTGATGTCGTTGAGGTAGCTGCCCTGCGGCGCCACCGTGTCGTCGAAGGCGTAGACGCGGCTGATCTTGTTGGTGGCGAGGTCGATGCGCACCAGTTTGGGACCGCCGGGAACCTCGAACGCCAGCCCGGGCGCGGCCGGGTCGAGCACCCAAAGGTTGCCGAGCGGGTCCACCGTGATGCTTTGCACGCAGACGAACTGCTGTGCGACCAGGCTGGGCGTCACACCGGGCTTGGCGTCGCGGTAGGCGTTCCAGGCCGCATTGGGATACGGGGTGAGCGCGCCGTTGCGCCCGACCTCGGCCACCGAGACCGCGACATCTTCCTCCCAACGCGGGAAGTTGACGAAGATGCGGCCCTTCGGCGAGACCGCGACGCCGGTCACCTGACCTTTGAACGACGCTACCAGTTCGAGCGCCGGAGCCGCCGCCCAGGCGCTTGCGAACGGCATCCCCGCGACTGCCGCCGCCGCGCCGGCTTGCAGGAGCGAACGACGGCCAAGGTCGAACGGGGTGCGAGACATGGCGTGGCTCCGCGGAATGGGGGTGCGGCGCGAACCCGGCGGGCGTCCAGGGGTTCCCGGTTCCCCGAAAAAATGTGCCTAGGCGCTACCCGTCCGGCCGGCCGCCAGCGGTCCCAGCGCGTCCGCGATGCCGAATGCACCGGGCAGGCCGCCGCGCGGGAACAGCCGCGTCACATGGCCGAGCTTGCGGCCCACGCGCGCGTCGGTCTTGCCGTAATGATGCGGGATCAGGCCGGAGGTCGCCAGGATCGCCGGCCACAGCGCGGCCTCGGCGGGGCCGACCAGGTTCTTCATCACAGCGTCGCTGTGCCGTCGCGCGTCGGGCAGCGGCAGGCCGGCGATGGCGCGGATGTGCAACTCGAACTGGCTGGCCGGGCAGGCGTCGATGGTCCAGTGGCCGGAGTTGTGCGGCCGTGGCGCAATCTCGTTGGCCAGCACCGCGCCGCCGGCGTCGATGAAGAACTCCACCGCCAGGAGGCCGACCACGCCCAGCCGCTCCGCCACCTTGCGCGCCAGCTCCTGCGCGTCGGCGGCGGTCCGCTCGGGGATGCGGGCCGGCGCGTAGGTGAGGTCGAGGATGTGGTCGCGATGGCTGTTCTCGACCGTGTCGAACGCTGCCATGGCGCCGTCCGCCCCGCGCGCCACCACCACGCTCGCCTCGCAGGCGAAATCGACCAGGCCCTCCAGGATCAGCGGGCGCGGCGCGAGCCGTTCCCACGCCGCATCGAGGTTGGCGGGCTCGGTCAGCCGCGTCTGCCCATGCCCGTCGTAGCCGAGGCGCGTGGTCTTCAGGATCGACGGCAAGCCCAACTCGGCCACCGCCGCCGTCAACTCCGCGCGGCTGCCGACCGCGCGCCAGGGCGCCGTGGCGACGCCGCAATCGTTGAGGAAGGTCTTCTCCACCACCCGGTCCTGGCTGGTCCGCAGCACCGCCGGCGAGGGATGCACCGGGCGCAGCGACGCCAGCAGATCGAGGCCCTCGGCGCTGACGTTCTCGAACTCGAAGGTGATGACATCCACCGCCGCGGCGAAGCGGCGCAACGCGTCGGGGTCCTCGTAGTCGCCCAGGGTGACGCCGGCGCTGACCAAGCCGGCGGGACTGTCCGGCTCCGGGGTCAGGACGTGGCAGCGGTAGCCGAGCCGGGCTGCGGCGAGGGCAGCCATGCGCCCCAACTGGCCACCGCCGACGATGCCGATGGTGGCCTTGAGCGGCAACATCAAGCGGGCGCGTCGCTCGGCGTCAGGACCACCGCCTCGGTCTGCGCCGCGCGCCAGGCGTCGAGCCGGGTTGCCAGCGCCGCGTCGGACAGCGACAGGATGGCCGCCGCCAGCAGCGCCGCGTTGACGGCTCCGGCCCGGCCGATCGCCAACGTGCCCACCGGCACGCCGGCCGGCATCTGCACGATCGACAGCAGCGAATCCATGCCCTTCAAGGCGTGGCTCTCGATCGGCACGCCCAGCACCGGCAGGCTGGTCCAGGCCGCGCACATGCCGGGCAGATGCGCCGCCCCGCCGGCCCCGGCCACGATCACCCGCAGGCCGCGCGCCCTGGCGCCCTGGGCGTACTCGGCGAGCCGGTCGGGGGTGCGGTGGGCAGATACCACGCGCGCCTCGTGCGCGATGCCGAGCGCCCGCAGGGTGATGGCCGCATGGGTCATGGTGGCCCAATCCGACTGGCTGCCCATGATGAGGCCGACCAGCGCCGCCGGCTCGGTCACGCGATGCTGTCCGGGATCAAGTGCGACTCCAGCCAGGCGATCTCATCCTTCAGCAGCAGCTTGCGCTTCTTGAGCCGGACCACCTGGAGTTGATCGACGATGCCCTGCTCGGCCAGGCGGAAGATCACGGAATCCAGATCCCGATGCTCGCTCCGCAACTCGTGCAGCTTGCGCAGAAGGGAGTCCCGGTCGTTCAACATGCCAACCATCTATCACGAATATTCGTGCCGCACAGAATGCCTTCAAAAGCCCGATACCTTGCGAGTTTCCCTGGCCATTGCCACCGGGCCAGGGTTAGCGTCATTCGGCTTGGCCGGCTTGGCGGCGATTTGCCATATCGGCCTTGCCCCTGCGGAATGACCAACCAGGAGGTTCCATGAGCCTGCAATCCCGCTACGACAGCCTGCAGACCCGTCACGCCAGTTTGGAAACCCGGATTGCCGACGAGGACCATCGACCGTTGCCGGACAGCGTGACGCTTACGCGGCTGAAACTCGAAAAATTGCGATTGAAGGAAGAAATGGAGCGTATGCAGGTCAATTAGGCCGCAATCCTGAAAAGGGCGCCCATGGTGTGGACGCCCTTTTTCCGGGCCGGGTCTTTCTGGCCTAGGTCGAAGTTCCGGCTACGCTGCCTCGACCACTTCCGGCAATGGCTGCTGCGGCACCGCCTGGCCCTCGCGCAACAGGCGTTCGTTGGCCTGGGCGACCGTGGCGTTGAGGTCGGTCTGGCTGCACAGGCCAAGGATCACCGGATCGCGCGGCTTGATGTTGGCCGAGTTCCAGTGGCTGCGCTCGCGCACCTTCTGGATGGTGTCCTTGGTGGTGCCCATCAGCTTGCCGATCTGCGTCTCGCTCAACTGCGGGAAGTTGCGCAGCAGGTAGGCGATGCCGTCCGGCCGGTCGTTGCGCTTGGCAACCGGGGTGTAACGGGCGGCGCGGTGCTTCCTGGGCAGCGCTATGGTCGAGGCGAGGATGGCGAGGTGCAGGTTCGAGTCCGCCTCGCAGCGCCGAATCTCGGCGGCGGCAAGCTGCATGTTGGCCACCGGGTCGTAGCCGACGATCCCCTGCGCCACTTCGCCGTCGGCAATCGCCTGTATCTCGAGCGGATGCATCCCACAGAACTCGGCAATCTGGGAGAACGTCAGCGCGGTCTTCTCGATCAGCCAGACGGCGGTCGCCTTCGGCATCAGCGGCAATGTCATGTCAGTGTCCTTCGTGCAACGCGAGGCCCCGAGACAGGCCGTCGGGGTGGCGGGCGCTGCGGGAAAGCCGGGCATATGGACCCCAGCTTCCGCTTGGGTCAAGGCGGATATGCCCGACTACAGTGCAATTCTCGCCTGCAAAAATACCGCGCACAAAAAAGGGGCCGGATTGCTCCGGCCCCCTTCCAACTACTAAAGCATCGCGGCGCGAAACGTTACGCCGCCTGGGCAGCGTCGCCTGGCTGGGCGTCGTTGGCCTGCTCGCCGGCGATGGCGCGCGGGGCGGCGCCGTTGACGGCGATGCGGCGAGGCTTCAGCGACTCTGGCACGACGCGCTTCAGCGCCACATGCAGCAGGCCATTGCGCAGATCGGCGCCATCGACCACGATATGGTCGGCCAAAGTGAACTTCCGCTCGAACGCACGCCCGGCGATGCCGCCATACAGCACCTCGGACTTCTCGCTGGACTGGCTCACCCGCCCAGTGACGAACAGCGCGTTTTCCTTGACGGTCAACTCGATGTCGTCGGGACCGAAGCCGGCCACCGCCATAGTCAGGCGATAGGCATCCTCGCCGGTCTTCTCGATGTTGTAGGGGGGATAGGTCACGTCCGGCGTGGCCGCCGCCGCGTCCATCAGCCGCGTCATGCGGTCGAAGCCGATGGCGGTACGGAACAGCGGAGAAATATTGAGAGTCGTCATATGTAAAGACCTTCTGCAACAGCAAGGTTGAAATGGGCCTCCCGCAATGGGCAGGCCCGGCTCAGTCCCCAAGGCCCATTATGGCGCCTCGGACGCTATTGCAGATGGTAAAAGCGGCGTCCGGCTTCAAGAGGCCGGAACGCCGCCCGCCGCGCTGGTTCAGTCGACTTTCTTGAGTCCGAGGCCGGCGAACTTCTTGTTGAACTTCGCCACCTGGCCGCCGGTGTCCATCATGCGCTGCACGCCGGTCCAGGCCGGGTGCGACTTCGGATCGATGTCGAGCCGCAGCGTGTCGCCGGGCTTGCCCATGCACGAACGGGTCTTGAACGTGCTGCCGTCGGTCATGATGATGTTGACGTCGTGATAGTTGGGGTGGATGCCCGGCTTCATGGTCTGGTTCCTGTGTCTGGCGCCGCCGATCCCGACCGGCCGCGCAGGCCGCTGTGTAGCCGCAACCCGGCCCGCGACACAACCCGCCAGCAGCCGCGGTTTGACCAACGCTCGCCGCGCCGCCTAGCGTCGCCGGGTGAACATTCTCTCCATCCAGTCCTGGGTCGCCTACGGCCACGTGGGCAACGCCTCCGCCGCCTTCCCGCTGCAACGCCTGGGGGCGGAGGTATGGGCGATCAACACCGTGCAGTTCTCCAACCACACCGGCTATGGCAGCTGGACCGGGGAGGTCGGCACCGGGGCGCAGGTGGCGGCGCTGATGGACGGCATCGCGGCGCGTGGCGTGCTGCCCGGCTGCGACGCCGTGCTGTCGGGCTACATGGGCGACGTGGGCGTGGGCGAGGCTATCGTGGACGCGGTGGCGCGCGTGAAGGCGGCCAACCCGGCGGCGCTGTATTGCTGCGACCCGGTGATCGGCGACTCCGGGCCGGGTATCTACGTGCGGCCGGGCATTCCCGAGTTCTTCCGCGACCGCGCGCTGCCGGTGGCCGACATCGCCACCCCGAACCAGTTCGAGCTGGAGCACCTGACCGGGCACGGCATCGCGACGCTCGACGACGCCAAGCGGGCGGTGGCGGCGTTGCAGGCGCGCGGGCCGCGCTGCGTGCTGGTCACCAGCCTGCGCACCACGGCCACGCCCGCCGACGCGATCGACCTGCTGGCCGCCGAGGATGGCGCGTTCCACCTGCTCCGCACGCCGCTGCTGCCGGTCTCGGTCAACGGCGCCGGGGACGCCATCGCCGCCTTGTTCCTGCTGCACCGCCTGCGCACCGGCAGCGCCATGCGGGCGTTGGAGGCCGCCGGCAGCTCGGTCTGGGGCTTGCTGACGCGCACCGCGGCGGCGAAGTCGCGCGAGATCCTGATCGTGGCGGCGCAGGACGAGTTCGTGGCGCCGACGCGCCGCTTCCTGGCCGAGCCTTGCTGACGAAGTTTGCGGGCTGATGAAATTGACCGTGCCGTATTAACGTCCCGGCAACCACGGCGGCTCATCCTGACGGCTTATCGGATCAGGGAACCGCCCGTTGTCCAAACAGGATGTCTTCGACGGCGTGGTGTTTGCGACGGGGTTCTTCTCCAGCGACGTGACGCTCACCGGCAACAGCGGCGTCGTCAACACCGTCAATCCGTCAGGCAGTTATACGTTGACCGGCACCGTCGCAAACGTCGGCGATCCGGTCACCGCGGTCTTCGACGACGGGGCTGGCGGCGGCTTCACCCAGACCCTGACCGCGATGTTCGACTTCGCGGGCGCAATCGTGTTCCAGGATAGCACCAACACCCCTTACCTGTTTTCCGCGCAACGGTTGAACCCGAACGATGCTTTCACCGGCGCCGCCAGCTTCGGCAACGACAACCCTCCTTCCGGCGCGGTCACCGCCTGCTACGTCGCCGGCACCCGCATCGCCACCGAGCGCGGGCCGGTGGTGGTGGAACACCTGCGGCGCGGCGACCGGGTGCGCACGGTGCTGGGCCGCGGCTATGCGCCGATCATCTGGACCGGGCGGCGGGAGGTGCGTTGCGCCAGCCATCCACGGCCGCACGAGGTCTGGCCGGTCAGCATCTCGGCCGGCGCGTTCGGTCCCGGGCAGCCGGTGCGCGACCTGCTGGTCTCGCCGGGCCACGCGATCTTCATGGATGGCGCGCTGGTGCCGGCGTCGTTGCTGGTGAACGGCGCCACCATCCGCCAGATCCCGACCGCGACGGTGCGCTACCACCATTTCGAGCTGCCGGCGCATGAGGTGGTGCTGGCCGAGGGGTTGCCGGCTGAAAGCTACATCGACGCCGGCAACCGCGACAGCTTCGCCGATGCCGGCAAGGTGGTCGTGGCCATCGCCAACTTCATGCCCGAACTCACCCCCGGCCTCGCCGGGCCTTCCAGCCCCCGCCGTTGCGCGCCATGGCTGCAGGACACGCCGGCGCTGCGCCTGCTGAAGGAACGGCTGCGGACCCGCGCCCTGGCGCTCGGCTACCAGGACACCGATGACGCCGACCTGCGGCTGGAGGCCGCGCAAGACGGCGTCGCCGTGCCGCTGGCCAGCCATCGGCACGGCTCGGTCGTGCAGGCGATCCTGCCGGCTGGCATGGCGACGGTGCGCCTGTTGTCGCGCAGCGCCGTTCCGGCGGAGCAGGCCAGCGAGAGCGGCGACCGGCGCCGCCTCGGCGTCGCGGTCACCCGCATCCTGCTCGACGGCATCGACCTGCCGCTCGACGACCCGCGGCTCGGCCTTGGCTGGCAAGAGCTGGAGCCCGGCCTGCGCTGGACCACCGGCCATGCGGCCCTGCTGCTGGAGCGCGATGCCAGCCCGCGCCGGCTGGAGATCGTGACGCAGCCGCTGCTGCGTTACTGGCGCGCCAGCCCGGTGGCGGCGTCGATGCCGGCGCCTGTTCAGGCATCGAGGCAGCAAGGCCGGGCGCTCGCCGGCTAGGCGCGGAGTTTTGACCCGGCGCCGCTGCCGCAACGCTTGCATGGCGGCGGCGATGCGGTGCAGGCTTCGGATGCGAGCTGGCCATTCGACCGGGCGCGAAATCCGGCCACCAGCCGCACGGCCGATCCCGGGTGGCTGGGACGTGAACCGAAGCCGAAGCCCTGACGATTTGCCGTCCACCGCAAACAGGAGGACGTGATGACCGTTGCCGCAATACTAAAGCAGAAGGGCCGCGAGGTCTGCTCCGTGCCGCCGACGCTCGCGGTTGCCGACCTGATCCGCCAGCTCAGCGCCAAACGCATCGGCGCCGTGCTGGTGCAGGGTCCGACCGGGCAACTGCTGGGCATCGTCAGCGAGCGCGACGTGGTGCACGCGATGGCCCGCGACGGCGCGGCGGCACTCGAACTCTCGGCTGCGGACCTGATGACCCGGACGGTTCGCACCGCCACCCTCGCCACCACCGAGCGGGAGGCCATGGAACTGATGACCGAGGGCCGGTTCCGCCATCTGCCCGTGCTCGACGGCGGCGAGCTGGTCGGCGTCATCAGCATCGGCGACGTAGTGAAGGCGCGCATCAGCGAACAGGAGCACGAGGTCGACGCCCTGCGCGCCTACGTCGCCGGTAGCTGACCGCGGCTTGTTGCGGCGGTAGCACGCCCGGGCTGGTACGTTCAGACTGGTACGTTCAGACTGGTCGCGTCCGGGCAGTCGCACGGGCGCGGCGTCGTTCGGCGTTCAGCGGGCTTGACAGCGCCCGGCCGGTTTCCCACCGTGCCGCGCATGTTGTGCGCGAGGCTGCGATGCTGACTCCGAGACTTGTCCACCGGCCGGCCTGGATCGAGGAGTTTCAGGCATTCATCATGCGCGGCAACGTGGTGGACCTCGCGGTCGGCATCATCATCGGCACCGCGTTCACCGGGATCGTTTCCAGCCTGGTCAAGGATGTCTTCAACCCGGTGTTCGGCCTGCTGCTGGGCGGCATCGATTTCAGCAACATGTTCGTGACGCTGAAAGGCGCCTCTCAGCCGACGCTGGATGCCGCCCGGACGGCGGGCGCGGTCACCATCAACTACGGCGTGTTCCTGAACGCGGTCATCCAGTTCCTGATCGTGGCGTTCGTGGTGTTCTGGCTGGTGCGGATGCTGAACCGCATGTGGCGGCCCAGGCCGGCGGAGACGGCCATCTTGCCGACCCGCGACCAACTGCTGTTGGAGGAAATCCGCGACCTGTTGGCACATCGGCCGACAGCCTGAGTTCGGCCCCGCTGCCTGTGTCCCGTTTGACGGATAGCCCCGCTTGACGGATAGCGCCGAGCCGATGCTCCCGCATTTGCTGAGCCGCGAAATGCTGAGCAGCGGCAGGCTCGAGGCGATGGTGGCGCGCGCCATGCCGAGCGTGCGGCTGCTGACTCCGGCGGAGCGGGACGCCTCGCTGCACGCGACGCTCGCGGCCCATCCCGAACCCGGCGACGCGGTGTGGCTGTTCGGCTACGGCTCGCTGATCTGGAACCCGACCGTGCATGTCGCGGAGGAGCGGCGGGCGCATGTCGCCGGCTGGCACCGCGCCTTCTGCCTCACCGCCAGCGCCGGGCGTGGCACCGCCGCCTGTCCCGGCCTGCTGCTGGGCCTATTGCGGGGCGGCGCGTGTTCCGGCATGGCGCTGCGCGTGGCGCCCGAGGCGGTGGTCGACGAACTGGCATTGCTCTGGCGGCGGGAGATGCTGGCCAACAGCTATGTGCCGGCCTGGGTCGAGGTGGCGGGCGACGACGGCGCGCGGTTCGGCCACGCCATCGCCTTCACCATTAATCCGGACAGCGCCCAGTTTGCCGGGAACCTGCACGAGGACGAAGTGGTGCGCCGCCTCGCCACCGCGTCCGGCGAGCTTGGCAGTTGCGCCGAGTACCTGTTCCGCACCTGCGACGGACTGCGCGCGCTGGGCCTGACGGACCCGGCGATCGAACATCTGGCGGCCCGCGTGCGGCGCCGCATGGACGCCGAGATGGACCAGCCGTCGCCTCTGCCCTTATAGAAAGACCGTAACGAACGGGCGGCACGATCATGCGGCGCTTGATGCTCATGGCCTGGCTGGCGCTGGCGCTGCTTTGCGCCGGTCACGCGCGCGCCGACGACTTCACGCTGCCCGGCCTCGACCACGACGCATCGAGCTATACCGCAACCCTGCAGCGGCGCTTTCCCGCCGGCGGCACCCCCAAGGCCCGCCAAGCCGCCGACCAGCAGGCGGCGGCGGCACTTGGGCGCAAAGACTGGGCCGCCGCGGCCGCCGCGTTGGAAAGCCGGGTGGCATTGGGCGATCCCGGCACGCAGACCTGGCTAGACCTTGCCAGCGCGCGGCTGCGTCAGGTTCCATCCGATCCGAAGCGCGCGCTGCTGGCCGCCTGGCAGGCGTTCGGGAGCGCCAGCGACGCCGCCGCGCAGGTGCCGCCGCTGCTGCTGATGGCCGAGGTGCTGCGGGCGCTGGGGCGCGACGACCAGGCGGTGCAGGCGCTGGAGCAGGCGGTCGGCCGGGCGCCGGACGACGACGGCATCAAGCGCCAACTGGCCGACGCGCAGCGCGCCGCCGGCATGGCGGTGCGCCGTGTCGGCGTCGAAGGCGAGGCCGACCCGCCGCGCGCTTGCATCGCCTTCTCGGTGCCGCCGAGCCGGCGCAGCGATTTCGACCCGCAGGACTGGGTGCGCCTGTCGCCGGCCGTGCCGGGCGCGGCGGTGACCCATGAGGGCGACCAGATCTGCGTCTCCGGCCTGCCCTCGGGCGCCACGATCCGCGCCACGCTGCGCGCCGGCCTGCCGGCACAGCCGCGTGACGCCGCCGCCGCCCTGGCGCTGGCGCACGACGTGACGCTGGTGCTGGCGGTGCCGAACCGGCAGCCGCGCATCCTGTTCGACGCCAGCCGCTTCGTGCTGCCGGCCGGCCAGTCGCCGACGGTCACGCTCACCACCATCAACCTGTCCAGCGTGTCGTTGCGGCTGATGCGGCTGTCGGAGCGCAGCGTGGCGGAGTTCCTGCGCCAGAACCGGCTGGGCAGCGCCATCGAGCAATACCAGGCGTCCAGCATCGCCGCCGACATCGGCAGCGAGGTGTGGAACGGCAAGGCCGACGTGCCGGCCTGGCAGCCGAACAAGGCCGCCCACACCGCGCTGCCGCTGCCGCCGTCGCTGCTGACCGCCGGCCCCGGCCTGTACGCGCTGGTGGCGACGCCGGGCGACGGTACTTCCGGCTACGACAACGGCGCCGTGCAGATGATCCTGCGCACCGACCTCGCGCCGACCGTCTGGCGCGGCGCCGACGGGCTCACGGTGCAGGTGCGCGGCTACTCCGATGCCCTGCCGCGCGCCGGCGTGAAGCTGCAACTGGTGGCGCACGACAACGACGTGCTGGGCGAGGCGAGCACCGCGGCCGATGGCGTGGCACGGTTCCCCGCCGGCCTGCTGCACGGCGACGGCCCGCTGGCGCCGGCGGTGCTGCACGCGTTCGGGGCCGGCGGCGACTCCGCGGCGCTCGACCTCAACGCCGCGGCGTTCGACCTGTCCGACCGTGGCGTGTCGGGCGCGCCGCACCCCGGTCCGCTCGACGGCTTCGTGTGGCTCGACCGCGGCATCTACCGGCCGGGCGAGACGGTGCAGGTGATGGCGCTGCTGCGCGCCGACAGCGGCCAACCAGCCGACATCCCGGCGCGCGTCACGGTCCGGCGGCCCAACGGGCAGGTGTTCCTGCAGGCAACGCCGCCGCGCGGCGCCGATGCCTCGGTGTACCTGCCGGTGGCACTGTCGCGCGCCGCCGCGGTCGGCACCTGGATCGTCGAGGTGCGCGCCGACCCGCAGGCGCCGCCAATCGGCACCGCTCAGTTCCGCGTCGACGCCTTCGTGCCCGACCGCATGGCGGTGGACTTCGGCAAGCTGCCGTCCACGGTCGGCGTCGGCGAGGCGGCGTCGCTGCCGCTGACCGCGCGCTTCCTGTACGGCGCGCCGGCGGCGGGTCTCACCGGCCACGCCACCGCCACCATCGGCATCGACCCGTCGCCGTTCCCCGATCTGGTGGTCCAGCAGTTCGGGGCGGCCACGCAATTCGGCCTGGAGGGCGAGCCGTTCGCGCCGCAGCGGCTGCAGGCCGACCTGCCGGCGACCGACGCGCAGGGCCATACCGCGTACGCGCTCACCATCGGCCACCCTCCCGACAGCACTCATCCGCTCAAGGTCGACGTGCTGGCCGAGATCGCCGGCCCCTCCGGCCACGGCTCGCGCGCCGCCGCTGCGCTGAAGCTGCGCACGCCGGGTCCGCTAATCGGCGTGACGCCGCTGTTCGCGGGCGGCGCGGTGAATGCCGGCGAGGTCGCCGCGTTCGACATCCAGGCGCTCGACGCCGACGGCAAGCCGGTTGCCGTGGCGGCGCGGCTGCGGCTGGTGCGCGAGCGGCCGGACTGGCATCTGGTGATCCGCAACCGCCTCGCGAGCTACGAGACGGTGTATCGCGACGAGCCGCTGGAAAGCCGCGACGTGGCGCTCACCCCAGGGCGGAAGCTGCGTTACGAGCGGGCGCTGCCGTTCGGGCGCTACCGGCTGGACGTGTCGCAGGCCGGTGGGCTGGCGGCGACCTCGCTGCATTTCCGCGCCGGCTGGACCGATACCGACAGCCCCGACGTGCCCGATCGCGTGGACGTTTCGACCGCGCGGCAGGGCGTCGCGGTCGGCGGCACGGCGCGGGTGCACATCGCGCCGCCGTTCGCGGGACAGGCGACGCTGGCGGTGCTGACCGACCGCGTGCTGGGTTTGCGCGACATCGACGTGCCGGCCGGCGGCATGGACGTCGATGTGCCGGTTACCGCCGACTGGGGGCCGGGCGCCTATGTCGCGGTGCATGTGTTCCGGCCGGCGGCGGGGAACAGCACCCGTCCGGGCCGCGCCATCGGCCTGGTCTGGGTCGGCATCGATCCTGCCCCGCGCACCCTGGCGGTGACCATCGCCACCCCCGACCGGGTGACGCCGCGCGCGCGGCTGGCGGTGCCGGTGCAGACGCAGCCGGGCGCCTGGGTCAGCCTGGCGGCGGTGGACGAGGGCGTGCTGCGGCTGACGCAGTTCGCCTCGCCCGATCCGGCAGCGCATTTCCTCGGCCGCCGCAGCCTGGGGCTCGACATCCGCGACGATTGGGGACGGCTGATCGCGCCGGCGGAGGGGCAGTCGACGCTGCTGCGCCAGGGCGGCGACGAAGGCAGCTTCGTGCTGCCCGACGTGCCGCAGCACACCGTGACGCTGTTCTCGCCGCCGCTGCAGGCGGACGCCGACGGCCGATTGGCGATCCCGCTCGACCTGCCCGACTTCAACGGCCAGGTGCGGCTGATGGCGGTGGCGTGGCAGGGCAGCCGCATCGGCGCCGCCAGCCGCGACCTGGTCGTGCGCGACGCGCTGGTGGCCGAGCCGCTGCTGCCGCGCTTCCTGGCGCCGGGCGACACCACGCGCCTGGCGGTGCTGCTGCACAACGTCGACCTGCCGGCCGGCGCGGCGTCGGTGCGCGTCACGACCGAGGGGCCGCTCGCGGTCGTCGGTGGCGACACGCTCACGGCGACGTTGGCCGGTGGCGCGCAGATGCTCGTCGGCACCGGGCTGCACGCGACCGGCGCCGGGCGCGGCGTGCTGCATTTTGACGTGAGCGGCCCGGCGGGCTTCCACATCCAGCGCAGCGCCGCGATCGCCGTGCGGCCCTCGCGCGGCGCGATCAGCACCGTCGCCGGCAGCGAGTTGGCGCCGGGCGCGGAGGCTACGCTGACGCCGCCGCTGCCACTCGACAGCTTCGTCGCCGGCACCGCCACGGCGCAGGCGAGCTTCGGCGCGCCGGTGCGCTACGACGCCGATGCGCTGCTGCGGGCGTTGTCCGACTATCCGCTGTCCTGCCTCGAACAGCTCACCAGCCAGGGCCTGCCGCTGACGCTGCGGCCCGGAGCGTCGGCGGCGGCGCTGGCCACGCAGGTGGCTGCGGTGCTGGACCGGCAACGCTACGACGGCGGCTTCGGCCTGTGGTCGGCGGAGGGCGAGGCGGAGCCGTGGCTCAGCGCCTACGCCATGGACTTCCTGCTGCGCGCCCGCGCTGCCGGAGCCAGCGTTCCCGACGCGGCGATGGCGGACGGGTTGAAATACCTGGCGACCGCCGTCGGCGACGAGGGCGGCGACCCGGCCTTCTACGCCGCGCAGCCGTATCGCCTCTATGTCCTGGCACGCGCCGGGCAGGGCCGCGCCGGCGCGGCGAGGGTGCTGGCCACGCAGATCGACCAACTGCCGACGCCGCTGGCCCGGGCGCAACTCGGCGCGGCGCTGGCCTTGGCGCATGACGCGCCGCGTGCTGAGGCGGCGTTCCGGGCAGCGTTGGACGCGCCGGCGCGCGGCTGGTGGCCGCTGGACTACGGCACCAGCCTGCGCGATCAGGCGGCGGTGGCCTTGCTGCTGCGCGAGAGCGGCCTGCTGCCCGACCGGCTCGCCCGGCTGGTGGCGGGGTTGCCCGGCGCCGACCTCGATCCCGCCAACCTCTCGACGCAGGAGCTGGCCTGGACCACCGCCGTCGCCGCCGTCCTTGGGTCCAGCGGGGGGCGCGACGGGCAGCCGCCCAGCATCGCCATCGACGGGCAGGCCGTGAGCGCGGCCAAGGGCGTCGTCACGGTGCCGCTCACCAGCCCGGTTCAGGCGCGCAACGAGGGCAGTGCCGCGGTGTGGCAGAGCGTCTCGGTGCGCGGCGTGCCGCTGCTGGCGCCGGCGGCGGCGCGCCGGCAGATGCGCGTGACCCGGCAGTTCCTCACCTCTGACGGCGCCACGCTCGACCTCGCGCATCTCACCCAGAACACCGAGTTCGTGCTGCTGCTGGAGGGCCGCGCCGAGGACGGCCAGGAGCATCGCGCCATGGTGCTGCAGGGCCTGCCCGCCGGCTGGGAGGTCGTCAGCCGGGTCAGTCCTGGCGACGCCGCCGCGATGCCGGCCCTCGGCATGCTCACCGAGACCGAGGCGGAGCCGGCCGCCGATGACCGTTTCGCCGCGGTGGTGGATTTGACCGGCGAGAAGCCGGCGTTCCGGGTGGCGGTGCGGCTGCGCGCGGTGACGCCGGGCGACTACGAAATCCCCGGCGCCGAGGTCTCCGACATGTACCGCCCGGTGATCTTCGCCCGCCAGGCCGCCAACCGCGTCACGGTGCTGCCACGCGACTGAGGCGCTTCGGCCTCGCGGCCTGCCTTTGCCTGCTGCCGCTGGCGGCCGGGACGGTGGCGCTCGACCGGCTGTTCCCGCCCGAACTCGGCCGGCTCTCGCAGGTTGGCCGCGAGGTCGTGGACCGCGACGGCCGCACGCTGGCCATGCTGCCGGCCAGCGGCGGCGTATGGCGCTTCGCAACCGGCGTCGAGGATGTCTCGCCGGCCTTCCTGGCCACGCTGGTGCATACCGAGGACCGGCGCTTCTGGTGGCATCCCGGCATCGACCCGCTGGCGCTCGGACGGGCGCTGCTGAGCGATCTCGCGCATGGCCGGGTGGTCTCCGGCGGCTCCACGCTCACCATGCAGACCGCCCGCCTGCTGCACCCGCGCCGCCGTGACTGGCCCGCCAAGCTGATCGAGATGGCCCGCGCGATGCAGCTCGAGGCGCATTTCAGCAAGCGGCAGATCCTCAGCATGTGGCTGACGCTGGCGCCGTATGGCGGCAACCTGGAAGGGGTGCGGGCCGGCGCACTGGCGTGGTTCGGGGCGCCGGCCCGGGCGCTCGACCCGGCGCAGTCGGCGTTGCTGGTGGCGCTCCCGCGCCGGCCGGAGGCGCTGCGCCCGAATCGCCACCCCGGCCGCGCCACGGCGTTGCGCGACCGCATCCTGCGCGCATCCGGCTGGCCGGCGGCCGAGGCCGACATTCCCAAAGTGCGGCTGGCGATGCCGCGGCTCGGCTGGCCGATGCTGGAGGCGCTGGGTCATGCGCCGCGCATCGTCACCACGCTGGACCAGCCGTTGCAGGCGGCACTCGAACGGCTGGCGGCCAGGGCGCTGCGGACGCTGCCGGAGCGCGCCTCGCTGGCGGTCGTGGTGGCCGACGTGCCGTCGCGCGGCATCCTGGCGATGGTGTCCGGCAGCGGGCGCGATGCCAGCCGCGCCGGCGACATGGATCTGACGCGGGCCTGGCGCTCGCCCGGCTCGGCGCTGAAGCCGTTCATCTATGCGATGGCGTTCGCCGATGGGGTTGCCGGTCCCGACACCATGGTGGACGACCTGCCGCATCGCTTCGGCAGTTACGCGCCGGAGGATTTCGACCGCGGTTTCGCCGGCAACGTGACCGCCGCCGAGGCGCTGCGCCGCAGCCTCAACGTACCGGCGGTGACGCTGCTGGAGCAGGTCGGCGCCATCCGCTTCGCCGCCGCGCTGAAGGCCAGCGGCATCGCGCTGCGTCTGCCGCCCGGCGCCGACCCGTCGCTGCCGCTCGCGTTGGGCGGCGTCGGCATCACCGTGCGCGAACTGGCCGCGCTGTATGCGGCGCTGGCGAGCGACGGCCGGGTGGCCACGCTGCGGCTGCGCGCCGATGCGACGGCCGCCGCCAACCCGCTGCTGACGCCGAACGCCGCGGCGATGGTCGCCGACGCGCTGATGCAGCGCTTCCCGCAGGGCGGCGCGGCCGGGGTGGCCTGGAAGACCGGCACCAGTTGGGGCGCGCGCGATGTCTGGAGTGCCGGTTTCGACGCGCGCCATGTGGTTGTGGCGTGGATCGGCCGCCCCGACGGCACGCCACTGCCGGGCGCCACCGGCCGCGCGCTGGCGCTTCCCGTGCTGGCTGCGGTGTTCGGCCTGCTGCCGCCCAATCCCCGCCCAGCGCCGCCGCCGCGCGCAATGCCGCCGCGCAGCCTCGCCACGTCGGCGCCGACCGATGCGCTGCGCCTGCTGTTCCCGCCGCCCGGCGCGCAACTGGCGGCCGAGGACGGCGCGGTGGTGCTGCGTGCCATGGGCGGCCGCCGGCCGCTGACCTTCCTGGTCGACGGCGCGCCGCTCAGCACCGCGCCGGCCCGGCGCGAGGCGGCCTGGACGCCGCCAAGCCCGGGTTTCTATCGGCTTACCGTGCTCGATGCCGACGGCGTCTCGGCGCGCGCGGCGGTGCGGGTGCGCTGATGGCCGCTGCATGTGACCGCCGCGCACATGATGGGACCGAACAGTATCTTACTGAGATGTGCGTTCATTCGCCGTGCAAAGGAAGATCGGCCCATCCATCGGGCATCACGATCCGAGCGTCGACGCCGGCATGTTCGGCGAGAAGATAGAGCAGGTTGCCGCCATCCAGGAGTTCAAGCGGCTTGCCTCTGGCAAAATCGAAGGATGCCTTGCCATAGCCGCTTGTGGTTACAAGGATTCCCTTGGAGGCACCCTCGTTCTGGACCGTTCCGAACAGGTCGCGAACCGCGCTCACCCCGACGGTGTTCTTGTAGCGCTTGGCCTGAATAACCACCTTGCCGCCGAATACGGGGCGCGGGTCGAATGCGACGCAGTCCACTCCGCCGTCATGCGAGGGCCGGGTCTGCCGAGTGTCCAGGCCCATGGCCGCAAACAAATTGGTAATTAGACCCTCGAACTCGGTGGGGCTCAGCTCCATGAGGTTTGGACGGTGGTCGAGTCCCGACATGACATCGAGCGTCTCGACAAAGCGCGGGTCGACCATATCGAGTTCGATCAATGGTTTGACCGAAAGCAGTTCGGCGGGTGCTCGGGATACTACGGCCTTCAACGAACGAAGGCAGTGCTCCGGCTGAACCTGCCCCAGGTTCAAGGTTCGGAAAGTGTCCGCCGTGACCCTGACGGAAAGCAGGCAGACGCGTACCTGCTGCCCCGTGGCAGGGTCAATCGTGTCGAGCATACCGTTTAGCGTTAGGCATTCGACCACGCCGCCGGGAAATCCACGGAAAACGATATCGATGCTTTTGAGGGCGACTTGACTGAGCAGATGGGCGTAGAGGGCTTTCCGTTTTGCTATCGGGCGGCTCACCGGCTCGATCTTGTCTCCCGACTTGACGTAGCGGAAGCTCGTCTCTTCAGGCACGACGGAAAGTTCCGGCAGTTCGAGGTCAACCACCAGATGCCTGGAGTCCGCCGAATAGCCGATTTCTGCGGATACCGCGTCCGGCTCGCCCACTAAGTTCTTCTCGAACAGAAGATGGCTGTAGCTGATGACTGCAGCATGTTGGCAAGTTTCCAATGCCGCCTGAGCCTCGCGCACATCGGCGTTCTCCCGCGCAAGAGCAGCTTGCCTTGCATCCTCCTCTGCTTCGAAGATTCCAAAGGCTGTAGCCTGCTCATGGCGGCTGCTTTTATATTCGGCCTCAGCCGCTTTGAATCGACGTTTTCCGTCAATGACCCGGGTCATATAACGCCTTGCCGACCCCGGTATCAGGCGTGCGAGAAAGCCTGGCCCGGTCGGCGTAAAGTCGGCGTAGTTGGGCAGAGGAGACTGCCACTTTTTGTCGAACTTGCCAGGCACGAACTGCTTCTGGCGGCTCAGCAAGTTGATTTCCGGCGTCTGTGCCAAGCCTCCGCTCAGCAACTCGGAAATCGCAGCCTCTCGGTCCTGAATGGCATGGATCAGGTAGTCGGCCTGCTCGGCGCGGGAACCAAGATACTGCCGGGCGGCTGCCTTGGCAGCGTCCTTTGCCTGGCGTTCCGCATTCCGCAATGCTTGCTGGCGTGTGCGCTCAACTCGGGCCGCTTCGCGGACGATCATTCTTACGGCGGAGCCAAGGCTGCCGCGGCTCACGGTGAACAACCGCGAGGCAGCGTCCCACAACCATCCAAATCGAGCATTCGGTCCTCACACGCGCGAGTCATTGAGTGCATGACACCGATACGGCAACGAACCGTCTTGCGGAAGGGCCTTGCGGCTACTCGCCCGACAACTCCCGCCGCCGCCGGTCCAGTTCCTCGCTGTACCGGCGCAGCGCGTGCTGTTCGGTCAGCAGGCCGATCACCCGCCGGCTGTCGGCCGTGTCCACCACCGCCAGCGCATCGGCCTCGGCGCGCTCGAACGCCTCGATCGCCTCCTTCACCGTCATCTGCGGCAGCAGCGTGTTCTTCGCGTCGTGCAGGAGCTCGTCGAGCTTGATGGCGGGGTCGAGGTCCACCGCGTGCGCCTCGGCCACCGGCACGATCCCGGCGTAGCGGTCCGCCGTGTCCACCACGACGACGCGCGAGTGGGAGCCGAGCGGGAAGTCGCGGCGGAAACTCGCGAGCGTGAGGTCGCTGCGCACCGTCCGCACCTCGCGCCGCATCATCCGCCCGACCGTCAGGCTGCGCACCCAGCCGATGTCCACGGCGCTGCGGATCGCCTCGCCGCGCAGGTGGAAGCGCCAGGTCGCGAACGAGTAGCCGAAGGTGCGTCGCACGGTGATCGCCGAGATCACGCTGGCGGCCACCACGGCGACGGTGACCGGCAACGAGCCGGTGCTCTCCAGCGCCAGGAACGCCATGGTCAGCGGGCCGCCGACGACCGCGACCGCCAGCGCGCTCATGCCGACCAGCGCGCATACCACGACCGGGACCGCGTGCGCTGTGGTCACCAGCGCCAGCAGGCCGGCGAACAGCTTGCCGAGCAGCGCGCCCAGGAACAGGCTGGCGAAGAACAGCCCGCCACGGAAGCCGGAGCCGAGCGAGATCGCCGACGCGGCGGCCTTGAGCGCGATCAGCAAGCCGATGTGCTCGAGCGTGTACGGCGCGTCGATGCCGACCGACAGCGCCGCGTGGCCCGACGACATCACCTGCGGCGAGATCAATGCCAGCAAGCCCACCGCGAGGCCGCCGATCGCCGGGCGCAGCCAGGCCGGAACGCCGCTGCGGCGGAACGCCTCCTCGGTGAGGGTGACGCCGCGCATGATGGCGATGCCGCCCAGCGCGCAGGCCACGCCCAGCGCCATCAACGGCAGGTAGCTGAACAGCGGGATCGCGGTCGGCACCTGGAGGTCGAAGCCGTACTGCTCCGGGTTCAACGCCCGCCCGATCGCCACCGCGGTGAGCGAGGCGACGATCACCGGCGCCAGCGTGGCCAGCGAGTAGGTGCCGATCACCAGCTCGAACGCATAGAACGCCCCGGTCAGCGGCGCATTGAACGCCGCCCCGATGGCGGCCGCGGCGCCGCAGCCGACCAGCAGCCGCAGGTCGTTGCGCCGCACCCGGAAGCTGCGTCCCAGGCGCGAGCCGAGGCCGGAGCCGATCTGGGTGTAGCCGGCCTCCAGGCCGACCGAGGCGCCGACCGAGTTGGACAGCAGCGTCTGCGCCACCACCAGCAGGCTGTCGCTCAGCGACATGCGGCCGCCGTACAGCGCATTGGCCTCGATCGGGTCGATGGCGCGGCGCGGATACCAGCGCGCCACCGCCCAGCCGAGCAACCCCACGGCCAGGCCGCCGACCGACGGCACCAGCAGCGCGCGCGCCCATGGCAGGGAGATTTGCCCGCTCAGCCGCTCGTGCGGCCCCAGCAGGAACAGCGCGCGATGGGCGAGCTGGGTGATGGCGCTCATCGCGGTGACGCAGAGGCCGGCGGCGGCGCCGACGAAGGCCGCCAGCACGACCAGCCAGATCTCGTCGGCCCGCACCAGCGCGCGCAATGTTTGCGGCGCGTGCAGGAACCAGTCGTTGAGCTGCCTGGCGCTGAGCTTGCGAGGCTTACGGGGTTTGGCGACCAAGCGTGGCTGGGCTGACGCCGGTGTGCCGGTGGCCGTCGAACCGCCTGAAGAAATCGTCATTCGCAACGAGGCCCGCGCCATGCCCGCAGCCTGCTTGATGGACCGTTCGACGGTGTCGATCAACCACGTAAAGGCTGCAAGGTGTTTACAATTCCGTCATGAGCCGAGCCGGTCGGGACGCTTCCAGCGTCAGGGCTTCAGAACGCTTCCAGCGTCAGGGCTTGCGCGCCTCGGTGTGCTTCAGCAGTTCGATCTGCCAACGCATCTCGTCCACGCCGAGGGGGAACCCGCCCACGGCGTCGGCGTGCAGCAGCGCCGCCGGCGTCAATCGTCCGAGCAGAAGCTGCACCGCCTCGGCCACCCGCATCGAGAAGCCGGCGGCCCAGATCAGGCTGACCAAGCCGTTGGCGCTGCGCAGCGACGCGGCGCGCTCGATCATCGAGGCGGGCAGGCCGGCTCGCTTCGCCAGTATCGCGCCGCTCAGGGCGCCGTCGCCGCGCCCGACCGCCGCCAGCAACGCCGCCTCATCCGTCTTTCCCGCATTGTCCAGGCCGCCTGCCGCAAGCATCGCCTCAGTCGCCGAAAGCTCGGTCGCCGAAAGCTCGGGCGCGGGTTGGCTGGCCGGTGAGGCAAGACGTTGCGTCAGCCGGCGCCGCAACTCGGCGCGGCACTGCGGGTCGAGGTCGCCGCGCTCGGCCAGTTCGCCCAGCAACTGCGTCGCCACGATCTCCGACAAGGCGCGGGCGGCGCGTCCGCTCAGGCCGGGCCGCTGCACCAGCGGACGGTGCCAGTCCAGATGCGGGCCTGCGCGCTCCACCAACGCGTCCAGCGTGGCCTCGCGGATCGCCGCCGAGTGGTTGGTCAACAAGGCCGCGATCGCCGGCGTGTTCTCGGATCGGGCGATCGCCTCCGACACCGCGGCGTCGAGGCCATCGCGGCGCGCCACCGCGACGGCGGTGCCCGGCGACTCCGCGCGGTCGAGCAGGGCCAGCAAATCGGCCGCCGTCAGCAGCGGCGACAGCCGGATGACCGGCTCGGCGATGGCGAACTCGCGGTCATGCGCCAGTTGCACGATCAGCTCGTGCGGCGCCTGCGGCATCTCGCGCAGGATTTCGCCGATCATCGCACGCACCCGCGTCGCCTCGTCGGCGACCAATCCCGCGAGGATGCGATAGGCCTGCATCTGCAAGCGCTCGTTGTACGCCTGCGGCAGGCAGGGCACCAGCATCGCCAGCTTGCGCGCCAGCAATACCCGCACGACCTCGTGGCGGTCGGTGGCCAGCAGGACATCGACCTCAGGCGGCGTGGCCGCGTTCATCGCCAGGGCTGCGCGCACGGTAACCGATTCGACCGCCGCAAGGGCGCGCAATACATCAGGCGCAGTCTCCGGGTTGCCAGCCTGCTTGACCTGCGCCGCCTCGCTGGCCGGCAAGTCGATCGCCGATGCATCGGCCGTGCTCATCGACGCTGCGGCTGCGACACCCGCCACCGCCCCCGTCCGGCACGCTTCACCTCGTACATGACGGTGTCGGCGCGGTGCATGAGTGTCTCGATGTCCTCGCCCAGATCCGGCCAGCGGGTTGCGATGCCGATCGACATGCCGACCTTGGCGCCATCCTGGCCGAGGTGCGGCAGCGCCGGGCTGAAGTGCGCCAGCGCCGGTGGGGTCTGCAACCGCAGCGCCTCGGCGCGCTCGGCGGCGATCATCTCGTCGGCGCCGTCGAGCCACAAGGCGAACTCGTCGCCGCCAAGCCGCGCCACCAGGTCGGTCGGACGCACCGTGGCGCGCAGCAGGGCCGCGACGATGCACAGGCAGGCATCGCCGGCTTCGTGGCCCTGCGCGTCGTTCACCTGCTTGAAGTGGTCGAGATCGGCGAAGATCAGCGTGCTGGGAGTGCCCTCCCGATCCTGGCGGTCGATTCGCCGGGCGATCTCGTCGAGGAACGCGCGACGGTTGAGCAGGCCGGTCAGCGGGTCGGTGCGGGCCTGGCGGGCCATCTCGCGCTGAATGGAGTCGTGTTCCAGGATCACCTGGATCAGCGTGGTGGAGGCGCTGGCCACGGCCTTGTCGTCGGCGTCCCAGGCGCGGCCGCCGGCTTGGCGCCATAGCACCAGCGCCGTCTGCTCGCCGAAGCGTGTCGCGTTGGGGCAGGCCATGACCGGCTGCGCCTCGGGCGTGCCGGCGTGCCCGCCGTTCTGTTCGAGCAGGCGCAACGCCGCCGGCAGCACCTCGGTCAGCGTGCCGCCGCCGACCTGGTGCAGGATGCCCGGAGCGATGCCGTCGCCTACGAGATCGACCACCGCGGCGCCCGCGGCTCCGACCGCGCCGGCCAGCGCCTCGAGCGTTGCCTGCATCATCCGCGGCGCCATCACCTCCTGGCGCATCCGCCACAGGATATGGTCCATCACCTCGCCCCGGCGCAGGGCCGCGGCGGTGGCGGCGTCCCAGCCGTCCTGCGCTGTCACGTCCTGGCCGACACCGCGGGCGCCGACGATCCGGCCCTCGGCATCGAGCACCGGCGCCACGCAGAGCGACAGGCACACCGCCGCGCCGTCCGGGCGCTTCAGCCAGGCGCGCCGGCCGCGCACCGCCGCGGTTGGCGTGAACGGGTTCCAGCGCATTCCGGACCCGCCCGCAGGCGTCAGCAAGCTGCTTGCCGGCATACCCAGCAGGGTTTCCACGCCCCAGCCCAGCGCCGGATCGGGATGCAGGAACACGAAGCGGCCCCAGGCATCGGTCTCGAACGCCAGGTCGGCGACCAGCGTCACTAGGTCGCGCCAGCGCTGGCGGCTGTCGAGCAGCGCCGCGCGCAACGGCGCGGCGACGGCGTCTGCCTGCGCTACTGTCATGTCCATATGGCCGATTCCTTCTCCGCAGCCGGCATTGCACGCTATTCGGGTAAAGGCCGCGTTACGCGCGGCGATAGATGTTGCGGCAGCGGTCACATTGACTCGCGATGGGCCGCTGCGCATGGTCCGGCCAAACTCGGATCGAGGCCCATCGCATGACCGACCCCACGCTCCGGCGCGCCATCGAGGCGTTGTGGGAGCAGCGTGAGACGCTGTCCGCCGCCACCGCCGGCGCCCCGCGCAAGGCGGTCGAGGCGGTGCTGGCAGCGCTGGACCAAGGCGAATTAAGGGTCGCGGAGCCGGTCGCCGGCGGCGGCTGGCGGGTGCATGAGTGGCTGAAAATGGCCGTGCTGCTGTCGTTCCGCCTGAATGACAGCCAGCCGGTGGCGGGCGTCGGCGGGGCGCCCTCGTTCGACAAGATGCCGCTGAAGACCGACGGCTGGGGGGTGCAGCAATTCCAGGCGGCGGGGTTCCGCGCGGTCGCGGGCGCCGTGGTGCGGGCCAGCGCCTACGTGGCGCCGGGCGTCGTGCTGATGCCGAGCTTCGTCAACGTCGGCGCCTATGTCGATCGCGGCACCATGGTCGACACCTGGGCCACCATCGGCAGCTGCGCGCAGATCGGCCGCAACTGCCACATCAGCGGCGGGGCCGGCATCGGCGGCGTGCTGGAGCCGCTGCAGGCGTCGCCGACGATCATCGAGGACGACTGCTTCGTGGGCGCCCGCAGCGAGGTGGCCGAGGGCGTCGTCGTGGAGCGCGGCAGCGTGCTGTCGATGGGCGTGTTCCTCGGCGCCAGCACCAAGATCGTCGACCGCGCCACCGGCGAGGTGTTCATGGGCCGGGTTCCGGCCTACTCCGTCGTGGTGCCCGGCGCGCTGCCCGGCCGCGCGCTGCCCGACGGCTCGCCCGGCCCCTCGTTGGCCTGTGCGGTGATCGTGAAGCGGGTCGACGAGCGCACCCGTTCCAAGACCTCGATCAACGAGCTGCTGCGCGATTGACCGTCGACCCCGCCGATCCGGTCGCGCTGACCCAGGCGCTGATCCGCTGCGCGTCGGTGACTCCGGCCGACGCCGGGGCGCAGGACCTGCTCGCGGCGGTGCTGGAAGGGCGGGGGTTCACCGTCGAGCGGCTGGCGTTCGGCAACACGCCGAACCTGTTCGCCCGCCGTGGCATCGGCGCGCCGCATTTCTGCTTCGCCGGCCATACCGACGTGGTGCCGGCCGGCGAGGGTGCCTGGAGCCATGGTCCGTTCGCCGGCGAGATCGCCGATGGCGCGGTGTACGGGCGCGGCGCGGTTGACATGAAGGGCGCCATCGCCGCCTTCGTCGCCGCCTGCGCCGGCTGGCCCGACCATCCCGGCTCGGTCAGCCTGCTCGTCACCGGCGACGAGGAAGGCCCGGCCACCGATGGCACCGTCCGGGTGCTCGACTGGATGGCGGCGCACGGCCATGTCCCCGACCTGTGCCTGGTGGGCGAGCCGACCAATCCGCTGCGGCTCGGCGAGGTCGTGAAGATCGGCCGCCGCGGCAGCCTGACCGCGCGCATCGCGGTGCATGGCATCCAGGGCCACGCCGCCTATCCGCAGCGCGCCGACAACCCGGTGCATCGGCTGACGCGGGCGCTCGCGGCGCTGATCGCCGCCCCGCTCGATGCCGCAACCGAGTGGTTCGAGCCATCGAGCCTGCAGGTCACCGGCATCGATGTCGGCAACCCCGCCAGCAACGTCATTCCGGCCTGCGCGCGCGCCGTGGTCAACATCCGCTTCAACGACCGTCACAGCGGCGCCGGCCTGTCCGAGTGGCTGCGCGCGGTGCTGGCGCAGCACGCCGCGCGGTTCGACCTGGATGTCGCGGTCAGCGGCGAGAGCTTCCTCACCACGCCCGGCGACCTCGTGGCCAGGCTGCGGGCGGCCATTGCCGGGGCCGCCGGGATGGTGCCGCTGCTCGACACCGGCGGCGGCACGTCGGACGCCCGCTTCATCGCCCGCTACTGCCCGGTCGCGGAGTTCGGGCTGGTCGGCGCCACCATGCACCAGGCCGACGAGCATGTGCCGGTGGCCGACCTGCACGCGCTCACGCGGATCTACGGCGCCGTGTTGCGGGCCATGCTGTGCTGAACGACCGGACGCCCAAAGCCGGAGTGCCCAAGGGCCGGGCCATCGTGCAGGGCATCGTGCTGCTGGCGCGCTTCCGGGTCGCTGGCCTGGCGCAATTCACCGGCACGGTGCCGGACCTGCTCAACAGCCTGGCGCCGCTGCTGGCATTCCCGGCGGTGCTGGCGCTGTTGCTGCTGCTCGACGGGGGCGGCGTCGGCGCGCTGTCCGACCTGCTGTCGCTGGTGGTCGGGCTGCTCGGGCCGCTGGTGATCTCGCAGGCGCTGGCTGCCAGATGGGGCCGCGACGAGGCTTGGCTGCGCTACGCGGTGGCGTTCAACTGGTGCCAATGGGTGTTGCCGCTGGCCGCCATGGCGCTGGTGCTGCTGTTCTCCGTGCTGGCGGCGATGGGCCTGCCGCAGCAGCTGCTGGTGCCGGGAGCGCTGCTCAGCGTGGGGTTCTATGCCCTTGCGCTGCACTGGTTCCTGGCCCGGCGGGGACTCGACCTGTCGCGCGTGCAGGCCACGCTGTTCGTGGTCGCGGTGAACGCCGGCACCGGCACGCTCATGCTGCTGCCCCGCGTGATGCGCGGCTGGCTGGAGGGCGGCGCGTGATCCCGGCGGTGGCGCAGGGCCTGAACGCCGCCTGGCTGCTGGCGCGCGGCCGTTCCGAGGCGGTGGCGCTGTTCGACACTGCCGACCCCGGCCAACAGGCTTCGACGGCGCGCAACAGTTTCTGGGCGGCGCTGCTGTGCCTGCCGGCGTTCCTCTGCCTCGACCTGCTCGGCTGGCTTGGCGGCGGCGCGCCGGCGCATCCGGGACACGCCCTGGCCGCCGACCTGCTGACCTGGGCGGTCGGCTGGGCCGGGTTCGCCGTCCTGTCGCACCGGATTGCGGGCTTAAGCAACCGCGGCGGCCGCTGGTGGCGGTTCATCGCCGTGTGGAACTGGTGCAACGTCGCCCAGTACCTCATCACCGTGCTGTCGGCGTTGCCGGGAGCGTTCGGCGCGCCGACCTGGATCAGCGAGGCAGCCTGGCTCACGGGACTGGGCTGGGCGTTGTGGATCGAGTGGTTCGCCACCCGCCTGGCGCTCGACCTGCCCGGCGGAGCGGCGGCCGGGCTGGTGGCGCTCGACCTGGCGCTGGGCTTGCTGCTGACCGCGGTCTCCGTGTCGATGCTGCCGTCGTGAACGAGATCGCCGTCGTGGGCTGCCACGCCGAGGGCGAGGTCGGCGACGTCATCGTGGCGGGCGTGGCGACCCCGCCCGGCGAGACGATGTTCGCCCGGATGCAGGCGATGGCGGCGGACCACGACGACATCCGCCAGTTCCTGCTGTGCGAGCCGCGTGGCAGCGTCGCCCGCCACGTCAACCTGCTGACCCCGCCGACCCGCGCCGACTGCGACGCCGGCCTCATCATCATGGAGCCGACCGAGTATCCGCCGATGTCCGGCTCGAACCTGATCTGCGCCGTGACCGTGCTGCTGGAGACCGGCCGGATCGCGATGCGCGAGCCGGAGACGGTGGTGACGATGGACACCCCGGCCGGCCCGGTGCGCGCCCGCGCCGCCTGCCGCGACGGCAAATGCGTGTCGGTCAGCTTCGAGAACGTGCCGAGCTTGGCGCTGCGCCTCGACGTCGACCTGGAGGTCGCGGAGTTTGGCACGGTGCGGGCCGACCTGGCGTTCGGCGGCATGATCTACGCCATCGTCGATGCGACGGCGCTCGGCTTCGCGGTCGAGCCGTCGGAGGCGCGCGAGCTGGCGGCGCTGGGCGAGGCGATCCGGCTGGCGGCGCGCGCCCAGGCGCCGGTGTCGCACCCGGCCAACCCGGAGATATCGGGCGTCTCGATCGTGCAGCTGAACCGGCCGTTCGCCGGCGTGGGCCAGGTCACCCGCAACACCTGCATCGTGGCGCCCGGGCGCCACGACCGCAGCCCGACCGGCACCGGCACCTCGGCCCGGCTCGCGGTGCTGCACGCGCGCGGGCTGATGCGGGTCGGCGAGGCGATGATCCACGAGAGCATCATCGGCTCCCGCTTCGAGGGCCGCATCCTGCGCGAGGCCAGCGTTGCCGGCCACCCGGCGATCGTGCCGGAGATCACCGGGCGCGCCTGGATCACCGGCCACCACCGCTATGTGCTGGATGCCTCCGACCCGTATCCGCGCGGCTACCGCGTCGCCGACACCTGGCCGGGCACGATCAGCCAGTAGCCAGCTTGCACCCAGTCCGCTTGCACCCAACCCTGGCGCGGCGTAACGACCGAAGCCTGAACGCAGCTCGGGAAGATCGCCGCCGATGGCCACCAAGGACGTGAAGAGGGTCGTGCTCGCCTACTCCGGCGGCCTCGACACCAGCGTGATCCTGCGCTGGTTGCAGGCGACCTATGGCTGCGAGGTGGTCACCTTCACCGCCGACCTTGGCCAGGGCGAGGAGCTGGAGCCCGCCCGGCGCAAGGCCGAGATGATGGGGGCCGCCGAGATCTTCGTGGACGATTTGCGCGAGACCTTCGTGCGCGACTTCGTGTTCCCGATGTTCCGCGCCAACGCCTTATACGAAGGCCAGTACCTGCTCGGCACTTCCATCGCACGGCCCTTGATCGCGCAGCGCCAGATCGAGATCGCCGAGCAGGTCGGCGCCGACGCGGTCGCCCACGGGGCCACCGGCAAAGGCAACGACCAGGTGCGGTTCGAGCTGTCGTACTATGCGCTGAAGCCGGATGTGAAGGTGATCTCGCCGTGGCGCGAGTGGGAGCTGACCAGCCGCACCCGGCTGCTGGAGTTCGCCGAACTGCACCAGATCCCGATCGCCCGCGACAAGCGCGGCGAGGCGCCGTTCTCGGTCGACGCCAACCTGCTGCACTCCAGCTCCGAGGGTAAGCTCCTCGAAGACCCGGCGGTCGAGGCCGACGAGGCGGTGTACCAGCGCACCATCCGGCCCGAGGACGCGCCCGACTCGCCCACGGTCGTCAGCATCGACTTCGAGCGTGGCGACCCCACGGCCATCGACGGCGCGAGGCTGTCGCCGGCGGCGCTGCTGACGCGGCTCAACGAACTCGGCCGCGCCAACGGCATCGGCCGGCTCGATCTGGTCGAGAACCGCTTCGTCGGCATGAAGTCGCGCGGCGTCTACGAAACCCCCGGCGGCACCATCCTGCTGGCGGCGCACCGCGGCATCGAGAGCATCACGCTGGACCGCGAGGCGGCGCACCTCAAGGACGGCATCATGCCGGCCTATGCCGAGATGATCTACAACGGCCTGTGGTTCAGCCCGGAGCGGCGGATGCTGCAGGCGCTGATCGACGCCAGCCAGGCGTCGGTGTCCGGCCGGGTGCGACTCAAGCTGTACAAGGGCAACGTCGGCGTGATCGGCCGCGAAAGCCCCAACAGCCTGTACTCGATGAAGGTGGTGACGTTCGAGGACGACCAGGGCGCCTACGACCAGATCGACGCCCAGGGCTTCATCAAGCTGAACGCGCTGCGCCTGCGCCTCGGCGCCATGGCCGGGCGGCGCGGCGGGGCGCTGTGACGCCAAGGCTGGCCGGGACAAGGCTGGCCGGGACGCTGGGCTGACCGGCGGCGATGGGCGCCGTCGCCGCTTTCCTGCTGGCGTTCCCGGCGCTGTTCTCGATCGTCAACCCGGTCGGCATGGCGTTCATCTTCGAGGACATGGTGGGCGCCCTGCCGCGCGCCGACCGGGCGCGCATCGCCCGCAACGTCGGCGTCTACTCGTTCGCCATCATGGCCGGGGCGCTGTGGTTCGGCGCGGCCATCATGCACTTCTTCGGCGTCTCCATCGAGGCGCTGCGGGTCGCTGGCGGCCTGGTCGTCGTGCTGACCTCGCTGGAGCTGTTGCTGGCGTCGGACCGGCGGGAGGCACGCCAGCAGGAGCAGGCGGCCGGGTCGGAGCGCGCGGCGCTGGACATGGCGTTCTTCCCGCTGACCATGCCGCTGACCACCGGGCCAGGCACCATCGCGGTGGCGATCGCGCTGGGGGCCGCGCGCCCGGAGTCGGGGCGGGTCGGCTTCATCGCCGGGGTGACGTTGGCGGCGGCGGCGCTGGCGCTGCTGGTGTGGCTGATCTACTGGTCGGCCGACCGCATGGCGACGCTGCTGAGCCAGCAGGCGCAGCGGATCATCTCGCGCATGTCCGCTTTCCTGCTGCTGTGCATCGGCGTGCAGATCATGATAACCGGGCTGGGCGGTGTCGTGGCCGACATCGCCGCCAACCTGCACAAAGTATAGCGCGACGGCTCGGATGGCCTGTCAGCGACAGCAAGGATGTCCGGTCGCGACGCGTGCGGACGATGACGCAGCTGACGCTTGATGGCAAGCGATGTGTCGTTCGGCGCGTCATGAAGGAGGTGCTGTAATGAGCGTTTCCTTGTTGTCGCGCTTGCTGTCGTTGGCGGTGCGGTGTTTTTGACGTTTGGTGGCGGCACGCTGTCGATAGCTCTCGACGTTCATTTTTGTCGATCGCGCTGTCGAGCGATAACGCCTGCCGGGCAGTCTGCAGGCGCTATACCAGCTCAGTTGTGCGGGTGAGCGGCACGCGGTGGCCGTTCTCGATGAGGACGTGACCAAGTGCTGCCGCAAGATGTGACTTGCCGGAGCCGCTTGGCCCGAACAGCAGGATATTGGCGCCTTTGTTTAACCATGCGTCGCCACTGGCGAGTGCCGTGACATGGGCATGGCTGACCATAGGCACGCTGGCGAAGTCAAAGCTGTCGAGCGTCTTGCCCGGCGGCAGGCGTGCTTCGAGCAAGTGTCGCTGGATGCGTCGCTGGGCACGCTCGGCAAGTTCGAGTTCGGCAAGCGTGCCAGCAGCCGTGCGGAAGGCCAGCCCTCGCGATCGGCGCGCTCGCTGAAGGTCTGCCAGAGCTTTGCGAAGCTTGGAAGGCGCAGTTCGCCAGCAGCAGCAGCGGCAGGCGTGCGATGTCGACGTTGATGCTGTCGCTCATGACGCGGCTCTTGCTGTCGCGGCCATGGCGGGCAGCAGCGTGTCGTAGCTGTCCATCGGCGGCAAGTTGACCGTCACGACGGGCAGCGGCGTGGTGGCCGGTGCAAACCGGGCACGCAAGAGCGGCAGGTTGGGTAAGCCACCGTCGTGCAGTTGCTCTGCCAGCGCCGCGGCGAGGTCAGCTTCGCAGCCGCATCATGGGCGAGTGCCAGCAACTCCACCATGATGCGGCAGGCAATACGGGGGGCATACGTGTCGATCAGACGCTCCCAGGCGGCGCGATAGGCCAGACGCGGATCATCCTCGATCCGGCGGCCAGTACGCTCGCTGAGCCCGGCCTTGGCGGCGGCCACACGCTGCGGATGATGGCGGCGGCGGTCCATATATTGTCTCATTTGCTGATCGGTGGCGGGGCGTCCGGGCACATCGGGCCTCGCTGAAGGTCGAGGAACCCATCCTGCTCACACGCACGCCGCGACCAGAGACCAGGCTGAAAGCCCAAACCGGCCATCTTACGTGTCGCTGACCGGCTAACTCTGCTGTCGCGCGGCACCGGAGCCAGCTGGTTCGGCCAACACCGCATGACGGCGACAGGCGAGCAGCCCGCAGTCATCGACTAAGGGTCACCTCACCGTTTGCTCAAACTGCATACCAAGCGGCGCGGAGCGTGAACGCCCCAGGACGGCTCGGAGCGACTGCCGATTCTGGACCGTCCGAGGATGGCCTGCAAGTTCGGCCGCATGCTCGCGGCGGGCTAGTAGGCCGCTCCCTGCGTTAGGAACGGCATATCGCATCAGCGGTGTATCGCTTCAGCCCTCTACCAATTCGCCGCTACGGGGTTCGTGCATCGGACAACCATTATGGCTGCCACGAAACTTAGCAGAGTTCGTGTAGGTGCCGTTACGAGCACGGTTGACACCGCCAAGCGGGCGGTGCGCCGCCAGACCATGCCATGGCCCGAACGATAAGCCATCGTCCACGGCTCCCTTGCCCTCAGCACTCCAAGCATTTTGTGCGGGAACCGAGATGCTTGCAACGGTGACGTAGGGACTCTTGTCTTCCGGCCAGGGCACCGAGGCGTCTTCAATCGGCATAGCTTCCAGATCGGTATTGAGCTGGACCTGCAGCTCCCACTCGCCGCCCTCCTGGCCGCAATGTTCTATAACAGACTCGCGCAGTGCGTCCGGCTTGCCGTTCACATTGATCGGCTCTTTGGTCAGAGCCTTGAGCCCGGGCGAGGCAGGTGCTAACGCGAACTTGCATACGTAGGGACCGTAGAGAAATGGGGTCTGAGTATAGAATGTCTCGCCAAGAATGTGCGTGGCAGGCTGACCGCCCATCGTGATGACGGTGGCGCTTTTGCCGCCGAATGCTTCCAGGACAGCTTCTGTGCCGCGTGCGACGCGGGAGACAACTTCCTTGAGGCCCTCATATTTATCCGTAGTGCCGGCAAGCGTCTTCAGGCTGCCAAGAAATTTCTGGGCGGTTGGCGCGCTGAAGGCTGGCGCGTTCACCATCACGAAGTCCTGGGTCACATCGCCTTCGCTGCCGGGCAACCGATCCCCTTCCACACCAATGACCTTGAAAGCCAAGCCGCGTGGCGTCGAGACGCTATCGTCCAGGATATCACCTGGCAGGGTCGAAAGACGCATCACTGTTTTGTAGCTGCCGGCTTTTGCGAACAGACCTTGAGCAAGCGCGGCAGGTAGATTGGCGGCAACCGTCAAAGTTCCATGCAGCACGCCATGCGACTTGGCATGCACGCTGCGGTTTGCATGACCGGAATGCTCGAACGTGGTCTCCCGGATGCCCCGCATCGTGTCTTCCAGACCGGCATCCGTCTCGGCCTCATTTTCCTCCAGATGCTCCATTCCCGGTTCAAAAAGCAGGGGGCTGGAAGGGGTGCTGAAGGTCTGGCTCATATTATCGTTTCCGTATGCATCGACCGAGAACGCTTGGCCGGAGACGTTGTTCCAGAGGAGACCCAAGTTTCGGGCCTTTCGGGTCACGACCCGGCGACCGTGTGACGAGATCGATGATCAGGTCGCACGTTTGACGACACCTTCGGCGAGCAGGCTCTGTGCCGTGTCGACAATCGCGTCGTCGTTGCTCCGCGGCGCCCAACCGAGCTGGCGTTTGGCATTTTCGCAGAGACCGGCCGTTCCTTGTCAAGCTCGAACAACCGGCCGCGCACGACTGGATCGACCATCGACGACAGCCGCACGAGCCAACTCGGCAAGCGGCGCTCGGGCACCTTTCGCGCCACTTCGGGCACGCGTTCGCGCAGCACCCGCGCGATATCCTTCATCCAGTAGAACCGTCCAGCCCCGATGAAGCGCTGGCCGGCGGCATCCGGTGCGCGCAAGGCCCGGAGATGCAGGTCGGCGATATCGCGCACATCGGCCAACGGCCAGCCGAAGGATGGCAGGCCGGGTAACGAACCGTCCATCAGCTTTTTGACGATGTCGAGCGAGGCCGAGAAGTCGCCGCCGAGCACCGGACCGATCACCGCGCCGGGGCAGACCGTGACGAGTTCCAGCGCCCCGCCCTCGCGAGAGTGCCAGTCCCAGGCAGCGCGCTCCGCAATCATCTTAGACCGCTCATAAGCGGAGCTGTCGATGCGGTCGCTCGGGTCGGACCAGTCCGCCTCGGTAAACGGCTGTGATCGTCCACCATGGCCGTAAGCCACCGCAGCCGTCGATGAGGTCATCACAACCCGCCGCACGCCGGCGTCGCGGGCCGCCTTGAGAACCCGGAGCGCGCCGTCGCGTGCCGGCCGCACCAGCTCATCGTCGTTCCTCGGATTGCGCGCCGGAAAAGGTGATGCGACGTGTAGCACGCCCGAGCAGCCGGAGCAGGCTTCCCGCCAGCCGGCATCGGCGTTGAGATCGGCGACCATGACCTTAAGCCTGTCGTTGGCCCTCACGACCTTACCGATCGCGGCGCGGACCTCCGCCTCGCGCGCGAGGCTGCGAACGGTTGTGCTAACTCGTGAACCTTCCTGAAGAAGCTGGGCGATACAGAAGCTCGCGATGTACCCTGATCCACCGGTCACCAGCACACGTTCGGACTCGGCCATGATGATCTCCTTGCCTTCACACCGATGTAGACATATTAGACCTTAAATGTCTAACACGTCCGATCTAGGCCTGAAACGTGTTCTCGCTTCGGCGCTGACGCTGTTCGGTCGTCATGGCTTCCAGCGTACGAGCATGGCCGACATTGCGCGCGAGGCCGGAATCGCGCGGGCGACCCTGTACCTCCGCTTTCCTGACAAGCGTGCGCTCTTTAAAGCGTTAGCCTCATCGTTGGTCGATGAAGCGCTTGCCCGCGCGGAGGCAGCCTGGGTTCCTAATGCATCGCTTTCGGAAAACATTGCCGCGACCCTGCTCGCCAAGGATCTCGGTTTCTTTCGCATACTCAACTCGACCCCGCACGGTGCGGAGTTGCTGGAACTCAACGCGGAGCTGACCGCTCCCCATGTGGCCCGGCTTGATGCAGGCTTCGCCACGCTGCTCACAAAACGCGGCCGCGAGGCGGCGCAGGAGGGCGCAGACCTGACGGCCTTCGGCGGTGCAAACGGCTTCGCAGCCTTTCTGGCGACCGCCGGTTCAAGCCTGAAGCACGAGACGCGCACCGAGGAGGCGTTCCGCTCGATTGTCGATCGCCTGGCGCGCGTCTCAGCACGCGCGGCGGGTCAGACCTGAACCTTGGATTCGGAAGGGATCGGGTCGCATGAGGTAGCCGTCATAATGCTCGCGATAGGAGATGTCGGCATGAACACGCCAACGTCGCGGCCGACCACCTCGTCCGCCGCGTAGCCAAACAGGCGTTCGGCCACAGTGCTGAAGGACTGCACGACGCCCTGCGGGTCAATGACGATCATGGCGTCCGGCACGGTGTCGAGGATGGACTGCAGGTGCGCCTCCCGCTCCGCCAGCGCGATCTGGGAGCATTTGGCCGCCGTGATGTCACGCGCGACCCTTGCCGCCCCGACAAGATGGCCAGCATCGTCCCAGACCGGCGACACCGTGAGGGAGACACCGATCGTCTCGCCACACGTTCAGCGGCCGCGACAGGTCGCGGCGCCGAGCCATATCGGCGGCGAGCCGGTCGCGCAGCTTGGCCCGCACAGTCCAGCAGCTCTGAAGCCAGCCGGCGCTTCAGCCCGTCCGCATCCGCAAGCCCGCCATGGTGGCCCGCAATGATCGGAGCCAGCACAGCGCCGAACCGCTTGTAGGCCCGCATCGCCGCGCGCGCGCCCGCCGTCGCGTGGTCGCCGCCGCGCCGCAGATGTAGTCCTGGAACTGTGCCGAGGCCTTGCCGATCCAGGCGACAAAGTCGATGCAAAGCGTCAAACAGCCGGCCACTGTTCCTGTTCAGGCCGTAGGCGAGACGTTGCGTCAGGCATGAATGGGTATCGATTCTTGGACGTCGCGGCGGCCTGTGGGCGTACCCATTTACCGCAGGACGATTTCGACACGACGGTTCTGCGGCTCACGCACGCCTGCCTGCGTGGGCACCAGCGGATGGGTGTCACCAAGGCCCTGAATGGCGATTTCGGCTTGTGGCACGCCATGACGAACCAACTCGCCCGCCACAGCACGAGCGCGACGCAGCGATAGGTCTTGGTTGTAAGCGGGCGTGCCGCTGCGGTCGGCATTGCCCTGCACCTCAATGCGGGTGGTTTGCACCTGTGTGGCGGCGGCGGCGGCCTCGGCGACGATCTGGCGCGCACGGTCGGTGAGGTCGGCGCGATCCCAGTCGAAGAACACGAGGTAAGTGCGCGAAGCCACCACCGTGCTCGTGGGAGGCGCGACCGGCACCGGCGAGGCCGGCGGCGGATAGTTGAACGCATAGCGGACGGCAACGGCCAGAATACTGTGGTTGAAATTGTCGCGCTCCGTAAGCCGCGCGCGCTCGGCGATCCCCGGCGCGAAGACTTGTCCCTGCGAAACCCGATTTGCGGCAACGCCAGTGAAACGGTACTCGGCTGTGAAGGCCAGGCCGGGAACCGCACTGATCGGAAACGCCAATCCAACGATGCCCTGGTAGGCGAAGTTGCCGTCGGAGCCGGTGCTGCTGATCAGGAGCTGGCCGGGGTTGCTGATGCGCAGACTCTGGTTGCTTGACTGCAGGTAGCCGATTCCGGCGCCGACATAGGGCGTCATGGTAAAAGGCAGGGAGCCAAGACCGAGCAAATCGGGGTTGAGGTCGAATAACGCGTTGACGAACCCGCCGTATTTCTCTTCGGTACCCCGCGCCGAGGTTGGCAAGCCGGCAAAGCTGTTTGACCCGACGCCCGAGCTGGTCTGCCTGACGCTCGATAGAGTGTTGCGGAAATAGTCTCCCTCGATTTCAAACCGCAGCCCATTGCCAAGCCCGTAGCCAACGCTGGCCAAGGCACGGAACCCAGGGTCGAACCGCAGGCGCGCCCGGTCCAGGCCGATGCTGGCCCCCGTGGCGTCGGCAAACCGCGCCCGCTCGTCCTGCAGGAAATTGACGCCCGCGCCGACGCCGACGTACAACCCGCTGATAGGTTGCGCTTGAACGGCGATAGGCGCCGTCAGCAAACTCGCCGCCAGCAGGATCGTGCGCAACGTCATAGGAATCTCCTCAACAGTCATCCGGCCGGTGCTGCAGCCGCATTTGTATCGTAACTACGCTGGTAAGCCGCCTATGTTCGTGTGTGCACCCGATTGCCCGTGCATTTCTCCTCCGTTGTTGCAGGACGGGCACAGCAGGCGGCGGTGGCTGTGTTCGCGGCGGCACCCGAAATTGTCCATTTGCCCGCGGATTGCCGGCCCGGCCGGATCAATTTTGAAACTCGCAAGCTCTCGGCGCATTACGTTGCAGGTAGCCAAGACGCAGCGAAGGCGGGAAGTGCCGTGCACATCTCAAGCGTAGCCCAGCCGCTAAACCATCTGGACGCACTTCCCCTCCTGTTGGACGACATTCTCGGCGACGGCGACGTGACCTTGATCGACGAGGGCGACGGTGGGGCCGTATTGCTGGATTTGGCGGCTGGCTGCCTAGCTGGCCTGCGCTGCCGAGTCCTCCGGGCGGCAGAGGTGCTGCCAGGCATTCCTGGCATCCCCATGCCGTCGCACTTGGCCGGGCCATCGAAGGCAAGCGTTTCAGATGACGAGTCGCTTATCCAGAGTTTCCAGGCACTTACGAAGGTCGATCAGACGTGTGACCGTATTGTGCTGCTGGTCAACGATGCGCACGCCCTCCAGGATTTCACCCTTCGCTACATCCAGTTTGTGACCCGCTCCAGCGTTCATCTGCAGTTTATCTTCTGCGGAACGCATGAATTCCTCGATTTACTGAATCGAGAAGAATTTACCGGGCTTCGAGCACGACTGACGGCTGGTTGGGTTGTGACCTTGGCGGTGCCGGCTGCCAAAGCGTTGAATATAATGCCGAATCTGCCTTCCGTTCCCGATGGCTCGGCAACGCGGGTCGGGAAAACAGCCGTCCCGTCCCCTGGCGTACGAAGGCTGGCAGCCTCTGCCAGCATACCACCCCGGACTCTGTGGCTTGGCGCGTTAGCTCTGCTTGGGTTGGGCGGTGCAGCATGGCTCACGTTCGGCCTGCAGGGCGGCGAGGCAAATGGACCGGCGACGAGCAGACAGGCCGCGGCTGCAATTCAGCCGCCGATGACTCCGAAGTCACCAGCCGTATCCGTCCCGCAGACGCAAGTACATGGTGACCCGGCATCTCACGCCGCCTCGGAGGCGAGCCCCGCCGCACCGGATGCCCCAATTCCGCACTCCCCTGCCACGGCCAGCGACGTGCAAGACGCTGGCCCAGCGTCGCCGACCACCATGCCCCTCACGCCGCCGTCCACGGCGGCACCAAGCGCTCCCGTTACAGCATTGCCGCAAACCAAGGCCGATGCGCCTGAGCCTGAGCCAAATCGGCTGCAGCTTCCGGAGCCGGTTCCGGGTCCGGCGCGAAGCCTTGGTCGACAGGATGTTCCAACCGCCCCGTCGCGCACTGCGGGTCCGGCTTTTACTCAGCCTCAGGCTACTCCGGAGCCACCGGCCGTATCCGCGCCGGGAACACAAGTACGTGGCGGGGCCGCATCTCACGCCGACTCAGGGTCGAGCCCTGCCGCATCAAACGCCTCAACTCCGCACTTGCCCAACGTAGCCAGCGACGCGCAGGGCGTTGGCGCAGCGTCAGCGTCCAGTATGCCTCTCACGCCGCCGTCCACAGCGGCATCAGGCGCTACAGTGTGGCCGCGAGCCAAAGCTGGTGCGCTTAAGCCTGAGCCAAATGAACTGCGGCTGCCGGAACCGGCACGAAGTTTCAGTCGGCAAAGTGTTCCTACCGCCCCGTCGCACACCGCGGCGGCAGCACCGGCCGGCCGGCCGCGCCAGCTTAAAGAGATAGGAAATCAGTCTGCGCCATTGCCCGCCGACGATCATTGGTTGGCTCCCCAACCGGTATCCGGCTCCGGGGAACCGCCTGGCGGGCAGGCGCCACGCTACATCGGTTCATACGCAATTGATGCCAACGGCGTTCGGGTGTTTCATTCGGAGCCATAGCCGCCGGGTTAGATCCAGTGCGCCGGAACCCATACCGACGTTTGATTGGTTTGCTGCCAATACCCGTCTTGCCACAGTGTCCCATGGCCGGCCCGAGCCACCCACTCGCCCGGAATCCAAACGTAGCCGACACTGTTCCAATTGTAATGGCCAGGCTGCCACATCAGTATGACAGAGGATTCTGGCGGCGCAGGAACCCGTTCTGCTTGAATTGGCGGCACCGGCAAATGAGCCGGGTATATGGCGCTACAGCTCTCGAGAAAGAACAGGCACAGAATGGCACTCCCAAATTTCATGTAAGCCTCCTGAACTTGACAAACCACTATCATTCGCCAAACCGTCAGGGTAACGCGAGGTTGCTCCACGAGGAGAATAAAGGTCGTGGAAACATGGAGAAGACCGGCTTGCGACTGAGTGCAACGTCGTGGTCTATGGACGTCATTTCACCAACCATCTTATATCCACTATTTATCATTGAGACTTGCTACCAGTTAAGCAGAGGCACGGCGGTAATCAAACTACAGGCGTTGAACAACTTCTGTTCCGCGTTAACAGCGATGTTTGGAGCACATCACCAACGCGTAATTGCTCACCCCGGCTGCGCGACGGTGTCGCTGATTGATGCTGTTGCGAGGGCGTTGCGGAGGTCACCGAGGACGGAGCGGCCGTTGACCTTGGCGGTGCTGACGACGGAGCGGAAGGCGGC